>Ga0315556_1000367_pt1 | contig 27471 bp, 27 predicted proteins | sample SalMarSW160310MG_FD_202112 | JGI IMG/M metagenome (GOLD analysis project Ga0315556, IMG submission 202112) | Salt marsh sediment microbial communities from the Plum Island Ecosystem LTER, Massachusetts, United States - Salt Marsh Sediment SW1603-10 ...
GCCTGACTTGTATAAGGGCGGTTAGGACACAATATTAGTGCTTTGTCATTTGCCAGCATGGATTCATCCTTGTGGGGTGGCAGAGTTCAACGGGAGTCGGAATGGAATTCAAAGACTATTACCAGATCATGGGCGTGGCGCGCGATGCGACTCAGGACGAGATCAAGCGCGCCTATCGCAAACTGGCGCGTAAATATCATCCGGATGTGAGTAAAGAAGCCGATGCCGAACTGCGCTTCAAGGAAGTGGGCGAGGCCTATGAGGTACTCAAGGATCCGGAAAAGCGCGCCGCCTATGATCAGCTCGGCGCCGACTGGAAGGCGGGGCAGGAGTTTCGACCGCCGCCCGGCTGGAATCAGGGCTTCGAGTTTCATGGCGGCGGCCATGGCGGCGCCGGCAACTTCGGTTTCAGCGACTTCTTCGAATCCTTGTTCGGTCGCGGCGGTTTTGCGCAGGGCGGCCGTACGGCCTTTCACGCCCGGGGCGAGGACAGCTACGCCAAGGTGCTCATCGATCTCGAAGACAGCTACCACGGGGCGACCCGTACCTTGACCTTGAAGCATACCGTGATGGGGGCCGATGGCCGGCCGCATTTGAAGGAGCGGACCTTAAGAGTGCGCATCCCCAAGGGCGTACATCAGGGGCAGCACATACGCCTGGCCGGCCAGGGCGATCCCGGCATGGGCCAGGGCCCGGCCGGCGATCTGTATCTTGAGGTGACGGTGCGGCCGCACCCTTTATACAAGTTGGAAGGCCGGGATGTGTATCTTGATCTTCCCGTCGCCCCGTGGGAGGCAGCGCTGGGTGCCACTGTGAAGGCGCCGACCCCTACCGGCAGCGTGGATCTCAAGATTCCCGCCGCGTCGGTCAATGGCCGCAAGTTACGTTTAAAGGGGCGCGGTATACCCGGCAATCCTGCCGGGGATCTGTACGTGGTGCTCAGTATCGCGTTACCGCCGGCGGACAATGAGGCGGCCAAGGCGCTCTATCAGGAAATGGCGCGGACGCTGGACTTCAACCCGCGCGCGCAACTGGGGGTGTGATTGGCCGTGCAGGCCAAAGCTTCATGCAATCATGACCACTTCCTTGCCCGCCATCTTTCTCATGGGGCCTACCGCTTCCGGCAAGACCGATCTGGCGGTGGAGCTGACACGCCGTTTCCCCTGTACCATCATCAGCGTCGACTCGGCGATGATCTACCGCGGCATGGATATCGGCACCGCCAAGCCCGGGCCGGAAATCCTGCGCGTCGCGCCACACCGGCTGATCGATATTCTCGATCCGGCAGAGTCCTATTCCGCCGCCCAGTTTTGTGCCGATGCCGCGCGAGAAATGCGCGAGATCATGGCGGCTGGGCGCATCCCCTTATTGGTGGGCGGTACCATGCTCTATTTTCGTGCCCTGCAACGCGGTCTGGCCGATCTTCCCCCGGCCGATGCGGCGGTGCGGGCGCGCCTCGATCAACAGGGCCGGGAGCGGGGCTGGGCTTATCTCCACCAGCGCCTGTGCTCCGTCGACCCCGTGGCCGGGGCTCGCATCCATCCCAACGATCCCCAGCGTATTCAGCGCGCCTTGGAGGTCTACGATCTCAGCGGGGTGCCGATGACGGACTTCCTGGCGCGGCGCACGGCCGCGCCCTGGCAGGGACGCATTATCAAGATGGTAGTGGCGCCCGGCGATCGCACAGTGCTGCGGCAACGAATTGCAAGCCGATTTCATGCCATGTTGGAACAAGGGCTGATTGCTGAGGTCCAAGCGCTGCGGAAGAGAGGCGATCTTGACCGGGATCGACCGGCAATGCGCTCAGTGGGGTATCGCCAAGTGTGGGATTACCTCAGCTCTGAGCTGGATTACGAGGAGATGATCAGCAAGGCGGTCATCGCTACCGGTCAACTCGCCAAACGGCAAATGACTTGGCTACGAAAGGAGACAGAGGCGCAGTGGTTTGATGCCTTGGAGCAAAAGTTGTTTTCGAAGGCAATAACTTATATAAAGTCTGTGTCGGTGACTACCTAGCCAGGGAATGTGCTAATCTTCTAAACAAGCGGCTGTGACGGCTTCCTTGAAGGAAGGCGCAGGCGCCCCAAAATAAGGACACAAGGAGAATAATATCATGAGCAAAGGGCAATCACTCCAAGACCCTTTTTTAAACGTGTTGCGTAAAGAAAAGATCCCGGTATCGATCTACCTGGTAAATGGAATTAAGTTGCAAGGGCAAGTGGAGTCATTCGATCAATTTGCCGTATTGTTGAAGAACAGTGTCAGCCAAATGGTTTATAAACACGCCATTTCAACCGTAGTGCCCGCCAGGGCGGTAAAACTGTCGCTCGCAGACGATCTGTCGACCGGTCCGGGCAATGAAGAGTAACGAGATCAAGAGGAGCCGACATAAGTAACGTGCAATTTTTGGAGCGCCCCCGGGGCGGTGAACGCGCCGTGCTGGTTCATCTTGATATCCAGACGGCGGAAACGCGGGAAGACTTCGAAGAGTTTTACGAGCTCGTTCGTTCCGCGGGGGTGCATCCAGTCGCCGTGGTAAAAGGCAGCCGCCGTAGCCCCGACCCGAAGTTTTTCACCGGGTCGGGCAAGGTGGAGGAGATTCGCACCCAAGTCGAACAACACCGGGCCGAGGTCGTGTTGTTCAATCACAGCCTGACGCCCGCTCAGGAACGTAATCTCGAGGCGCAAGTGAAATGCCGGGTGCTGGATCGCACCGGTTTGATCCTGGATATCTTTGCCCAACGGGCGACCACCTTCGAAGGTAAGCTGCAGGTAGAACTGGCCCAGCTGGGTCATCTCTCCACGCGCCTGGTGCGCGGCTGGACCCACTTGGAGCGGCAAAAGGGCGGTATCGGTCTGCGCGGTCCCGGTGAAACCCAATTGGAAACCGACCGGCGGCTCATCAAGCACCGCATCTATCAGCTTAACAAACGTCTCGACAAGGTGCGCCAACAGCGTCAGGAACGCCGCCGCGCCCGCGATCGCACCGGATCGAACACGGTATCCCTGGTGGGTTATACCAATGCCGGCAAATCCACTTTGTTCAATCGTCTGACCGGTTCGGAGGTGTTTGCGGCCGATCAGCTGTTCGCCACCCTGGATCCGACCTTGCGCCGTATTGAATTGCGCGATTGCAGCCCGGTCATCCTCGCGGACACGGTGGGATTTATCCGTCACCTGCCGCACAATCTGGTGGCGGCGTTCCGTTCTACCTTGGAAGAGAGTCGCGTTGCCAGTCTCTTGCTGCATGTCATCGACGCCCGTGAACACGAGCGCCATGAACGCATTGCCCAGGTAAACCATGTCTTACACGAGATCGATGCCGACCGCGTTCCTCAGATCGAGGTGTATAACAAGATCGATTTATTGGGTGATCATTCGCCGCGTATCGACCGCGATGCGGATGGCCGCGCGCAGCGGGTGTGGGTTTCGGCGGCCAGCGGCGCCGGTCTGGATTTATTGCGTGAAGCGATAGCCGAACGTCTGCATGAATTGTCAGTCAACGGCGATGGCGTTGCCGTCGGCGGTGCGACGCGTATACGGCGGCGTCTGCAGTTGGGCGCAGATGCTGGTAAATTTCGGGCTCAACTCTATGCCCGAAATGTGGTCGTCGGCGAAGAACCCAGCGAAAGCGGTGGTTGGCTGCTTGATGTAGATATCTGGGAAGATGAGTGGGCGGCGCTCATGCCCGGTGACGATTACACAATCGAAGAGCAGATAGCATTGATTGCAGTGAGTAATGCCTAGCCGCGGTTGCTAAGTATGGGCGGACACCCCTACAATGGCGCCTTCATTTTATTGATTTGATAAATACTGGAGTGATGAATGGCCTGGAATGAACCGGGAGGTTCACAAGACAACGACCCGTGGGGTGGACGACGCAAGAAGCAAGGTCCTCCCGATCTGGACGAGATTATCCGGAAAATACAGCAGAAGCTCGCGGGCTTGTTCGGTGGCAAAGGCGGATCCGGATCCGGCGGCGGAGCAGGGCCCATGGGCAATGCCCCGGGCATCCTGGCGCTGGTAGTGGTCGCCTTGGTGATCTGGGTGGCCGTGGATTCGGTGTATATCATCCAACCCGCCGAACGCGGCGTGGTGTTGCGCTTCGGTAAGTACGTGGATACTTTGATGCCGGGGCCGAGTATCCGGCTGCCGCGCCCGATTGAACAGGTGATTCGCGTCGACGTCGATCAGATTCGTACCGTGGAAGTGGGCTATCGCTCCGAAGGTCGGCAGCAGATGATGATCCAGGACGAAGCCTCCATGCTTACCCAGGACGAAAACATCGTCGACGTCAAATTGGCGGTTCAATACAAGGTCAAGTCGCCGGCCGATTATTTATTCCGTGATCGCGATCCGGAGATCACTATCCGCGATGCCACGGAAAGCTCCATACGCGAAGTGGTCGGCAAGAGCAAGATGGACTTTGTGCTCAAGGAAGGGCGCAGCGAAGTGGCGGCGCGCACCAAGGAGTTGCTGCAAACCATCCTGGATCGCTACAACAACGGTCTGCTGGTGACCAGTGTTAACCTGCAGGATGCTCAGCCTCCCGAACAAGTGCAGGAGGCCTTCTTCGACGCCATTCGCGCCCGTGAGGATGAAGACCGTTTGATCAATGAAGCCGAGGCGTACTCCAACGAGGTCATCCCCAAGGCACGCGGCGGTGCGGCACGCATCACCGAAGACGCCAATGCCTATAAGGCCAAGATCGTCGCCACCGCGCAAGGTGATGTCAGCCGCTTTTCCCAGATCCTGCAGGCGTATCAAAAGGCGCCGGAGGTGACGCGCAAACGTATGTATCTCGAGACCCTGGAATCGGTCATGAGCAATACCAGCAAGGTCCTGGTGGACGTGGAGAAGGGCAGCAATCTCTTGTATCTGCCCTTGGACAAGCTCACTCAACAAGCTTCCGCCGCGAATCGGTCGTCATCGGCAACGAGTTCGAGCTCACCAAGCAGTGTATCTACTACGTCCAGGCCTCTCACCTCGCAGGAGGACGTGCGCCAGCGCGCTGCCAGCACCAGCAGTAGAACGACTCGTACAACCCGGGAGACGCGCTAATGAATCAGGCCAAGACTACCGGACTCATACTGTTGCTGGCGCTGTTGGTGGTCGGCTCGTTTTCGATCTTCACCGTGAGCGAGACGCAAAAGGCGATACTGTTTCGTCTGGGTGAAATAGTTCGTACCGACTTCAGCCCCGGGCTGCACTTCAAGGTGCCCTTCGTCAACAATATCCGCACCTTTGAGGCGCGGCTCATGACCCTGGATATCGAGACGGAACGTTACCTGACCAGTGAAAAGAAAAACCTGCTGGTGGACGCCTTCGTGAAATGGCGCATCGATGACGTGGCTCGCTTTTACACCTCGGTGCGCGGCGATGAGTCGCAGGGTGCCCTGCGCCTGTCGCAGATCATCAAAGACAGTCTGCGCAGCGAATTCGGCAAGCGCACGATTCAGGAGGTCATCTCCGGCGAACGTTCCCAGATCATGGATACGGTGACGGCCTATGCCAATAAGCAGGCCCAGGAGTTCGGTATTACGGTGGTGGACGTGCGACTCAAACGCATCGATTTGCCGCCCGACGTGAGTGAGTCCGTCTACCGCCGCATGGAGGCGGAGCGTTCGCGGGTAGCCAGGGAATTCCGCTCCCAGGGTGCGGAATCGGCGGAGCGCATCCGGGCGGATGCCGACCGGCGTCGCACCGAGATCCTGGCGGATGCCTATCGTGAGGCTCAGCAGTCCCGTGGTGCCGGCGATGCCCAGGCCGCAGATATCTATGCCAAGGCCTATAACAAGAATAAAGAATTCTATGCCTTCTACAGGAGCTTGGAGTCTTATAGAAAGACCTTCCAGGATAAGAGCGATATCGTGGTGGTCGATCCCAGCTCGGAATTTTTCAAATACTTCAAGCATGCGGAGCCCACCCACAAATAAGAGCTCCAGGGGGAGAGGGGAAGCTTGCCCGCTATTTAGGTATAATCTGCCCGCGCTACAGACGGCGCGGGCGGATCCTTGTTCGATGCGACGCTGTTAGTTGTACTCCTCCCGTAAAGATAGGCCGTTTCGTAGAGTCAAGCGAAGATGTGGCAAGATTTATTGTCAGCCCTAGCGCTGCTGCTGGTTATCGAGGGCATATTGCCTTTCGCCAGTCCCGCCATAATGCGCCAAGTCTTTGCTACCATGGCGGTCATGGACAATCGCCGCCTGCGCTTGACGGGACTGCTGAGCATGGCGGCAGGGGTCGTGCTGCTGTATTTGGTGCGTGGATAAACGAGGATAAACGCTGAGGCGTGATTAGCGATGGTGGACCCTTTCATAGCCCGTGACGAGCGGTGGTTGTTGCCGGAAGGCATCGAGGAATTATTACCCGACCAGGCCGAGCCCCTGGAGCGACTGCGCCGTAATCTGCTCGACCTGTTTGGCGCTTGGGGCTACAGGCTGGTGATCCCGCCCATCATCGAACATCTCGAATCCCTGTTGGTGGGCACCGGCCGGGATCTGGAGTTGCAAACCTTCAAGCTCACCGACCAATTGACCGGTCGCTTATTGGGCGTGCGTGCCGACATGACGCCGCAGGTGGCGCGTATCGACGCCCACCGTCTCAAGAGCAGCGCGCCGGCGCGGCTGTGTTACGTGGGTCCGGTGCTGCACACGCGGCCCCAGGGTTTCGCCAGGACCCGCAGTCCCTTCCAGGTCGGCGCCGAACTCTACGGCCATGATGGGATTGACAGCGATGCGGAAATCTTGCAGTTGATGGTGGAGACCCTGGCCATCGCCGGTTTGAGCAGACCCCATATCGATCTCGGCCACGTAGGCGTGTTCCGCGGTCTGGCGCGGGAAGCGCGGCTAGCCCCGGAGCAGGAGCAGGTTCTGTTCGACGCCCTGCAGCGCAAGGCCCAACCCGAGATCGAGACCTACCTGGCATCCCAGGCCATCTCCCCCGAGCAGCGGCGCATGCTCACGGCCCTGGTGGACCTGAATGGTGATGAGCGCGTGCTGGCCGAGGCCCGGGAGGCCTTGCGGTCGGCAGGGCCCGCCGTGCAACAGGCCCTGGCCAATCTCGAGCAGATCGCGCAACTGGCGCAACGCAGGATGCCGGGCAGCGCTTTGCATTTCGACCTGGCGGAACTGCGCGGTTATCACTACCAAACCGGCGTGGTGTTTGCCGCCTTTGTCCCCGGCCACGGCCAGGAAATCGCGCGCGGCGGCCGTTACGATGACATCGGCCGCGCCTTCGGCGGCGCGCGGCCCGCCACCGGCTTCAGTACCGATCTGGAGACCTTGATCATGCTCGGTCCCCGGCGGGCGGATCAGCAGGGCGCCATCTTCGCGCCCAATGTGGATGATGCGGCCTTGCAGGCCGTCATCGCCGACCTGCGGCGCCAGGGGCAGCGGGTGTGTATGGAGTTGCCGGGACAGAGCGGTACCGCGAAGGAAATGGGTTGCGATCGCATTCTGGAACGCGGCGATGGCACATGGCAGCTTAAGACTTTATAACGAAACCGACTCGACATGGCGAACAGAAAGAGCGTAGTGGTAATCGGCACTCAATGGGGTGACGAGGGCAAAGGCAAGCTGGTGGATCTCTTGACCGATCGCGTCGGCGCGGTGGTGCGCTTTCAAGGCGGACACAATGCCGGACATACCCTGGTCATCGGCGGAGAGAAGACGGTCTTGCATTTGATCCCCTCGGGCATTCTGCGCGCCGGTGTACAGTGTTTGATCGGCAACGGCGTGGTCTTGTCGCCCGGTGCCTTGCTCACCGAAATCGAGAAACTGGAACAAAAGGGCGTGCCGGCCCGCGAGCGGCTCAAGATCAGCGAGGCCTGTACCCTGATCCTGCCTTACCATGTAGCCCTGGACCGCGCCCGCGAACTGGCGCGCGGCAAGGCGGCCATCGGCACCACCGGCCGGGGGATCGGACCCGCCTACGAGGATAAGATCGCGCGGCGCGCGCTGCGGCTTGGCGATCTGTTTCACCGTGAGCGTTTCGCCGCCAAGCTGGGCGAAGTGCTGGACTATCACAATTTTGTGCTGCAGAACTATTACAAGTGCGAGCCAGTCGATTTTCAGACTACTCTGGAAGAGGCCCTGGGTTTCGCCGATGTCCTGCAACCCATGGTGGCGGATGTCACCGAACTGCTCAGCGAATATCGGCGTGACGGGAAAAGCATTTTATTCGAGGGGGCGCAGGGCTCCTTGCTGGATGTGGATCACGGCACCTATCCCTTCGTTACGTCGTCCAATACCACCGCGGGCGGCGCGGCCACCGGTACCGGCGTCGGCCCCCTGGATCTGGATTATGTGTTGGGCATCACCAAGGCCTACACCACCCGGGTGGGATCGGGGCCGTTCCCCACCGAACTGTTCGACGATATGGGTGCGCATCTGGCGCAACGCGGCCATGAATTCGGCTCCACCACCGGCCGGCCGCGCCGCTGCGGCTGGTTCGATGCGGTGGCCTTGCGCCGCGCCGCACAGATCAACAGCATCTCGGGGCTATGCATCACCAAACTGGACGTCTTGGACGGTTTGGATACCATTCGCCTCTGTGTCGGCTATAACTGCGACGGTAAGGAATCGCTGACGCCGCCGGCTGGCGCCGAGGCCCTGGCCACCTGCTTGCCGGTATATGTCGATATGCCGGGCTGGAAGGAATCCACGGTAGGGGTGAGAGAGTATGATGAGCTGCCGCTCAAGGCCCGCGAATATCTGCGGCGCATTGAAGAGGTGGTGGGAACCCCTGTCGATATCATATCCACCGGTCCCGATCGCGCCGACACCATCGTATTGCGCGATCCTTTCGCCTAGACGATCACCCGGTTTGAGGATTTGCTATGGAAGGCTTGCCGGGATGGGAATCCCGCTTTACGCTGGGTAAAAATGGTGCCGAGGAGAGGACTTGAACCTCCACGAGGTTGCCCCCGCTAGTACCTGAAACTAGTGCGTCTACCAATTCCGCCACCTCGGCGAGGTGTTTATTTTAGCGGTGCGGCGCGGATGGCGCGGCACGGGAAATAAAGTGCCGCGAACTTTAGCAAGGAGTTCCGGGGCTTGTCAATGACAGCGGACCGGAAAAGAGGGGCCGCAATTGCCCTATAACATGTTTAGCAACAACGATTTTAAGGACTGAAACCACTATGGCGAAACGCCGTTCCCACGAAGATCCCTATCGGGATCGCGAAGCACAAAAATATCAAAGCCCCATTCCCAGTCGCGAATACATCCTGGAACAGCTTACCGCCAAGGGTTCGCCGGCGTCATTCGCCCAGATCGCCGCCCTGCTGAAGCTCTCCAGTGAAGAGGATCTGGAGGCGCTGCGCAGACGGCTGCGGGCCATGGAGCGGGATGCGCAGCTCATTGCCAATCGCCACGGGGATTACGGCATCACCCGTAAGATGGACCTCATCGCCGGAAGGGTGGTGGGCCATCCCGATGGCTTCGGTTTCCTGGTGCCCGACGAGGGCGGCGATGATTTATTCATGTCCCCGAAGCAGATGCGCTCCTTGCTGCACGGCGATCGGATCCTGGCCAGTGTGATCGGTATTGATCGCCGCGGCCGCCGCGAGGGCGGGGTGGTGGAAATCCTGGAACGCGCCAATCAGCGTATCGTCGGCCGTTTTCACATGGATCACGGCGTGAGTTTTGTCATCCCCAGCAATACCCGCATCAATCAGGACATCGCCATCCCGCCCGAGCACCGCGGCGGGGCGAGCATCAATCAAATCGTGGAAGTGGAGATCATCGAACAACCCAATCCCCGTTCCCAGCCCATCGGCCGCATCACTGCAGTGCTGGGCGATCACATGGCGCCGGGTATGGAGATCGATATAGCCATCCGCAGCCATGAATTGCCGTATGAGTGGCCGGATGCGGTAGACAGGGAGATTGCTGCGCTGACGGCGGAAGTACCCGATGCGGCCAAACAGGGTCGCGAAGATATCCGCGACTTGCCCTTGGTCACCATCGACGGCGAAGACTCACGGGATTTCGACGACGCGGTATATTGTGAGCCTCACGGCAAGGGGTGGCGGCTGATCGTCGCCATTGCCGACGTGTCGTCCTATGTATTACCCGGTACGGCCTTGGAGAATGAGGCGCGACTGCGCGGCACCTCCGTCTATTTTCCGGGGCAGGTGATTCCCATGCTGCCGGAGATCTTGTCCAACGGCTTGTGTTCCATCAATCCCAGCGTGGATCGCTTGTGCCTGGCCTGCGAATTGCTCATCAGCGCCACCGGCCAGGTGCGGGATTATCGCTTCTTCGAAGGGGTGATGCGCTCCTGGGCGCGGCTCACCTATACCGAAGTGGCCGGGGCGGTGGTGGTGCGCGATACCAAGGTGCGCGGCAATCTGCAAAAGGTATTGCCGCACCTGGAAGATCTGCATAACCTGTACAAGGTATTGCGCAAACAGCGCGACAAGCGCGGCGCCATTGATTTCGATACCACCGAGACCAAGATCGTGTTCGGGCGCGACCGCAAGATCGAACGCATCGTTCCGCAGGAACGCAACGATGCCCACCGCATGATCGAGGAGTTCATGGTGGCGGCCAACGTGGCGGCGGCGGAATATCTGCTGGAGCACAAGATTCCCGCCTTGTATCGCATCCATGCCGGACCCTCCGTGCAAAAACTCGAGGACCTGCGCGCCTTTCTCGCCGAACTGGGTTTGAGCCTGGGCGGCGGTGAACAGCCGCAACCCAAGCATTACGCCAAATTGCTGGAGGGCGTACGTGAGCGGCCCGACATCCGTTTGATCCAGACGGTATTGCTGCGCAGCCTGAGTCAGGCGGTATACAGTCCGGACAACACCGGTCATTTCGGGCTGGCCTATGAAGCCTATACCCATTTCACCTCGCCGATCCGCCGTTTCCCGGATCTGCTGGTGCACCGCGCCATCCGTCACCTGCTGGCAAAAAAACGTCCCGCGACCTTCGCCCACAGCCATGCCGACATGGTGAGCGCCGGCGAGCATTGCTCCATGACCGAACGGCGCGCCGACGAGGCGACGCGGGATGCGGTGGACTGGCTGAAGTGTGAATACATGCAGGATAAGGTGGGTGAGGTGTTCGCAGGGTTGATCACCGGCGTGACCAGTTTCGGCCTGTTCGTCGAATTGCGCCAGGTGTATGTGGAAGGCCTGCTGCATATCACGGCCTTGGGCAAGGATTACTATCACTTCAATCCCGTCAAACAGCATTTGGTGGGTGAGCGTACCAAGACCGTCTATCGTCTCGCGGATCCCATCACCGTGAAGGTGGTGCGGGTGGATTTGGACGAGCGCAAAATCGATTTCGAGCTGGTGGAGGCGGCACCGCCCGCCAAGAAGAAGCGCAAGCGCACCAAGCGCACGCGAAAAGCCTAGTCTTGTACCCCTTTGGGATTGGAACCATGTTGTGTAATTGCACCGATTTCTTGATCTCGAACGCCGATGGCCGCGCCACGTGAATTGATTTACGGTTTGCATGCCGTAGGCGCCGCCTTGCAGCGCGATCCGTCGTGCCTGCTTGAGATCCAGATAGCCGAGGGCATGGGGAGTCAAGCGCGTTTGCGACAGATACTGGATGTAGCGCACAGCATCGGGATCGCCGTGCATACCTGTCCGCGCAAGACCCTGGATAAACTGGTCGCGGCGGGCGCGCATCAGGGTGTCATTGCCTGGCAGAAACCGGCCCGCCCATTAACGGAAGACGACCTCCAGGATTTATTGGCCGCTTTAGCGGTCGAACCTCTATTGCTGATCCTGGATGGCGTTCAAGACCCGCACAACCTCGGAGCCTGTCTGCGTACTGCCGATGCTGCAGGCGTGACCGCGGTGATCGCGCCACGTGATCGTGCGGTCGGCCTGACGCCGACAGTGCGCAAGGTAGCCTGCGGCGCGGCGGAGGCCATCCCGTTTATTCAGGTCACCAATCTCGCCCGCACTATGCGCGAACTTAAAGACCGAGGAATTTGGTTGGTCGGCAGCGACGGGGCGGCCGAGATGGATTTATTCGCCGCTGGATTGCGCGGCCCCCTGGGGCTGGTAATGGGTGCCGAAGGCGAGGGCTTGCGCCGTCTCACCCGCGAGCACTGCGATTTCCTGGTGCGGATACCCATGGCCGGGACGGTGGAAAGCCTCAATGTCTCGGTGGCGACCGGGATCTGCCTGTTCGAGGCGGTGCGGCAACGCTGGATGCCGCGCTGAGTATTAGGAGATGGCCGATTTGCGGTAAGATCAATAGCCTTTTCGAGCATAGGCTAAGCGGCGAGCATGCGATCAGCGCAGGCAACTGTGGAAGGTTCCGGGAGAATTAACCGAGTCTAATCCTATTTTATTCTTAAAATTCCGCTGATTGATTTCTATTTTTTTTCCTACATGCTGTGGCATCATCCCCATGTAGTTGGAGAAGGGGGTGTGTTTAGACTATGAACCGTGAATTGATGCTCCATGAACAAGCAGCCCGCACATTACTGTTGTGGCTGTTCTGGGCGGCGGCGTCGGTGGCGGCGCAAGTGATGCTGTTCCTGGATCCCAGCCTATGGGCCTATATCAAGCATGATCCCAGCAAGATCACCTGGGTTACCTACGGCCTATTCTTCATCGCCGTCGGCTTGAGTTTTACCTTGGTCCTTAAGTTGGGCGGCGAATCTGATCATGCGGCCAGGTTGGGCACCATTGCCATGAACACGGGTCTATTGGGTGTCAATCCCAGCAACTCACGCCGGGCAGTGGAAAGCTTTTTTCTATCGCTCAAAGAAGTAGTCTCCAATAACGACCAGCCGGACATAGAAGCCCTGCTGAACATCGAACTTGCCCGATTCTATCGCGCCAGCAACGCTGTGGAGGTCATCGGCAATCTGCTGATTACCCTCGGGCTCATCGGTACGGTCGTCGGCCTGACCATGACCCTGACCGGACTCACCAACACACTGGATGCCCTGGGCCACGATCAGGAGCGGCTGCTATCGGGCCTGCGCGGCGCCATGGGCGGAATGGGGACCGCCTTCTATACCACCTTACTGGGGGCGGTGCTGGGGGGTGTGTTGTTACGCGTGTTCTCGCTCATCACCGAACACGGCATCGATGCCTTGGCGGAAGCTTTAAGAAAGATATCCATGGTGTATTGTTCAGCCGACACCAAGCCCAGCTTCGAACGCGAGTTGCACTTCTTCAATACCGAGATCACCGCCCTTGGCGAGAATGTGAAAACACTGCAGGCCGCCATGAGTGAATCCCGCCAGGCCATCGCCGCGTTCAGGGAAGAGGCGGTGCGCCTGCACAAGCTGGGCGACGACGAGGAAGACCGGGCAACTTTACGCGATTCCATCGTGTTGCAGCACTATTATTCGGATCTTCTCAAGCAGGAAATTCGCACCCTCAATAAACTTAATAGGTCCTGGTGGTATCGGCTCAAGCAGGCCCTGCGCCGATAAGCATAGGGCGTCTGGCTCTGAAGTTGGTGACCTATGATGAAGGGTAAGAAAAAATCCACCTCAAGCATCTACGAGAGTTTTTCCGACCTGGCCCTCATGGCGCTCGGAACATTCATCTTTCTGTTCGTCACCATAATCGTCACCTCGAAGCTGACGGAGATGACGGAAATTCCCCATCTTAAAGAGAATCTCGCCACACTCGAAGATCAATTAAAAGCATCTCAAGCCGATAAAAAGCGCTTGAAACAGGATATGGAGAAGATCCTTGCCTCGGATCCGGAGAGCCAGACCCAGACGATTCTGGATGCCGTCGGCGTCGGCCGCAAAGACTTCGATCTATTTATAGATGGGCTCAAGGATGTTCCGGGCAAGGATCTGCATTTAGTCGTGGATGCCACCGGATCGATGCACGGTATCTCGGGATTTCTGGTGCCCATCCTGCGTTTGATCGCAACCCGTTCCGGCAAGCAGGTGTCGGCGCTCACCTGGTTCTCAGACAACGACATGCAAACCTACACGGGAACCATGGGCGATATATTCGATCACTTCATGCAGGGTGCACCCTTCACCGGCAGCAACGAATATATCGGCCGCGCCTTTCGTGCCGCGGAACAAGATGCGCCACGCCCAGGAGCCTATCTATTGATCGGAGACGAACCCTCCGACGACACCGTTATCTACAGCGATATTCCCAGTCCGGTATTTGCGCTGCCTTTGGGTCGCTCGGATCCGGACACGGAGTACGAGTACGGCAAGATCGCCCAAAAAACCGGCGGCAAGATGCTGCATATCTACTTCAAATAGGCGCCGCCTTCGGGCGGCGCCCCATAGCATTATCCTGAGCGCGGTTTGACAACCAGTCCTTGAATTTCCATGGTGTTCTTGTTCCCGCCGCCGAACGTGGAAACACCGTCAAACAGGATTAAAGTCTCCTGCGCCGCAGATTTCGTATACCGGGTCTGAAATACAAAGATGTAGCGCGTACCGCTGTAGACGGTGTCGACTTCTTTATCCACCAGCTTATAAGCTTCCAGATCTCCGAGTTTGCCATTGTACTCACGCAATTCCGCGAGCCATCTGCCGCGTGGATCACTGGGTGAATCCTGGAAATAGGATGCCGCCTTTTCGAAGTCCTTGCTCTTGACCGCCTGAAAATAATTGTCGGCCACCTGTCTGGCCACAGTCATCGAGTTGCCCGGGTTACTGCAGCCCGCCAACCAAACGCATAACACGCACGTTACCACCCGGTAACCTACAATATTTCGGATTCGCATCTGTACTTCCCTGCAAAAGGACATAGGTTAGCATAAGCCGATACGGCCGATGGTCAGCGGCGGCATCGGGACTTGGATTACGACGATATGAATCGTGCCGCGCCGCCGAGCGTGTAAGCCTTCATGCGAATCTTCTTGCAAGCGGCCGCTATTGCAAAAAGATCGGGGCAGCACATCACGCGGGACGGAGATAGCCCGGATTAATGGCTTATGTCGCCGTTGGGCAAATCGCATGTGCATCCCGGCACCAGCCTGTGGGCATTCAGGCCGGGGGGGTATGGATGGATGGTCAAATCAACTATGCTCTGATAAATCAAGGGCTTGCTATGGGTGGTAGTAGCTCATCGTTCTAGGGGCCCACCTGAAGCGGAATGGGTGCATAGCCCGCCAAGGCATTGCTTGTTAAGCAGGTTTCGATTAAAATCCGCGCTCGTTTTAAATACATTTCTCCTTGCCTTACCGCCGTGACGGAAGGCTATAACCCGTGAGGAGCTTAGATGAGACACTATGAAATCGTGTTTCTGGTCCATCCTGACCAGAGCGAACAAGTTCCAGCCATGATCGAGCGCTATCGCGCGACCATCACTTCCCAGGGCGGCCAGATTCACCGCCTGGAGGATTGGGGCCGCCGCCAGCTTGCTTATCCCATTAACAAGATTCATAAGGCACACTACGTGCTGATGAATGTCGAATGCAATCGCGAAACTCTGGAGGAATTGAGTTCGGCGTTTCGCTTCAATGACGCGGTAATCCGCAATTTGGTGATTCATCGCGATGATGCGGTGACGGAACCTTCTCCGCTGGCAAAGTCGAAAGACGAACGTGAATCCCGCCCTAGCCGCGAATCCGGCGACAAGCGCGAAGAAACGAATAGCGAAGAGGAAACCGCCGCCGAGGGTGATGCCGCCTAGGCACTGGTGCAGTCCGACCGTCAAACTCAGTCACTTTATTGGAGAGAATAACTATGTCGCGTCAATTCCGTCGTAAGAAGTTTTGCCGTTTCACCGCGGAAGGTGTGAAAGAGATCGATTACAAAGATGTTCAGATGCTGAAGAGTTTTATCTCGGAGACCGGCAAGATTGTGCCAAGCCGCATCACCGGGACCAATGCCAGGTACCAGCGCCAGTTGACCAGCGCCATTAAGCGCGCACGGTTTCTCGCTCTGCTGCCCTATTGCGACTCGCATTGATTCGATGCAATGACGACAGGGGAAGAGGGTGCCGTGCGTCCCTTCTGCCTCCGGTCGGTGATGAAATAAAATAGTAATGCAGGCTATCGCGCGATATGTCATGCGGGGCCGCTTGCAGGCGATGCTGGTGGCTGCCGTTGCGGCCTTACTGTCCTTGCTGATACCACCGCTGAATTATATCAGCAGTGCCGTGATCGGCCTGGTGACACTGCGTAGAGGCTGGCGCGAAGGCCTGATCGTAATCGCGGGGGCTGGGGTAGCCACGGCGACGTTTGCCGTGTTGACGCCCTTGGATCCGCTACACGCCGATCTGGTCGCCGCGGCGATCTGGGTGCCGGTTTGGGGGCTCGCCCTGATATTGCGCTACACCGTCTCGTTGTCGGTCACGGTGGGCAGCGCCGGCATCATCGGTGCCTTGATTGTAGCCGGCACCTATTTGAGCCTGGGTGATCCGGCACAGGCGTGGCGGGATGTGCTGGGGCATATAGTTAAGCTGGCCAAACAGCAGAATGAACCGGAGGTCGCGGACAGCCTGGGTCAGCTGCTGTTGAATGCGGCACCGCATATGACCGGCATGCTGATTGCGGCGCTGGTATTGGGCTTGACCCTAAGCCTGTTCCTGGCGAGATGGTGGCAGGCATCGTTATACAACCCGGGGGGATTTTCTCGGGAGTTTCGTGGGCTGCGGCTGGGACGCAACTTCGCCTTACTGAGCCTGGCAGCTCTGGTGGCGAGCATGGCGACTTCCGGATGGCTCGCGGAGGTGGCAAGCAACGTCCTGATAGTACTGGTGGTTGTTTACCTGGTGCACGGCATGGGTCTGATCCACGGGATTGTGGCGGCAAAGGGCCTGCGCGCGGGATGGCTGATAGCGGTGTATGTGGTAACTTTTATTTTGCCGCAATCCACCTTGCTGGTGGCGGCGGCTGCTTTTGCGGACAGTTGGACGGATATTCGGGCCCGCATAAAGAAATCGGATCAAGGCGGGCGGCCCGATCACGAAAGCTGAAACGTGGCGACGGCGGAATTGGGGTAATCATAGTTAGCTTGAGGTACAAACGATGAACATAATATTGCTGGAAAAGATTCAGAATTTGGGTAAGTTGGGCGACCGTATTTCTGTGAAAAGCGGCTATGCCAGAAATTATTTGTTGCCCAAGGGCAAGGCCGTGCTCGCCACCCCGCAAAACGTGGCCATCTTCGAAGAGCGCCGCGCCGCCCTGGAGAAGGCTGAAGCGGAACTGCTGGCGAAGGCCCAGGCGCGCAGTGAAGCCATCTCCGGCAAGTCCATCACCATCAGTGTCAAGGCCGGTGAAGAAGGCAAACTGTTCGGTTCGGTGGGCACGGCCGATATCGCGGAAGCCGCTCAACAGGCCGGCATAGATCTGACCCGCCAAGAGATCCGCATGCCCGACGGTGCATTCCGCAATACCGGCACTTACGAGGTGGAGATTCACCTCCATCCGGATATCGATGCACAGCTCACCGTGAATGTGGTAACGGAAGAATAATATAAGCCCTTGCTTAATTTTCGATCGTACTCGTAACGTCGACCCGCTGTAACGCCGATCATTGATCTTAACGAACATTGATGTAGAGGCATGACGGCAATACAGCGGGTTATCCTTTTCAGTTGACACCATCGATGAACACTCATCGATTACGCGTTGCAAGATCATTGAGATCGAGCGCGAGCGCTCTGGTATGCGTGTTGCGTGCGATTTATTTTCGTTGACTCACCGCGCGCAAGACCTTAACGTGTCCTGAATGACAGCGATATTCCGAACAAGGGATACGCCATACTCTAGGTGATAGCTGAGATCATGCAGGATTCCGCATACGCCACCAAAATATTCGATGAAGCGACCGCGGCACTCAAGGTGCCGCCCCATTCCATTGAGGCGGAACAGGCCTTGCTGGGCGGATTGACGCTGGATAACGAAACCTGGGATCAGGTCGCGGATATCGTTACCGAATCGGATTTCTATCGTCGCGATCACCGCCTTATATTCAATGCCATCAGTAATCTGGCGGCGCAGGGTATACCTTTCGATGTCGTCACCCTCGCGGAACGCCTGGAAGGCAGCGGTGAATTACAACAGGCCGGTGGCCTGGCCTACCTGGGGACTTTGGCAAAGAACACCCCCAGCGCGGCCAATATCAAGGCCTATGCGGCCATCGTGCGCGATCACGGGGTTGCGCGCCAACTGATTCGTGTTGCCACCCAAATCGGTGACAGCGCCTTCAACCGTGAAGGGCGTTCCACCGCGGAGCTGCTGGATCACGCCGAGCAAATGGTGTTTGAAATCGCCGAGCAGGGCTCGCGCGGCCGCAAGGGTTTCACCAGCATGAAGGATTTGCTGGTGAAGGTGGTGGATCGCATCGACACCTTGTTCCAGCAGGACAATCCAATCACCGGTGTGCCCAGCGGCTTCACCGATTTCGACGAGATGACCTCCGGTATGCAACCTTCGGATCTCATCATCGTCGCCGGCCGTCCCTCCATGGGTAAGACCACCTTTGCCGTTAATCTGGCCGAGTACGCCGCGATTAAAAACAAGCTGCCGGTGGCCATGTTCAGCATGGAAATGCCGGGCGAGCAGCTGGCCTTGCGTATGATGTCGTCCCTGGGGCGCATCGATCAACACCGGTTGCGAACCGGCAAACTGGACGACGATGATTGGCCGCGTTTAACCAATGCGGTAGGCATGCTGGCCGAGACGCCGTTTTTCATCGATGACACCCCGGCCCTGACCCCCACCGAATTGCGCGCCCGTGCCCGGCGCCTCAAGCGCGAGCATGATATCGGCTTGATCGTGATCGACTATTTGCAGCTGATGCAGGTGCCGGGGAACAAGGAGAACCGCGCCACTGAGATTTCTGAGATTTCGCGATCTCTCAAGGCATTGGCAAAAGAACTTCATGTGCCGGTGGTGGCCTTGTCACAATTGAATCGCAGTCTGGAACAACGGCCCAACAAGCGGCCGGTGATGTCCGATCTGCGTGAGTCGGGGGCCATCGAACAGGATGCCGACGTCATCGTTTTCATCTACCGGGACGAGGTCTACAACGAGGACAGCCCGGACAAAGGCATTGCGGAGATTATTATCGGCAAGCAACGTAACGGGCCGATCGGGACTGTGCGCCTGACCTTTCTCGGTAAATATACCCGCTTTGAAAATTACACCCAGGATGTCTACTCAAGTGAGGATTATGGATGACGCGCCCCGCGCAGGCCATCCTCGACCTGCCGGCCCTCAGCCATAATCTGATCCAGGTTCGGCGGCTGGCGCCCGGTCGGCGCATCATGGCCGTGATCAAGGCCAATGCCTACGGCCATGGGATGGTGAAGACGGCCAGGGCCTTGGAGGATGCCGATGCCTTTGCCGTGGCGTGCCTGGATGAAGCCGTGATCCTGCGCGAGGCCGGTATCACGCAGCCGCTGGTGCTGCTTGAGGGTTTTTTCGACGCGGCGGAGCTGCCGCTGTTGACGCAGCATCGCTTGATCACGGTGGTGCATCATGAAGAGCAATTGGCCATCTTGGAACGCAGTCGACTCGACGCACCGCTGCCGGTCTGGATAAAAGTGGATAGCGGTATGCACCGGCTCGGCCTGGCGCCCGCCAAGCTCGCCGATATATGGAAGCGTCTCAATGCCTGTGGGTCGCTGCAGGTGTTGGGGTTCATGACCCATCTGGCCAACGCCGATTACCGCAACGATCCCTTGACCCTCCAGCAGCTCAAGAGCTTCACTGAAGCGGTGGACGCTTATCCGGGTCAGCGCAGCATTGCCAATTCCGCCGCGGTCCTGTGCTGGCCGCAAACTCACGGCGATTGGGTGCGGCCCGGCATCATGCTCTACGGTGTCTCGCCGTTTGCCGATAGCAGCGGGACCGGTCATGGCCTGAAGCCGGTCATGAGCCTGCACTCCCAGCTTATGGCGGTAAATCACTTCAAACGCGGCGACCGCATCGGTTATGGCGGCGAGTGGGAGTGTCCGGAGGACATGCCGGTGGGGGTGGTGGCCATCGGTTACGGAGACGGTTATCCCCGCCATGCCAAGGCCGGTACGCCGGTGCTGCTGAACAACAAGCGCGCCCCTTTGATCGGACGGGTCTCCATGGACATGATCTGCGTCGATCTGCGCGGCCACGCACAAGCGCGCAGCGGCGATCCGGTGTGCTTATGGGGCGAGGGTCTGCCGGTGGAAGAGGTGGCCCGCTATGCCGCTACCATCCCGTATGAACTGCTGTGTCGAGTCACCCCGCGGGTCCATTTTCGTAGCGAGTAAGCCTGATTATTTCCCGTGAGCGGCGGTCGGCGCGTCGGCCGCGATGAGGGCGGCGCGGGGTGGCAGGACAATGGAGCCTGCCGGTGCCAGGGCATGGTCGCTCTGGGTCACCTGCATATACAAGGGCGAATTCACCACCTGCCATTGCCCTTTAAGCATGTTGGTCGGGGCATTGCCGCTGAACGCCAGATAACTGTAACTGCCGTAATGAGGCAACTTGCGCGCCAGCCCGGGGAAGGCGGCCGGGTTGTCACATCCCAACCACATCAATACCGTACCGGAAGCGCCGCCGTGACGCGCGGTAAGTACCACCGCCTGTTCCGTGCGGGTCAATGATTGCTTGTCCACTGTCGCCCCCGTTGCGGACAGCGACATTTGCGGCTGCAAGTCCGCTGCCATTTTGGGGAGAAAGCGATTCTCCCATCCCAGGAGCCACACGGCGTGGTCGGCAGGGAGTTGGGACAGATCCTTGTCCCAGCGAATCTCTATGCCCACGCCGTCGGCCGACCACGCCTGCGCAAATTGGGCATAGGCCTCGCGTAGCGACGATGGTGCCGCGGACGGCAGAACGACCAGCAAGCTGTCGGCCCCCATGGCCTCGCTGAGACTTGGCGGCAGTTCACCTGGGTCGAGACGCCGGAACACGTCGAAATGCGGATCCACCGCGAGGCGCCACGGCCGGCTCGGTACGGTCAATTGAACGGTTTGCTGCTTCTGCGTCATCTCGACCACCGTTTGCCATGCCTGTCGGCGACCTGCGAGCTGCACCGCCACCGGGACGTGCAAGTGGTAGGCGGGCCCCGCCTGGTCCTGGCTGATATCCACGCTCAATTGATAGTGATCACCCTTAGGCTGAGCCCGTGCCGCATGCAATTGCAGGGCGGGCGCACCGCGGCGATTCAGCCATTGATCGAAGTCACTGCGCAAAGAATGGCCGACAACCGCTTCGAAGGCCTGGCGTAGATCGTCCCAGCTGGCGAGGTGAAAGCGCTGCTCGTGGTAAAAATTGCGCAAGGCCGTCAGGAAGTCTTTATCACCCATTTGCATGCGCAGCATATGGAATACCATCAGCGCCTTGTCATAGCCCACCGCCTGGGTGGCCTCATTATGCCGGCCTTGAAAGTCCTTGAGCGGGAAATCATTGCCGGCCGATACATAGTTGGTATAGCGCAGCAGGGCGTTGCGTCGATAGCTCACGCCCTGACCCTGCTGTTCGCGCAACAGGTGATCGGCGAGGTAGGCGGTCAGACCTTCTGACCAATTGCCCTGGCTGTAGTCGACATAGACACCGTTTCCCCACCAGTTATGCAAGATTTCATGGGGCAGGGAGGTGTGCAGGATAAACGGGAAGCGCATCACCCTGGGGCCGAGCAGGGTAAACGAAGGCATGCCGTAACCCGACTCCCAGGTATTTTCCACCACCGCGAATTTTCTGTAAGGATAGGGGCCCAGCAAGCGCTTATACATGACCACATATTTGGCTATGGCGGCGAGGTATTGATCGGCGAGGGCCTGATCGGCGCTGCGCAGCAATACCACGGCGCTTATACCGTCTACCGAGCGCTGGTATTCATGATAAGCGGCGGCGAGTAAATAGATTTCCTGCTGCGGATGGTCCTCGTCCCATTGCACATCACTATGCCCATCTATCAATAGCGGACGCTTAATGCCCTGACTGATCGACCGCCAGGATGGGGGTATTTGCACATCCAGGGAGAATGTCAGCAGTTCGTTGCCGAACTGGGGATACCAATGGCTGTTGCCGTCCAGGTAAACACCATCGGCCGACAGGTATGCCTGGTTTCCCTGCGGGTTTCCGGGTATCGCAGCCGCTGTGCTGAGATTGCCTTGATACTTTAAAGTGAATTGGCTACGCCCTTGAGGCAGTGTCACCCGGTAAACCTTCAATTCGGGGGATGAAGGCATTTCATCTGCCAAGTCTATGCGCACGCCCGGATCGACAGCGGCGGGTGATAATCCGGCATTCAAGCTGAAATTGAATGGTGTCTGCTGTGGCGGCAGGCTGATCGTGTCGCGAACCAGGATGCGGCCGTCCCCCGCCGCTAGTTTCACGTGAAGCTGGTGATGGATGATGGCCTCAGCCTGGCTTAAGCAAGGCAGTATCAAGATGGCGCTGAATAGACCCCAAAGCCGCAATGTTGATGTCAAATTTCGGCCCTTTCCCGATTATAATCGCTAGGTGACAGCCGATACTGGTGTGCAAGGAGGGAGGATAATACAAGCTTTTTCCGCCTGCGGTCCCGAAATGTTGTAACTTTGCAACTTGCGAGTCATTCTCTCCCCCTTCAAACTATCCCGATCCGGCGTTAGCCGGGCAGGACGCACGCTAGGTGCCTGTTGAAAGGGGGCATGCTTCATGAAGGCGGACATCAATCCGGTATTGGGCGGTTGGTACCGGCATATCGATAAGGGCTATGAATTCCAAGTGGTTGCCTATGACGAAACCGACGGCATTGTGGAAATCCAGCATTACGATGGCGATGTAGAGGCGCTGGAGCTGGGCGAGTGGTATGAAATGGAGCTGGAACAGATTGAACCCCCTGAAGATTGGGCGGGCGCCATGGACGATTTTGAGAGTGATGACACCGGTTACTCAGATACGGAGATGTCCGACGCCGACTGGAACGAAGGGCTCGGTGAATGGCACGAGGATCAGGCGCGGCATGGTGATGAATAAAGACATTGCGCCCCGGCATAAACGTATTTTCCCAAGGAGTAAGTAGTAGTGACGGTATATAAGCAATTTTGGTTGATCTTGGCGGGATTCGCCGTCTTAATGAGTGGTATGTGGACCTCGGCATCGGCCGCCGGAGATTCGCAAGATTCGTTTGCCCAACTGGAACAGCGCGCGCGGGACGGTGATGTCGAGGCACAGGCCGATCTCGGTGCGGCCTTCGCCTTGGGTAAAGGGGTGGCTAAGGATTATGTGGTCGCGCGAGGTTGGTTGCTGAAGGCGGCCGCCAAGGGGCGCGCCGATGCCCAGGTAATTCTGGGTTATATCTATCGCGACGGCTTGGGTATCGACAAGGACTTGGTTGAGGCCGTGAAATGGTTTCAGGCGGCGGCGGAACAAGGCCTTGCCAGCGCGCAGACCAATCTGGCGATGCTGTATAAAAACGGCCAAGGTGTGAAACAGAGCGACAGCGAAGCCTTGAAGTGGTTCCGCAAGGCCGCCGATCAAGGCGACGTTTATGCGCAAACGAATATCGGTTTGATTTATGAGGCGGGGCAGGGTGTTCCCCAGGATTACAAAGCCGCCGCCGAGTGGTACCAAAAGGCCGCTGAACGCCAGCATGAAATCGCACAACGCAAGCTTGCCTATTTATACGAAACCGGGCAGGGTGTGCCGTTAGACTATCTGAAGGCGTATACTTGGTACGCGATTGCCAGCGTGTGGCGGGATAGTGAGGGCCAACCCATGGCAACTGACGATCCGCGTAGACGGGTCGGCACTCACCTGACACCAGAGCAGATCAATGCGGCCAACCAATCCGCCTCGGAGTGGTGGAATAAACACTTCAGTAATGCCGCTGCTCAGTGAGCGAGGGGAAGAAGGATAGAGGGGATTTTCAATCGTAGTTAGATCTACTCTTGCGTAGATCTAACTACGACGCTTTTACGTCAAGGTACTAAGCTGCGAGCAATACCTTGCATACTGTGGGCTTACGGCAAACGCTTTCATAGGCCTTGTCGTATAAGCGCTCCTTGCCTCTGCGGATGCACTCAACGTAAATCAGATCCAACAGGGTATGGGAATTTGCCGTGGGATTGCTGGCGTCCGATAATGATAAACAGACATATTTTTGTACGGTCTTTATTAGTTCGCTGTCCTTGAGCGTCTCTAGCGTTTCGCGGAATTCTTCCAGGTTCATATCTAACCCTCCAGCGGTGTTTATTGTCACCAATCTTCTATACGGTTAGACGAATCCTTGTCATAGTGCAATTACCAAAATATTAACTCGTCCTGTCTCATACTATGACGACCGCAAACAAAAATTCTTTAAACCGAATAATGATTGTGTTAAGCGCGATAAATGATATGTGACGCGTTCCTTAATTCCCAAGACCTTGGGCATGCTGAACCGTATGCGTCCGTACTGAGCTGCTCGGACTAAGACGCATTGACGCTCATTTAGAACTATGGCGAGTGTTGGGGAAGCCGGCGCCGGTACAGCCGGCCGGATTACTACATTCTTATAGGTTTCGGGTGTATGATTCCATATCAAGAGTCCGGGGTAATTCCGAGCGGGATTCTAAGTTATCCGCTTCGGTTGAACTTTGCAGGATAGATGGACTCTTGTGAAATTGTATGTGCCGTTGGATGACATTACTCAACATAGGAGGAGTAGCCATGACATCTGCGAACAGACCTTCCACTGTAAACAATCCATCTCAGGAAATTCAGCGTCGGAGTAGCGCAGCGCTCAGCCCCTGGCAGGATATGGACAGAATATTCGAAAGTGCATTTCCGCGCGGCTTACTCGGTTTTGGGCGGTGGCCCTTGTCCGATTGGACAGCGCGTCTAGAAACAAAGCTGCCGGCGGTAGACGTTATCGATCGCCCGGACCATATTCTGGTGCGCGCCGAAGTTCCCGGCGTGAAAAAAGAGGACCTGGACGTGTCGGTCAGCGACAATCTGGTGACCATACGCGCCACCACCAAGTACGAGGAGGAAAAAGAAGAGGGAGAATATTACCGTTGTGAAATGAGCCACGGCGAATTTTCCCGTTCGGTCTCTCTCCCGGCGGCGGTAGACAGCACCGAGGCCAGAGCCAGTTTCAAGGACGGTATACTGGAATTGACTCTCCCCAAGACCGCACCTTCCAAACGGCGGGCCATCAAGGTTGAATAGACTGAGCTTGATCCGAACGGCTAAAGAGGCGTCATCCAAGGCGCCTCTTTGCTTTCACGAGGTCGCTGACCGGCACTGACCCGTGTAATCCCGTGTTATAGGGAATGTCCGGCCGCTTGAATTTCATGGCCCGGACAGGCGATAACTGTTTAAACTAGCCATTACTCGATTTGCGACGCGCAATTATCACAACTCGCCCAGCGGATGCCTCATCTGTGCATTTCTTCTTTCTTATCTACCCCCTGCTAGGGCTACTCAGCGGTTTCCTCGCCGGCTTATTGGGAATAGGCGGAGGACTGATTATCGTGCCCGCCCTGTTGTTGATCTTTCCCTACCAGGGCATGGCCACCGCTGTGGTCACCCATACCGCGATCGCCACCTCCCTGGCTACCGTCGTCGTCACCTCCCTGATCGCCACCTACAGCCACCATCGTCGTGCCGCGGTCGACTGGTCGATTTTCAGAGGGATGGCGCCGGGTTTGTTAAGTGGCGCATTGATCGGCGCGCTGGTGACAACCCGTCTGCCGGGAGAAACACTCCGGGTAATCTTCGGCCTGTTCGCTCTCGCCGCCGCCATGCAAATGGGCTTCCAGTTGCAACCGGCCAACCGGGGACGCCTGTTCGCCGCACCCGGCCTGGCCATGGTAGGCATAGTAATCGGTTTGGTATCCGCGCTGGTCGGTGTCGGCGGAGGTACCATCACGGTTCCTTATCTGCGCTGGAGTGCGGTGAAAATGCCGCGGGCGGTTGCCACATCATCGGCCTGCGGTTTCCCTATTGCCGCGGGTGCTTGTGCGGGATTTAGCTTGGTGGACGGGTTTGCCGGCGGAGCCGCTCTGGCAAACAGCACCATTTACTGGCCTGCCGCCATATGGATAGCCATCGCCAGCCTCGCGGCCGTCCCCCTGGGGGCTCGCTTAACCCACCGCATTTCCATTTCATCCCTAAGCAGGATTTTTGCCTTCACCTTGGCGATCATCGGGCTACGCTTGGTCTTTGTTTGAAATCCAATTTTCGACCGATAGTCAAGCCCACTCCCATAGGAAGGCGACTTGTGCTAATAATGCATACTGATCGGGCGGAGTTCTTGTTAGAATAGCCCACATAATCTTACTTCTTAGAAATGCGCGGTGGAGGTTGATGGTCATGTTAGAACAACAAGTTGTGACAGGTGATCGGCGGGTTCGCTCGGCGAGTCAAGTCAATAAAATTGTAGATGCCCGCACTGAAATGCTGGCATTGTTTGGCGAACTGATCGGCAAAAGACCTTTTGTCACCGAGTCATCCGTACCGACCTTGCTACAGCAATTTTGCCAGGCTCTGGTGGATTACACCGCACACGCCCATTTTCAATTGTACCGGCACTTTGCCGAGAACCGGGAACGCCGGGTTTCCGTCTCCAAGGTCGCCGATGAAATCTACCCGCAAATCCTGACTATCACCCAGACCATATTGGATTTCAATGAAAAATACGATTGCGAGGACCATTGCGAGGGCTTGTCCAATCTGGATCACGATCTCTCTGTGCTGGGTGAACAGTTAGCGGATCGTATCGAGTTAGAAGATAAATTGATCGCCGTTTTTTCTGCCGGTCGGCGAGTGGTAGGCTAATCCATCGCTTTTCCCAGAGTAATCTCCCAGAGCAAATAAGATGCTAGTTTGGGGCATCCCTGGATAACGAAATCCTGCGGAGGTAGGCCATGACAAAGGGAGAGGGACTCAAGGCCGAGCAACTTTATAAGCACTGTGATCCGGCGCAATTTCCCTTCGAGACCACGGCGGAGCTTCCTGATTTAGCCGAGAGCATGGGGCAAGAACGTGCCCTGGAGGCTGTGCACTTCGGCATCAATATTAAGAACTCCGGTTACAATATCTTTGCCCTGGGGCCGCCGGGCATCGGCAAACACAGCCTGGTCATGCAACTCCTGGCCGAGCCGGCCCGGCGACACACTACCCCTTCCGATTGGTGTTATGTCAACAACTTCGACGATCCGCGCCGGCCTCGCGCCCTGGCGATGCCTCCCGGCAAGGGGCGCTTGCTGCGCGACGATTTGGCGCGCCTGATCGATGATCTGAAGACGGTCATTCCCGCGGCCTTCGAAAGTGACGAATATCGCACTCGAAGCCAAGAAATCGAGGAGGAACTCAAGGAGCGCCAGGAAAATGCCATCGCCGACCTTCGCCAGCAGGCGCAAGACCAGGATATTGATCTCATCCGTACCCCGGCGGGTTTCGCCTTCGCCCCCACGCGCAAAGGCGAGGTGATCAGTCCGGAAGAATTTGAGCGCTTGCCGGAAGCCGAACGGGAAGGTATTGCCGCCACGGTGGCGCGCATGCAGGAAAAGCTGCGCGCCGTGATTCGCCAGGTACCGCAATGGCGCCAGGAGACGCAGGACAAGATACGGGCACTCAACCGTGAAGTGGC
>Ga0315556_1000368_pt1 | contig 27464 bp, 25 predicted proteins | sample SalMarSW160310MG_FD_202112 | JGI IMG/M metagenome (GOLD analysis project Ga0315556, IMG submission 202112) | Salt marsh sediment microbial communities from the Plum Island Ecosystem LTER, Massachusetts, United States - Salt Marsh Sediment SW1603-10 ...
ATTCCAAGACCCGGCTCATCTTCCTTGTTTCTCTTGAAACGCATTGCCGATTTAGCTCCAAATTGAAAACAGTGAGGTTGATTAGGCTGTAAGCTGTTAGCCGGTTAGAAGCCGACAAGTCTACAGCATATTCACCTTCAGTCTAAATGCCTACAACCTAGTCACCTCAATACTATGAAAGCGTCAACTCCTGGTTTTGCTCTTCCATGATTTGGACAAGCTTTATAGAATTTTCTTCCATCTCAAAGATCAGTTTTCCGGCCCTGTCTCGCAAGAAGCGGTGACAGACGAGCGTGGGAATAGCGACGCAAAGGCCGGCCGCAGTGGTGAGGAGCGCCTCAGCAATCCCTCCTGCAAGGGGAGCGGGATTTCCAATTCCCTGTATTGAAATGGCGTTAAAAGTCTTGATCATGCCTGAGACCGTACCGAGAAGTCCCAGAAGAGTGGCCACGTTTGCCAGTGTTGCCAGGAGATTGACATTTCTCTCAAGGATAGTCGCTTCCCTACTGCCTCGCTCTTCTATTGCCTCTTTTACCAGCCACAACCCTTTTCGGGTATTCTTGAGACCGGCCAGGAAGATCTTGGCTATTGATGAAACATCACTCTGGCAGAGAAACGTGGCGTCCCCGATCTTGCCTTTCTTGACAAGGCCCTCCACCTTCTGGACAAAGTCTTCCGGAATGATATTCTTCCGCCTCAGGAACCAGAGCCTCTCGAAGAATATGGCAAGCGCAACCACGGAGCAGAATATGATGGGGTACATGAATACCCCGCCTTTTACGATGAACTCAACCATCTTTCTCTTGTCTCCAATCGCGAAATGGAAAAAGCTCTGTTTTTGTCTGGACAAGGAGCCAAGGCATACATAACATAACATCCGAGGAAAACAAAAGGCAAAAATTATAGTATGCGGAAATCCATGGGCCGAGAATCGGGACCAGAAAAAGACAAGAACACGACCCTGGAGAGGATCGGCGGGAAGGCTGTTGCAACCCTTTCTTCTCTCTCTGGGAGTGAGATCATCAATCGTATCGTTGATGCAGCAAACCCGCGCGCACTGGTACAAGGTATGGCCCAGGGAGACTTCTACTGGCTTGTAAAAAAGGTCGGTGAAGATGATTGCCTGCCCATTCTCGAGTATGCTTCAGAGGAGCAATGGCAATATCTCCTGGACATGGAGCTGTGGAGCAGGGACCGTCTGGACCTGGATCAGACAGCCACCTGGTTGTCGCGGCTGCAGATGGCTGACCCTCAGCGGCTCGCAAAATGGCTTCTTTCAGAAGGACAGGCCAACGCCTACTATTTTCTCTATCGTTCCGTGCAAGTGGAGATACAGCAGGATGAAGAGCCGAAAGACTTTTCCGATGGGTTTTTCACCCTTGACGGGACCTACTATATCCGTGCCTTGAATCCTGAAAAGCGGCCTTTGATCGAAGATCTGTTGCGATTTCTTGCGAAAGAAAACCTCATAGCCTACCAATCTCTCCTTCTGGGGCTTGCAGGGGTATTGCCTGCGGAGGCTGAAGAACAGTTGTTTAGGATGAGGAGCGTACGGCTCGAGGAGCACGGCTTTCTGCCTTTTGAAGAAGCGATCTCGATTTACAGCCCCCTGGATCCAGGGATTCTCGATGCTGGAGAAGTGCATGCGGAAGCCGAGACCATCTATACAGAGGAAGTGCCCCGGGAATTGGTGCCGCTCTCTCCTTTTTCGTACCTTCATGAGGACGACATGCTTGTCAGTGCGGTCAGGGGATTCCCCGATTCCCTTTTTCAGGATGGGATTCACCTCGAATTTGCGGGACTTTGCAACCAGATTCTGTCCGCGGATGGAGTCATTGTAAACGACATGAGTATGCTGGTGAAAACCTGCCGCAAGGCCGCGGGATATGTGAACCTGTCTCTTGGGAAGGCCTGTTCCGGGGATGCCCGTAAAGCGGCTCTCATCCTGAAAAAGCATTCCCTGGTTTCCCTTTTCCGCATGGGTTTCGGCTTTGTGCTCCGGCTCAAGTGGGACCTTACCCGCTGGATGGAGAATGCCTGGTTCACGAAACACGGTTTGGATCCCGATTTCTGGGGTGATGAGTGGGGAGAGACTATTGGCGGACTGCTCTTTGAGAAACCTCTCTTTTACTGCGGCGGCAGTGAAGACGAGCAGTATCGTGACTTCAGCGGTCTCGCTGATTTTGAGAAATGTAGGGAGACCGTCGACAACGTGATGACGCTCGATTCTATTTTCTCAAGACTTAGTGAGCGCATCCCCTTTCCAGATTGGAAGGAAAAGGATTTCACCTTTTATCCTTTACTCTTCAATGTGTGGGCACGAGATATCTTGGGTTCTCGGCCTTCTTTTGAGGGTATTTTAATTGTTCAGGCACAGGAGCTTTTCCGCCGTCTCAGGGCGGGCGAAGAGAAGCCCCCCTACCTGATGGTCGGGTTTGAAGACGTATTTGTGGAGGATATGCTTCGTCTCGGCCCTGTCCGGGATGAGAACAAGAAAAAAAAGGTGACAAAGGTCCTTTCGGTCCTCTGGCACCATTTTTGTGCAGAATACGAGCAGGTTGCCGTGGAAGACATTGATCAGCGATTCTCCCGGTACCTCACCATCAAGCCCTCTCAAGAAGCTGATCTTCCGTAAAACATTCCGTGCAGGATTTTTCCCAGAAAGAAAAGGTCTTATTTTCTTATGCCCTGGTTTCCTGCAGCATAAACAGGATAAAGGAGTATCAGGCTGACGGTGACCATACCGGCGAGGAATTTTCCATTTGAAATTGTTTCCCCGGTCTTTGGTTTTACGGTGACAGTTACCTCGCTGGAAGACGTGAGGCGATTATCCAAGGTCCGGGCCTGCACTGGAAAACGGTACGTGCCGGGACCGACTTTCGGGCCGGTTCAGCCCGCAATGTGAGATTCTTGGTCTTGTCACTTTCCACGTGGATGCCTGTTATGCCGATTAATCATTGCTAGCATGTTTATCGAGGGTGCGGGCATCATACCCCGCTTTCTTGTAGTCATCGAGAGCGCGGGTCTTCAGTGCCTTGTCCTTGGTTTTTTCAGCGTGAGTATCGGCAAGTTCTGCCGCATGGCTCCACATACCTTCCTTTTCATACTGTTTGATTTTGCCTTCAACCTTCGAAGATTCTTCCGGTGTTTCGACGATGGCTGCCCGGCACCATGAAATCACCTTTTTTAGCGGTCCTCCACAGACCGGGCATTTTGCGAGGGGCTCTTCGCTCATTTGCTGGAATATCTCAAACCGGGTTCGGCATTTTCCACATCCCTTTTCTGGATCTTTTGATTCATACTCATAAATGGGCATGCCATGGCCTTTCGTAGCAAGCAAGTCTGATTCGCGACCAGGATAACAGTATCAATCTCGGCGCTCCTCAGTTCTCTTTCAGTCTTCAACAAAAATCAGGCTTTGTAAAGGGGTGGGAAAGAAAAAAGAGCTAGGAATCAGGGATACGGTTCCAGTTTTTCATTAAGTCCGCCAGCCATTCCTCAAAGGATACGTATTTTCCGGCGCGATAGTCATAGGCCGGTTCAATGGATTTCATGTCACCGCGACTGCACTTCATTTTGAGGAACTCTTTCCCAAAAGCTGGAATGGCACCTATTTTGCATTCAATACTTTGAGTCTTTTTGAACCAGCGAAAATGACCGCTTGTTTCGTAAAATATAAGGACGAAAAAGCGAAATTCCCGCTAGCAACAAAGGTAACATATTAATATTATTTATATTAATAAATTCGGTTAATAAAAAAAATATTTCTCCGCTTGTCAAGGGGATGGTCGAGCAGTTTTTCAAAATGTATACAGTATTGTTCTCACCTGAAGCGGGTGCTGGGGCAGGAACTCGGGAAAGGAAGGAACAAAAGGCCTTGACAAAGATCGGCCAACATCGTAACTTTTCAAAAATTTTGGAGATAAGAGCAACTTTCAAAAAGGGGCAGGGTCGTGACTAGAACAAGAAAAATCTCTTTGTGTGTCTTTGTGGTAATGCTTTGTCTCGGGATTTTCCAGGTGGATATCCGTCCGTCAGGAGCGCAACCGCTGACGTACACGATTCAGGAAGGGGATACCCTTTGGGGTATTTGCGGCAAGGTGTATGGCGATACTGATCTCTGGCCAAAATTGTGGGAGATGAATCCCTTTATTACCAACCCGCATCTGCTGAAGCCGGGAGATGTCATTACGCTTTTGGAAGGTGTCCCTGTTTTGAAATCAGCACCGGTGACAATGGCGAAGAAGCCCGCGGCTCCAGCGATTTCTACACCCGCCATTGCGCCGCCTGGAGCATATGATTTATCTTCATTGAAGAACATGGACGGGCTGGGATATCTCTCCACCAGCGAGGTTGTCTCAGATGGTATTATCGTGTCCGGGGAGACTGATAAGATCATGCTTGGAGTTGGAGATAGCCTTTTTGTGAAGGTGAATGGCTCGGCTGCTCCTGGAGACCGTTTTACCGTTTGTAATATATCACCTCTCCTGAAGGACCCCATCTTCCCTGAAGATCTTGGCTACTTGGTTACGTTCCTAGGAAAGCTGCGCATCCTGGAGCAAATCAAGCCGAACCTTTTCAAGGCTGTTATCGAGAAATCCTTTATGACCATCCGGAAGGGTGACCCTCTATTGAAATATGTTCCTGTTTCCAAATGTATTGCACTTGCAAAGGGCCCTCATGGGCTATCCACATACATTGCTGCCATTGAGGAACAGAAGGTGATGGTGGGACAGTATACCACCGTGTACTTTCCCAAAGGATCAGCGCAGGGTATTCGGCAAGGACAGATTTTTCAGGTATTGCAAAAAAGGGTGGTGGAATTTCCCGGCAAGGAGGAGGGCTCTACGGAAACCAGCTCGCTTCCAGACGCTGTTCTGGGCTATTGTCTCGTCGTGAGCACCACCGCAGACACGGGAACCGGGGTCGTCATGTCTGCAAAAAGAGATATCCCAAACGGTGCGCCCATGCAAATTTTTGACTGGACGACACCTCCGTCATTCTTTTCTGTCATTCCACCATGCCGGGCAGAATAAAAGTATCCTCCGAGGATGAACAAGAAAATTCTTGACTAACTGCCGGCATTCTGTTTTATATACGCGCCGTCCCTTCACCCGGATTCATGCACGCTCAACAACATGACGGGGGACGGTCTCGTCCCCTTTTCGTTTTGAAATGACTACTGAGAATTCATCCCGAGATATCTTCCCATGGCTCTGCTTATACCTGGTCTCCGGTGTGGGAAATGTTGCCTGTCGGAAACTGATCGAAAATTTCGGGAGTCCTGAAGAAATTTTCAAGAGTTCTGTTTCCGAACTTATGGAGGCAGGAGAAATTCGTGAGGCTGTGGCCAGGAAAATAACCGGGAAGGTCTTTTCAATTGATCCCGAACAGGAAATGAAGCGGGCTGAAAAAGTCGGTGCGAGAATCATTCCATTTCCTGACTCTTCATACCCCAGTCTTCTGAGGGAAATTCACGATCCCCCGGTTCTTCTTTATACCCGGGGAAAGGCAATCCCTCCCCGACAGGACTTTATCGCGATTGTGGGATCACGGAATGCGACTGAATATGGAAGGAGGGCGGCCCAGAAGATAGGTCTTGTTCTTGCGCAGAATGGGATCGGGATCAGCAGTGGCCTTGCTCGCGGGGTCGATGCGGCCGCGCATTGGGGATGTGTCCGAGGCCGGGGTTTTACCATTGCGGTCCTGGGAACCGGGGTTGATATACGGTATCCCCGTTCAAACGAGAAACTTTTTGACAAGGTGCTTGAGCAAGGTGCTGTTGTGTCGGATTTTCCCCTGGGAACGGCGCCGGAACCAAAGAATTTTCCCATGCGAAACAGGATAATCAGCGGGGTCAGCAAGGGGATTGTGGTTGTGGAGGCCACGAGACGGAGCGGGTCCCTGATAACAGCCGGCCTGGCGCTTGAGCAGGGTCGAGACGTGTTTGCGGTCCCGGGGAGTATTGATTCATTTAAGAGCCGCGGCCCTCATTTTCTTATCAAGCAAGGGGCGAAACTTGTTGAGCAAGCTAAAGATATTCTGAGTGAACTTGGCTCCTCGTATGTCCTGGAGGATCAGGAAGAGATTGGAGGCAGGGAAAGGCCCGGCGTCCGCCTGGAGCCTGAAGAAGAACGGGTTTTTCATTGTCTGGAACCATATCCCATGCACATTGATGAAGTTATTCGGTCCACCGGATTCGAGCCGGGGGAAACATCGAGCATACTGACAAGGCTGGAATTGATGGGGCTGGTTATCCAGACGCCCGGCATGATGTTTGTCAGAGCCATAAGATCATGAGGCGTAAGACATAAGGTATAAAACGAAAAGCTTTGCGGTCTGGACCGAATCTTTGTTGAGTTGTTAGGAAAAGAGGGATGCTTTGAACAAGCCACTGAAACAGAATCTCCTTATCGTTGAATCGCCGGCCAAGGCAAAAACCATCCAGAAATACCTGGGACCGAGTTTCCAGATCCTGGCGTCGGTGGGCCACGTGAAAGATCTGCCGGTGAACAAGCTAGGGGTAAACCTGGAAAAAAACTTTACCCCGCAATATGTGACTATAAAAGGGAAGGGCAAAATCCTCAGTGCCCTGAAAAAGGCCGGCAAAAATGCTGTTGCCGTCTACCTTGCACCGGACCCGGACCGTGAAGGGGAAGCTATCGCGTGGCATATTGCCCAGGAGTTGGGAAATGGGGATAAATCGATTTTTCGCGTTCTGTTTAATGAGTTGACGGATAGGGCCATTCGAGCGGCCGTTGCCTCGCCGGGAACCATCGACCAGGATAAATTCGAGTCCCAACAGGCCCGGAGAATCCTTGACCGTCTGGTTGGGTACCAGATTTCACCGCTCTTGTGGTCTCGGGTGAAGCGTGGACTGAGCGCCGGCCGGGTTCAGTCCGTGGCATTGCGATTAATCTGCGACCGGGAACGGGAGATTCAGAAATTTGAGCCGCGGGAATACTGGTCTCTTACGGTGCACCTCTCAGCGGATGAGCCGCCCCCGTTCAAGGCGCGATTGACCGATTACGACGGCAGGAAGATTGAGCTGAAGAACGAGGCGGAGACGCAAAACATCATGTCCGAGGTTTCGGACAAGACATTCACCATACGAAACGTCACAAAGAAGAAGAAAAAGCGAAACCCTTCCCCACCGTTTATTACCAGCACACTCCAGCAGGAAGCCTACCGGAAACTACGTTTTTCGGCAAAAAAGACCATGTCCGTTGCGCAGAACCTGTACGAAGGAGTGGAGCTCGGGAGAAAAGGGCAGATAGGTCTCATTACATACATGCGGACAGATTCCTTCCGCCTTTCAAATGAGGCTGTGAAACAGGTGCGCGGCTTCATTGAGAAAAGATTCGGAGCGCGGTATCTTCCTGCAAAACCAAATTCCTTTAAGAGCAAAAAAGGCGCACAGGAAGCCCATGAGGCGGTTCGACCCACATCCGTGGACCGGGATCCCGATCAGATCGCAACATATTTGAATAAGGACCAGTTGGCCCTGTACCGACTCATCTGGAATCGGTTTGTGGCCTGCCAGATGTCCCCGGCGGTTTTTGACCAGACACAGGCTGACATTGAAGCGGGAAAAGCGATTTTCCGCGCCTCGGGTTCCATCAAGGTTTTTGATGGGTTTACGGTTCTCTACGAGGAGGGGGTCAACGGGGTTTCAAAAGAAACAAATGGGCAGGATATGATCCTTCCACCACTTAAAAAGGGGGAAGAAGTGGCCCTGGTGGAATTGGAACCTGCCCAGCACTTCACCCAGCCACTGCCACGGTTCAGCGAAGCCACGCTCATCAAGGCCCTGGAAGAAAGGGGGATCGGTCGGCCTTCGACGTATGCCGCGATCCTGAGCAACATAAGAAATCGCGATTACGTGTATGTAGAGAAACGGCGTTTCCGGCCCACTGAACTGGGTCTGCTGGTGACGGACCTCCTGGTTGTGAATTTTCCCGATATTCTCAACCCTGCCTTTACCGCACAGATGGAAGAGAAACTTGATCAGATTGAGCGGGGTGAAATTGTCTGGACCAGGGTATTGGATGAGTTTTACCGCGCCTTCGGAAAAGATTTGGAGAAGGCACAGCGGGAGATGAAAGGGGAGGTCATTACATCCATCACTTGCCCCGAGTGCAGCAGACCAATGGCAATCAAATCGGGAAAAAATGGACTTTTCCTCGCATGTACCGGATATCCGGAGTGCAGGAATACCGCCAACTTCACACGGGATGAAAAAGGCAATATCGTCATGGAAAAGCCGTCATATGTCCAGGATGGGGACGAAATCTGTGAGATATGCGGACGGCCTATGGTGGTGAAACGGGGAAAATTCGGGGAGTTTCTTGCATGTACCGGATATCCTGAATGCAAAAACACACGGAATATAGGAGCAAAAGGCGAGTCAGAGCTTTCGCAGGTCTTTCCAGATAAAAAGTGCACCCTTTGCGGCGCGAACATGCTGGTGAAGAGGAACAGGTCCGGGCAACGGTTTCTCGCTTGTGAGCGTTACCCCAAGTGTAAACACACCGAACCTATGAGTACCGGAGTACGCTGCCCCGAAGAAGGGTGTGAAGGAACGCTTGTGGAAAAGGTTTCTAGGAAGGGGAGGATCTTCTATGCGTGTGACCGGTATCCCGAGTGCCGCTTTGTCATGTGGGACGAACCCTATAACGGCACCTGCCCGATATGCGGGACCCCGGTGCTTCGCATCAGACGTCCAGAAAATTCAGATCCTGTTTTAAGCTGTCGCAGGACAGGCTGTGATTTCAAAGAGCCGCTTGCGCCTGTCTCGGGCGAGTAACCAAGGGAGGGGTGAGAACCAATACTTCAGGATGGTTTCTGGTTATCTTCAGCCACATAAAGGCTGCTCTTCTTCCATCCTTCACGCTTTTCCTGGGATTTTTTGAGAAAGCACTGTCCCCTCTTGTCTCTGATATCGTGAATACTGTGCCTGAGGACAGTAATCGGCAGTCCACCTTTCACATGCACGGTAATTTCATACCGGTTAAAACCCGCTACAATCCCCTTTAAAACCTCTCCCTCCAGTAAGGTGAAGAAGAGCACGGTTCTGTCATTCATTAACGGGAACAAAGTCTTATTCTTGACATGATGCCGGTATCGAGGAGAGAAGTGGGGGCCTAAGTTTTGTGCTTCCACCTTCGTGTCCTGCATCAAGAGAGGTTTCACGGAATCTGCCAGCTCCGCAGGATAGAGAAATTTGATCTGGACCTTCGGGAGAGTTTCTCTTTCTCCCTCGCCGGTATCAACGGTCACGTCATACGTGACCGTTTCCATGATCCTGGCCTGAAAAATCCGGTGGGGATGGACGTGAATCTCCCATCGTTGGCCATCCAAGACGGCTTGATCGAATACTGATTCGTGATAGTGGGCTTCAAGGTATTCGTTAAGACCAATGAGATATCCCATTCCCTTCCCTTAGCTGCGCAGATTTTTTTCCATTTCCTCTTCAAATTCTTTGAAGAAACGGTCTTTTTCCCTCCAATCGGGTCCAAATCGCTTATTAAAGTATTCACCAAGTCTCTCGAAGAGTTTTTTCCATAATGATGCACCTTTGTTTGTTACGATGTCTTCCAGAAATGGAAGAAGTTCCGACATTTTCTCCTTCGGGAGAAAAGAAACTGCACCCAGTTTCATAGATTTTTTCAGGGCCTCGGGAGTAACGGCGTGGGCGGTCAACATGACCGTGGGGAATTCCCGGGATACGGATGTTTTTAACAATTCAAAACCGTTTACCCCCATAATGTCTAGGATTACGACATCGTACGTATAGCTCAGCAGGTATTGAATACCGGTGTCATAATCGGTTGCCTTGTGCAATAACACCATATCCAATTCTTCCTCAATGGTTTCAAGCACGTCGGGTTCATCATCAACGGCCAGAATGATCTTGTCTTTTAGTGGACTTTGTTGTTCGGACATTTTACTCCCCTTTCGTATTCAGGTTGATTCGGAGGAGGTTGCATCTCCCCTATGATCGAACTGCTCTCTCTTGTCTTTATACCAAGAAGGGAGTAGCGGGTCAAACCAATATTTTCTGGCCGTTTTATGATGCAAGCCCGAGCGGGGAGAAAATTTCCTTTGAAAAAGTGAATGAACTGTTTAGTATATGCTTATAGGAAGTCATTAAAGATCCGTGAGAGGAGTAGACCTGGAAAAATGAATCCTGAACCAAAAAACACCACTGCGAGTTCACAACCTTTGCAAAACCGGAAGAGGGGCTGGTGGAGCCGTTTTCTGGAGAGGCTTGCCAAGGCCAACTCTGAATCGCCGGCTGTGGTGTGCCGCCACTGAAGTATCAATCGACCGGGACCGGGACGTCCCCAATGAAAAAGATTGCTGTTCTTCCTCACCATGAATCAAGAGATCGGGGCAATAAAGAATGAAAATCGCACAGTTGTTTTATGAAAATCACCTTATCTTGGGGGAAGTCAAAGATAAAAAGATAATGCCCCTTGCCTGGAATGGGGGCCTGATGGACTTGATACGGAGTGATGAAGCACTTGCCGTGGTGGACCAGAACCGTCTAAACCCGGATGAGGTCCGATGGGCACCGGCAGTCAGTAACCCTGGCAAGATTATTGCCATAGGGTTGAACTATCAAGACCACGCCGAGGAGAGCAAAGGGAAGACCCCTGAGTTCCCGCTCGTCTTTGCCAAGTTCCCCAGCAGCCTTCTCGGGCACAAGGAGGTGATCACCTGGGACCGACGGGTGACACGAAAGGTGGATTTTGAGGCGGAACTGGCCGTTGTTCTGGGTAGAGAAATCCGGAATTGTGGGGAACGGGATGCGCTTGATGCGGTATTCGGGTATACGTGCGCCAATGATGTGAGCGCTCGTGACCTGCAGTTCGGGGACGGCCAATGGGTTCGGGGAAAGTCCCTGGATACCTTCTGCCCTCTTGGGCCGTGGATAGTGACACGGGATGAAATTTCGGATCCGCAGGACCTTGGCATTCGATGCCTGGTAAACGGGCGACTGATGCAAGACAGCCGGACGAGCCGGATGATTTTTCCCGTTTCAAGGCTCATCAGCCTGCTATCTTACCATTTTACCCTTTTCCCCGGGGACATTATCCTGAGCGGGACCCCTGCCGGGGTAGGGGCCTTTCGCGAGCCGTCGGTCTATCTCAAGGACGGTGATGAAGTTGTCGTTGAGATTGACGGCATCGGAAGGCTTGTGAATACCTGCCGCGTCGTTGGGTAAGGGTGACGAAAGCTCTGCAAAAGAAGAAAAAAATGGTTGCTGGGAAGGCGGAAAGGGCACTTCTCGCCACGAGCGTCAGTTTGGAAGGGTGCCTCTGCGCCGCGGAAGGAATCCACGAATGGACCTCTGGGTTGAGGATCCTGTTTGTCGATGGCCGACCTTCCCCGCGATAAAAATACCCACGAGCCGATCATGCCGGTCATAGATGATGCTGTAGTTGAAGCGGGAAAGGATGCGGGCGAGGGTGGTGGCAAGCGGTACTTCATGGAACGATCCCGAAACGGTTGCTTCCTTCACCTTTTCTTCACCCTGAACCTTTAGGCCTTTTTTTTCTTTTAACTCATTGAGGACCAAGTTGAGTGGGGCCTCTCTCAGTTCTGCGGTCACCAGATTTCCCGAGAAGACGAGGAATGCCTTCCGCTCATTGCCTTGAAGGGCGGCGGGGAAAAGAGAAGTGAGCGCACAGAACAGGATAAAAAGGCAGGCTTGTTTCGGAATACCCCACATGAAAGAATTTTATCCTTGTGCCTGAAATAAAGCAATACCTTTCTCAAAGGAGAAGGCGGATGCAGTACGAAGCCATTGCGTACGAGAAAATTGGCGCTTGAAATGCTTCTTACGGGGAAATTTGTGCCTGCGAGAGAGGTCATGGCCCGTGGCCTGGCCGACATGGTGGTGCCTGATGCCAAACTGGAGGAAGAAACAATGGGACTTGCGAGGGAAATTGCACACTACAGCATCGTGACCATCGGAATCGGAAAGCAGGCCTTTTACCGGCAGATTGAAATGAACGATGCGAATGCCTATCACTATGCAAAAGAGGTTATATCCGCAAATGCTGTTATGCCTGACGCTCTTGAAGGGATGTCAGCCTCTTTTTTTTAAAACGGGACCCTGTCTGGGAATAGGGAGAGAAAGGAGAAAAAAATGGGCAACGGGAAACCTACGCGAGAAGAGGCATATGAGCTGCTCACAGAGCATAATAAAAACGAGAGCCTGATCAAGCATGCACTCTCGGTGGAAGGTGTTATGCGGTATTTCGCGCGGAAGCGTGGAGAGGATGAGGAAAAATGGGGTGTCATTGGGCTTGTGCATGACCTTGACTATGAACAGTTTCCCGACCAGCACTGCACCATGAGTGAAAAGATACTCCGGGAGCACGGATGGCCGGATGAGTATATCCGCGCTGTTGTCAGCCATGGCTGGGGAATTTGCTCCGACGTGGAACCACAGACCGACCTTGAAAAGACTCTGTACGCCATTGATGAACTCACCGGGCTCGTGGTAACGACAGCCCTGGTGCGGCCGTCCAAGAGCGTCATGGACCTGAAGGCAAAATCCGTAAAAAAGAAATGGAAAGACAAGCGCTTTGCAGCAGGGGTGGACAGGTCCATTATTGAGAAAGGTGCAGCGATGCTGGGAATGGAATTGACAGAAATGATCACCGACACCATCATGGGTATGAGAGACGTTGCGGAGGCCATCGGACTGAAGGGCGTGACAGGAGAGGAATGATTGACCGGGGAAAGAGAGGATATTGAATGTTACAGGCTACGCGTCTTTTTCTTCGATTCCAAGTCTCCCGGGCTGCTCTTTTCAGTGACTTATCCACAGGGGAGCATCGCCCCCTCCGCATTCCAGTCCTCAGGAAAAAACGCCCTGGGGACCTGGCTGCGGTTTCCCCCATAGATAAGTCACGAAAAGAGGAAGCCCTCCCGTCGGTCACGAAGAAAAAAGAGCATATCCTGTTTTGGTTTTTTGGGAACCCTTGATCTCAAAAGTACCCAAGATTCGGATGAACCGAAAATCTCTCTATTCTGGCGATGGGTTTTGGACGCGGATGTTTGAGTAACATTGCAAAGGAGGTCCTCATGACTGGCAAAGAGAATCACTATACAAAAACCTATCCCATTTCATGGGAGCAGCTGCACAGGGATTCCAAGGCCCTCGCATGGAGACTCCTGGATATGGATTTTTTCAAGGGTATTATCGCCGTCACTCGTGGTGGAATGGTTCCGGCGGCTATTATTGCCCGGGAACTTGATGTCCATCTGGTTGATACGGTGTGTATCTCCAGTTATGATTGGAAGGACCAAACCGGAGAGATTGAGATTCTTAAATCTGTTGAGGGCGATGGCGAGGGATTACTGATTGTTGACGATCTTGTGGACACGGGAAGGACCGCAAAATTCGTAAGAAATATGCTCCCCAAGGCCCATTTCGCCACGGTGTACGCCAAACCCGCGGGGCGGCCACTGGTGGACACATTCATCACTGAAGTCAGCCAGGACACCTGGATCCTCTTTCCCTGGGATTCTGAATCCCAGTTTGTGCAGCCAATTGCCGGCCGGATAGGGGAAGAGAGGTGAGTCTGCTTTTCCCACCTGATACAACTTGAAGCCATAGGCAGGTCGTTTGGCCATGTGCAGGCCAATAGGGACATTACGCTCGATATCAAGGCAGGGAAGATCAGGGCACTCTTGGGGGACAACGGGGCGGGAAAGAGCACGCTTCTGAGCATCCTTGCGGGCCGCCTGAAACCTGACAAGGGGCGAATCATTATTGAGGATGTTCCCCAGAAGAGCTATTCCACGAAAACGGCTATCGAAGCAGGGATCGGGATGGTTTATCAGCATTTCATGCTGGTGGAGGCTATAACCGTTACAGAAAACATTTTTCTGGGACGGAAAGAACATTTCTGGCTCAAGCCGAGAGAGATGGCGGCAAAGGTTGATGATCTGATCACAACTATGGATTGAAGATTGATCCCCTGACGAGAATATCCAACCTGTCAATGGGAGAACGGCGAAGGATTTTCAACGGGGCCATGGCTCAGGCGAGCAAAGGCTGAAGAAAAAGATGAAAAAAATTGGTCCCCTCATGGTGGGGCTCCCGGTTTGACGGCTTGGGAAGAGGCATACAATCGGTCATCAGCATCTCCCTTGGCTACCCGCTCGGGTCTGCTGGCCTCCGAAGACTTTTTTCTGCGCGACCATACGTAAATCATCAACTCATGCCCATCCACAAATAGATTTTGGGCACTAACTCGTTCGGATGAAGGATGATGTAAATGGCAACTATGCGAGATATATTTGAAAAGTCGGTGAACAGGAACCCAGACAAGATTTTTTTCATCTCCAAGGATAAGAGAAAGACTTATAAGGATTTTCTTGCGACCGTGAATCGCGTAGCAAACGGATTCTTATCACTGGGCATTCGAAAAGGTGATAAAATAGCAATATTACTTCCAAATTGTCTTGAATTTCCCTACTCTTGGTTGGCGGCAAATGTGATCGGAGCCGTCATGGTGCCGGTAAATACCCGTTTTGTGGCCGAAGAGATTAAGTATATTCTGAATCATTCCGAGGCTCGGGCACTGGTGACGGCGAAGCGGCACCTGGAAGGTATAGAGGCTATCCGAAAGGATCTCGCCCATCTGGAAATGATTTTCACTATTGATGAAAACAACGAGAACGACGCCCTCCCCTATGCAACGCTTCTTGATAACCCGACTGAGTTGAAAGGGACGGATATTAGTGGAGAGGATTTAGCCGTGATCCTTTATACCTCCGGCACCACAGGAAATCCAAAAGGCTGCATGGCGTCCCATGATTATTTCGTCCATCTGGCGAAAGTTCAGGCGGACTTGTTTCAATTGTCGGAGAAAGACCGTGTCCTGACCGCTCAACCTTTCTACTACATGGACCCTCAATGGAACACCCTTATGGTAATGACACGCAATGCTACCTTGGTTCTGGCCGAAAAATTCAGCACAAGTACTTTTTGGGATGATATCAGGCACTATAACATTAGCTGCTTTTACTGCATCGGATCCATGACATCTTTCCTTTATAATATGCCTCCTTCGGATCAGGACAAGAGACACAACCTGAGAATGGTGCAAACCTCCGGTATCTCCCCACACATTCACGAGAAGTGGGAAAAAAGATTCAACGTGCCCGTCTATGAAATATATGCCTCCACCGAGACCACTGCGGATATCGCCGTCCGGCTGGACATGGACCGCAAGGTGGGCACGAAATGCATCGGTCGACCCCTCGAGTACAGGGAGATAAAGATCGTTGACGAAAATGGCAGTGAAGTGAGGGATGGCAGTGTGGGCGAGATTCTCGTGAAGCGCGGCAGAGGCATGATGCAAGGGTATTACAAGGATCCTGGGTCCACGGAAAAGGCTTTTAGGGGAGGATGGTTCCATTCCGGAGACCTCGCTTACAAGGATGATGACGGTGACTACCATTTCGTAGGGAGAAAAAAAGACATCATCCGGCGAGGAGGAGAGAATGTATCTGCCGCCGCAGTAGAACATGTGATTGTCAATCATCCCGAAGTGATGGATGCCGCCGTGATCCCGGTGCCCGACAATATTAGGGGAGAAGAGATAAAGGCATATATGGTGCTTAAGGAGGGCGGGACGGCCACCTATGAAGAGATAGCCGAATATTGCGAGGAGAACCTCGGCGCATTCAAGGTCCCCCGATACTACGAATTCAGGGAAAGCCTGCCGAAAACTCCCTCTGAGAGGGTGCAGAAGAGAAAGCTTATTGAAGAGAAAGAAGACCTCACAGAAGGCTGTTATGACCGTTTTGCAGATCCAGGGAAGAGGACAAAAGAATGAAGGTTGTGGATTTTCGTATCATTGGAACAGGGAAGGACTTTTTTGTGGGAGGGTATGATGCCATGCCTTCTTTCATGGACCGTTACAAACAGCTCTATGATTTCAAGCGGCTGTGCACCCTTCCTGTGGATGAATTCGTGGATCAGATGAGGAAAAGCGGTGTGTCTCTGGCTGTACTCCAGGCGGAGTACAGCTACGGGGATGTCAACCTCCTGAACCAGCGGGTCGCGGAGACCGTGAAACGACACCCTGAGACCCTCGTCGGCTTTGCGGGAATCGATCCACTTGCAACGGATGATCCCGTGGCCGACCTTGACCGGTATATCAAAGAGTGGGATATGAAGGGGTTGAATCTTCAGCCTTGGGTTCAGGGTATCTATTGCCATGACAAGAGACTCTATCCTCTCTATTCCTACTGCCAGCAAGAAAATATCCCTGTGACTATCCATGCCTCCATCAACTTTTCAGTGGCCAGGAAGATCGACTACAGTCACCCCCTCTACCTGGAAGAGGTGGCCTGCGATTTCCCGAGGCTGACAATCGTTGCCAACCACGCCGGGTGGCCCTGGGTCAACGAAATGGTGGCCGTTGCCTGGAAACACCCCAATGTATACATGGAGATCGGCGGGGTTTCACCCAAGTACATGGTTATGCCCGGAACGGGCTGGGAATCATTTCTGACCTATGGAAATTCCGTGCTTAAGGACCAGATACTTTTTGCCACCGATTCCATCGTGCCCCATGCCCGGGTTATCAAGGAGGTGGATCTTTTGCCGCTGAAGGACGAGGTAAAAGAGAACCTGCTGTACAAGAACGCAATGAGGGTATTGAAGCTGTCTTCTTCCTGAGAAGGAGGGGCGGTCCTGGGGAACGCGCCAAGGTGAAATCCTGGGATTGTCGGTGTTGCCATGACCCTTGCCGACCGGGCTCAGCTCGTGATTCTTTTCTTGGGGAGGACTCAAGGTTGGCAAGAGGAGGGCTTTCACCCTCCTCTTTCGTGTTTAGGGACTGTTATATTTTCGGAACAGGCCATACCGACCGCACGGTTACGATCTCTCCGTTGGAGTATTTCCAGATGTCGATAGGTGTTTGCACGTCGCCATTCTTGTCGAAGTTCACGGAACCACCGGCCCCTTCATAGTTGATCTTCTTGCCCTGTTTCAAGAGATCAAAGGCCTTCTTGAACTGCCCGGGCAGGATAGTTTCGCCCGGGGGATCTGCCACGACACGCAGGTTGTCCCTGATGTTTTTGGACGTCATGGGGAGCCCCTTCACCTGGGCGGTATAGGCAGCAAGCCCGATCACCGCCATAGCGTCATACGCATTGGTGATATACGGAAGAGGCGGAAGCTTTCCGTATGCGGCCTTGTAATCGGCGTTGAAAACGTCCAGTGCCGGGCCGGTTGGGGAACCAGCCACCGTGCCCATCTGACCTTCCACATTTTTTGCGCCCAATGCCTTGACGATATCCTGTGACTTGGTGCCGTCACAGAAGAGGAAGTGCTTGTAGTGGAAGAACTCGATTGCCTCCTTGAGGTATATCTTGGCATGCTCAGGATACGTGAAGGCACAGAGCCTGTCCGGTTTTCCCGCAAGGGCCTTCTTGAGCTCCGCGGTGTAGGATTCCGCCGCCTTTTCATCGATTGGAATCATGGCCAGGACTTTCCCGTGCCGGTATTCAAAGGATTTCTTGAACTGTTCGGCAAGCCCCTGTCCATACGGATTGTTCACGTATATGATCGACGCGGTCTTGTTATAAGTGACCGCCAACTGTCCCAGGATAACGCCCTGCAAGGCGTCTGAGGGGCAGGTCCTGAAGAGAAAGTCCTTTCCCTGGTCTGACGGGAGCACGCTGATCAATGGAGATGTGGCAGACGGCGAGATCAGCACAACGCCGTTCGGAATGGTGACGGATTCAGCTACGGGAATCGTGACTCCACTGGAAATGGCGCCGACAATAGCCGGGACTTTGTCAATCTGGACAAGTTTCTTGGCTGCGTTGACACCGGGGATCGCTGATGTCTGCGTATCCTGGTTAATGACATCAACTTGGAATCCTGCGTCGGTCATCTGCTTGGCGGCAAGCTTGACCCCGTTGAGAATATTGGGCCCGAATTCCTTGAGCGGACCGGTCATGGTCATGAGCGTCCCTACCTTGAGCGGCTGTGCATGCACCCCCGGAACAAAAGTCACACAAAACATCAAAACCGTTGCTAAAATGAAAAGCTTCTTCATGACTACCCCCTTTCGCTAAATGTTAGATGTTAATCATCAACAACCACCAACCCATGCAATTCAGGGCCATGCCCCGCAATTCTGTACGAGGCTCACCTAATGCAATAAAAAATTTTAACGCAATATTTTTCCTTTTGCAAGATGAATTTGCATGGTTGACTGATCCATGGATTCGGCTCTCATGAGGCGTTCCCTCATTGCTCATGAGCGGCGAACAGGATCAAAAAGGCGTTTTATCTTGACTATGGCCCCTAAGTAGATTAAAAATTTCTGTTTAATTTGCGGTTCTTTTCAAGAGAATCAGGATCAATGCGGTACGGTACCAGTATTCTATTTTAGGGAAATACACTGATGCAGAAAAACAGTCCCATTTTGACAGAAAGGATGAATAAGGGCCGGAAACTGAAGGAAAAAGGAGTGGATCTCTACCCTTCCGGTGGCGATGTTGACATGAGTATTTCCGAAGCGCTTGAGCGCTTTGGAGACCTTGGGGAAGAAGAGCTGAAAAACGAGAAACATTCGTATGCGCTGGCCGGGAGGATCGTATCCCGGCGGGACTTCGGAAAGGCCTCTTTTGTTCACCTGAAGGACAGGAGCGGGCACATTCAGAGTTATATCCGCAAAGACAAGGCAGGGCAGGAGAGTTTTGAAATCTTTAAACTGATGGATATTGGTGATTTTATCCAGGTAAAAGGCCCCTTTTTCCGCACCAGGACCGGGGAATTGACCATACTGGCAGAGGACCTTAAGCTTCTCTCAAAATCTCTTCGACCTCTTCCCGAAAAATGGCATGGCCTGACTGATGTTGAGACCCGGTACCGGCAACGCTATCTTGATCTCATCGTCAATGAGGAAGTAAAAGATGTTTTTGTCAAGAGAGCAGGCATTACGCAGGCCATCCGGGATTTTTTTACTGAAAAGGATTTCATCGAAGTTGAAACGCCAATGATGCAGGCCATTCCCGGGGGTGCTACTGCAAAACCATTCAAAACATATCACAACGCACTCGCCATGCCGCTCTACCTACGGGTGGCACCGGAACTGTATCTGAAAAGACTGGTGGTGGGAGGACTGGAGCGTGTATTCGAAATCAACAGGAATTTCAGGAATGAAGGTATCTCCGTAAAGCACAATCCCGAATTCACCATGATCGAGTTTTACATGGCCTATGCCACCTACGAAAATCTCATTGAAATAACAGAAGAACTTTTTTCTGGACTTGTGCAACTGTTTCACGGGAAGACCATCATCTCCTACCAGGGGAAAGAAATTGATTTTACCCCACCGTGGAGAAAAATCTCACTCAAAGATGCCCTCATTGAGATTGGCGGGATCGAAGAAAGGGCGTTCAATGATCGGGAATCAGCTGTTGAAGCAGCCCGAGCGCACGGGATCGATATTTCATCGAAAGACAGTTATGGCAAGCTGATAACAAAACTCTTTGATGTTTTAGTTGAACCTCAGTTGATCAACCCCACCTTTGTTGTGGGCTACCCGACTGATGTTTCCCCCCTTTCCCGGCGAAATGACAAGAACCCCGAGCTGACAGATCGTTTTGAGCTCTTCATCGGAGGCTGGGAAATTGCCAATGGTTTTACGGAACTCAATGACCCCGTGGATCAGAGGAAAAGATTTGAATACCAGGTTGCAATGCGGGAAACAGGCGATGAAGAGGCCCAGTTCATGGATGAAGATTATGTCACGGCCCTCGAGTATGGTATGCCGCCCACGGCGGGGGAAGGTATCGGCATTGACCGGGTTATCATGCTTTTGACGGATTCCCCTTCGATCAGGGATGTTATCCTTTTCCCACTCATGAAGATCAAACAGGACTAGTCAGGACATGTTTTTTGAAATTTTTCTGGGGTTAAGATACCTCCGAGCCAAGCGGAAACAGACCTTCATCTCAATCATCTCTATTATTTCAATCCTTGGTGTTATGGTGGGGGTCATGGCCCTGATCGTCGTCCTGTCGGTGATGAATGGATACCGGGCCGATCTCATGTCAAAGATACTCGGGGTCAATTCCCATGTGCTGGTGTTGAGCTATGGAGGCGCTTTCGATAAATATACCGAAGTGATGGATCGCACCAGAAATGTGAAGGGGGTCACCGGGGTTACCCCCTTTATCTACAGTCAGATCATGGTCAGCCACGCGGGCAATACGTCCGGCGCCATTCTGAGAGGGATTGATCCAGGCACGGTGGGCGACGTGTTGACCATACGCCACATGTTCAAAGGAACATCGGTGCCATCTCTCGATCAGGAATCAGGTGGTTTGCCCACAGTTATCGTGGGAAAAGAGCTGGCCAGACAGATAGCGGTTCATCAGGGCGATATCCTGACCCTGGTTTCCCCGGAGGGAAGACTCACCCCGCTGGGAAGGGTCCCCAATACCCGGAAGTATCGCATAGCCGGGTTGTTTGATTCGGGGATGTATGAATATGACGCTTCAATGGTGTACATCTCCATCAGACAAGCGGAAGCATTTCTGGGATTGGGAGGAAAAGTGACGGGGATTGAGGTAAAGGTTGATAACTTAGAACGCTCAGATAGCATAGCCCGGGATATCCAGAAAAGTCTGGGATACCCTTACTGGACCAAAGACTGGAAGATGATGAACAGGAGTCTCTTTGCCGCGCTCAAGCTGGAAAAAGTTACCATGTTCGTTATCCTGACGATGATTGTGCTTGTGGGTGCACTGAATATTATCAGCACACTCGTTATGGTTGTAATGGAAAAGAGCAAAGATATTGCCATTCTGCGGACCATGGGCGCCTCGGCAAGGAGTGTTATGTCTATTTTTATGCTCCAGGGATTATTCGTTGGCGTTCTGGGAACCATGGTTGGGCTGGGGGTTGGCCTTGGGCTCTGCCATCTGTTGGCCGAATACAAGTTCATCTCGCTCCCGTCAGATGTTTACTATATTTCGACCCTACCGGTGCTTGTGGAAACTTCGGATGTGGTCCTCGTGTCCCTGGCAGCCGTGGCCATTTCGTTCCTGGCCACCCTGTATCCGTCATGGTATGCTTCAAGACTGAACCCGGTTGAGGCTCTGAGATATGAGTAGTGAGGAACATTGTGCTGGCGCTCAAGGATATTAACAAAACCTATTCGCACCTCGGGGAATCAATTGAGGTCCTCCGGGGTGTCAGTGTGAGCGTAGAGGGCGGACAAAGCCTGGCGATCATGGGCGCATCGGGGGTTGGAAAATCCACCCTCTTGCATATCATGGGGAGCCTTGAGCCTCCCACCGGGGGAACGGTTTTTTTTGCAGGCCAAAATGTGGGGGATATGGATGAACCTGCACTCTGTCGTTTGCGAAATCGTGAGATTGGTTTTGTATTTCAGTTTCATCACTTGCTCCCGGAGTTCAATGCCCTGGAAAACACCATGATGCCAGCGCTGATCGCTCGCTATCCCGTAAAGAAAGCAACGAGCCTGGCCGAAGAAGTCCTGCATCACGTTGGCCTGGAGAAGCGAATGTCTCACCGGATTGGCGAAATGTCGGGGGGGGAACAGCAAAGGGTCGCCATTGCGAGAGCACTTATCATGCAGCCCCGGCTCATCCTGGCAGATGAGCCCACCGGAAATCTGGACTGGAAAACCGGGGAGGAAGTAGCGGAGCTCCTGGTGAAATTGAACAAGGACATAGGAATGGCGATGGTGGTCGCCACGCATAATCAGCGGCTGGCTTCCAGGATGTCAGCGCAAATGGAGATTGTTGGTGGAGAACTTATCTAGCGGTAGAAAACCCGATTTTTCATTGTGGGAGAAGTTTTTATCAGGGGGCATTTTCTTTCTGATCCCTCTTTATGTGCTTACTTATTTCGTATGCTCATCTTCAGTGATTTGTTCGGCAGAAGAACCCGCGGTAACAGTAGTCCCTTTCAAGATTTATGCCTCGGCGCAGTTCAAACACCTTTCCAGGGGTTTGCAGGATATGTTCGTGCTGCGGATGCAGAAAAAGGGACTCAAGGTCACCAGTACGCCTTTGACAAATGCGAACCCGCTTTCCTCCTCGTCAGTAACCAGGGATGCCGCACTGCAATTGGCAAAGACGCTCAAATCGTCATTCATTGTTGACGGAAGCCTCACACAGATGGGGAAAAAACTCAGCGTGGATGTCCGCCTTTTTGATGTGAACTCCGGGAAGCCGCCGTTTTTCTTTTATGGGGTGGCGGAAAATATCGACGCACTTCCTTCTGCGGTGGATAATGTTGTTGGGAGTATCTACAACAAGATTCTTGGGGTGCCTCAAGTGGATTCCGTTCTTGTGGAAGGGAATAAGCGGGTTGAAAAAGATGCTATTTTGGCCGTGATTGGCACGAAAAAAGGGCACCCGCTTGACTCCGGGCAGCTCGACCAGGATCTTCGGGACGTTTACAAGATGGGCTATTTCAAAGATGTGCAGATTGAAACGGAACCAGGGCCAAAAGGGAAAATAATTGTTTTCAAGGTGACGGAGAAACCGTCAGTTGGGAAGATTTCCTTTGAAGGCAACAAGAAAATCAAGGCCGATGACCTGAAAAAAGAACTGGGCATCAAACTCTATTCGATTCTAGACGAAAACCAGGTAAAGCAGAGTGTTGACAGGGTAAGAGATTTTTACCGGAAAAAGGGATATTACAACGCTGAGATAGAGGAAAAAACAGAATCTCTCCCAAACAATGAAGTCCTGCTGAGATATGTCATAAATGAGCAGAAGAAGATTTTTATCTATAAGATTGAATTCCTGGGTAATAAAGCCTTTGATGACGACGATTTGCAGGATCTTATGCAGACAAGTGAAAAGGGTATTTTTTCATTCATCACGGATTCGGGGTACCTGGACAGGGAGAAATTGAATTTTGATGTACAAAAAATCGCCGCCTTCTATCACAACCACGGGTATATCAATGCAATAGTTGGTGACCCGAAGGTTACCTATGTGAAGGGCAAGGGATTAAAGATCACCGTTGAAGTGGAAGAAGGTGAACAGTATAGGGTGGGGACTGTCTCTGTGCAAGGTGACCTGATACAAGCGCCCGAGGAACTCTTGAAAAAAGTGCGGATTGGAAAGGAAAAGGAGTTCAACCGGGAAGCGGTCCGAAAAGATATGCTCGCCTTGAGAAACGTGTATGCGGATGAAGGCTACGCATATGCAGAGGTGTCTCCTTCAACCAGGAAAGATGTGAAAAAGAAAAAAGTGAATATCACCTATAAAATCTCTAAAGGACCAAAGGTCCATTTTGAGCGGATCAACATTGAAGGAAATACCGTGACGCGCGACAACGTGATTCGACGGGAACTCAAGGCTGTCGAAGGGGATTATTTCAGTGGCAACGCCCTCAGAAAAAGCATGGAGAATTTGCACCGCCTGGGATTCTTCGAGAACGTATCAGTTGATACTAAACGGGGAGACCAGAAAGATTCTATGATCCTTGATATTCATGTAAAGGAGCGGCCAACTGGCTTTTTCAGTGTGGGGGTGGGATACAGCTCGGTTGACAAAACCTCGATTTCTTTTCAAATAGCAGAGAACAATTTTCTTGGTTATGGACAGAGCCTCAGTGCCTCCACCAGATTCGGTGCTGTATCCAAAGAGTATGATATCCGTTTTACCGAACCATGGTTTCTTGGGAGGCAGCTATCCTTGGGAATTGATATCTATAAATGGGAGAGAGAGTACGACGAGTATACCAAGGATAGCTTGGGGGGGGATGTGAGTCTCGCTTTTCCCATTGGCTTGGATGACTATACCAAAGCATCCATCAAGTACACGTATGACAACGCTGACATCACGAATGTGGCCGATACCGCGGCCGTAGCAATCAAAGAGATGATCGGTCAGAATGTGACCAGTAGCATGACTTTGGGTGTCAGCAGGGACAGTAGGGACCGGCCATGGGAGACCCACCGGGGATCAGTGAATAGCCTCAGCTTCGAATATGCGGGAGGTGTCTTCGGCGGTGATCTCTATTTCAATAAGTACCAGGCAAGATCGGCCTGGTATTTTCCTCTCCCCTGGGATACGGTTTTCCTGGCACAAGGCAGGTGGGGTTACGAGGTGCAACGTTCAGGAGGTAAATTGCCGGTTTTTGAAAAATTTACCCTCGGAGGCATTAACACGGTGAGGGGATTCGATTACGGCGCCATTTCTCCGAGAGACCCTGCCACGGGAGACAAGATCGGCGGGGAAAAAATGATGGTCTACAACCTTGAATATCGCTTCCCTTTGCAAAAAGAACAGGGAGTGGTAGGCGTGGTATTTTTTGACGCAGGAAATGTTTTTGAAAAGGAAGAAGATTGGACATTCACCGGAATTCGCCGATCAGTGGGAGTAGGCGTCAGGTGGTATTCGCCTGTGGGGCCCCTGCGGGTCGAATACGGATGGAATCTTGAACCGCGGGAAGGTGAGCCTTCGGGCAATATGGAGTTCACCATCGGCGGAACGTTTTAATAGGAGTGAAGACTATACGTGAACAGGAGGATGTATTATGAAGAAAATGACGCTGTTTTTTATTGCTTTATCATTGCTCATTACACCGTGCTCTGGTCTTGCATTGGACAAGAATAAAGTCGGGATCATTGACATGCAAAAGTTTCAGCAGGAGTCAAAGAAATTTCAGAAAGTCCGTGCAGATCTGAAGAAAAAGTTTGAAGCACTGCAGAAAAAGCTGGAAAAAGAAAAGACTGATCTGGCAAAACTTGACGAAGAGTTCAAGAAACAGAACATGATGCTAAGTCTTGATGCCAAGCAGGATAAAAGGAAAGAGCTGGAAAGGAAGCAGCGATATTACAAATATCTCTATACAGAATATACTCAGGAGATGAAGGACGCTGAACTCGACGCGCGAAAAAAAGTGGGAAAGGAAGTAGAAAAGATCGTCGGGAAAATGGGAGAAGCCGGCGGATACGTCATGATTCTTGAACGGCAGGCACCAGGTCTTATCTACTACGACAATTCCCTCGATATCACTGAAAAGGTGGTAAAAACCTATGATGGGGAAAAACAATAGAAAGAAAAACGCCCAGAGGATCCCGCTCCAGGAAATCGCCCGACTGATTGATGGTGAAGTTATTGGTGATGAACAGATGAAAATCAGGGGCATTAATGCCCTTGATGAGGCGGAACCGGGGGAAATCTCTTTTCTGACGAGTGCTCGTTATCAAGACAGGCTTCCCCATACCCTTGCGTCAGCGGTGATCCTTCAGAAAAAAACCTCCCTCTTTGACGGGGCCCAGGTCCTTGTTGCTGACCCGAAACTGGCGTATCCCAAGGTTGCGGGTCTATTTGCGCCGGGGATTCCGCGGTTCCTTGGCGTCAGCGATCAGGCGATTTGCCACAACAGTTGTAGCCTCGGCACAGGGGTGTCGATCTATCCAAACGTTTTTATCGGTGAAGACGCAGAGATCGGTGGCGAGACTGTCCTGTTTCCCGGCGTCTATGTGGGAAATGGGGTCAGGATCGGGAGGAAGACAGTTCTCTATCCCAACGTGACTGTCCTGGATGATTGCCGCATCGGGAACGAGGTGATTATTCATGCAGGAACCGTTATTGGGAGCGATGGGTTTGGCTTTGTGCAGGATGGCGGACATTCCAGGAAGATTCCACAGCTGGGTATCGTGCAGATCGATGACCAGGTTGAAATAGGGGCAAACAACTGTATTGATCGGGCGGCATTTGGAAAAACGTGGATCCAGCGGGGCGTCAAGACCGATAATCTGGTACAAATTGCACATAATGTCATCATTGGTGAGGATAGTATTATTGTTGCCCAGGCGGGGATTTCAGGGAGCGTGAAGATCGGGCGCCAGGTGATGCTCGGCGGACAGGTCGGTGTTGCTGACCATCTTGAAATAGGAGACAGGGTTATGATCGCCTCCCAATCAGGTGTTGCCAAGTCAATACCCTCAGGAGAGATAGTGTCCGGAACCCCCACCATGCCTCATCGTGTGTGGTTGAAGGCTTCGAGTCTCTTTCAGCATTTGCCCGAATTCAACCGGAGAATCAGAGAAGTGGAAAAGCATCTGGAAGGAATGGAAATACAGCGCAATAAGGAGTGATAGAGAAATGAAACTCCCCCTCTTTTATGAAGACATCATCCGTATCCTGCCGCATCGCTACCCTTTTTTGCTCGTAGACAGGATTACGGAATTGGAACCGGGGAAACGGGTGGTGGGATTGAAGAATGTGACTGCAAATGAACCCTTTTTTGAGGGACACTTCCCGGGGCGACCCGTTATGCCCGGCGTTCTGATCATTGAGGCCATGGCTCAAGTGGGGGGAGTGCTGGCGCGCCTGTCCATCCCCGGCGCCCTTGATCAGGGAAAAGAAGATTCTATTTTTTTTATGTCCATGGACAAAGTGAAGTTCCGGAGGCCTGTTGTACCGAGCGACCAGATCGTTTTCGAATTGGAGCCTTTGAGGAAAGGAAGCCGGATCTGGAAGATGCGAGGAAAGGCTACCGTTGACGGGAAGATTGTTGCGGAGGCGGAACTGGTTGCCTCGATCGGCTGAGATCGTGTATGACGGGATGACAGGATAAACAAGAGCGTGTTCATCCTTGAGCCTTTTTTGTGCCAGAAATGGAGGGTTTCCTATGAAGAGCAGGTGAACGGGATGTTCCTGAAGCCGCATCATTCTGGCCCTGGAATCCCGCCATAGGCGGGAGAAGGGCCAGAATCCGCAGCGACCGGAGTCATGGAAGACGGAGGGAGCGTAGCCCGCTTTTCTCATGGGCCTTCGTGGCGAGACGGCGGAGAGTCCCGTGGATAGCAAGTGAGCTTGCGAAATCCCGCTATCGGGAGCACGCGAAGAAAAATGGATGAAGGTGTATTTGCAGTACGTCAAAGTCATTATGTCTTGAAAGGAAAAGGAAATATGGAAATACATGCTTCGGCGGTGGTCAGTGCCCACGCTGAGCTTGGCGAGGGAGTCAAGGTAGGGCCGTATAGTATGATAGGGGATCACGTGACCATAGATGCAGGAACGGAAATAGGGCCATATGTGGTGATCGAAGGGCACACCCGAATCGGCAAAAGAAACAAGATCTATCCATATACGTCGGTGGGAACGCCTCCCCAGGATATCGGGTACCGAGGTGAAGACACCAGGCTTATCATCGGAGATGACAACGTTGTCAGGGAGTATGTGACCATTAACCGTGCAACCGCGAAACAGGAATGGGAAACGGTAATCGGAAACCAGAACTATATCATGGCATACGCTCACGTGGCCCATGACTGCTACCTGGGGAACCGGGTCATCATGTCAAATGTGGCGACCCTCGGGGGACATATTTCCATTGGAGACTATGCCATACTGGGTGGATTGGTTGCAGTCCATCAGTTTGTGCGCATTGGTCCCTATTCATTCCT
>Ga0315556_1000369_pt1 | contig 27450 bp, 26 predicted proteins | sample SalMarSW160310MG_FD_202112 | JGI IMG/M metagenome (GOLD analysis project Ga0315556, IMG submission 202112) | Salt marsh sediment microbial communities from the Plum Island Ecosystem LTER, Massachusetts, United States - Salt Marsh Sediment SW1603-10 ...
CCGGTCGGGATCGACGTACGAGCCGAGCTGCAGGCGATCGCACCGCCGCTCGCCCCCAGGCCCGAGCCGACCAAGCCCAGGCCGGTCGCAGCCGCGCCGGGCTCGTACGTGACCGGGCGGGTGATGGCCGTGCACCAGGAGACGGTCGACGTCACCACGCTCACGGTCGGCGCTCTCGACGACCCGTTCCTGGCCGGCGAGCCGGGCCAGTTCGCGATGGTCGATCTGCCCTCGTTCCCCCAGCTGCCGATCTCGATCTCGCGGTACGGTCGCGACACCGTCGACTTCACGATCCGGGCCGCCGGCCCGGCCACGGCCGCACTCACCGGTCTCGGACCGGGCGACGAGCTGGGTCTGCGGGGTCCGCTCGGCGCGCCGTGGCCGATCGAGCGGGCCATGGTTCACGACGTGGTGATCGTGACCGGTGGCATCGGCCTCGCGCCGCTCCGCCCGCTGATCGACGCGCTGCTGGCCCAGCGTGATCGGTTCGATGCCATCCGCCTCTACTACGGCGCGCGGACACCCGGCGATCAGCTGTACCGCGAGGAGCTTCGCGGCTGGGCGGCCCGGGGGGACATGGAGGTCGAGCTGACGGTCGATCGCGCGGACGACACCTGGACGGGGCCGGTCGGGGTGGTGACCCACCTGTTCGACCGCACGACCTGGGAGGGCTCGCGGTCGCTGGCCTTCGTATGCGGCCCGGAGCGGATGATGGAGGCGACCGTCGACGAGCTCTACGCGCGCGGGCTGGCGCCCGACCGCATCTTCGTCACCCTCGAGCGCCACATGCAATGCGGCATCGGCCTGTGCGGTCATTGCCAGATGGGCCGGCTGTTCGTGTGCCGTGACGGTCCCGTGTTCGCGCTCAGCGATCTCGGCGACATCTTCGGCCGGGAGGGCATCTGATGCCGACCGCGGCCGCACGCCCCCGCCTGCGGGTCGGCGTCGCCAAGATGGCGTCCTGCGACGGCTGCCAGCTCACGCTGCTCGACCTCGAGGACGAGCTGCTCGGGCTCGCCGAGCGGTTCGAGATCGTGGAGTTTCCCGAGGCCAGCTCGGCACGCTCGGCCGGTCCGTTCGACGTGCTGCTGGTCGAGGGCTCGGTCAGCACAGCCGACCAGGCGGTCGAGATCGTCGAGCTGCGCAAGCAGGCCAAGCGCATGGTGACGATCGGCGCGTGTGCCAACCATGGGGGGATCCAGGCCCTTCGCAACTGGTCCGATCACGACGCATTCCGGGCCGCCGTCTATGCCCATCCCGAGTATATCGAGTCGCTGGCCACGGCGACGCCCGTGTCCGACTACGTCACCGTGGACGCGGAGCTCAACGGCTGCCCGATCAGCCCCATCCAGCTCCGCGAGCTGCTGGCGTCGGTGGCGATCGGCCGCCGCCCGCAGATCCGCGAGGAGTCGGTGTGCCTCGCCTGCAAGCGCCGGAGCGTGGTGTGCGTGATGGTCTCGCAGGGGATTCCGTGCCTGGGGCCGGTGACCCAGAGTGGGTGCGGCGCGCTGTGCCCCAGGTTCGGCCGCGGCTGCTACGGCTGCTACGGGCCCAAGGAGCAGGCGAATGCGGCCGGGCTCGGCCGCGCGTTCGAGTACGGCGGCCGGGAGGGGGCCGAGGTCAGCCGCCTGTTCGCGGGGTTCACCGGCTGGGCGCCGCCGTTCCGGGAGGTGATCGACGCGCATGGCGGGCCGCCGGGTCGCACCAACGGCCGCGCGAACGACCAGACGAACGGCCAGGCGAGTGACCACGCGAGCGACGGCGGCGGGGCGAGAATGGAGGACCCTGGCCATGCACGGTGATGACGGCATGGTCGCCGTCGGAGAGCCGGCCACCGAGCGCGAGTTCAAGGTCGGCTACCTGACCCGGGTCGAGGGCGAGGGCACGCTGCAGCTCCGCGTCCGCGGGCGCGAGGTCGTCGAGGCGCGCCTGAAGATCTTCGAGGCGCCGCGCTACTTCGAGCGCCTGGTCGTCGGCCGGACCGGCGACGAGGTGATCGACATCGTGGCCCGCATCTGCGGGATCTGCCCGATCGCCTACCAGATGTCGGCCGTCCACGGCTTCGAGCACCTGTACCGGGTCGAGATCGATCCGTCGGTCCGGGCGCTGCGACGGCTGCTGTACTGCGCCGAATGGATCCAGAGCCATGCGCTCCACGTGTACCTGCTGCACGCGCCGGACTTCCTGGGCTACCCGTCGGCGCTGGCCATGGCCGCGGATCATCGGGCGGTGGTCGAGCAGGGCCTCGCGATCAAGCGGGTCGGCAACCGGCTGATCACGGCCCTCGGCGGCCGGCCGGTACACCCGATCTCGGTCCGGGTTGGCGGGTTCTCGCGGGTCCCGCGACGGCGCGAGCTGGACGACATCCGGCACGAGCTCGACACCACTGTCGAGCAGTCGCTGGCCACCGTGCGGCTGGTCGCCGGATGGGAGCCGCCTGCACTCCAGCACCCCCAGCCGCTGGTCGCGCTGCGACATCCAGCCGAGTACCCCTACAACGACGGCCGGATCGTCTCCAGCGATGGCCTGGACCTGGATCCGGGTGCCTGGGGCGACGCGTTCGAGGAGCACCACCTCGAGGGCACGAACGCCCTCCACGCTCGAACGCACGACGGTCAGGTCTATCTCCTGGGGCCAACCGCCCGGATCGCGCTGGCGTCCGAGCAGCTCCACCCGTTGGCCGCTGAGGCGCTGGCGGAGACGGGGCTCCAGGACGAGATCCGGACCAACATCCATCGCTCGATCGTTGCTCGCGCGGTCGAGCTCCTCCATGCCGTGGCCGAGGCGCGTGACGTCATCGACGCGTATCGGCCGCCGTCCGAGCCACGGGTGCCGTTCACCCCGCGGGCGGGCGTCGCGGCCTGGTCCACAGAGGCTCCTCGCGGGCTGCTCCACCACCGCTACGAGGTGGACGAGCAGGGCCATGTCACCCATGCCCAGATCGTGCCACCCACCAGCCAGAACCAGGGAGCGATCGAAGCGGATCTGGCGGCGTTTGCCCCAACCGTGCTCGATCTGCCACACACCGAGGCGACGCATCAGATGGAGATGCTGATCCGGGCATATGACCCGTGCATCAGCTGTGCCACCCACTTCCTCGATCTTCGGATCATCGACGACCGGGGAAAGGAGGGGACAGGATGACTCACCTTCCGCCACCCTCAGTGAGGCTCCTGATATGCGGCAACGCGGACCGCGGCGATGACGGAGCGGCGCTGAGCGCCGTCGCGACCCTGCTGCCATCGCTGCCGCCGTCGATGCTCGAGTGCCTGGAGGTTCGCCGCTGCGGCCATCTCCGGGTCGAGGACCTGCTCGACGTCCCGAAGGGCCAGGTCGCCGTGGTGGTCGATGCTGCGGTCGGCATCCCGCCGGGCCATGTGATCACGCTCCCGATCGGGTCGATCACCGCGGACGAGTCGTCGCCCACGCCACGGTCGTCGCACGAGCTGCCGATCGACCAGGTGCTGGGCCTGGCCGAGGTCATGCGGCCGGGCGGCCTGCCGGAGGGCACGTTCGTGGGCATCGGCGGGCGGCGGTTCGGCTACGGCCGGCCGCTGTCGCGATCGGTTCGCCTCAACATGGCCGCGTTCCAGTCGGCCATCGCCAGCGAGCTGACGCGACTGACCGGGATCCGCAGCGGTCCCGCAACGCCGGCCTAGGTTCGACTCGCGGGCAGCGGGACGCATCTCCGGGGCGTGCCGGGTGTGGCCGCGGTGAGGTCGCCGGCCAGCGCCGCAGGTGGCTGTGCCGGGGCCGCGGGCGACCATTGGCCCGTCGGGTTCGGGCCCCCTCGCACTCGGGTCGTCAGCGTCGTCGCGGCACCCTGTCGGCATGGATACCGTGCCCTTCACCCCCCGGCTGGTCGGCGACCTCATGGCCCTGGAACCGGTCCTGGTGCGTGCCGACGCAGCCCTGGCCGAGGCCGCCAGGCTGATGGACAATCACCGGATCGCCGGGCTGCCCGTGATCGACGGCGCCGGGACCCTGGTCGGTGTCATCAGCCAGACTGACCTGCTCCGTGCTCGGGCGACCGAGTACCTGTGGGCGAACTGGAAGGGGTTGCGCGTCAGGCACCTGATGACCAGCCCGGCGCTCACCGTGCACCGCGACCAGCCGCTCACCATGGCGGCGCGCAAGATGGAGCGGCATCACGTGCACCGGCTGGTGGTGGTAGCCGACGAGGACGAGACGGTCCCGATCGGGGTCATCTCGAACTCGGACCTCGTCCATGCGATGTCGGCGAGCGTGACCGCGGGCCCGCCCGCCCCAAAGACGGGTGACGATCCGCAGGGCACCTCGAACGTGGACACGCCGGCGACGTAGGCGGTCCGGGCCGCGTCAGCCCAGCACGATCGTCGTGCAGGCGGCCGGCCGGCGCTCGCTCATGTCGCGAAGCCGGGTCTCGTCTGCCGCCACCGCGACCACCACTTCTCGAGCTCGACGGCCGCAAACCCGGCGGTCGATGCCGCCAGCACCACCAGCAGCTCCATGACACCGAGCGTCTCGGTCTCGAACAGACCGTGCAACGGGACGACATACACCAGGGCCAGCTGCAGCGTGATGCCCGAGACGACCGCGATCGCCAGCGGCAGGTTCGACCGAATGCCCAGATGGAGCGCGCTGTCTGTCGTGGACCGCACCGCGACCGCGTTGCCCAGCTGGAGCAGCGCGAGCGTCGTGAACACCATGGTCTGCCATGCCCAGCCGGCCGCGATGGCGAGCGCCTGGACGCCGAGAGTCACGGCGGCCATCAGCAGGCCGACCCGCACGGCCTGCTGCCACAGCCCGTCGCCCAGGATCGACTCGTCGCGCGGTCGCGGCGGGCGCCGCATCGCCGACGCATGGACGGGTTCGACCCCCAGGGCCAGGGCAGGCAGTCCGTCGGTCACCAGGTTGACCCACAGGATCTGGACGGCGATCAGCGGGATCGGCAGCCCGATCACCGGGGCAAGGGCCATGACCCAGACCTCGGCCGAGTTGGTGGTGAGCATGTAGCGCAGGAACCGCCGGATGTTGTCGTAGATCCGGCGGCCTTCCTGGACGGCAGCGACGATCGTGGCGAAGTCGTCGTCGGCGAGGATCATGTCCGAGGCTTCCTTGCTGACCTCGCTCCCGGTGATCCCCATGGCGACGCCGATGTCGGCGAGCCGCAGGGCCGGAGCGTCGTTGACGCCGTCGCCGGTCATCGCCACGATGGCACCGCGCCGCTGGAGCGCCTCGACGATCGCCACCTTCTGGTCAGGCCCGGTTCGCGCGTAGACGGCGATCCGGTCCGACGCGTCGGCCAGCTGGTCCGGGGTCATCGCCGCCAGCTCACGTCCCGTGACGGCGATCCGGTCCTTTCCGAGGATGCCCAGCCGACGAGCGATCGCGGAGGCCGTCAGCAGGTGGTCGCCACTGATCATCACGGGCGTGATCCCGGCTGCTCGGCACGCCGCGATGGCGGATGCTGCTGTCTCGCGCGGCGGGTCGGCCATCGCGACCAGGCCCAGCAGCCGCAACCCGGTCTCCGCGTCCTCGAGGCTGTCCGGCCGGCCAGGCAGGCGCCGCTCGGCGAGCGCCAGCACCCGATAGCCGTCCCCGGCGAATCGCTCGGCAACGGCGAGAGCCTCGATGCCGGCTGCCCGGTCTTCGACGGCCAGCAGCGCGATCACCGCCTCGGGCGCACCCTTGGTCACGACCAGCACGCCACCGCGATCGGCGTGCAGCGTGGTCATCCGCTGGCGTGAAGCATCGAACCCCAGCTCCGCGAGGCGCCGGTACCGCGCCCGCGTGCCGGCGACGTCGACGCCGCTCTTGCCCGCGAAGGCGAGCAGCGCTCCCTCGGTCGGGTCACCGCTGATCGTCCAGTCCTCGGCCGTCGAAGCGGGCGGCACGAGGATGGCGTCATTGCACAGGACAGCGGCCCGAGCCATGGCCGGCAGCTGCCCATCCGCACCTGGATCGGGCTCGATCTGACCCTCCGGGCGGTAACCGTGGCCGCCCACCGTAACCTGGCCGTCCGCCGTCCATGCCCGCTCGACCAGCATCCGGTTCTCGGTCAGGGTGCCGGTCTTGTCCGAGCAGATCACGGTCACCGACCCCAGCGTCTCCACCGCGGGCAGCCGGCGGACGAGCGCGTGTCGGGCGGCCATCCGGTGGGCGCCCAACGCGAGAGCGATCGTGATCACCGCGGGCAGGCCCTCGGGGATGGCCGCGACGGCGAGGCTGACTGCGGTCAGGAACATCGTCTCGATCCGCTCGCCGCGAAGCAGGCCCATCGCGAAGACAAGGACACACACGGCGATGGCGAGCGCCGCCAGCTCGCCACCCAGGCGGCCCAGCCGCCGCTGGAGCGGCGTGACGTCCATGCCGGGTCGCTGGACGAGCTCGGCGACGTGACCCAGTGCCGTGCCCATCCCGGTCGCGACCACGATGCCGGTGCCGCGGCCGGCGGTGACCGCCGTCCCCGCGAACGCCATGTTGCGCTGATCGGCGAGCTCGTCCGGCCCGATGTCGGGCAGCGGATCGACGGACTTGTCGGCAGGCTCCGACTCACCGGTCATGGATGCCTCGTTCATGCGCAGGGAGTGGCTCTCGAGAAGCCGAAGGTCCGACGCCACGAGATCGCCCGGGGCGAGGACGACGAGGTCACCGGGTACCACCTCGGGCGCCGGAATCGTGATCGGGCCCCCATCGCGGATGACCATGGCTCGAGGTGACGTGAGCCGGCGCAGGGCCGCCATCGCCTGCTCTGCCCGGTACTCCTGGACGAACCCGATCAGCGCGTTGAGGACCACGATGGCGAGGATGACGACGGTGTCCTTGAGGTCGCCGATCGCGGCCACGATCCCGGCGGCGACCACCAGCACCAGGATCATCGGGCTGGTGACCTGTCGGGCGAGGACGCGCCACGGCGAGACCGCATGCCGTTGGACGAGCTCGTTGCGCCCATAGCGTCCGAGACGCTCGGCAGCGTCGGTGGCCGCGAGGCCGCGTGCAGCATCGGTTCCCAGCCCGGCCAGGATCAGGTCTCCCGGGTGGCGCCACGGATCGGCGAACGCGGGCATGCCGGAAGCGGCGGGTGAGGGCTCGGGCTTGCGAGACGCGCGGATGGGGGTGGTCATGGCACCAGGATCGGGGGGTCCATCGGCGTGGGTGCCGAGGGCCTCTCGATCAGGATCCGCTACCCGGGATGCGGGCCCGAGGGCTGATCGTCACGACCGAACGGGTCCGCGTACCCGACCGGACCCCGGATCGAGAGGCCGCGCGCGGACCCCCTTCTGGGCCGGCCCGCCGCGCTACGCGATGACCGCCTCGAGGCCGGCCTCGTAGCCGCGGTCGAAGGCGGCCAGATCGGCCACCATCAGATCGGCGTGCCTGGGGCCGATGACCGCCTCGAGCGCCCGCCGCACGCTGTCGGGCTCAACGAACGCGCGCCGGCCGACGAGCGCGCCCAGCGCGACGACCGAGACGAGCTTGTCGTCGCCGGCCAGGCGGGCGAGCGCGGTGCACGGAACCTCGAGCACGTCGACGTCGTCGCGCCCGGCCTCGGCCTCGATCAGCGTCGTGTTGACCACCAGCAGTCCACCGGGAGCCACCAGCGGGGCGTACCTGGCGAGCGAGGGCGGATTGAGCGCCACCGCATGGTCAGCGCGATCGACGACCGGGGAGCCGATCATCTGATCGGCGACGATCACCGTGCACGACGCGGTCCCGCCGCGCATCTCCGGGCCGTACGACGGGATCCAGAGGACCTCGCGACCCTCGAGCATGGCTGCCTCGGCGAGCACCTTGCCCGCGAACAGGATGCCCTGACCGCCGAACCCCGCGAAGATCGTGGACCATTCCATGTCACGCCTCCGCCGGCTGCGGCCGGTTCGCCCCGCCAGCCGCCGTGCGCTTCCCCGCGGGTGCCGGCATCGCGGGCGCGATCCCCTTGCCCCGATCCGTGAACGTCCCGGTCGGGTAGGCGTCCATCACCTCGTGGGCCAGGTGGTCCATGGCCTCGGTCGGGGTCATGCCCCATCCGACGGGGCAGGTGGACAGCACCTCCACGATGGCCAGCCCCGTGTCCTCAAGCTGGACCTCGAACGCCCGCCGGATCGCGGCCTTGGCCCTGCCGATCAGTCCCGGGTCGGCCACCGAGACCCGCGCGGCGTACGCGACGCCGGGCAGCAGCGACAGGAGCTCGGTCACGGGCAGGGGATAACCGGCGACGGCCGGATCGCGGCCTGTCGGACTGGAGGTCGTGCGCTGGCCGATCAGCGTGGTCGGCGCCATCTGGCCGCCGGTCATGCCGTAGATCCCGTTGTTGACGAAGATGACGGTGATCCGCTCGCCCCGAGCCGCGGCGTGCAGGATCTCCGCGCTCCCGATCGCAGCGAGGTCGCCGTCGCCCTGGTAGGTGAACACCACCCGGTCGGGACGGACCCGCTTCACGCCGGTGGCCACCGCGGGCGCCCGGCCATGGGGCGACTCCACGGCGTCGAGCGCGAGATAGTCGTAGGCGAACACCGAGCAGCCGACCGACCCCACGAGGATCGTCCGCTCACCCAGACCCAGCTCCTCCAGCACCTCCGCCACCAGGCGGTGGATGATCCCGTGACCGCAGCCCGGACAGTAGCTGGTGGGGTTGGACAGCAGCGACGGCCGGCGGTAGATGGTCCGCCCCTCGCTCTCGGCCGGCTGCCCGCCGGCCTTGGTTGTCTCGAGTGGACCGGTGCCCTTGAGCGCGGTCATCGCACACCTCCCGACGCTCGATCCGGGTCGTCACCCAGCGTCACCGACCATGCGCGCCGCATCGCGGTCACCACCTCGTCCGGGCGGGGCACCATGCCGCCCATCCGGCCGTGGTGGAACACGGGCACGGCGCCCTCGATCGCGAGCCGCACGTCCTCGACCATCTGGCCGGCGGACAGCTCGACGGCGAGCACGGCGCGCGCCCCGGCCGCCGCGGCCCGAAGCGCAGCGGCGGGGAAGGGCCACAGCGTGATCGGCCGGAACAGCCCCGCACGGAGACCATCGTCCCGGGCGCGCTGCACGGCCGTCCGAGCCACCCGCGCGGCGGTCCCGTAGGCGACCACGATCACCTCGGCGTCGTCGAGCGACTCCCCGGCCCAGCGGGATTCTCGAGCGGCGATCTCCGCGAAGTTGGCCTGGAGGACGAGGTTCTGCCGCTCGAGGTCCTCCGCACGGAGGCTGAGCGACTTGAGCACCCGCGGCTCGCGGCCCGAGGCGCCCTCGACAGTCCAGTCGGCCGGCAGCCTGGGAATGGATCGGAAATGCGGGGCCACCGGCTCCATCGCCTGGCCCAGGATCCCGTCGGCCAGGATCATCACCGGCGTCCGGTAGCGCTCCGCGAGCACGAAAGCGTCACCCACCAGGTCGATCGCCTCGGCGATCGATGCCGGCGCCAGAACCGGCACGTTGTAGTCGCCGTGACCGTGACCCTTGGTTGCCTGGAAGTAATCGCCCTGGGCGGCGCCGATGCTGCCCAGTCCTGGACCGCCGCGCATCACGTTGACGAGAACGACCGGCAGCCGTGACCCGGCCATGTACGACATGCCCTCGGCCATCAGGCTGATGCCCGGGCTGGAGCTGGAAACCAGCACCCGGGCCCCGGTCGCCGCGGCGCCGAGCGCCATGTTGATCGCCGCCAGCTCGCTCTCGGCCTGGACGAATACCCGGCCCTCCTCGGGCATCCGGCGGGCCATCCATTCCAGGAGCTCCGCCTGGGGGGTGATCGGGTAGCCGAAGTAGGCGTCGCAGCCGGCGGCGATGGCCGCCTCGGCGATGGCCTCGTTGCCCTTCATGAGCACGCGATCGGGCAGGGGAGAGGCGGGAGACGCCTCGCCTCCGGTCTCGGGCGGCGAGGCGGCGGCACGCTCGCGGTCGGTGACCGCGGACCGATCCAGGACGGCCATGATCAGGCCTCCCTGGGACGAGCGAAGATGGTGAGCGCCGCGTCGGGGCACACCCGCGCACACTTGGCGCAGCTGGTGCAGCCGGCCGGGTCGATGAGGTGGACCGGGTGATGGCCCATCGCATTGACCAGCGTGACGTCGAGCTCGAGGACGTGTGGCGCGCACACGTCGACGCACAGGCCGCAGCCCTTACAGCGCTCGTGCGCAACGAGGACCGGTCGGAAGCCCGGGAGAGCGCTCGCCAGGCGTCGAAGTGGGGCGTCGACGAGCGGAGTGGACATGGCCATGCAGGCACCTCCGACATCGAGGATGGCTGCGGCGGTCAGGCGCCGTCAGGGCCGAACCGCATCCCCAGGCGGGCCGGTTCTCCCTACCCGGCCCCCCGGTCAGGCGGGCACCCCGCGCCGTCTGGGGGCGTCACCGGCCAGCTCGCGGACGCGCGCGACCAGGGTCAGCTCGCTGAGCCGATCGGCGGCCGCCGAGTGGACCCGGCGATGGCGGCTGTGCCGGCGATCGTCCGCACGCAGGATGCGCTCGAGGCGCTCGCGGACGAGGCCTGGGCCCACGACCGTCACGTCATCCCGCTCGGGGACGTGCGTGACGACGTCGTCGAGGAACGCCCGCAGATGCTCGAGTCTCGCACGCTCGAGCGCCTCCCCGCTCGGACCACCGCCACCGTGGCGCACTCTGGGGTCCACGCGGACGTGGCCCGTCGACCGGTGGCGCCCCGGGACGTCCGACCGCACCCGCTCGACCGTCGCACGGTCGGCCCAGTGGACGATGATGGCCTCCTCGCTGTCGATCCAGACCAGCGTCGTGGTGCCCTCGATCGTGCGCAGGTTCATGGCCGCCTCCGATCAGCGAGCCCAGGCCGGTCGTCCATCACCCTGCGCCAGATCGGCGTAGGTGATCCCCGACGCCCGCTCCCAGGCTTCCCGGTCCACGTGGACCGAGTACCGATGGCTCCCGGCATGGAACGCGATCTCGGCCGAATCCCGGATCGCGAAGTCGGCGCAGACCGGCACCCCGAACAGCTCCGGGATCGGTGGGACGGTCCCCGCCTCGCAGTCCGGGGCGAGTGCCGCGAACTCGGACTCGGTCATGACCCGGACGTCGTCCACGCCCAGCGCCCGGCGTGCCTTCACGAGGTCGACGTGGTCGTCGGCGTCGACCAGCAGCAGCACCTGGCGGCCATCGCTCGCCACCACACCGACCGCCTTGGCAAACAGGTGGGGATCGAGGTGCTCCGCCCGTGCGGTGGCTTCGGCCGTGAACGTCTCGGGATGCTCGTGCAGCTCGTGCTCGACGTGGCGTCCCGCGAGCCAGTCGAGCAGGCCCGCGTGCGGACCCGTTCTGGGGCTTTCGACAGCCATCGCGTGCCTCCTGTCCGGGGGCCCTCGCCCGGAGCCGGAATGTCCGGGCGTCCGATCCGCCACGAGCATGTGCAGCCGGCCTGCCGAGGGCGAGTGGCATCCGTCGGCACCGGCAGGGGCGGATGGCCTGTAGGCGGTGCCGGGATGGTGGACGCGGGTACCGCCGCGGCCGTCTGTTGACATGCGCCGCGCATCGGCCCGGGCCGGACGACCCCCGCCGGCAGCCCAACGGCCCGCCCGGTCGTGACACTCGGCACTCATTCGCATCTGCGCATGTATTGATACTTGTGCCTATGGACGAGATCACGACCCTCCAGGCGGAGGTGCTCCGCACGCTCGCGAACCCCCGGCGCCTCGAGATCGTCCATCGTCTCGCCCAGGGGCCCTGCGAGGTCGGAAGGCTCGCCGAGGAGCTGGGCCTCAGTCAACCCAACGTCTCACAGCATCTGGCGGTCCTCCGCAGCGCCGGAATCGTCGACGCGGAGCGCGACGGCCGCGAGATGCGCTACCGGCTCACGGACGCCGACGTCGTGATGGCGTGCTCGATCATGCGCGGCGTCCTCCAGCGCCGTCTGACCCGGCTGGGCCGCCTGTCACATCTCGACCAGGCAGCCGCCGAGCTCACCGAAACGCAGTAGCCAGCCGCACCCGAACAGGGAGGGATCGAACTCGATGGACGAACCGCTGAACCTGGTCCTGTTCTCGGGCACCGACGACAAGCTCCAAGCTGCCGCCGTGCTCGCCGCGGGAGCGGCCGCGCTCGGCAAGCCCGTGAACATCTTCCTCCAGTACTGGGCGCTCGACGCGTTCACCAGGGCCAAGATCGACGACGACCATGGCCTCGCGCCCGAAGCGGGCGTCGAGGGCCGTGCCGCGGTCGACGACCTGGCGAAGGCCGGGCAGGTCAGCTGGGCCGAGACCCTCCGTCAGGCGAAGGAGCTCGGGTCCGTCGACATCCAGGCGTGCTCGCTCTCGATGGACTTGCTCCATCTGGAGCCCGAGGACCTTGACCCGCTCGTTGACGGCACGGAAGGTGTGACCGCGTTCTACCTCAATGCCGGCGAGGGTCAGGTCGTCTTCATCTAGCGGTACACATGCGGCGCTTCAGCGCCGCGGGAAGGAGCAACACAGATGGCAACCGTGCCCGTGGATCTCACGGTCGACGCGCGGGGCTTGAACTGCCCGATGCCGATCGTGCGGACTGCCCAGGCGGTCAAGGGCCTGGCCGCCGGCCAGACCGTCGAGGTGATCGCCACCGATCCGGGGTCCGTCAAGGACTTCGCCGCGTGGTCGAAGACCACCGGCAACGAGATCGTTGAGCAGACCGCCGACGGCGGCGAGTTCCACTTCGTCCTGCGCAAGAAGTGAGGGCAGCGTCGATGACTGTCGCCGAGACACCCATCCCCGAGACCATGGCGGAGCCGGCGGCCGAGCCGGGGGAGCCCGCCAAGCCCAAGGACATCCTGATCATCAACTACAGCGGCGAGCTGGAGAAGGTGTGGGCAACGATGCTCCTCGCCTCAACAGCGGGCGCCATGGGCATGACCTGCCGTGTCTTCGTCACGTTCTGGGGCCTCCAGAACTTCGTCAAGGACGAGCGGCGGATCACCGGGCAGAACTGGATGCAGAAGATGCTCTCGTTCATGTCTCGGCCCGGGATCAGCCACCGGAAGCTGTCGAAGATGAACTTCCTCGGCATGGGCCCGTGGATGATGGGCAAGCTCGCCAAGCAGTACAAGAACCCGAGCCCCAAGGAGCTGCTCGAGGTCGCGCAGTCCATGGGCGTGGAGTTCATCCCGTGCCAGATGACCCTGGAGATGTTCGGCCTCACGCGGGACGACCTGATCGACGGCATGGCCGAGCCCGTCGGCGCGGCCACCGTCCTCGGCCTGATGAGCGAGGGATCTGCTCCGCTGTTCATCTAGCGCCGGCCATCGTCCGGCATGGTGCGGGACCCCTCCGCACCGGTTCGGGCCGCCCTGCGGCCCATGGAAGGGAAGCTCTGATGACCGAAGTCACCACACCCCAGATCACGACCACGCTCGACGGCCGCGGCAGCTTCTGCCCCGGCCCGCTCATGGAGCTCATTCGCGGCATGCGCGAGGCCGAGGTCGGCGATGTCCTGGCGGTCCTGTCGTCGGACAAGGGCAGCAAGACCGACATCCCCAAGTGGATCGAGAAGGCCGGCCACAACCTGATCGGCGTGTTCACCCGCGACGGCTACGACGAGATCATCGTCGAGAAGGTCCGGTAGCCCCGATGCAGCGGGTCGTCGTCCTGGGCGGCGGGGTGGGAGGCACCCTCGCCGCCAACCTCATCGCGAGGAAGCTCAAGCGGGCGATCGCGCGCCAGGAGGCGAGGGTCGCGGTCGTCGATGCGACCGGCCGCCACACCTACCAGCCCGGCTACATGTACATCGCGATGGGCAACGAGCGACCAGAGCGGCTCGTGCGGTCCGAGAAGTCGCTGCTCGACGGCAACGTCGATCTCGTGGTCGACAAGATCGCCGGCATCGACGTCAAGGAGCAGTCTGTCGCGCTCGCCTCCGGCGAGACCCTCCCCTACGACCAGCTGGTGATCGCGACCGGCTCGCGGATCATGCCCGAGCTGATCGACGACTTCGACACTGAGGCCCACCACTTCTACACCCCGGGCGCGGCGGCCAGGCTGCGCACGGCGCTCGACGCGTTCAAGGGCGGCAGGATCGTGATCGGCATCGCAGGGATCCCGTACAAGTGCCCGCCCGCGCCGCTCGAGGTCGCCTTCCTGATCGAGTCGGAGCTGCGCGAGCGCGGGCTGCGTGACAAGACCGAGATCACGTTCCTGTCGCCGATCAACCGGGCGTTCACGATCGAGAGCGTGTCCGAGATGGCCGCTCCGATCCTCGAGCAGAAGGGGATCCACCTCGAGCTGCTGGCCGGGATCGCGCAGATCGACGCCGAGCGCAAGGTGGCGATAACCGACGCGTTCGAGGAGCACCCCTACGACCTCCTGATCGTGGTCCCGCCGCACAAAGGCGCCCAGATGCTGATCGACTCGGGCCTGGCGCCCAAGTCGGGCTGGCTGCCCACCGACCGCCACACCCTCCAGGTCAAGACGGTCGCCAAGCCGGCGCCCGGGCAGGCGGACGAGGACATCCCGCGCTACGCCAACATTCACGCGCTGGGCGATACCACCGACCTGCCGCTGTCCAAGGCCGGCTCGACGGCCCACTTCGAGGCGCCCATCGTGGCCGAGCGAGTCGCCGCCGGCATCGAGGGCCGCAAGCCCAGCGGCAAGCACGCCGACTACACGGGCAAGGTCATGTGCTTCTTCGAGGTCGGCGACGGGAAGGGCACCCTGCTCCAGTTCGACTACGAGCATCCGCCCAGGCCACCGAAGCCCAACAAGATCTGGCACCTGGGCAAGACCGTGTTCAACAAGACCTACTGGCACACGGTGCCCAGAGGCCGCGTCTAGCGTCCCGCGTTCCACATTCCGCGTCCCGCACCCAGGCATCGCGCCGGGCGGGCACTGTCGCAGCCCGGGCCACCGCCCCGGGCTCCTGGACCGTCTCCCTTCACGCGGTTCGAGGAGATCCCGGGGCGTTGTGGCACCCGTCCCCCGACACAGGCCGGCGAACCTACAATCGGTCGGTGACCACCTTCATCCGGCGTGACCCATGAGCGGGCGCGTCTTCCATCGCTCGTCCTATCCGAACCCGGCGGTCGCCGTGGAGGCCCACGGCTCGACCATCGTCGATGCCGATGGGCGCGAGTACCTTGACGCTGCGGGCGGGGCCGTGGTGGTCAACGTGGGGCATGGCCGGCGCGAGATCGCCGCCGCGATCGCCGACCAGCTCGGTCGAGTCTCGTACGCGCACGGGAGCGCGTTCACCAACGAGCCGCTCGAACGGTACGCGGTCGAGGTCGCGCCCCACCTGCCGGTTGACGATCCGGCGATCTATCCGGTCTCCGGCGGATCCGAGGCGATGGAGACGGCCGTCAAGCTGGTCCGGGCCGCGCATCTGGCCCGCGGCGAGCCCGATCGCCTGATCGTGATCGCACGCTGGAGCAGCTATCACGGCAACACGCTGGGAGCGCTCGACCTGTCCGGCCGTCGGCCGCTTCGCCGCCCGTATGAGGGTTGGCTGGGCCGCTTCCGTCACGTCAGCGCCGCGTACCCCTATCGGGCCGGCGACCCGGGAGCGCAGGCCCTGGGGAGCACGCAGGAGCTGGTCGACGAGCTGGATCGCGTGATCACCGCCGCCGGCCCCGGCACCGTGGCAGCGTTCGTCGGGGAGCCGATCGTCGGTGCGTCGCTCGGGGCGGTCGAGCCACCGCCCGGCTACTGGCCGGCCATCGCCGAGGTGTGCCGGCATCACGGGGTGCTGCTGATCGCCGACGAGGTGATGACCGGCTTCGGGCGCACCGGTGCCTGGTTCGCTCTCCAGCACGATGGCGTTCGGCCCGACCTGCTCGTCGCAGCCAAGGGCGCCACCTCCGGCTACTGGCCGTTCGGGTTCGTGGCGGCGTCGGGGGAGATCCACGACACGATCAAGGCAGCCGGCCCATTCGTCCACGGGTTCACGTACTCGCACCAGCCCACGGGGGCGGCGGTCGCACGAGCCGTGGTCCGGATCCTCGAGGAGGAATCGCTGGTCGAGGCATCGCGGGTGAAGGGCGAGCGGCTGCTGGCCCTGCTGCGCGATCGGTTCGGCGACCATCCGGTCGTCGGCGACGTTCGGGGTCGCGGCCTGATGGTGGGCCTCGAGCTCGTGCGCGACCGCGAGACGCGTGAGCCCTTCCCGCGCGGCGCCAGGCTCGTGGAGGCTGTGGTTCGGACCGCACGCGAGCACGGCCTGCTGATCTACTCGGGGACCGGGAACGCGAACGGGGTCGACGGGGACGTGGTCCTGCTGGGCCCGCCGTTCGTGATCACGGACGAGGAGCTGGTCCGGGTCGCGGACGGGCTGGCCGAGGCGCTGGATCGTGCCCTGAGCGAGATCGGCGAGGTGTCCGCGGGCACGTCCTGAGCGACGGGACGGGCCGGCGAGTCAGTCGCGCCCGGTCGAGGCCCGGATCAGCAGGATCCCGCCGAGCACCACGAGCAGGATCGGCCACACGAGATCGTTGAACCCGGGTAGCGTCAGGCTCGAGCCGCCGATCACGGTCAGGATCACGCCCAGCCCCGCCTGCCAGCCCCAGCCGCCCCGGCTCCCGACGCGGACGGCCGCGATGAACAGGAAGGCGATCCCCAGGCACAGCGTGCCGACACCGGGGCCGTCCACGATGTTGGCCGCGGCCAGCAGGTCGGGCGCAGCCAGCGCGGTGATGATCGAGCCCAGGTACAGCGAGCCCACCCCGCGGTTGATGAGCCAGGACACGAGGAACGCGAGCCCGACCGCGAGGAACAGGAGCGAGCCCGCCGTCTCGAGCGCAGGGAACACCTGGCGAAGAAGGAGCAGGCCGCCGAACACGACCAGGAAGATCCCGAACCACGGCAGGCGGCTCCGTCCCCTGGGTCCGCCGACGTCGTTCCACTCCCACCCGTAGACGTGGACGCCCCCCGAATCGATCACGTCACCGGCCATCGGCCGGTCGCGCCGCTCGCTCATGCCCACCCTCCCTGCCACGACGTGGCAGGGAGGAGCGTACCGTGGGTTGGGTCAGGCTGGCTCGGCATTCGCGCCGGGGTGCTACCCGGCGTTCGCGCCACGCTGCTGCCCGCTCTTCGTGTCCACAACCGGCCTCGCGGTGCCACCTTCCGCGGGATCCAGCTCGGCGGTCGGGACGGTGATCTGGTCCTCGACGTGGCTGAACCCGACCCGGTCGGCGATCCGGCCCATGAACCCGGGCGCCCACCAGTTCCAGCGACCCAGCAGGCGCATCGTCGCGGGCACCAGCAGCACGCGCACGATCGTCGCGTCCACGAACACCGCGATCGCCATGCCCACGCCGATGCTCTTGATCGTGATCGTCTGCGCGAGCGCGAACGCCGCGAACACCGAGACCATGATCATCGCAGCGCCGGTGATCACCCCGGCGGTCCGGGCGAGGCCCTCGGCGACCGCCGCGCGATTGTCACCCGTGCGCCGCCACGCCTCCTGGATCCGCGAGAGCAGGAGCACCTCGTAATCCATCGACAGCCCGAACAGGACGCTGAACATGATGATCGGGTTGCCCGCGATCGTGAACCCCGGGCTGGTGAAGCCCAGCACGTTCGACAGGTTGCCCTCCTGGAAGATCCACACCAGGGCCCCGAACGAGGCGCTGATCGAGAGCAGCGTCATCACGATCGCCTTGGCCGGCAGCACGACCGAGCCGAACAGCAGGAACAGGATCGCGCCCATCGCGATGATCACGACCGCGATCGCGATCGGGATTCGGGCCGTCTGCGCCTCCAGGAAGTCGTAGCCGGTGGCCGCGAACCCACCGACGCTGGTCCTGATGCCGGGTCCCGGATCGACGGCACGGACCAGTGGGATGACCGCGGTGCCCTCGGGCGAGGAGGCGAGCAGTGGACTGATGGCGTCGAACCGCACGGTCGAGCCGTGGACATAGCGGCCCCACAGGCCGGCCAGCGGCGCGGGCCAGGTCGAGCGGGGGGCGGCATACAGGGCAGTCAGCTGGTCGGTGGTGAGCGGCTGACCGGTGGTGGGGCTGGCGATGCCGCTGAACGGGCTCTCCACCCGCTCGATGCCGTCGATCGCCGCCAGACTGCTCGCATAGGCCGCCAGCGCCCGCACGTTGGCCTCCGACGCCGGGTCGCCGGTCACGTCGGCCAGCACGACGATGGGCGAGGTCGTGCCGGGCTCGAACTGGGTCTGGAGGGCGACCGCAGCCTCACGGCTCTCGAGACCGGGTGGCAACGTGAAGGCGTCGGGGATGCCCTGCTTGAGGGCGAAGAACGGCGTCCCGGCGAGCACGAGCACGGCGAGCGTCGGGACCAGGACCAGGACCGGCCGTGCCATGACCGCGTTCGCGATCCGCTCCCAGCGCGAGCCGGTCACGCGTGGATCGGTCACGCGCGGCGGCCGCCGCAGGAGCCAGCGCACGCCGTCGACCAGGCCGGCCACCGACAGCGCGTTGACCCGATGCCCGAGCATCCCGAGCAGCGCCGGCAGGAACGTGAGCGCGTACAGCAGCGAGGCCGCGACCGTGAGCATGCCGCCGATGCCGAACGATCGGAGGGCCGGAGAGCTGAATGCCAGCAGGCCGCCGAGCCCGGTGGCGACGGCGATCCCCGAGAACGTCACCGCCTTGCCCGAGGTCGCAACGGCGATCTCGACCGCGTCGCCGACCTCGCGGCCGCGGCGCAGCTCCTCGCGGAACCGGCTGACCATGAACAGGGAGTAGTCGATGGCGAGCGCGAGGCCGAGCATCGTCGACACGTTCTGGACGTAGATGCTGAGCTCGACCTGCTGGCCGACGAGGTACACGAACGCGAGCGTCGTCGGGATGGCCAGCCCGGCGACGAGCAGCGGGATCCCGGCCGCGAGGACGGACGCGAACACCAGGATCAGGACGAGGGCCGCGATCGGCAGCGACACCGACTCCGCCTGGATGAGATCCTGCTCCGACTGGGTGGCCGAGTCGCGCGTGAGCGGAGCGTAGCCGCCCAGCTGCAGCACGATGCCGTCGCCCGGCCGGTGGATCTTCGCCTCGAACCCGTCGAGCAGGGGCACCGATTGCTCGTCGGTCACCTTGAGGTCGACGACGACGTAGGCCGAGTGGCCGTCGGTGGAGATGAACCGGTTGTCGCCCGTCTGCGCGTAGCCGACGACATCCGCCACGTTGGGGTCCGAGGCGAGACCGGCCAGCGACGCGGCGACCTGGGCCTGGAACGGCTGGCTGCGCGCATCGGCCGTCTCGGGCCCGCGGAACACGGCGATCAGGGCGCTCTTGCCGGTGCCGAAGTCCTGGGCCAGCCGGTCGCCGACGATCGCCGACTCCGACCCCGGGTCGAACCAGCCACCCGCGGACAACACGGATGACGCGCGCCCGGCCGCGGTGCCGGCGGCGATGCCGAACAGGACGGCGAGGACGAACACGACCCGGCGCCGTCGGTAGACGAAGGCTCCCCAGCGACTGAACATGGCGGCTCCACAGAGGATGGTGGCGGGACGCAGGCCGCGGCAGGCGCAACCGGCGAACAGGAACGATAGAGAGCAGCCATTCTCTTTGTCAAGCGCCGTTTCTGGATCGATCTGAGAGCCCGCGCGGAAGGTTGCGGAAGCCTTGCAGAACGACCGTTCGCTCTGTTAGCGTAGATGCATGCCGCGCGTCACCCCCGCCCACGAGCAGGCCGTTCGTACCCGGATCATCGAGTCGGCGCTGCGCGTGTTTGCCGAGAAGGGCTACCACGGGGCGACCATCGCCGACGTGGTCCGCGACAGCGGGTTGTCGGTCGGGGCGATCTACACCTACTACCGCGGCAAGGACGAGCTGTTCCTCGCGACCTGCGACCTCAGCTCCGGGCAGGGTCTCGGGGAGCTTGGGACGCGTCTGGCGCACGGGCGTTCCGCGGCCGAGAAGCTGGCCATCGCGATGGGCTTCTTCCTCGATGCGCTGGGGGGCAAGGCACACGAGCCGGACATGGCCTCGGCGCTGGTCATGCAGTGGTCCCGGGCCGAGGCCGAGCCGGCGATCCGCGCCTCGCTGACCCGCCGCCGGGACCAGATCGCGACCGTGGGCGAGCTGCTCCTGAGCGAAGCCATCGCGAACGGCGAGCTGCCCGGCTGGATCGACGCCCCTGCGCTCTCCGGCGCCCTGGTGTCGTTCCTCGATGGGCTGCTCCTGTGGCGGATCGAGCTGGGAGACGCGTATCGGCGCGATCTCGCCGAGCGGCGTGCCGTGGCGCTGCTGCGCCCGCTGCTGGCGTCGACATCGGCTGCCCAGGCCCCGGCCCTGGATCTGCCGCCCGCGCGCCCGTGGAGCGTTCTGGGCAGCTCGGGGTCCAGGGAGCCTGCCAGGGTGCCCGTGCGGCACTGACCGAGCCGCTTTGGTGGGGCTAGCATCACGCCATGCCGCATGTCATGACCGTTCTCGGGCCCGTGGAGCCTGGCGCCCTCGGGTTCACCCTGCCCCACGAGCACACCCAGATCGCCCTGTGGCAGATCCAGAACCGCTGGGACTACTGGGAGCTCACCGCGGACGAGCCGGTGATCGCCGAGGAGCTCCGGCTGTTCCGCGAGGCAGGGGGCACCGCTCTTGCGGACCTGACCCTGCCGGGCGTCGGCCGCGACCCGGCCTGGCTCCGGAAGATGGCCGAGACCTCGGGCCTGCACATCATCATGGGCGGTGGCTGGTATCGCACCGCCTACTACCCGCCGGAGACGCTCATCGACCGGCGGTCGACCGATGCCCTGGCCGAGGAGCTGGTCGCCGAGGCTACGGGCGGGGTGGGGGACTCCGGGATCCGGACCGGGATCCTGGGCGAGATCGGGACGGACAAGCCCTGGGTCTCACCCGCCGAGGAGCGGGTGTTCCGGGCCGTGGCGCGCGCCTCGCGCCGGACAGGCCTGGGAATCATCACCCACGCGGTCATGTCCGACGTTGGTGCCGCGCAGATGACGATCTTCGAGGAGGAGGGCGTCGACCCGGGCCGGGTCGTCATCGGCCACGCCGACAGCTATCCGATCCTGGACCACTACCTGTCGCTGATCGCCCGAGGCGCGTCGATCGAGTTCGACTTCCTGGGCATGTCGTTCTCCCCGATGGAGGAGTATGGCGAGGGCCGGGTCGTCGAGCTGCTGCTCGAGCTGCTGCACCGCGGACACGTCGACCGGGTGCTGCTCAGCCAGGACGTATGCCACAACAGCCAGCTTCGGCATTATCGGGGCAACGGCTACACGTACCTCCAGACCACGTTCCTGCCCAGGCTCCGTGAGGCCGGCGTGTCCGAGGCTGAGATCGAACAGCTCACCGTCCACAACCCGCGCCGGATCCTGACGATCGGGTAGGGGGCTTTCGCCCGCGCCTCCGGTCCGCTCAGCGGACGACGAGGTCCCGAACCTGGTCCTGAGCCCCCGGCCCCGACCAGTGTCCGGGAGGTCAGCCCTCGAGCTTGGCGTCGACCAAGAGTTCGACGTTGCCCTTGAGCGCACGCGAGACCGGGCAGCCGTCCTTGGCCGCCTCGGCCAGCTCGGCGAACTTGGCCTGGTCGATGCCGGGCACGGTTCCCCGGACCGTCAGCGCGCTCCTGGTCACGGTCCACCCGCCCTCGAGCTTGTCGAATGAGACCTCGGCCTTGACGTCGAGGCTGGTGGGCGGCGTCCCGTTGCGTCCGAGCCCCGCGCTGAAGGCCATCGAGAAGCACGACGCGTGCGCCGCGGCGATCAGCTCCTCCGGGCTCGTCCGCCCGTTGTGGTCCTCGGTCCGCGATGCCCAGGTCACGGGGAGCCGGGCGATGGCGCCCGACGTCACGTAGTTGATCGAGCCTGAGCCCGTCGCAAGGTCACCGGACCAGGCCACCTCGGCGGATCGCATCGTCATCGTCGTTCATACCTCCACTTCAGGAACCAAGACTGCCACGCGTCGGCCAACTCTGCGCCGCGGTGCGTGAGGCCGCGCGGGTCACCTGACGGCCGATTCCGTCAGGTCGCCGGAACCGTCGGTGCGGGGCTCGCCGCTTCGCCACGTTCGCTTACCCGGCGCCGGACGCCGTCGACCAGCGAGTACACCACCGGGACGACGATCAGGGTCAGGAACGTCGAGCTGAACAGGCCGCCGATGACGACCGTGCCCAGCTCGGACGCGATGATCGACCCATGGCTGATGCCCGCGGCGAGCGGGATCAGGGCGAGGATGGTGGCGATGGCCGTCATCAGGATCGGCCGCACCCGCGTCCGGCCACCCTCGATCAGCGCGTCCGTCGTCGACATGCCCTGCGATCGAAGCCGCTCGACGAGATCGAGCAGCACGATCGCGTTGGTGACCACGATCCCGATCAGCATCAGGAACCCGATCAGGGCGCTGACCCCGATCGCCCGGCCGCTGACCAGCAGCGCCGGGAAGGCGCCGATCGTGGCCAGGGGCAGGCTGAACATGATGATGAACGGTGTGATCAGCGAGTTGAACGTGAGCACCATCGCGATGTAGACGACGAGCATGGCCACGGCCATCGAGATGAACAGGCCCCCGAACGCCTCGTTCATCTGCTGGGTCACGCCGGCAAGGGTCACGTCCACCCCGGACGGGATCGATCCGTCCGCGTACAGCCCGTCGATCATCTTCTGGACGTTCTGGCTCACCTTGCCGGTATCGACGTCCGCGATCTCGGCTGAGATGGAGGCGGCCGGCGACTGGTCGATCCGGGTGATCGACCCCTGCGCCTCCACCTGTTCGACCGTGGCGATCCGGCCCAGCGGCACCTTCGTGACCGTTCCGACCGGCAGCTGCTGGAGGTTCTCGAGGGAGGTGATCTGCGCCGGATCGAGCTGCACGAACACGTCCACCGGACCGTTCTGGCCGGACAGCTGGACGCGGGTGGCGACGGTGCCCACGAGAGCGGCCCGGACCTCCTGCGCCACCTGCGCTGCGGTCAGCCCGACCAGGATGCTCTTGTTGGAATCGGGTCGGATCTGGATCTCGGGGGTGCCCTTGGACAGGTCGGACTTGAGGTTGAGTAGGTCGGGGTCGTTGGCGAGCGCGTTCAGGACGACGTCGTTCGCCTGCGACACCTTGGCCGGGTCGTCACTGGACACAATGACGTTGAGGTTGTTCGAGCTGAAGCCGGCCAGCTGGGCGACGGCGACGTGATAGCCGCCGGTCCCGACCGGGGCGAGCTCGTCCGAGAGCGCCTTCGAGAAGGCGGTCAGGTCAACGTTGTCCTGGAGGCGCACGGTCATCCGGGCGCTGTTGGCCGGCTGGCCGGACATGGCGGCGACGACCGTCTGGAAGCCTGCGTCACCCTCGCCCGGGATGGAGGTCTGGACGAGCAGCACCTTGGGGTCGGCGAGCAGGAGGTCCTCGGCCTGCATCGCCCGCTGCAGGACAGCCTCGGAGGTGGTGCCGGCGGGTGGGGCGAGGGTCACCGAAACCAGCTTCTCGCCGCCCGCGTTGATGAACTGGGTCGGCAGCAGCGGCGCGATCAGCGCAGTCGAGAGGAACAGCACGATCGCAACCGCCAGCACCCCGAGCTTCGTCCACCGATTGCGAAGCACGAACGTGATCGTGGGCGTGTAGACGCGGATCCACAGCGAGTTCTTCGGCTCGCCATCCTCGTCGACGTTGGCCGGCACGTTGTGGATGAGCAGGTAGGCGAGGACCGGGACCACGGTCAGCGCGCACACGAGCGAGGCGACCAGCGCGAAGGTCACGGTCAGCGCGAACGGCAGGAAGAACTGGCTGACCAGACCGCCGACGAAGCCGAGCGGCAGGAACACCCCGACGGTCGTGACGGTGGCCGCGGTGATGGCCCCAGCGACCTCGCGGGGACCGTTGATGGACGCAGTCAACCGATCCTCGCCGATCGCCCGGTGCCGGTAGATGTTCTCGAGCACGACGATGGCGTCGTCCACCACCCGCCCGACGGCCACCGCCAGGCCACCCAGGGTCATGATGTTGAGGCTGATCCCGGCGCCCTGCATGACCACCAGCGCGGTCAGCAACGAGAGCGGGATGCTCACGGCCGCGACGATGGTCGAGCGCAGGCTGAACAGGAACAGGAAGATCGTGAGGACGGCGAACAGCGCGCCGGTGCCGCCCTCGCGGAGCAGCCCGTCGCGGGACTCCTTGATGAACGTCGACAGGTCCGACACGATCGTGATCGACACCGCGTCGCTGTGCTGCTGGCCGAGCTCGACGAGCTTGGCCGTCACCTCATCGGCGACCTCGACCGTGTTGGCGTTCGACGTCTTCGAGACCGACAGCGAGAGGGCCGGGTTGACGCCCGCGGCCGTGGTTCCCGTTCGCGCGTAGCCGGTGGTCGCGACACCCTCGAGCGCGACCGTGCCCAGGTCACCGATGGTGACCGGCGTCGGCGCAGCGGGTGCTGCCGGCGCAGCCGAAGCGCCTGGAACGGCCGAGGCACCGGCACCGGGCGTGGTGGCGACAGGCGACCTCACGCCGACCACGAGACCCTTGATCTGGTCGATGCTGCCGATCGCGGCGATCGTGGACACCGACACCTTGGACCCGTCGCTCCTCACCTCGCCCGACGGGATCGTCAGGTTGTTGGCCGTGAGCACCCCGGTCACCTGCTGCTCGGTGATGCCGGTCGCCGCCAGCTTGGCCGGATCGAGCGTTATCGTGACCCGCTGGACCTCGCCACCCGTCAGATCCACGCTGGCCACGCCGTCGAGGGCCAGCAGGGCGGGCACGATGTCGGTCTCGGCCACCGTTGCGGCGTCCGCCAGGCCGTTCTCGGACGTCGCCGCCACCGACGCGATGATCACCGGCGAGGCGTTGATGTTGAGCGCGCTGACCTGCGGCGTCACGGTGCTCGGCAGCCCTGCGCTCTGCAGGTTCTGCTCGATCGTGCTCCGCGTCTCCTTGACGTCGGTTCCGTACGAGAACTGGGCGACGACCAGGGCGATCGAGTTGGCCGAGGTGGACTGCAGGTTCTTGAGACGCGGCACGCCCGAGATCGCCTGCTCGATCGGCTTTGCGACCTGATCGGCCACGTCGGCGGCGCCAGCACCCGGAAGGGGCGCGATCACCGTTATCACCGGGAACTCGATGTCGGGCAGCAGCTCCTGCTTGAGGCTGCCCCAGGCTGCGATGCCGGCGATGAACAGGGCGCCGGCGAGCAGGAGGGTCACGCTGCGCTTGGCGACCGCGAACTCGGAGAGGCGGCTCATGCGGGTTCCTTTCGGTCAGCTGGGAATGCGGAGGCAGGCAGGGGTGGGGGTGCGGTCGGGGAAGGCGATGTCGCTTTGACGTCGGGCGCGGATGCGGCCACGAGCCTTCCCGCAGCATCGCTCAGGACCGCCAGAGCCCCGCCCACGATGCGAAGGCCGTCATCGTCGAGCAGCTCGAGCAGATCGCGCACCTGGCGGGCGTTGAGCTCGCGGAACCGATCGACGAACGTTCGGCCGGCCGGCGTCAGCGAGACGACGACGTGGCGGCGGTCGACGGCGTCCTCGCGACGGATCGCAAGCCCGTGGTCCACGACGCGGTCGACCAGCCCGCTGACCGTGGACAGCGAGACCCCGAGCTGCGCGACGAGATCGGACATGCGCAGATCGCCGGCGGCCGCGAGCAGGTACATCACCTTGGCCTGAGGCATCGTGACGTCGATCTCGACGAAGTCAGGGGCGTGGCTGCCCGCGAGACGCTGCATCATCGTGTCGAAGCCGGCAACCGCTCGATCGATCGCCGCCGAGCGGTCGAAGGTGGTGATGGGTGTAATCCTTCGTTCTGAGCTGATGGTTCGGTCAAACCGAATGATCAGGCAGGGACGATACACCGGATCGATTCCGCGCGCTGTAGCCCATTTGGGGATACCTGACACTCCCAGTCGCGCAGGAGCCCTACGATCGGGGCGTGAGCTCCCAGCCCCGTCAGGTGTCCGCCCAGACCGCGCGGCGGTTCCTCGTCCAGCGCCACCTGCTCGCCCCGCCGCGCTCGCTGCCCGCCGGGCCGGCGTCCGTGATGCGGGTCGTCGACCGGCTCGGGTCGCTCCAGTTCGACCCCCTCGAGGTCGCGGGCCGCAACCACGACCTGACGCTGCTGGCGCGGATCGACGGCTACCGGCGCGAGTGGACCGAGGACCTCCTGTACCGCGACCGGGTGCTGTACGAGACGTACAACAAGCAGCTGTCGCTGGTGCCGGCCGCGGAGCTGCCCTGGTACCGGATCACCTGGGACGAGGCTCAGGTCGAGCACCGTGGCGGCGCGTTCGACGACCACGCGCCCCTGGTCGAGGAGCTGCTGGACCGCGTCCGTGCCGACGGCCCGCTGTCGGCGACCGACGTCGAGCCGCGGGCGGCCATCGACTGGTACTGGCGGCCCACCAATCAGGTCCGCGCGCTGCTCGAGGCGCTGGCCGAGGCGGGGATCCTCGCGATCGCGCGGCGTGAGGGCAACCGCCGCGTGTACGACCTGACCGATCGGCTGTTCCCACCGGACTTGCTGGCCCGCCGGGTGCCGCCCGAGGAGCAGCTGCGTCACAAGCTGCTGTCGCGGTACCGCGGCAACGGGCTGCTGGGGGCCACCGGCGACTACACCCTGTGGATGGGCATGGGCAGGGCACCGGAGCGGCGTCGAGTCCACGAGCACCTGGTCGACGCAGCGTGCATCACGCCGGTCGGCGTCGAGGGCTTCCGCGGTCCTCGGTACGTGCTCACCTGCGAGCTGCCGCTGCTCGACGCTGCGGAGGCCGGTGGGAATGGCTCGGCGCCAGGCGTCGCGTTCATCGCGCCGCTGGACCCACTTGCCTGGGACCGGGACCTGCTGGCGCGGCTATGGGGCTTCGACTATCGATGGGAGGTCTATGTGCCCGCGGCGAAGCGGCGCTGGGGCTACTACGTGCTGCCGATCCTGTACGGCGACCGCTTCGTCGGCCGCATCGAGCCACGCATCGACCGGGCAGGGCGGGCGCTGCGGATCCCGGGCCTGTGGTGGGAGGAGGGCTTCGATCCGCTCGATGACGATGGCACGTTCGTGCCGGCATTCGCGACCGCGCTCCGCGCGCACCGCGACTTCGCCGGCGTGGACGGCATCGCGCTGCCGACGGCAGGCCGCCATCGCGCGCTGGCGAAGGCGGTCCGCGCGCACCTGTAGGTCGCGGGGGGCTGGCGGCCTGCCGTCGAGCTGGCGTCTTCCGCGGAGCTGGCCGCGGCGCCGTCGAGCGTCAGAAGCCGGCTGCCAGACGGCCGATCATGCCCGCGGCCACCGTCCGGTTGGTGCCCTCGTCGACCAGGATGAACGACCCCGTCTGGCGGTTCTCGACGTACGGGTCCACGAACAGTGGCTGAGTGGAACGCAGCTGGACACGCCCGATCTCGTTGAGCGACAGCTCGGTCGCCTGCTCGTCGCGGTGGAGGGTGTTCACGTCGACTCGGTACTCGAGCGCCTTGACCAGCACCCGCGCCCAGCGCGTCGTGTGCTTGATCGCGTACTTGCGCCCGGCCGCGAACGACGCCGTCTCATCCATCCAGCACAGCTGGGCGTCGATGTCCTGCACGACCTTGGGCACGTTGTGCGGCCGGCACAGCATGTCGCCCCGGCCGAGATCGATATCGTCGG
>Ga0315556_1000370_pt1 | contig 27432 bp, 26 predicted proteins | sample SalMarSW160310MG_FD_202112 | JGI IMG/M metagenome (GOLD analysis project Ga0315556, IMG submission 202112) | Salt marsh sediment microbial communities from the Plum Island Ecosystem LTER, Massachusetts, United States - Salt Marsh Sediment SW1603-10 ...
CACGGAGATCGAGGAGGTGGCGCACGCCGGGGCGCCCGACGCCGAGGCGGTCGCCGGGGACGCCGTCGCCGCCGAGGCGGAGCTCACCCGCCGCTGGGTGGGCCGCCTCGAGGCCGCGGTGCGCCGCTGGCCGGGCCAGTACTTCTGGTTCCACCGGCGCTGGAAGACGCGCCCCCCGGGCGAGCGCAGGGCCGACGGCGCGCCGGGCGAGCGCTGACCGGCACGGAGGGAGGCGGCGAGGGTACGCAGGATTGCGGGACGTGCTGGGGGGCCGGGCCTCGTCGGGCCGCGGCCCACGACGGGCGATGTAACGAAGACGAGGTCACCTTGATCTACATCGGACTCCCGGTCCACGACGAGCGGCACACGATCGGGCCCCTGCTGTGGCGCATCCGAAAGGTGCTGCTGGAGCAGGGCGGAGACTTCCACCTGGTGGTCGTGGACGACGCGTCCACGGACGGGACCGACCGGGCGCTCGAGCCGTATCGGCGCATCCTCCCCCTCACCCTCATCCACCACGAGGCTCGCAAGGGCTATGCGGCCTCGCTGGAGCGCATCGTCCGGGAGGTTCTGGAGCGCTCGGGCTACCACCGCCGCGATGCGCTCCTCACCCTGCAGGCCGACTTCACCGACGCCCCGGAGGCCATCCCGGAAATGATCCGCCGCTTCCGGAGCGGGGCCGACCTGGTGGTCGGCGCTCCACGCCTCGACCGCAGGCCCCCGACCGCGGTGCGGCTGGGCCGGGCGGGAGCCTCGTTCCTGACCCGCTCGCTCCCGGCGGCCCACGAGGTGGAGGATCCCCTCGGCGGGTTCCGGCTCTACCGGCTGTTCCTGCTGGAGCGGGCACTCCGGGAGGCGTCCGGCGCGGACGGTCGGCTGTTGCGGCACCAGGGGTGGGCGGCCAACGCCGAGCTGCTCGTCCGCGTCCTCGCTCACGCCCGCAGGGTGGAGGAGGTGGAGTTCCCGCTCACCTACACGCGCCGCTATAGGGAGAGCCGGTTCCGGGCCCTCCCGGAGCTGTGGGGGCTGGTCAGGGTCGGCCTGGACCGCGGGCTGCGCAGGGCCGCGCGCGGCGGCGACGGGCCGGAGCAGGCGCTGGAGGCCGGAGGCGGGTCGGGGTGACGCGGCGGGCTCGCGCCGTTCCCACGCTGCCGGCCGCCGCGGCCGCCGCGGCCGCCGTGCTCCTGGCGACGGCGCCCGCCGCCGGGGCCGACACGACCCGGGTCGACACGCTGGCCCCCGACACCACCGCGGAGGCGGCCTGGCCCTTCCGCGTCGGGGAGCGGGCCACCTACGCCGTGACCCTCGGTCCGGTGAAGGTGGGCGGCGCCTCCCTGGCGGTCGAGGCGGCCGACACGATCCGGGGGACGCCCACCTGGCGCGTCGCCATGGCGCTCCGGGGCGGCACCTTCTTCTATCACCTGGACGATCGTCAGGTGAGCTGGATCGCGCCACGGCCCTTCCGGTCCCTGCGCTTCGAGCAGCACCTGAGGGAGGGAAGCTACCGTCGAGACCGCAGGTACTGCCTGGACCAGCGCGCGGGGCGCTACTGGCGCTTCGACCGGGCCGACGACGGGGGCTGGCGCTCGCCGCCCGGTGACGACGACCGGGACGAGGGGATGCCGATGCCCCCGGCCGCCCTGGACGAGATCGCCTTCCTGTACTTCGCCCGCACGCTGTCCCTCGCGCCTGGCACGACGTACCGCTTCGCCCGCTACTTCGAGGCCGAGGGGAACCCCGTGGTGCTCGAGGTGCTCCGGCGCGAGACCATCACGGTCCCCGCCGGACGCTTCCGGACCGTCGTCGTCCATCCGATCATCAGGACCGGAGGGATGTTCGGCGAGGGGGGCAAGGCGGAAGTGTACTTCAGCGACGACGAACGGCACGTGGTGGTCCAGCTGGCGACATCCATGAAGGTGGGCAGGCTGAATCTCTACCTGAAGGACTACCGGCCGGGCGATGAGCCGGGCACCGTACGGCCCGACTCCGTCGCCCCCGCCGACGCGCTCAGTCCATCGGGAGCGCCCCCGCCGGCATCTCCACCTTCGTGTAGCCCGCCGGAGGCTGGAACAGGCTCGCGTCCAGCGAGGCGGTAGACAGGTCCTGGAGCTTGGTCGTGCTCTGGAACAGGAGGGCACGACCGGCCTGGTCGTTCCCCTCCACCTTCTTCTCGATCTTCTTCTCGATCTTCTTCTTGAAGAATCCCCCCAGGCCGCCGCCGCCGGAGTCCTCCTTCTTCTGGGCCTCCTGCGCGCTCTTGCCGCTGGCCTCGGTCTCGATCTTCAGGACCGTCAGCATCGGTGCGCCCTCGAGCTTGGATGCGTCCGTGGCCAGCTTCGCGTAGCTGTCGGCCGCCTCGGGACTGGACTGCGCCAGGAGCTTGCCGATGCCGGCGGTCGAGGCGCGCCAGGACTCACCCAGCTTCTCCGCCAGCTTCTTGTAGAAGGCGTGCACCTGGTCGTAGGCCGTCACGTCCTTCGCCAGCCACATGTCCGAGGTCGCGTACAGGGTGGCGGTGTCGGACTTCACGGTGTCCGCCCCCTGGACGGTCATGCTGAGCACGGCCTCGTCGCATTCGTGGCCGTCGATCGTCTGCGTCTTGCCCGTCCGGTCGAGCTTCACGCTGCCGGTGACCTTCACGTGGCTGGAGTCGGCCGGCGCCCCGGACGGCGCCGAGGCGGTGTCCTCCTGCTGGCCGGCGGCCTCCTGACTGGCCTGGTCCGCGGCCTCCTGGAGGCGCTTCCGGAACTCGTCGAAGGTGAGGACGCTGTATTCCTTCTTCGCGTGGTCGACGTCGATGAACATCTCTCGGTCCAGGTCGATGATCTTCGACCGGTCGCCGCTGTCGATGCGCAGGACGTTGCCCTTGAGGAAAGTCGTGTCGGTGTGGGGCTTGCCGACCCCCATGAACCGGGCGGCGGCGCCCAGCGTTCCGCCCAGCTTGAAGGTGGTCTCCGTCTCGTAGCGGACGTCCTGGGCCCGGGCCTGGACGGACCCGACCGCGAGGAGCGCCAGCGCCACGACCAGCGCCCGCGAGCGGTGCATCTTTGAATACATGGTGGACCTCTGAACCGTGGCCCCTCGGCCACGCGCCGGTTGGGCCGTGCCCGGGTCGCCGCGGCGGGTTCCGCGGCGCGGCGCGGCCCGGCCGGACCCGGGTGGATCCGACCGTCCCTCAAGTTAGCGAAACCCGGGGGCGGGAACAGGGTCCGCCGGGCCCCGGCGGTTTTGCCCGCCTCCGCTTTGGCCGGTATATTCAAGCATGCGGAACCTCCCGCGCCCGGGGGGCGTAGGACGATCCGCGATCACACGAAACCAGTTGAATCGGAGGAGCGTTTGGGTAAAGGCAAGTACGAACCGACGGACCTGGAACGGGCACGCGACGAGCTGTTCAGCCACATCCGGCGGTGCGGCGTCCTCGAAGCCGAGGACGGCCAGCGGGAAGAGTGGATGCAGGATACGATCGAGTTCCTGGCCGAGAGGTATCCGAACCTGTCACGTCAGGAGCTGGGCGAGCTGAAGAAGATCGGTGATCGGTATTGCCGTCCGGCGATCCCCCACGGGGATGCCGATGCGCGCGCTGCTTGGGACGAAGTCGAGACCGACGAGGTCACCGCAGCCTGAACCGGCCTGACCGACGGTCGCATCGGCGGGATGCGTCGGCCCGGGAGCCGCTGTACGGTTCCGGGCCTGACGCGCCGACTCGATCGGATTCGAGCCCGGCGGACTCCGCGTCCGCGGTCGGCGAATCCCACTTTCTCGGATGGATCCGGCTCTAGCCTTCAAGCTGCTGGCCGTTCTGCTCCTCGTGGGGGCGAACGGCTTTTTCGTGGCGGCCGAGTTCGCCCTGGTCAAGGCGCGCCGCACGCGCATTCAGGAGCTGGCCGAGGGGGGCGACCTCCTGGCTCGCGCCGTCCAGGCGGCACAGGCCGACCTGGACCGGTCCATCTCCGGCACGCAGCTCGGCATCACGATCGCCTCGATCGGGCTGGGCTGGATCGGCGAGCCGGCCATCGCCGACACCCTCTCCGGCCTGTTCGCCCGCCTGCCCGGCTTCTGGTCCGGGATCGCGACCCACGGGGTCGCCGTGGCGATCGCCTTCGCGCTCATCACCTTCCTGCACATCGTGCTCGGGGAGCTGGCGCCCAAGACGGCCGCGCTGCTGCGCCCCGAGACCGTGAGCCGCTACGTGGCCGTGCCTCTGAACCTGTTCAACCGCTTGACCGCGCCCGCCGTGTGGCTCCTGAACAGCTCGGCGGGGCTCGTGGTGCGGGCGTTCGGGTGGGGCTCGGCCGGGGGCGGGGAGCACATCCACAGTCCGGAGGAGATCCAGATGCTCCTGCACCAGAGCCTCGAGGGCGGGGTGGTCGAGCAGGACGAGGAGGCGATGATCCACGGCGTGTTCGAGCTCACGCGCACGGTGGCGCGCGAGGTCATGACGCCGCGCACCGACATCGTCGCCGTCCGGCACGACGCCAGCCTGGACGAGGTGCTGGCGGCGGCGGCCGATTCGGGCTTCTCGAGGCTCCCGGTGTACCGCGAGTCGATCGATGACGTCGTGGGCGTGGTGCTGGTCAAGGACCTGCTCCCGTGGCTGCGCCGGCAGGACCGGAGCGGCTTCCGGGCGGACCGCGCCGCCCGGGAGGCCTACTTCGTACCCGACACGAAGCCGGTGGACGACCTGCTGGCCGAGCTGCGGCGCCACAAGGTCCACATGGCGGTGGTGGTGGACGAGTTCGGCGGCACGGACGGCATCGTGACCCTGGAGGACCTCGTCGAGGAGATCGTCGGAGACATCTACGACGAGCACGACATTGCCCAGGCCGAGATCCGGGTGGAGCTGGACGGCCGCATCCTCGTGGACGGCGGGGCGGCCCTCTCGGACCTGGAGCAGGAGTTCGACCTCCCCGAGGTCGGAGAGGAGTACGACACGGTGGCCGGCTACGTGATCGGCGAGCTGGGGCACATTCCCGAGCCGGGGGAGCGCGTGCCCCTCGGCCCGGCCGTGCTCGAGGTGCTGGAGACGCGCGACCGTCGCGTGACCCGGCTCGAGCTCCACAGGCCGGGGCCCGGGTCGGCTCCCGGCGACGCGGCGTCGAGCGGAGCGCGGCCGGCCGGGGACGGGGGACGGGACGGCGCGATCGCGAAGTGATATCCTTAGGGGACTGCATTTCGGACGGAGGTGGACCGGGCGATGGGACGGGATCTGTGGGAGTGGGAGGAGTACGACGCCCGCGCGCAGGACGAGTACGACCGCGGCGCCTTCGACGAGGCCCTCCAGACCCTGCACGAGGGGCTGGCGCTCCACCCCGGGTCGCCGGAGCTGTGGGTGTCGCTGGGCTACACCCAGCTGGCCCGCGAGGCGTACGCATGGGCGCGTGAGGCGTTCGTCCGGGCCCTGGGGCTCGAAGAGGACCACGAGGAGGCCCTCGTCGGCCTGGGCGACGTCCTGCTCAAGCTGGGCGAGCGTGCCCGCGCCTTTCGCTGCTTCGGCCGCGTGCTCGAGCTCGGCTTCGGCTCCGACCCCGACCTGCTCCTCGCCATGGCGCGGGCTCTCTACCGCGAGGAGCTGTACGAGCGCGCGGTGACCCTCTACCGGATGGCGCTCGGCGCGGCGGAGGCCGCCGCCGGCGCGTCCACCGACGACGTGTCCTCCGACGAGGGAGTCCGGGTCGGGGCGGACGGCGTCCCGACGGCCGGTGACGTGACCGTGGCGGAGGCCGCCGCCGAGCTGGCTTACGCGCTCTACCAGATGGGCGACGCCGAGGGAGCGCTTCCGCTCCTCGAGGGCGCCCTCGCCCGCCATCCGGAACACCACGAGGCCCGCGTGTTCTACGGAAACCTCCTGTACGACCGGGGCGACTACGAGCGGGCCCTCGAGGAGTTCGAGCGGGTGCCGCCCGACCGGATGTGGGATCCGCTGGCCGTGTGGCGCGCCGTGGAGCTCCTGAGAGGCTTCCGGGGCCTGCCGCCGGACGCCGACGCCATCGAGCCCCTCATGCGCCAGCTCGAGATCCTCACCGAGGAGCCGGCGCCGGAGGAGCGCCTGCTGGCGGAGGTCGAGGCGGCCGCCGATCCCGGGTCGGCGGGCCCTTCCGTGCCCGATCGGAACCAGCTCGACCTGTTCGTCCTGGAGCGGGGCAGGCCCGAAGCCAGAAACCCGGACGTTCACATCGTAAGAGCCCGTGACGGCAAGCTTTACGCCGGTGACTGGGCGGCCATCGTTCAGGCCATGCGTGACGATTCCATCGATCCGAACGTCTCCATCTTCGACTACATGCGGGACGCCGCGCGCGTCGTCCGCAGCTTGACGGGGATGTCCGTCCCGGACGACGATCCGGAGCGGTTCCTCCGGGCCTCGGCCCGGGCGGGCATCCTGCGCATCGAGCGGTGAGCGCGGTCGCGCTGGGGCGCTTCCTGGCTCGCCGGATGGCGGCCGCGGGCGTGGACCCGAACGGGACGCTCACGGTCGAGGACGTGCGCGCGCGCTTCGTCTCCTACCGGAGCTGCCGGGGGGAGCTCGACCTGGCCACCAAGGCCGAGTACGATCTCGCCCTGCTCGCGATGCTGAACGAGCCGGAGCTGGTCGAGGTGATGGACGAGGGGCTGCGGGAGGCGGTCGGGCGCGAGCTGACCTGCCCCGAGCCCGAGCTCGCCGTGCTGGACGGGTTCGCGGCCTCGATGGTGGGGCTGGGCCCGGCACTCGGCGGCCGGCGCCGCCAGGGGGCGGCCCGGGGGTCGAAGAGGACGGAGCGGCCGGCCGCGGAAGCGGGGGCGGAGGAACCCGGGAGTGAGGGCGCGCCGGAGGCGGCCGCCTGCCGCGCGTGTGGCGCGGAGCTGCCCCGGAACCGGGAGGCCCGGTTCTGCCCTTACTGCGGTGCGGACCAGGAGATGCCTCGCTGCGCGGCGTGTGGCGAGGAGCTGGAAGCGGAATGGCGGTACTGCCCGGCGTGCGGCCGGGCGGCGGACAGGTGAGCGAGCGGCCCCCTGAAGGGGCTTCCACGGACCGACGCAGCCCGGGAGGCGACGATGCGGAGCCTCAGAGTCATGCTGGTGCCGGCACTGGTCGCGGGATGGATGTGGAGTGTCCCTGCGGAGACGACCGTTGCGCCTTCGGGCGTGGCGTCGCTCCAGGCCCTGCCGGCCGGCGTCACGCCCGACATGGTGCGCGAGGGCAAGCGCCTGTTCGGTGGGAACGGGCTGTGCTACACCTGCCACGGGCCCGACGGCAAGGGGCTCCCCAGGCTCGGCTCGAGCCTCACGGACGGGCAGTGGCAGCACTCGGACGGCTCGTACAAGGGCATCGCGGCGACGATCGAGAAGGGCGTGTCCGCCGAGCGCTCCTCGACCGGCATCCCCATGCCGCCCAGGGCCGGGGCGGACCTCACCGACGACCAGGTCCGGGCCGTGGCCGCCTACACCTGGACGCTGAGCCACTCGAGCGGCTGAGCGCGCGGGCGCCGAGGGTCGGCCCCGTCCGGACCGGAAGGGGGGCGCACCCGTGATCCGGGTGGCCCTCATCCCGGGCGACGGGATCGGCCCCGAGGTCCTGCGGGAGGCTCGGCGCGTGCTGGACGCCGTGCAGGAGGCCGGGCTAGCCGAGCTCGAGCTCGAGACCTTCCCGCACGGCGCCGACCACTACCTGTCCACGGGCGAGACCCTGGGCGAGGAGACCTTCGTCCGTCTCCGCGACGACTTCGATGCCATCCTCCTCGGCGCGGTGGGCGATCCGCGCGTCCCGGGCAACGAGCACGCCCGCGACATCCTGCTAGGGCTGCGCTTTCGCCTGGACCTGTTCATCAACCTCCGTCCCGTCCGCCTGAGGGCGCCGGACCTCTGCCCCCTGAAGGGGGAGCGGGAGATCGACTTCCTGATCTTCCGTGAGAACACGGAGGGCTTCTACACGGGCGCCGGGGGCCTGCTGCGCGAGGGGACGCCCGAGGAGGTGGCGGTCAGCGAGTGCTTCGCGACCCGGCGCGGCGTGGAGCGCATCGTGCGCGCTGCTTTCGAGCGGGCGCGCGCCGAGGGCCGGAAGCGCGTGACGCTGGGCGACAAGGCCAACGCCGTGCCGCACGTGTACGGGCTGTGGCGGCGGGTGTTTCGCGAGGTGGCCTCCGAGTACCCGGACCTCGAGTCCGAGATGCGCTACGTGGACGCCCTGGCCATGGAGTTCGTGCGCGCCCCGGAGCGATTCGGCGTGGTGGTGGCCGAGAACCTGCTGGGCGACATTCTCTCCGACCTGGGCGCCGAGCTGGTGGGCGGCATGGGCGTGGCTCCCTCGGCCAACGTGAACCCGGGGTCGCACGGCCTGTACGAACCTGTCCACGGCAGCGCCCCGGACATCGCGGGCACGGGGCGTGCAAACCCGATGGGCGCGGTGCTGAGCGCCGCCCTGCTGCTCGCCGACCACGGCGCCGACCGCGCCGCCGCGCGCCTGGAGGAGGCCGTGGACCGTGCCCTGGCCGAGGGCGTGCGCACCCCGGACCTGGGGGGCGATCGCACCACGGCCGCCGTGGGCGAGTGGCTGGCCCGCGCCGTCATCGATTGAGTCCGACACCGACAACGATACCAGTGAGGAGATAGACGATGGGCACGATGGGCTTCGACCGGGACGTGGTGTTTCTCTCCGCGGCGCGCACGCCGTTCGGGACGTTCGGCGGCTCGCTCAAGGACGAGACGGCCACGGACCTCTCCGTCCTCGCCTCGATGGCGGCGGTGGAGCGCTCGGGCGTCGACGCGTCCGAGTTCGGGCAGGTGTACATCGGCAACGTCATCCAGACGTCCCGGGACGCCATTTACATTGCCCGGCACGTGGGCCTCAAGTCGGGGCTCCCGATCGAGGTGCCGGCCTGCACCGTGAACCGCCTGTGCGGCTCCGGCTTCCAGGCCGTCATGGACGGGGCGCAGGCGATCCTCCTGAACCAGGGCCGCGTGTGCCTGACGGGCGGGACCGAGTCGATGAGCCAGGCGCCGCACACGGTGCGCGGGGCGCGCTGGGGCCTGCGGCTCGGGCCGTCCAAGCCGTTCGAGGACGTGCTGTGGGAGGCGCTCACCGACCCGTACTGCGGCTACTCCATGGCCGAGACGGCCGAGAACCTGGCCGAGGAGTACGGCGTCACGCGGGAGGAGGTCGACGAGTACGCGCTCCGCAGCCAGAAGGCGGCCAGAGCGGCCTGGGACGCCGGCAAGTTCGACGAGGAAGTGATCCCGGTCACGCTGTCCCGGCGCGGCAAGGAGCAGAAGTTCCACCTGGACGAGCACATGCGGCCCGACACCACGCTGGAGGGGCTGGCCAAGCTCAAGCCGTACTTCAAGGAGGACGGTCTGGTCACGGCGGGCAACGCCAGCGGGATCGGCGACGGTGCCGCCTCCCTGGTCATCGCCGACCGCGAGTTCGCCGACGCCCACGGCCTCGAGCCGATGGGGCGCCTGGTGGCGTGGGCGGTGGCGGGCGTTCCGCCGCGTATCATGGGGCTCGGCCCGGCCCCGGCGTCGCGGGCGGCGCTCGAGCGCGCGGGCCTCGGCTGGGACGACATCGACCTGATCGAGATCAACGAGGCGTTCGGGCCCCAGTACGTGGCGGTGGAGAAGGAGCTCGACCTGGACCGTGACCGGGTGAACGTGAACGGCGGCGCCATCGCCATCACTCACCCGCTCGGCGCCACGGGCGCCCGCATCACGGGCCACCTCCTGTTCGAGCTCCGGCGCCGGGGCGGCGGGATCGGCCTCGGCTCGGCCTGCATCGGCGGCGGTCAGGGCGCCGCGGTCATCGTCGAAGTGGAGGGCTGAGGCCCTCCGGCCTTCGCGGACGGGCCGCGCCGGGAGCCGGCGCGGCCCGCTCCCGCGACAAGGGGAGGTGCGGCATGGTGCTCTCCAGGATCGGTCGCGGCCCGGCCCGTGTGGCGCTCGCGTCGTTGCTCGGCCTGCTCCCGGCGGCCTGCAGCAAGAGCGGCGGGACGCCGTCCGGCCCCGTGCTCGGCGACGTGGCCGTGTACACGCTGACCACCGGCGGCGCGGTCGACCCGGATGGCTACGCGGTGTCGCTGGACGGTGGGACCGGCCAGGCCATAGGGATCTCCGGGACGGTCACCTTCAAGAACGTCGCGACCGGATCCCACCAGCTCCAGCTCTCCGGACTGGCCTCCAACTGCTTCGTGGCCGGCTCCAATCCCCGCGCCGCGGACCTGGCCGGGTCCGGCACGGTCCAGGCCACCTTCCTGGTCCACTGTCCCCTCGGGTCCAGCATCGCCTTCGTGAGCCGGCGCTCCGGCGACGCCGAGGTGTGGAGCATGGCCCCGGACGGCTCCGGGGCCATCGACCTGAGCCAGAGCGGCGGCAGCCTCGACATGGAGCCGGCCTGGTCGCCCTTCGGGAGCGCGATCGCGTTCGTGAGCGACCGCACGGGGAGCCAGCACATCTGGAGCGTGGGCCCGGACGGGTCGGGAGCCACCGACCTCACCTCCGGGTCGGCCGGGCCGGACTCGGATCCCCGCTGGTCGCCGGATGGCGGGCGGATCGCCTTCGTGAGTGCCCGGACCGGCGACCGCGAGATCTGGGTGATGGCCTCGGACGGGTCGTCTCCCTTCGACGCCACGGCGAACTCCTCGTCGGTCGACGAGAGCCCGCGCTGGTCGCCTGACGGGACCCGCATCGCGTTCGTGAGCGACCGGACGGGGAGCCGGGAGATCTGGGTCATGAACGCGGACGGCTCGAACCCCGTCCAGCTCACCGACGGCGCCGGGGCGGACCGGGACCCGCGGTGGTCGCCCGACGGGAGCATGATCGCCTGGGTGAGCGCCCGCACGGGGAGCGACGAGATCTGGGTCATGAACGCGGACGGCTCCGGCGCCGCGCAGCTCACCAGCGCGGCCGGCGTAGACGAGAGCCCGCGGTGGTCGCCCGACGGGGGCGCGATCGCCTTCGTGAGCGCCCGCACGGGGGGCCAGGACGTGTGGATCATGGGCGCGGATGGGTCCGGCCAGACCGACCTCACGAGCGACGGGGCGGGCCGGGACTACGATCCCGAGTGGTCGCCGGACGGGAGCATGATCGCCTTCGTCAGCGACCGTACGGGTGACGCGGACGTGTGGGTCGTGGGCGCGGACGGGTCCGGGCCAACCGATCTGACCTTCGCGCCGGGCTCCGACGACGCGCAGGTGTGGCAGCCCTAGAGGTGTCCGGAGGGGACCGGCCCCGAGAGCCCGAGTCCTGGCCGCCCGCCGGGCCCGGGCCCGACGCGCCCGGGCCCGACGGGCCCTCCGGAGAGTCGATCCCCTACGAGGCCCTCGAGCAGGTGATCCGCCGGGCCGCCGAGCTGCAGTCGGCGACCGGGGAAGGCCGCACCGAGGTCCTGGCCACGGGCGAGATCATCCGCATCGGCCGGGAAGTGGGGCTCGACGAGCGGCACGTGCGCCAGGCGCTGGCGGAGGTTCGGGCCGACGCCCTCCTGCCGGAGGCGCCACGGGATGCGGCCTTCGCCCGGCGGCTGTGGGGGGAGGCGTTCGTCCGCGGCAGCCGGCCCGTGCCCGGCACCCCCTCGGCCGTCCAGTCACGGGTGGAGACGCACTTCCGGGAGCGCGAGAGCCTCGCCGAGGTCCGACGCCGTCCGGGCCGCTCGTTGTGGCGGCCGGCCACGGGGCTGGCGAGCAAGGTCCAGCGCACCTTCGACCTGACCGGGAGGAGCTACGAGCTGGCCGACGTGAAGCAGGTCGAGCTGGCCGTCTCCCCGCTCGAGTCGGACTGGTCGCTGGCCACGGTCACGGCCGACGTGTCCAACTTTCGGGGCCGCTACATCGGCGGGTGGCTGGGGGGCACCGTGTCCGGCTACGGGGTGGTGGCGGTCGCCGCCTTCCTGTCCTTCGCCCTGCCGCCCCTCCTCCCCATCGCCGGGGCGGGAGCCGCCGTGGTCGGCACCACGGCGTGGGGTGTGGGCTTCAGCATGAGGCGCCGGAAGTCCCGCATCGCGCTCGCCATCGAGGGGCTCCTGGACCGGCTCGAGCAGGGCGGGCCGCTCGAGCCCTCGCGTCCCAGCCTGCGCGACAAGATCCTGGGAAAGCTCTGAGCGCGCCGCGCGGGGGACACCCGCGGGCGTCCCCCGGCTGGCGCGCGCCCCCGACCGGCACGTAGCCTGCATCCCCTCGGACCCGGTCCTGTCGGGCCCAATCTCCGCGCCGGGGCGCCGCCCGGGCCGGATCCTCGCAGACCTGCGAAAGGAGCGATCACGTGGCGTCGATACAGAAGGTCGGTGTGCTCGGCTGCGGTCTCATGGGCAGCGGCATCGCCCAGGTGAGCGCCCAGGCGGGCTTCGACACCGTGGTGAGGGAGGTCGACCAGGACGCCCTCGACCGGGGCCTGGCCGCCATCCGGAAGAACCTGGACCGAGCCGTCAAGAAGGAGAGGATGACCGGTGACCAGCGCGACGAGGTGCTGGGCCGCATCCACGGCACCGTGGACTTCGGCCCCCTGGGCGACCGGGACATCGTCGTCGAGGCGGTGGTCGAGGACCTGTCGGTGAAGGAGCAGGTGTTCGGCAAGCTGGACGAGCTGTGCGGCGCCGACACGATCTTCGCCTCGAACACTTCGAGCCTCACGATCACCGAGATGGCCTCGGTGACCGAGCGCCCCGACCGCTTCGTCGGGCTCCACTTCTTCAACCCCGTCCCGGTGATGGCGCTGGTCGAGGTCGTGCGGACCGGTTTCACCTCGGACGAGACGTTCGATTCGGCCTGGGCGTTCGCGAAGTCGGTCGGGAAGCAGCCGATCGCCTGCCGCGACAATTCGGGCTTCATCGTGAACCGGCTCCTGGTGCCCTACATGCTCGACGCCATCAGGGCGTACGAGGAGGGGATCGGGTCCATCGAGGACATCGACCAGGGCATGCGGCTCGGCTGCGGCTACCCGATGGGTCCCTTCGTCCTGGGCGACTTCGTCGGGCTCGACACGCTCTACAAGATCACCGAGATCATGTTCGACGAGTATCGCGAGACGCGCTTCGCGCCGCCGCCGCTTCTCAAGCGCATGGTCCTGGCGGGACACCACGGCCGGAAGACCGGCATCGGCTTCTACGACTACAGCGGCGACGAGCCCGTGGTGAGTGACTTCGTGAAGCGCTGAGCGCGGACTCGCCTAGAAGGTGAGCCCCACCCCCAGGAAGCCGGGGGCGGCGATGAGGTGCGCCCGGAGACCGATCGGGTCTCCGGGCGCGCGTGCATCCCGGCGGTCGGGACCGGACCCGACGGAGCTCCCGGCGCCGCCGGCCGCGCCACGCGCCCCGTCGGCGGCCGCACCCGCGCCGTCGGTCCCTCCCGGCCCGCGAAGGAGCCGCAGCACCCGGCGGGTCGTGATGCGCGAGACGACGGTCCCGATGGCCGCGCCGACCACGATGTCCGACAGCCAGTGCTTGTCGTCGTACACGCGCGACAGGGCCGTGGCGCTCGCGATCGTGTAGCCGAGGGCGGCCGGCAGCCAGCCGTCGGTGGCCTCATCGATGGCTCCCGCCATGGCGAAGGTGTAGGCCGCGTGTCCGGAAGGGAACGAGGCGTGCCCGGACAGCGGCCGGAAGGAGAATTCGCCGCGCCCCCACAGGGGCCGCGCCCTCCCGACCAGCTCGTTCACGACCTCGTTGGCCGCAGAGCCGGCCGCGGCGCCCGCCAGCACCGCCGCGGCCGTCTCCAGCCCGCGGCCTCCACCCGTCACCCCGCCGACGGCCAGCGTGCCGCCCACGAACCACGGCAGGCTCTGGTGCCAGTTCCCGAACCACCGCGCCCGCCGGGCGAGCGCGTCGCCGGTCCTCCCCTGCACGTCCCGCGACAGGTCCCGGACCGGCTCGTCGAGGGCCACCAGGGCGCCGAGGGCGGCCGCGCCGCCGCCGATCCACACGAGGGTGGAGGGGCCGCCGTGCGAGGTAGCGACCCGCGAAGTGTCCGCCGCGACGGGACGCCGTATCGAGGTCGCCGAGGCCGGCGCGAGGCCGGCGGACAACAGCAACAGCGCGGCCGCGAGGCCGCCCGACGTACCCGTTCGGCGGATCATGGGCGCCGAATGTGGGATGGTGGGCGAGGGAGGATCAAGATGCAGCGGAGCACGAGGGTGGGTCCGGGCCCTCCGGCTCCCGCCCGCTCGCGCCTCCCGAGCGGCCCGGCCCGCCCGGCTACGGCCCCGGCGACCGGGTGCCCGTGCGCGTCCGCGCCGATCCGACTTTTTCGTTGCAACCGCGCGGGTTTCCGGGTTATGTTGGTGGGATTCGACGGGAGGCGTACACAGGCCGCCGAGGAGCGATGCCACACAGCGCATCCGCGCACCCTCTGCCGAAGGCGAGCGGTCCGGAGCTGGCGACCGGAGCGGTCCGGCTCGGACGGGTCCGTCTGCGGGACTTCCGGAACTTCGAGCGGCTGGAGTGCGAGCTCCCCGCCGAGGGGGTGATGATCCTCGGGCCCAACGGCGCCGGGAAGACCAACCTGCTCGAAGCGGTGTATTATCTGGAGGTGTTTCGCTCCTTCCGCGGTGCTTCGGACCGGGAGCTGGTGCGCTTCGGCCAGGAGGTGTTCCGGGTCGAGGCGACGGTGGAGGGACCGCGGGGCGAGCGCACGATCGCGGCGGCCTACAGCGCGGCCGAGCGGCGCAAGCAAGTCGAGGTGGACCGCCGGGAGGTCTCGCGTCTGTCGGACGCTATCGGGGGGCTGGGGGCGGTGGTGTTCAGCCTCGACGACGTGGAGATCGTGCGGGGCTCGCCGTCGGGGCGGCGGCGCTTCCTGGATATCCTCCTGTCGCTGGTGGAGCCCGGGTACGTGGACGCCCTGGGCAAGTACAGGTCGGTGCTGTCGCAGCGCAACGAGGCGCTCAAGGGAGGCGCCGACCGGGCGGAGCTCGAGGCGTGGTCGGCCGGCCTGGTCGAGGTCGGGGCCCGGGTGATGGAAGCCCGGGCGCGCTGGGTGGCCGGCCGGGCGGCGGCGTTCGATCGCTACCACGCGCGCATCGCGGGCGGATCGCGCGGCGTGCTCGGGTACCGGCCGTCGGTGGGGATGCCGGAGGGCGCGAGCCCGCCCTCCGGCGCCGCCTGGGCGGAGGCGTTTCGGGAGGCGCTGGAGCGTGCGCGCGGGCGGGAGCGCCGCCGCGGCGTGACCGTCGTCGGACCGCACCGCGACGAGCTCGCGTTCACGGCGCAGGTGGGCGGAGAGGAGGAGCGCGACCTGAGGACGTACGGATCGGGCGGACAGCAGCGCACGGCGGCGCTGGCCCTGCGGCTGGCCGAGGCGGACACGCTTCGCGAGCGGCTCGGGCGCGAGCCGGTCTACCTGCTCGACGACGTGTTCGCCGAGCTCGACCGCGAGCGCTCCGGCCGGCTGCTCCAGCTGCTGGAGGAGGGACGCTCGGGCCAGGTGGTGCTCACGGCTCCCAAGCCGGCGGAGGTCGAGCTCCGCGGCGGGCTCCAGGTGTGGCGGCTCCGGGACGGGAAGCTGGAGTGTTGACGGGCGACCCGGCACCGGGGCCGGCCGAGGCGCGTGACCGGCCGGGCTCCTACGACGACCGGTCGGGTCCGCGGCGCCCCCGGCGGCACCGCCGCCGGAAGACCGACGCCGCACGACGGCAGGCGCCCGAGCCGATCGGCGGGGTGGTGGGCTCCGTGCTGGAGCGCTGCGGCGTGCGCGACGAGGTCGAACGGGCCACGACGGCCTCGCGCTGGGACGAGATCGTCGGGCCGCACATCGCGCGGGTCACGCATCGGCCGCGCGTGTCGGGGACCACGCTGTTCGTGGAGGTGGATGGCGCCGCCTGGATGACGGAGCTGGCCATGATGCGCCGTGACCTCATGCGGCGCCTGAACGCGGGACGGGAATCGGGTCGGATCGAGAAGATCGTCTTCCTCCAGGCCGAGGGCCGGGAGGGAAGCGGCGGGGACAACGCGAGCACACGGGGACCAAGCTAGATGGCGAAGACGAAGACGACGAAGACGGAAGAAGAGCTCCGGAAGAAGGTCCGCAAGAAGGTCGAGGCGGGCGACTACACGTCGCGCCAGATCCAGGTGCTCAAGGGGCTCGAGGCCGTCCGGAAGCGGCCGGGCATGTACATCGGCTCCACGGCGGCCCGGGGTCTCCACCACCTGGTCTACGAGGTGGTGGACAACTCCGTGGACGAGGCCATGGCCGGGTACTGCACGCACATCGCGGTGGCGCTGCTCCCGGATGGATCCGTCACCGTCTCGGACGACGGCCGCGGCATCCCCGTCGACCTCCACCCGACCGAGAAGGTGCCGGGCGTCGAGCTGGCGCTCACCACCCTGCACGCCGGCGGCAAGTTCGACAAGCAGAGCTACAAGGTCTCGGGCGGGCTCCACGGGGTGGGCGTCTCGGTGGTCAACGCCCTGTCGGAGTGGCTGGAGGCGGAGGTGTGCCGCGACGGGTACATGTGGCGCCAGCACTTCCAGCGCGGCCTCAAGACCGACGACCTGGCCAGGGGCGAGAAGACGGACGAGACGGGGACGACGATCCGCTTCCGCCCCGATCCCGAGATCTTCACCGAGCTCCGCTTCAACTTCGACACCCTCGTCGGTCGGTTGCGCGAGCTCGCCTATCTCAACAGGGGCACCCGCATCCTCATCACCGACGAGCGCGAGGAGGAGCCTCGCGTCGAGGACTTCCAATTCGACGGCGGCATCGTGCAGTTCGTCGAGTACCTGCGAGGCAAGAAGACGCCGCTCCACCCCGACGTGATCTACGTGGAGGGGACGCAGGAGGACGTGGAGGTGCAGCTGGGCATGCAGTACACGGACAGCTACAACGAGGACACCTTCACCTTCGTCAACAACATCAACACCCACGAGGGCGGCACCCACCTCACGGGCTTCAAGGCGGCGCTCACGCGCACGATCAACAGCTACGCCGAGAAGAACAACCTCCTCAAGAAGGGCGATCCGGGCCTGTCGGGCGACGACGTGCGTGAGGGGCTCACCGCCGTTCTCTCGGTCAAGGTCCTCGAGCCCCAGTTCGAGGGGCAGACCAAGACCAAGCTCGGCAACAGCGAGGTGCGCGGCATCGTGGAGAGCCTGGTGAACGACAAGCTCTCGACGTGGCTGGAGGAGACCCCGTCGGCCGGCCGCTCGATCATCGAGAAGGCGGTGCAGTCGGCGCGGGCGCGCGAGGCGGCCCGCAAGGCGCGCGATCTCACCCGCAAGCGCTCGGCCCTCGAGACCGGGATCCTTCCCGGCAAGCTGGCCGACTGTTCGATCACCGACGCCGAGCTCTCCGAGATCTTCATCGTGGAGGGCGACTCGGCGGGAGGGAGCGCCAAGCAGGGCCGGAACAGGAACTTCCAGGCCATCCTGCCCCTGCGCGGGAAGATCCTGAACGTCGAGAAGGCACGGATCGACAAGATCCTCTCCAACGAGGAGATCCGGGCCATGATCACCGCCATAGGGGCCGGGATCGGCGAGGAGTTCGATCTCGGGGAGACCCGGTACCACAAGATCATCCTCATGACCGACGCCGACGTGGACGGCGCCCACATCCGCACGCTTCTCCTCACCTTCTTCTTCCGGCAGATGAAGGAGTTGATCGAGGCGGGCTACATCTACATCGCCCAGCCGCCCCTGTACCGGGTGCACAAGGGGAAGCAGGAATTCTACTGCTATACGGAGGAGGAGCGGGAGGCGATCGTCGAGCGGTTCTCGGACGGGAAGGGCCGTGGAGGGATCGGCGTGCAGCGCTACAAGGGCCTCGGCGAGATGAACCCGGAGCAGCTCTGGGAGACGACCATGAACCCGGAGAAGCGCACCCTCCTCCAGGTCACGATCGACGAGGCGACGGCGGCCTCGCGGCTGTTCGAGGACCTCATGGGCGAGGACGTGGACCCGCGACGGGAGTTCATCGAGAAGAACGCCCGTTACGTGAAGAACCTGGACGTGTGAGGCGGACCGGGGCGCTCCGGCTCAGCCGCCGTCGCGCTCCCGGATCACCACCGTCCCGGCGATGCGGTCCTGGATTCCCTGCCGGTTGGCGTCCCACAGGATCTGCAGAAAGCCCAGCAGCCCGGTGGCGAGCCCGGCGGCGTAGCCACCGAAGCGGCTGAAGGCGTTCCACCAGCCGATCTTCTCGCCCGACAGCCGGACCGTGCGGATGCCCATCAGCCGCTTGCCCGGGGTTCGGCCCCGCCAGTACACGGGGATGGCCGTGAAGTAGAGTCCCAGCCACCCGAAGCCGAAGCCGAGGTCGTTGGCTATCCCCTTGAGGAAGCCGATGATGCTCGGCTGCTTCCTGGCCTGCGCCAGCTGCTTCTGCAGGTCCTCGTTGGTGCTCCGGAGCTTCCGGATCCGCTCGCCCGCCACCGCGTCGGCCACCTGCTCCCGGCGGGCGGCGGCGGCGGCCGTGTCGCCGCCGCGGACCGCGTCGGCCCACGCCAGGAGAATGGAGTCCGCCGAGGCGAGCCGCAGGTTGGCCGCGGAGTCGAAGTGCGCCATCGCCTCGCCGATGATGGAGGCCCGGGTGGCGGAGTCCGCCTGGTCCTGGAGCACGCTCCGCAGGGCGTCGCGGATCTCGGCGCGAGAGGCTCCCCCCTGGGCGAGCCGGCCCGTGAACCGGCGGGCCGCGTCCCGGGCCTGGTCGGGGGAGCTCGAGGCGGAGCGCAGGGCGAGCACGTCCCCCACGCCGCCCGCGATGTCGCCCAGTCCCAGGGACTGGAGCGTGGTGACCGCCGCGGTGTCGCGGCCCGCCGCGACCACCCGCGGCCCACCGCGGCTCCCCCGGCTCGATCCCGTCACGCCGCTGATCGCTTCCCAGCCCTGGGCCAGGGCCAGGAACAGGGCGAGGGCCGCCAGGCCCTTGAACGCCCGGCGAGAGAAGGCGCTCCTTCCATCCACCTCCCGGCTCTTCGCCATACGCCAGAAGATCCACGCGAACATGATGGCAAACAGAACGACGCTCAGGCTCCGGAGCACCGCCGTCAGGGTCCCCGCGGCGATCAGGTCCAGGAGCATGGCGAAGCCGCGCCGGGAGGGCGCGGCCAGGGGCGTCCCCAGGAGCTCCGGGGCGATCCTGAACGCGTGGGGCGTGACGATGTCGCGCGGATCGCGATGGGGTCGCGACTCGCCCGGGGCGCCGACGTGAGCGCGCGCGTGCCCTTCGCGCTCCCGGGCGTATCGGTCGTGGGGCGGCGGCTTCGGGGTCAGCTCTGCCTCGCGGCTGTGGGTCCCGGCGAAACGGGTGAGGGCACCGCTGGCGGCGCCCGCTTTCGCCTCCTATTCTCTCGCCTCGGGAGGCCGCGGTAAAGGCCATCCCGGCCGCTCGCCAGCGCAGCCGCAGCCCGAAGGAGCTGATGGAGACACGCCGCCCGACCAGCCCCGCCGCCGAGGAGATCCTGGGCGGCTACTTCCCCGTCCTCGACCACGGGTTCGTCGCCCTCGTCGACTACATGGGCGGCGACGAGGACGTGGAGCGCGCCGCCCGGGTGAGCTACGGCTACGGGACGCGGAAGCGGAGCGCCACGCGCGGCCTCATCCGCTACCTGCGCCGCCACCGCCACACCACGCCGAGCGAGATGGTGGAGCTCAAGTTCCACTGCTGCATGCCCATCTTCGTGGCCCGCCAGTGGGTGCGGCACAGGACGGCCAACATCAACGAGTACAGTGGCCGCTACAGCCTCATCCCGCTCCTGTTCTACACGCCCGAGCACGGGGACTTCGCCCTGCAGAGCCACTCCAACCGCCAGGGACGCCGCTCCGAGAGCGCGGGCGAGGCATTCCACCGGGAGGCCGTCCGCCGCTGGGAGCGGGGCAGGGAGGAGGCGGCGGGGCTGTACGAGTGGCTGGTGGGCGAGGACGTCGCCCGCGAGCTGGCCCGCATCGACCTGCCGCTGTCGACCTACACGCAGTGGTACTGGAAGATCGATCTGCACAACCTCCTGCACTTCCTCTCCCTGCGGGTGGACCCCCACGCGCAGAAGGAGATTCGGGCGTACGGCGAGGTCATGGCCGGGATGCTGAAGCGGGTGGCGCCCCTCTCCTACGAGGCCTGGATCGACTACCAGGTGGCCGGCACGGTCCTGTCGCGCGGGGAGCTCGAGGCCCTGCGCCGCCTGCTCGAGTCCGTCGGCGAGGAGGAGGGCATCCGGGTGCGGGCGGACGGGGATGGAGCGGGCGGAACCGATGGGGCTGCGGGCCGATCGGGACTCACGGGCGACCAGCTCCGGGAGCTGGGCCTGTCGGGCCGCGAGGTCCGGGAGCTGCTCGAGAAGCTCCGCCCCGCCGAGCGTCCCGACTTCGAGCTCGACCTGTCGGAGATGAAGTCGGCAGAGCACTTCGCCGAGCTCATGGAGAGGGCGGTGCCGGGCGCGGACGCGGAGGGGTAGGGGGGCGCCGTACCCGTCCGAGCCTCCCCCCCGGCGAGGAGGGTGAGACCGCCCCGTGACGGCCTTCGCCCCAGGATCTCGCTATACGGGGTGAGCAACGGTCGTCCGCCGGTCCTCGATCACCCGGTCTAGCCCCCGGGCTCTCACTCGGCGGGCCTCCGTCCCAGGGTCCATTCTCCAAGAGGAGTGCTTCCCATGACCGAGTTCAGCCCGAACCGGCGCCGATTCGTGGAACGGTCGGCTTCGATCGTCGGTGGCCTGTCGATTGTCGGGCCCGCCGCTCTGGCTCGACCGGAGTCGCCTGGCGGCGCCGAGGCCGCCCACCCCCGGCGAGCCGATCTCGAGGCGCGCGTGATCGCCCGCGCCTGGAGGGACGAAAGGTATCGCTCGGCCCTCCTGCGGGACCCGCGGGGGGTCTTGAGTCAGGCGCTGCGGACGCAGATCCCATCCCGCCTCAAGATCCAGGTCCTTCAGGAGACCCCCGACCACGTCTATTTCGTGCTCCCGGCCGATCCCACCGCCACGACGGACAAGGAGATCTCGTCCGGGGACATCGGCATCCTGGCCATGGGTGAGACGGTCAAGACGGCGTGCGAGATTCCATCCACCGTCATGGTGCCGACGTGGTTCCAGTCGATCGGCATGTATGGAGGTCGCTAGCGTGTGTCGCGGGGAGCCGGGGCTGGAGTCGGGCCCCGGCTCCGTCGAAGCCCTGGCGCGGATCGCCCTCCGGGGCGCATGGCCCGGTGAGTCGGAGTTCCCGATGGGCGCCGGCGGCGGCGAGCGCTCCGGCCCGCCCGGAGCGGGGCCGCTCCCGTCCTGGGTCGGGGGCTTGGCGGCCTGGGCGGAGCGAGGGAGGGGCCGGGCCGGGGTGGACTCCGCGCCGTGCGCGCGGACGGAGGAGCCGCTCCCGTTCCAGGACATCCTCCTTCCCCTGGTCGAGATCGCCGGTGAGCGCCTGGCGTCGCGCCCCGAGCTTCCGTCGGGCGCCTTCGCACCGAGCGCCCACGCCGACCTGGAGCGCGGCCTGCTGCTGTGGCTGTGCCAGCTGTGTGGTCCCGCGCTGCTGCATGAGTTCTCGCTGTATCGGCTGACACGCCAGTCGGCGCTCGACAGGATCGGGAGCCGTGCGGGGGGGCGAGCCCTGTACGAGTCCTTCGCGCGCGATGTCCTGTGTGGCGACTTGCTCCTCTTGCTGGGCGAGTACGGGGCCCTTGCGCGACTGGCCACCGTGGTCGTCGACCGCTGGACCGACATGGCCGCCGAGCTGGGCCGCCGCGCGGCCGCGGACCGCGAGCTCCTCGGGCGAGCCTTCACGCGGGGACGCGATCCGGGGCGGGTCAGCGCCGTACGCTGGCTCTCCATGGACCGCCACGAGGGTGGGCGGGTGATCCTGGCCGTGCGCTTCGAGTCCGGGCTCCACCTGGTCTACAAGCCGCGGCCGGTGGCGCTGGAACAGCGGTTCTCCGAGCTGGTCGGGTGGCTCGATCGCCGGGGGCGGCTCCGGCCGCGTCTGCGCGTCGCCCGGGTCGTGCCCCGCGGAGGCTACGGCTGGATGGAGGTGATCCGTCACGCCCCCTGTCGGGACATCGCCGCGGCCGAACGTTTCTACCGGAGGGCGGGGAGCCTGCTCGCCCTCGTGCACGCCCTGGGCGGCGTCGACTTCCACATGGAGAACCTCATCGCCCACGGGGAGCACCCCGTGCTGGTGGACATGGAGTCGATCATGTATCCCCGGGCGCTCCCCGCAGCGGTCTCGAGCCCCGAGCCGTCGGACGGGAATCCTCCGGTTGGGCTCACGGACTCGGTCCTGGCCACCGACCTCCTGCCGCGCGAGCACGACGCTCGTCCCTTCGCCTGCAGCGGGCTGGCCGGCGGCACGGAATTCGGCTCGGGATCTGTCGAGAGACGGAAATGGGATGCCGTGAACACCGACGACATGGCCTTGCGCCTGGGGCCGGCGACCGTTCGCCGCCCCGAGAACCTCCCGAGCCTCGGTGGCGAGAGACTCGACCCTTCGCAGTTCCGGGAAGAGATCGTCGAGGGGTTCTCGTCGACGTACGGAATGCTCGTGGAGACGCGCGAGTCCCTCCTGGCGCCGGACGGCGCGTGGCTCCGGTTCGCGGGTCTACCCGTACGCTTCGTACCCCGTCCGACGCACGTCTACGGCTGGATCGAGCGCCGGGCCGGGCGTCCCGAATGCCTGTTGAGCGGCGCCGACCGGGACGCCGAGCTTGACGTCCTGGAGCGTTCCTCCGCGAGTTGGGATCCCCGCCGCCGATCACACTTCGAGCGCCTGGTCGCCTCCGAGCGCAGAGCGCTCCGGGAGTGGGACATCCCGTGCTTCCGAACGCTCACCGACAGCCGCGACCTGCCGCTGCCGGGGGACGGCCTCCTGAAGGACTTCTTCGAGCAGTCGGGCTACGAGCGAGCCACCCGACGGCTCCAGCGGATGGACGAGGCGGACCTCGAGGTCCAGGTCGGCCACATCGTCCGCGCCCTCCAGGGTCGGACGCCCATCGGTCGACCGTCCGCGCATCAGTCCATCTCGGCGTCGCCGTGAATCAGGCGCTTCCCATGGCGCCGCCTCCCGCGCCGGAAGCGCCCCCGGACTCACCGGCCGTCCCGCGCGAGACCGCGATCGCCGGCGCGCTGCACAGCGTCTGGTAGACCACGCAATAGCGTTCGGTGAGGCGCTGGAGGGTGTCGAGCTCCTCCCCGGAGGCGTCGGTGTCGAGGTCGAAGCGGAGGCGGATGGCCTGGAAGCCCACCGGCGCCTCCCGGTCCACGCCCAGGGTGCCCCGGAAGTCCAGGTCGCCGTCGGCGTGGACGGTGCCCTCCCGGATCTCGATCCCCAGCGCCGTGGCGACGGCGTTCAGCGTCACGCCGGCGCACGCGGCCAGCGCCTCCAGGAGCATGTTGCCGGAGCAGGCGTGCAGGCCGCTGCCTCCGGTGGCCGGGTGGAGTCCTGCCTCCACGAGCGCCCTGCCGGTCTCTACCCGGCAGGTGACGTCCTCGCCCAGGCGGCCCTCCGCCTCGAGCGTGATGAGCGCGGCCTCCGGCTGGTCGCGGTAGCGCTCCTTGAGGGGCGCCTGCAGGGATCGGAGCTCGTCGGATCTCATGGCATCAGGTCCGGTCGGGGTTCGAGTGTTCGGAAGGCCGCGTCACGGCGCGTGGCTCACCGCGGGCGCCAGTCCTCGGCCTCGCGCGCCGCGCCCGCCGCCGCCAGCGCCCGCTCGATGCGGCGATCCGGCACCAGCCACATCAGCGCCACGAAGACGTACACCGCATCGGCGATCCAGGGTCGAAGGAACGCGGCCGGGATCGCGGCGGCGTACAGCACCGGCGACAGCTTCCCCTTGAGGTCCCGGCCCACGGCCGCGGCCAGCACGGAGTCCCGGCCCTGCCCGGCGAGGATGGCCCCCTGCAGGATCCAGTAGGCGATTGCCGCCATCAGGAGGACGATGCCGTACAGCGCGGTCGGGACGGCCGCGAAGCTGTTCTCGCCCATCCACCCGGTGACGAACGGGACGAGGGACAGCCAGAACAGGAGGTGCAGGTTGGCCCACAGCACGCCGCCGCTGAACGCCTGCAACCGGTCAGTGCCCACGAGCCGGGCTCCGGTTCGTCGGGTTGGCTCAAGCGTCCGCGGGGGGCACGGGGATGACGAGCCGCGGGAGGAGGCGAGCCGTGCCGGCCACGGGCGCGTGCACCCAGCCCATGCGAACGGCTCCCATGCGGACGTAGAAGGACTCGGCGTGAGGATCCGCGTCCACCTGCAGGGTCGGGTATCCCCTCAGCGCCGTCCGCGCCACGGCGTGCTCGAGCAGCCTGCGTCCCAGGCCGCGGCCCATGAACCGTGGATCCATCCACAGGTGCTCCAGCGCGGCCCGGTCCCCGAACGCCAGGCAGTAGAACCCGACGGGCTGGTCGGAGCCGCGCGCCACGAACACCTCGCGGTTCTCGAGGTCGATCCTGGAGAGGGTGAGCTGTGGCCCCCACTCCTGGAGCCAGTCGGCCGGATAGCCCCAGTGCGCCTTGGAGCGGAGGGCCAGCGCGCTCAGCGCCTGGACCTCGCTCACGCGGGCCGGTCCGATCGTGAACTCCTCGGGTGATGGGGTTGAATCGGCCACCGGGCTTGTTTTCCTCCGGTATCTGGTATACGGTTCTCGTTCGGCGCTTCGCACCTCACACTGCACCTTGTGCCATGGTGGCCCGGATCTCAATGCCTCGACCTTCCCGTCCACCCGTCGCAGCCATTCCGACGCTGGTCCTCGTGGTCGCTTGCGCGGTGGGACTGACGCTCGCCGACACCACGCCTCTGCACGCGCAGCAGCCCTCGGGCAACCCGGCGGATGTGCAGTTCATGTCCGGGATGATCATCCACCACGAGCAGGCCGTTCTCATGGCCGGATGGGCGCCGACCCACGGCGCGGGGCCGGCGGTGGCCAGGCTGTGCCGAAAGATCTCCGTCTCCCAGCGCGACGACATCGATCTCATGAAGCGCTGGCTCCAGGAGCACGGCCATTCGATTCCGGACACGAGCTGGGTGTTCGACTACGAGGGGTCCGGCATGCGGACTCACAAGCTCATGGCCGGGATGCTGACCGCCGACCGGCTGGCCGCGCTGGACGCGGCTCGTGGTGAGGAGTTCGACCGCCTGTTCCTCGAGGGCATGATCGGTCATCACGCGGGCGCGGTCACGATGGTCAAGAACCTCCTGGCCTCGCCCGGCGGAGCCCAGGACAACTTCGTGTTCGAGTTCGCGACGGACATCAACTCGAGTCAGACGGTCGAGATCCACCTCATGCAGCGCATGCTGGTGGCGCTGCCGGCCGACGCGACGAAGCCGTAGTCGTCCCCGTCGCCACACACCCTTCACGCGGAGAGTTTCCCGTGGCTCCTGTCCCAGCCGTCCCACGCCTTCATGCACGTTGGAGCGTCGCCGCCCGCCGCCTGTGGGCTGTGCCGGCGGCGTTCGCGCTCGCATCTTTCATGGCCTGTGCCTCGTCCGGGACACAGTCCGACATGAGCGCGGCGCCGGCCGCGAGCGCGGCGCCGGCCGCCGACATGTCCACGTCCCCGCCGAGCCCCGATCCGCGGGTCGGACTGCGCGCGGGCTGGATGGATGCGGGTCAGGCCATCTGGAACATGCGGCTGGTGTCGGCCACCGAGCCGCCCGACGGGTTCATCGACCGCGACAAGCCCGGTGACTTCGCCTACATCAACTCCGACCTCGCGTTCACGGGCCACTACGTGGTGCAGGGGAACTTCTGGGGCATCCAGATCTGGGATGTGGCCGACCCCGCGCACCCACACGCCGTCACCGCGCTGGTGTGCCCCGGCTCCCAGAACGACGTGTCGGTCTACCGTAACCTCCTGTTCGTGTCGGTCGAGTCACCCGCCGGGCGCGTCGACTGCGGCACGCAGGGCGTGCAGGACTCGGTGAGCCCGGACCGCATGCGCGGCATCCGGATCTTCGACATCAGCGACGTCGCGCACCCGAAGCAGATCGCCGACGTGCAGACCTGCCGCGGCTCGCACACCCACACGGTGGTCACCTCCCCGAACGATCCCGACGACGTGTTCATCTACGTCTCGGGCCAGGCTCCCGTACGGTCCCCGAGCGAGCTCGAGGGCTGCTCGGCGCTGACGCCCGACCAGGATCCGAACAGCGAGCTGTTCCGGATCGAGGTGATCCAGGTGCCGTTGGCGCACCCCGAGCAGGCGAAGGTGGTGAGCAAGCCGGCCATCCTGGCCGGTCTCACGCACGCCGGGGAGCACGGTCCGGCCGAGGTGGACATCGAGGCCGCCAGGAAGGCGGCGGCCGACGCACGGGCGCAGGGGAAGTTCACCGTGGAGATCCAGGGGATCGAGCGCGTGCTGCCCGATCGCTACGCCGACCACATGCTGGACAGCCTGGTGACCGCTCGCGGCGGCAGTGGCGCGCCCACGGCCGCGGACAGCGCCACCCTGCGCGAGCAGGTGCAGGGGATCGTCGACAAGATGATGAACCCGCCGGCCGGCCCCGGGGGAGCGCGTCCGGGCCCGGTGCAGTGCCACGACATCACCGTCTACCCGGAGATCGGGTTGGCCGGCGGCGCCTGCGCCGGCTACGGCCTGCTGCTCGACATCCGCGACCCGGTGCATCCGCGGCGCCTGGCCGCGGTGGCGGACTCGAACTTCGCGTACTGGCACTCGGCCACCTTCAGCAACGATGGCAGCAAGCTCCTGTTCACCGACGAGTGGGGCGGGGGGCTGCAGCCGCGCTGCCGCTCGACGGACAATCCGCACTGGGGCGCGGACGCCATGTTCCGGCGCGCGGGCGGCTCGCTGGAGTTCGAGGGGTACTACAAGCTGCCCGCCCCGCAGACCTCGCAGGAGAACTGCGTGGCCCACAACGGGTCGCTGGTGCCGGTGCCGGGCCGCGACATCTTCGTGCAGGCGTGGTACCAGGGCGGCATTTCGGTGGTCGACTGGACCGACCCGGCGCACCCGAAGGAGATCGCCTTCTTCGACCGGGGACCCATGGACGCGACCAAGCTCGTGGGCGCCGGCTCCTGGTCCGCCTACTGGTACAACGGGCACATCTACAGCTCGGAGATCGCGCGCGGACTGGACGTGCTGGACCTCGTGCCGAGCGGGCTCCTGTCGAAGAACGAGATCGAGGCGGCCAGGCAGGTCCGCTTCGACCACCAGAACGTGCAGGACCAGCAGCGCTTCGTGTGGCCCCGGAGCGTCGCCGTGGCGCGTGCCTACCTGGACCAGCTCGAGCGCTCCCACGGGCTCTCGCCCGACCGTCTCGCGGCGGCGAGGACGGCCCTGGACCGGGCCGAGGCGCTCACGGGCGCCGAGCGCACCCGGGTGCTGGAGGAACTCTCGCGGCGGATCGACGGGTACGTGGCGAGCGCGCCTGATGCCGCCAAGGTGAGGCTCCTGGCCGCGGAGGTGCGGCGGGAGGCGGGCGCCGCGGACCGGACCACCGCGGCCAGGAGGGCCGTGAACTAGGCTCCCGAGGGACCTCGTCGGGACGGGATCCGGCTCAGGCCGGGTCCCGCGAACGGGCGGGCGTGGCGCGGACCGGCTTCGGCGGGT
>Ga0315556_1000371_pt1 | contig 27365 bp, 26 predicted proteins | sample SalMarSW160310MG_FD_202112 | JGI IMG/M metagenome (GOLD analysis project Ga0315556, IMG submission 202112) | Salt marsh sediment microbial communities from the Plum Island Ecosystem LTER, Massachusetts, United States - Salt Marsh Sediment SW1603-10 ...
GCTCGACCCGGTCAGCGCGCGCGATTTCATCACCCGGGTGCACCAGGCCTGCGCCGCGCTGCGCGAGTGCCCGCTGCCGGTGATCGCGCGCGTCAACGGCTTCTGCCTCGGCGCCGGGCTCGAGCTGGCCGCGGCCTGCGACCTGCGCATCGCCGCCGCCAACGCGGCATTCGGCATGCCGGAAGTGCGCCTCGGCATCCCCTCGGTGGTGGAAGCGGCGCTGCTGCCGCGCCTGATCGGCGCCGGGCGCGCGCGCTGGCTGGTGCTGAGCGGCGAGAACATCGACGCCGCGCAGGCGCTCACCTGGGGCCTGGTCGAGCGCGTGGTGCCCGCGGCGCGGCTCGACGCCGCGCTCGACGCCGTGCTCGATGCGCTGCTCGCCGCGGGCGACGCGGCGCTGCGCGCGCAGAAGCGCCTGTGCAAGCTGTGGGAGGAAGCGCCGCTGGACGAATGCGTGCGCCTGAGCATCGTCGAGTTCGCCGCCGCCTACGCCGGCGACGAGCCGCGCGCGATGATCGGCGAGTTCCTCGCCGCGAGGAAAAACAAGCGCTAGCGCGGGAAGGCGCGCGCGCTCACTTTATCTCCTGCATCACCTGGGCGTAGGAGATCACCGCGAACAGCGCGGTGCCGCCCACGATGTTGCCCGCCAGCACCGGCAGCGTGAATCCGCCCAGCAGGGCGCCGAGCCCCATCTCGCCGTGCGCGAGCAGCAGGAAGGCCTCGACGCTGCCGGCGACGATGTGGGCGAACCCGCCCAGGCCGATCAGGTAGGTCATCAGCCAGACGACGTGGAACTGCACGCTCTCGCCCGCGCTCGGCAGCAGCCAGACCATCGCCGCGACGAGAAAGCCGGCCGGGATGGCGAGGAAGAACATCGTGCCCCAGCCGTGCGCGATCGCCTCGCGGCTGATCTCGAGCATCGCCCCGAGCTGCGCCGGCGACAGCGCCGGGGCGAAGGCGCAGAACAGCGCCGCGAGCAGGGTGCCGACCATGTTGGCGAGGAAGACGATGCCCCACAGCCGCCCGAGGCGGCCGAAGCTGCGGCGCGAAGGCCGCGCCATGGCGGGCAGCACGGCAGTGATGGTGTTTTCGGTGAAAAGCTGCTGCCGCCCGAGCACGACGATCAGGAACCCGACCGGGTAGCCCAGGCTGGTGACGAGCGGGCGCCAAGGCGCTTGCGGCAGGTGCAGGCGCAGCAGCGCCTCGGCGAGCAGCGAGAACGCGATCGAGAGGCCGGCCGCGACCCCGGACCACCACAGCGACACCGCCGGGCGCGCCATCTCCTCCTCGCCGTGCTGGCGCACGGTTTCGTAGATGACCGGCGTGCGCGGGGTCGAGCGCTCCGCGAGCTGCTCGGCTTCGCGCCGGTTTTGCTGCGGATCGGGCCTCTTCCTGCTCATAGCCTGCCCGCCGCCTTGCGCGCGGCCGCGGCCTGCTTGAGCGCCGCGTCGATGCGCGCGCGCGTCTGCGCCGCGAGCTGCCGGTCCGGGACGTCCCCCAGCCGCGCGGCGACGCCGTCGAGCGCGTACTTGTAGTCGAAGTAGGCCTTGTCCACCTTGTGCTTGAGCTCGACCGCCTCGCTGACCCAGTCGCGCGAGCGCGAGCGCGCACCGCGTATGTGCGCCCGCAGCGCCTCGCGCGAGCGCGCGAACGCCGCCCCGGCGCGGACCGCGTCCGCCTGCCGGCGCAGGATCGCCGCCGCGTCGTTCAGCACCTCCTCGGCCGCCTCGACCCGCGCCCGATCCGGCGCCGCGTCGAGCGCGCGCAGCGCCGCGAGCCGCGCCTCGATGTCCTGCACCGCGGCGTCCAGCCCGGCCGCGACCTGCTCGGCCTGCGCCGCGTCGGGCTCGAGCGGCGCGCCGAGCGCCGTGCGCAGGCGCTCGTCCGCCGCCTGGAGCTGCGGCACGACCGCCTGCCGCAGGTTGTGCTGGCGGTAGTTCGAGTAGCCCCAGCGGGCGGCCAGCGCCGCGAGCACGACCGCGACCGCGACCAGCCCCCACAGCAGCGGCTTCCTGAACGCTCCGATGTTCATCGCCTTTCTCCTTCGCGCCGCGCGCGCAAGATCGCCCAGGCCCATGCCAGCAGGTAGACCAGCGCCGGCACCGTGAGCGTGAGCACGACCGGCTGCACGAACCGGCCCGCGCCGGGCTCGCCGAAGACCGCGAGCGTAAAGATGTTGAGCAGCCCGACCACGACCCAGATCACGCTGAACAGCAGCCAAAGGCGTTTCCAGACCGGCATGCGCGAATCCTAGCGCAGGCGGCGCATCAGCGCCTTCTCGGCCTCGACGACGAAGAACATGGCGACGCCGAACGCGGCCACCAGCGCCCACGCCGCGGCGTCCATCGCCCCGGTGCCGAACAGGGTTTGCAGCGGCGGCAGGTAGGTGAACGCGAGCTGAAGCACAACCAGCACCGCGACCGCGATCAGCGCAATGCGGTTGCCGAACAGCGCCTCGCGGTCGAGCGCGCTGTCGCTGAGGCGCCGGCTGTTGAAAAGGTACACGATCTCGCCCATCACCAGCGCGTTGACCGCCGCCGCGCGCGCCACGGCGACGTCGCCACTGCGCCCCATCTCCCACAGGAACAGGCCGAGCACGCCCGCGAGCAGCAGCAGCGAGACGAAGACGACGCGCCAAACCAGGTAACGCGACAGCAGCGGCTCGCGCGGATCCCGCGGCGGGCGGCGCATCACCGCCGGCTCGGTCGGGTCGAACGCGAGCGCGAGCGAAAGCGTGGTCTCGGTCACCATGTTGACCCACAGGATCTGCACCGGCGTGATCGGCAGCGTCATGCCCATGACCACCGCCGCGATCACCGCCAGCGCCTCGCCGCCGTTGGTCGGCAGCAGGTAGACGATGGTCTTCTTCAGGTTGTCGTAGACCGTGCGCCCTTCCTCGACCGCGCGCTCGATCGAGGCGAAGTTGTCGTCGGCGAGCACCATGTCGGCGGCCTCCTTGGCCGCCTCGGTGCCCTTTTCGCCCATCGCCACGCCGACGTCGGCGCGCTTGAGCGCCGGCGCGTCGTTGACGCCGTCGCCGGTCATCGCCACCACCTCGCCCGCGGCCTGCAGCGCGGTGACCAGGCGCAGCTTGTCCTCCGGGCTGGCGCGCGCGACCACGTCCTGCGGCTCGATGCCGAGCATGGCGCCCACGGCGCGGGCGGTGGCGGCATGGTCGCCGGTGATCATCTTGACCCGGATGCCCGCCTCGCGACACTGGCGCACGGCCTCGACCGCCTCCTCGCGCGGCGGGTCCATGATTCCCACCAGGCCGAGCAGCGCGTAGCCCTCGCGCACGTCCTCGAAGCCGAGCGTTTCCTGCGCCCGGTCGGCGCCGCGATGCGCGAGCGCGAGCACCCGCATGCCCTGCTGCGCGAGCGCCTCGGCGCGCGCGTCCCAGGCCTCGCGCTCGGCGTCGCACATCTCGAGCACCCGCTCGGGCGCGCCCTTGACGAAGATCGCGTGCGAGCCGTCGGGCGCGTGGTGCAGCGTCGCCATGAAGCGGTGCTCGGACTCGAACGGGATCGCGTCCAGGCGCGGCCACTCGGCGTACTCGCGCGCCGGGCGCAGCCCGGTCTTCAGGGCGAGGGCCACCAGCGCGGCCTCGGTCGGGTCACCCTCGAGCTTCCAGGCGCCGCCCTCCTCGCGCGCGGCGGCGTCGTTGCACAGCAGCCCGGCGCGCACGAACTGCTGCTCCGTCGCCGCGCCGAGGACCAGCTCCTGCACCGTCATCTCGTTGCGGGTCAGGGTGCCGGTCTTGTCGGAGCAGATGACGGTGACCGAGCCGAGCGTCTCGACTGCCGGCAGCCGGCGGATGATGGCGTTGCGGCGCGCCATGCGCCGCACCCCGATCGCCAGCGCCACGGTCATGATCGCCGGCAGCGCCTCGGGAATCGCAGCCACCGCGATACCGACCGCGGCGAGGAACATCTCGGCGGCGCTGAAGCCGCGCAGAAAGTAGCCGAACGCGAAGGTGGCGCCGGCGAGCGCGAGGATCGCGACCGTGAGCCAACGGCCGAACACCGCCAGCTGGCGCGTGAGCGGGGTCGAGATCTCCTCGACCGTCTCGAGCAGCTCGCTGATGCGCCCGATCTCGGTCGCCGTGCCGGTGCCGACCACCACGCCGAGGCCGTTGCCGTAGGTGACCATGGTGCCCGAGAACGCGAGGCAGGCACGGTCGCCCAGCGCCGCGCCGGCGTCGACCGGCGCGACCGACTTCTCCGCCGGCACCGACTCGCCGGTGAGCAGCGCCTCGTCGATCCTGAGGTTGCGCGCCTCGAGCAGGCGCAGGTCGGCGGGCACCTTGTCGCCCGAGGCGAGCAGCACCACGTCGCCCGGCACCAGCTGCTCGGCGGGCAGGCTGCGCCGCTCGCCGCCGCGCAGCACCAGCGCCGAGAGCGAGAGCATCTTGCGGATCGCGTCGAGCGCCTCCTCGGCCTTGCCCTCCTGGATGAAGCCGACGATCGCGTTGATCACGATCACGCCCGCGATCACGCCGGCGTCGACCCAGTGCCCGAGCGCCGCGGTGATCGCCGCCGAGACGATCAGGACGTAGATCAGAACGTTGTGGAACTGCGCCAGGAAGCGCAGCAGCGGGCCGCGCCGCGGCGGCGGCGGCAGCATGTTGGCGCCGTATTGTTCGAGCCGCGCCTTCGCCTCCGCGAGCGACAGCCCGCCGCGCGCGCTCGCCAGCTCCGCGAGCGCCTGCGCGCCCTCCAGCGCGTGCCAGTCCCTGCGCTCGGCCATGCCGGCCTTCAGGGCACCACGGGGGCGAACCAGTTGTGCAGCGCGAGCCCGCCGTCGACCACGATGTCGGCGCCGGTGACGTAGCCCCCGAACTTCTCGCTCAGCACCGCCAGCCCCATCGCGGCGATGTCGTCGGCGTCGGCCAGGCGTCCGAGCGGGATCTTCGCCGCCAGGTCCGCGCTCGGCTTGAAGCCGCCCGCGGCGACCGCGCCGGGCGTGAGCGCGTTGACGCGGATGCCGTGCGCGCCGAGCGCCTTGGCGAGCTCCTTGACCAGCATCAGCATGCCGGCCTTGGCGGTGGCGTAGTGCGGCAGGTTGCGCGGCGTGCCCGCGTGCAGCGAGGTGAGGAACACCATCCTGCCGCGGATCTGCGCCCCGATCATGTGGCGCGCGAGGCCGCGCCCGAGCACGAAGCCCGAGCGCAGGTTGACCTCGTGCATCGCGTCCCAGGTCTCGTCGCTCACCTGCATCAGCGTGTCGGCTTCGCGCCGCGGCGGGCTCGCGCTGTGCACCAGCATGTCGACCCGCCCCAGGCGCGCGACGGCTTCCTCGACCAGCCGCTCGGCGGCGCCGCGCTGCGACAGGTCGAGTTGCAGGAATTCCGCCGCGCCGCCGGCGTCCTTCACCGCGGCGAGCGCCGATTCGCCGCGCGCCGGGTCGATCTCGGCCAGCAGCAGCCGCGCGCCTTCGCGCGCGAGACCCAGGGCAAGCGCGCGGCCGATGCCGTTGCCCGCGCCGGTGACGAGCGCCGTTTCGCCCGCGAACAGTGTGTCAGTCATGGAGATAGAGGATATAGGCGTTGAGCAAGTAGAACACGAACAGCACGATGCTGACCCAACCCACGGTCTTGAACACCCGCAGGCGCGGACGGTACAGCAGCCCGACGATCGCCACCCCGGTCATCATCATCGCCGACAGCGCGGACACCGCGTGCTCGGGGGACACGTGCGAGAGCAGCGAGCCGCGGAGGTAAAGCGCGTCGTCGAGGGCCAATATGAATATGTTGAACAGATTGCTGCCCAAAAGGTTCCCGATCGCCATGTCCAGGGCGCCGATGCGCACCGCCGCGACCGTCACCGCGGCCTCCGGCAGCGAGGTGATCGCAGCGACGAACAGGGTGCCGACGAAGCTCTCCTGCCAGCCCATCTGCGCCGCGAGCGACTTGCCGAGGAAGGGCAGCGCGATGCCCGCGGCGACCACCACCAGCGCCGCAAGCGCGTAGCGCACGAGCGCTTGGCGCAGGCTGGGCATGGAGCGAAGCGGGGCATCCTCTGCGGCGGCCGCCGGATTCAGCGTCTCGTAGCGGAACACGGTGCGCATCGCTACCACGTACATCACCACGATCACCGGCGTGTAGGCGCCGACATGGCCCAAGTCCCAATGCGGGCCGGTCTGCGCCAGCAGCACGTTGAAGCCGGCGAAGCCGATCAGGATCACGCCGAAGCCGGCCGACAGGATGTGGCCCTGGCGGGCGCGGGTGTAGACCGACTCGCCGCGCACCAGGAAGTCGAGCACCACGATGTAGAGCAGGTTGAACACGCAGGCGCCGAACACGTCGCCGACCGCGATGTCGGGCGCGTGGCCGACGGTGACCGCGCTCACTCCGGTGGCGAGCTCGGGCAGCGAGGTGACCACCGCGAGCAGCACCACCCCGACCCAGGTGCCGCCCAGCCCGGTGCGGCGCGCGATGACGTCGCCGTAGCGCGAAAGGTAGCTGCCGGCGACGCCGATGGCGATCGCGCAGGCGAGAAAGCCGAGGACGGTCGCCATGTCTTCGCCGCGCGGCCGCGCCCGGCCTCAGGGCTTGATCGGTGGATCGATCGGCGGCAGGTCCTCGAACGCGGGCGGCGTGCCGCCCTTTTGCGCCGCCACCGCGCGCGCGATGTCCTCGATGCTGAACACGCCGGGCTGCAGCGCGTTCAGATAGGCGAAGGACTCGGCCACCGAGTGGTCGCGCGCGTAGCCGATCATCTCCTTGCTCGCCGCCACCGCCGCCGGCGCCTTGGCGGCGATGCGGCGCGCGACGACGTGCGCGCCTTCGAGCAGCGCCTCATGGCCGTCGAAGACGGCGTTGACGAAGCCGAGCCGCTCGGCGCGCTCGGCGCCCAGCCGCTCGCCGCTGTAGGCGAGCTCGCGCACCACCGCCTCGGGCAGCTGCTTGGGCAGGCGCTGCAGGGTGCCGACGTCGGCCATCATGCCGATGTTGATCTCCTGGATCACGAAGTAGGCGTCGCGCGTGCAGTAGCGCAGGCAGCAGGCAGTGGCGAGATCGACCGCGCCGCCGATGCAGCCGCCCTGCACCGCGGCGATCACGGGAAAGCGCGCGTTGGCCAGCGCGTCGAACGAGCCCTGCAGCGCCCTGAGCTGCTGCCGGAAGCGCTCGCGCGCGGCGACCGAACCGGTGTCGAGCGCCGCGCCGTCGCGGAACAGCGACAGGTCCATGCCGGCGCTGAAGTGCTTGCCGCTGGAGCAGACCACCGCCGCGCGGATGCCGCCCTCGGCGTCCAGCCGGCGCAGGATTTGAGGCAGCTCGAGCCAGAACTCCCGCGTCATGGCGTTCAGCCGCTCGGGACGGCTGAGGCGGATCGTGGCCACCCGGTCGTCGCGCAAAACCTCGAAGCATTCGTAGCTCACAGCCCTTTATACTTGCGCCATGCGGCAAGTCAAGAAACCCAAGCCGGCGGGCGCCTGCAGCGTCTGCCGCGCGCCGACTGCGCTGCACGAGACGCTCAACCACCGCTGCGACTCGATGGTCAACGGCCGGCGCTGCTACGGCACCTACCACAGCGACCTTTCCCTGATCTGGGACGAGTGCGAGTCGTGCAACGGCGCCGGCATGGTCGGGACCCGGGTCTGCACCGAGTGCGGCGGATTCGGCTGGAGGCTGTTTGCCTGAGCGCATGGAGCCGATCGCCTTCCGCCTGCGCCGCGCCGGCTTCGCCGCGGTGGCGTTCGCGACCGCGCTTTCGCCCTCGGCCTACGATCCCGCCGCGCGCCGCGTCGCGGCGCGCCAGATCTACTTTTCGGCCTGGCAGATCCTGCCGGGGTTCACGCTCGCCTGCGCGGCGCTGAGCTGGGTGCTGATCCGGATCGTGCTGTCCAGCTCGAACGCCTACGGCCTGTCGGCCTATGCGCTCGAGCTCACGGTGCGGGTGCTGGTGCTCGAGCTGATCCCGCTGTTCGCGGCGCTGTTCGTCGGGCTGCGCTCGGGGGCCGCGATCAACACCGAGGTGGTGCTGATGCATATCCGCGGCGACCTCGACGCGCAGCAGCGCGCGGGGCGCGATCCGCTGCGCCACGAGCTGGTACCGCGCGTGATCGGCAGCGCGGTGGCGGTGATGCTGCTCGCCTATCTCAACTGCGCGGTCGCGCTGCTGCTGACCTACTACGAGATGTACGGCATCTCGCCCTGGGGTCTGGCGCAGTTCCTGCGCATCACCGGCGAGGTGTTCGCCCCGGTGGCGACGATCGGCCTGGCGATCAAGACGCTGCTGTTCGGCATCGCGGTGGCGGTGATCCCGATCACCTCCGCGCTCGCGGTGCCGCGGCTGCAGCGCATGGCCGCGGTAGCGGTGCTGCGCGGCATGGTAAGCCTGGTGCTCGCGCTGGCGGTGATCGAAGGCAGCTTCCTCGCGATCATGTACGTCTAGCGCGCGATGGAACCCCACGAACAGTCGTCCTCGCCGCCGATCCGGCACGTCGAGCTCAAGGCGATCCTGCTGCTCACGCTCGTCGCGGCGCTGGTGACGGGGTTCGTGCTTTACGTGCTGTACGCGCGCGGCGTATTCGAGGACACCCAGAAGCTGGTGCTGATCGCGGACGATTCCGAAGGCATCGCGGTGGGCGCCAACCTCACCTTCTCCGGCTTTCCGGTCGGGCGCGTGCAGCGCATCGAGCTGTCGAAGAACGGCAAGGCCAAGATCGAGGTCGAGGTGCCGGTCAAGGACGTGCACTGGCTGCGCACCACGAGCGTGTTCACCCTCGAGCGCGGACTGGTCGGCGGCGCGCGCCTGCGCGCCTTCACCGGCAACCTGGACGACCCGCCGCTGCCCGACGGCGCCGAGCGCGCGGTGTTGCGCGGCGACGCGACCGAGCAGCTGCCGGTGCTGCTGGCGACCATGCGCAGCGTGCTCGACAAGATCGAGCGCATGACCGCGCCCGATTCCGACCTGAATGCGAGCCTGGCCAATCTGCGCGTCGTCAGCGAGCGCATGACGGGGCGCTACGGCGCGCTCGGCGGCCTGCTCGGCGGGGACGAGAACGCGAAGAAGGTGATCGACGCGCTCGACCGCAGCAACGCGCTGCTCGCCTCGCTCGGCGGCGTGTCGGCGAAGCTCGGCCGCACGCTCGACAAGGCCGACGCGCGCGTGTTCGGCGCCGGCGGCGTGATGGACGAGACGCAGCAGGCGATCACGCAGCTCAATGCCGTGCTCGGCGACGCGCGCGCGAGCCTGAAGAAGGCCGACGCAGTGCTCGCCGAGGCGCAGAAGGTCGGCGCCAACACGGCCGCCGCGACCGAGGACCTGGCCGCGCTGCGCGCCGAGGTCGAGGCGAGCGTGCGCAAGGTCGGCAGCCTGATCGACGAGGTCAACCGCAAATGGCCCTTCAAGCGCGATACCGAGTTGAAGTTGCCATGAGGATTGCGCTGAGCGCCCTGCTGCTGCTCGCGGCCTGTTCCGCCGGCCCGGTTGCGCCGGACTGGCAGTCGAGCGCGCACGGCGCGCTGGCCAACTTCGAGGCGGCCTACCTGCGCGGCGATGACCGGGTGGCGAAGCTCGAATTCGCCCGCGCCCGCGCCGAGGTGTCGCGCACCGGCCGCCCCGACCTCGTGGCGCGCGTCGAGCTGGTGCGCTGCGCGCTGCAGGTGGCGAGCCTGGATTTCGGCGACTGCCCGGGCTACCGCGCGCTCGCGGCGGACGCGAGCGCGGCGGAGCGGGCCTATGCGACCTATCTTTCCGGGCAGTGGCAGGCGCTCGAGCCGTCGCTGCTTGCGCCGCCGCACCGCCAGGCGGTCGCCGGCGGCAGCGCCGCGCTGGCGGCGATCGAGGACCCGCTCGCGCGCCTGGTGGCCGCCGGGGCGCTGCTGCGCGCCGGGCGCATCGCCCCGGACGGCATCGGCGCCGCGGTCGACGCGGCGTCGGCCAACGGCTGGCGCCGCCCGCTGCTGGCCTGGCTCGAGGTGCAGGCCAGGCGCGCCGAGGCGGCCGGCGACCGCGATGCGGAAGCCGTCATCCGGCGCCGGATAAATACTGTCGTCAATCCACGAGGAACACCTTGAGAAAAGAAACTTCGATCCGGCGCGCCGGCACCCTCTTCTGCTTCGCTTCCGCGCTGCTGCTTGCCGGCTGCGCCAGCGACGTGCAGACCTACTCCTCGCCGCAGCACCAGACCCTGCGCCTGCAGACGAACGAGCTGGCCGAGGGCGGCCTCGCCTTTCTCACGCCGTCGACGGTCACGGGACAGGAGGAGGACAAGCAGTCGCTGGCCTACGTATTCGCCGACACGCTCAAGTCGCAGCGCCCCGAGATCCGTTTCGCCGCCCTGCCGCAGACCATCGGCGCGGTCAATCGCGCCGGGCTGGCCGAGACCTACCGGCGCATGTACCGCGACTACCGCGACACCGGCGTATTCGACGAGGCGATGCTGAAGCAGGTCGCGCAGGCCGCGGGGGTGCGCTACCTGGTGCAACTCAAGCTGGCCAACATGGAGCAGGGCGCGCGCGGACGCTTCAGCCTGCTCGGCCTGAGCCTGCTCAACACCCAGTACGCCAACATGCGGGTGTTCTTCCAGGTCTGGGACAGCCGCGACGGCAGCATCGCCTGGGAGGGCACCGACGAGGTGTCGATGGCTTTCGACACCGGGCAGGAGCGCCGGCTCACTTTCCGCAAGATCGCCGAGCGCGCGGCGCAGGACCTGATCGCCAGCCTGCCCTAGCCCGCCCTTGTGCCGGCTTAGCCCTGGCGCGGCCCCAGCGCGCGCAGATGGAAGCGGCCGTCGCTGTTGAACAGCCAGGTCTCGGTGATTCCCAGCGTACCGCCCCGCAGCCACGCCGCCGGGGGCGCCGGCAGGGCACCGGCGCGCACCAGGCTGGCGCGCGCAAGACGGTCGGCTTCGCGCTCGGGGGTGCGCCAGGTGCGCACGTTGTGCACCTTGCCCGCGGCGTCGATCTCGAAGTGCAGTACCACGACCGCACGCAGCAGGGGCTGGAGCCTGCCCATGATGGTGTGGCCCCGATTGGCGTCGAAGATGCGCTTCGCCAGCGCAAACTCGTACTGCTGCATCGAGCTGTAGCGCGGCGCGGGCGCGGGAGCCGGCGCGGGCCTGGCCACTACCACCCGCGGCGGCGCCGGCGGCGGGGCAACCGAGGCCTGCGGCTGCGGCCCGGCAGGCGGCTGGACGGTGCTGCAGGCGGCGGCAATCGCACCCAAGAGGGCGGCGGCGGCGGCGCGGACCAGGTGTTTGCTCGGCGTGCGAATCATGAACTCCCCCCGACAGCTGATGACAGCGACGCCAGAATATTCGTCTCCCGGCCCGCGATCGGCCAGGAGACTTTTCACACCACGCAGCTTATTTGCCTTGCGGCGCGCGCGATGCGGCGCCGGCCGGGCCGGGAATGTCGACTACTTCACGCGCCGGGGCGCCAGCCCGGCGCGCGGGGGGTCAGCGCACCATCGCCTGCATCATCGCGAGCACCAGGAAGAGCAGCGCCGCGCCCTGTGCGGTAACCCGCATCACCATGTAGCGGGTGCCGTGCTCGCGGTCGTAGTCGCCGCCGCGCGCCATGGAGCTGACACCGAGAATCAGGAAAGCCACCGTCGCCGCGAGGGCAAGCATCACAAACAGGGTCATGACGACCTCCGTTGCTGGTTGAGTGACTATGCGTTCTTTATAGACCAACCCGTCCCGGGCGCGAGCCCGCCGGGGCCAGGCGTTGTTGACCGTGGGCAAGGATTTCGGAGTGCAGGCGGCCGCCCGCGCGACTCTTGATAACGGTCAAAGTCGAGCGGTCCGGAGCCGTTAGCCTCGGGCAATTGCAACGACCCTCGAGAGGGCGCCATGCTGGATGAACCGGTGCGAAACGTGATGGAGCGCAAAAAGCTTCTCATGGCCGCGCCGGACACCAGCGTAAGCACGGCGGCCAAGCTGATGGCCGAGAGCAAGGTCAGCGCGGTCATGGTGGTCGCGGACAAGCGCCTGGTCGGGATCTTCACCGAGCGCGATGCCGTGTTCCGGGTCATCGCCCCGGGGCGCGACGTGCACGCCACCCGGCTGGCCGAGGTCATGACCAGGGATCCGATGACCGTGGCGCCGGGCGAGAGCTTCGGCTACGCCTTGCTCATGATGCACGAGAAGGGCTTCCGTCACGTGCCGGTGGTCGAGAACGGCGAGCCGATCGGCATCGTCTCGGCGCGCAACGCGCTCGATCCCGACCTGGAGGAGTTCGAATCCGAAGCGCGGCGGCGACAGAACATCCGCCGCCAGGCGGTACCGCAATGAACATGGCCTAGTATTGCGTCAGGGGCCATACGCGTGGAGGCGCGCAAAATGCAGAAATTCGAGATCGTGGCGCGGGAAGACTTCTCGGACGTCACCTATCTTCTGGAAGTGCGCCACCCCCTGATGGCCAAGGCGGCGCAGCCGGGTCAGTTCGTGATCGTCATGTCGCACCCCGAAGGCGAGCGCATCCCCCTCACCATCGCCGATTACGACCGCGAGCGGGGCACCATCACCCTGGTGATCCAGGCCGTGGGCAAGACCACCCGCGAGATGCAGCGCGATTGCGTGCTCGGCAGCAGCCTGTACGGCGTCACCGGGCCGATGGGCATCCCGAGCCATGTCGGCAAGGCGAAGAAGGTGGTCTGCGTCGGCGGCGGGCTCGGCGTGGCGCCGGTCTTTCCCCAGGCCCGCGCCTACAAGGAAGGCGGCGCCTACGTGATCGGCATCGTCGGCTTCCGCAGCAAGGAGCTGATGTTCTGGCAGGACAAGTTCGGCGCCGTGTGCGACCAGCTGATCGTCTGCACCGACGACGGCTCGGCCGGAATCAAGGGAATGGTCACCGCCGGGATCAAGAAGGCGCTGCGCGAGCACGACGACATCGACGAATTCGTCGTCATCGGCCCGCCGGTGATGATGAAGGGCTGCGCCGAAGCCACGCGGGCGCACAAGGTCAAGACCATGGTCAGCCTCAACCCGCTGATGGTGGACGGCACCGGAATGTGCGGCGGCTGCCGCGTCAAGATCGGCAGCGAGGTGAAGTTCGCCTGCGTCGACGGGCCCGACTTCGACGGCCACCTGGTCGACTTCGACGACCTGATGACGCGCCTGCGGCGCTTCACCGAGCAGGAAAAGGCCGCGGCGCAGCGCTGGTCGGAAAACTGCCGCATGGCGAGCGTGCCGCAGAGCCTAAAGACAGCGCCGCCGGTCGAAGAGGCGGAGCTGCCCGATCCATTCGACGAAGTGCCGGGAGGCTGAATGGCAAAGAAAAAGACGATCCGCACCATTCCCCGCGAGCGCACCCCGATGCGCGAGCAGCCGCCTGAGGAGCGGGTGAAGAACTTCGCCGAAGTCGCCTGCGGCTTCGGCCAGGAGGATGCGCTGCGGGAAGCCGAGCGCTGCCTGCTGTGCCCCGAGCAGCCCTGCGTCAGCGGCTGCCCGGTGGGAATCGACATTCCGGGCTTCATCCAGAAAATCGGGCAGAAGGACTTCCGCGCCGCCTACGACGTGCTCACCGACACCAACCTGCTGCCGGCCATCTGCGGCCGCGTCTGCCCGCAGGAAAACCAGTGCGAGGGCGTGTGCACCGTCGGCGAGTCGCTCGAGCCGGTCGCCATCGGGCGGCTGGAGCGCTGGGTCGGCGACAAGGCGATCGCCGAGGGCTGGGCCGGCGCGCCGTACATCGAGCCGGTTCCCTATCGCGTCGGCATCGTCGGCTCGGGGCCGGCCGGCGTGGCCTGCGCCGCCGACATGGCCAAGGCCGGCTGCGACGTCACCGTCTACGAAGCCTTCCACCTGCCCGGCGGCGTGCTGCGCTACGGGATCCCGGACTTCCGCCTGCCGAACGAGGTCATCGACGCCGAGATCGGCCGGCTCGAGAAGCTGGGCGTGAAGTTCGAGTGCAACACCCTGGTCGGCCGCCTGTTCACCATCGAGCAGATGATCGACGAGCTGGGGTACCACGCCGTGTTCGTCGGCACCGGCGCCGGCTACCCCACCATGCTCGGCATTCCCGGCGACTCGCTCAACGGCGTGCTCTCGGCCAACGAGCTGCTGACGCGCTGCAACCTGATGCGCGCCAAGGAATTCCCCAACTACGACACGCCGCTGCCGCTCGGGCAGCGGGTCGCGGTGGTGGGCGCCGGCAACACCGCGATGGACGCGATGCGCGTGTGCCGGCGGCTGGGCGCGGAAAAGGTCTATTGCATCTACCGCCGCTCGCGCACCGAGTGCCCGGCGCGCGCCGAGGAGGTCCACCACGCCGAGGAGGAAGGCATCGAGTTCCACTGGCTGACCAATCCGGTCGAGATCCTCGACGACGGCAAGGGCGGCGTGCGCGGCATGCGCTGCATCCGCATGGAGCTCGGCGCGCCGGACGATTCGGGCCGGCGCCGTCCGGTGCCGGTGCCGGGCAGCGAGCACGATTTCGAGACCGACCTGGTGGTGTTCGCGATCGGCACCAACGCCAACCCGATCATGGGCCAGACCTCGACCTTGCGCCTCAACAAGCGCGGCTACATCGAAACCGACGCCGACCTCGCCACTTCGGTGGCCGGGGTCTACGCCGGCGGCGACATCGTCACCGGCGCGGCGACCGTGATCGAGGCGATGGGCGCCGGGCGCAAAGCCGCGCGCAGCATGAAGGCCTACCTCGGCATCCGCGATCCCGAGCGGCCCTACGCGATCGACGGCCGCGGCGCGACCGGCCGCATGTTCGGATTCGACCCGGAAGAGCGCAACTTCGCGCGCGTCCGGGTCGGCTAGAGACCTTGACCATGAACGATACGACAATGATTCTGCAGGCGGAAAAGCCGGTGGTGACCCTGAAAGAACACATCGTTGAGATCATCAGCGACTCGGGCGAAGGCGCGCAGCGCTGCGGCCAGTCGCTCGGCTCGATCGCCGCCAGGATGGGCAACGGCATCTGGACGGTCGAGATCATCCCGGCGGAGATCCGGCCGCCGGCGCGCAGCGTCGCGGGCGCGAGCGGCAACCGCATCCGCATCGGCGCCGGGCGCATCACCAACGGCGGCGATGAGACCGACCTGGTGATCGCCTTCAACGAGCAGGTGCTGCTGGGACGGGTGCGCGACCGCGAGCTCAAGGCCGGCTGCACCATCCTGCTCGAGAACATGTGGCGCAGCCACAAGGACCCGGCGATCGCCGCCTCGTACGCCGAGGCCTACGACAAGCTGGTCGCGGCCGGCTACAAGGTCCTCGAAGTACCGATGGAGCGCGAATGCCTGGCGCTGGTCAACGACGCGCGGCGCGGCAAGAACATGTTCGCCCTCGGCATGCTGTGCAGCATCTACAGCCTCGAGCTCGGGCTGGCGCGCGAGCAGATCGCCATCACCTTCGGCAAGAAGGACAAGAGCGTCGTCGAAGCCAACGTCAAGCTGCTCGACGCGGGATTCGCCTGGGCGGAGGCGAACCTCGAGTTCAAGTACCGCATTCCGGCGGCGCGCTCGACGGTGCCGCAGATCGTGGTCAACGGCAACACCGCGCTCGCGCTCGGCGTGCTGGCCTCGGGGATGGAGATCTGCGCCATGTATCCGATCACGCCGGCCACCTCGGCGTCGCACTACCTGAGCGACGTGTTCGAGAAGGTGGGCGGCATCGTGCACCAGGCCGAAGACGAGATCGCCGCCTGCGCCTTCGCCATCGGCGCCTCCTACGCCGGCAAGTGCGCGCTGACGATCACCTCGGGCCCCGGCTATTCGCTCAAGCAGGAGGGCATCGGGCTCGCGGTGATGGCGGAGATCCCGCTGGTAGTGGTCAACGTCCAGCGCGGCGGCCCCAGCACCGGGCAGCCGACCAAGGCCGAACAGGGCGACCTGCTGAGCGCGATGTTCGGCAGCCACGGCGACGCGCCCAAGGTGGTGATGGCGGCGAGCACCATCGAGGACTGCTTCTATTCGGTGATCACGGCGCGCAAGATCGCCGAGACCTTCAACATGGTGGTGGTGGTGCTCACCGACGCTGGGCTCGCCACCTCGCAGCAACCGTTCCCGCGGCCCCAGTTCAGCGAAAGCTGGCTCGCGCCGCCGGTCGACCAGACCCCGGTGCTGGAGGGCACCAAGCCCTACGACTGGGACGCCGCCACCGGCCTCGCGCGGCGCATCGCGCCCGGACAGCCCAACGGCATGCACACCATCACCGGCCTCGCGCACGACCGGCTGAGCCACGTCGCCTACGACCCCGACGCCAACCAGGAGGGCCTGCGCATGCGCAGCCTCAAGCTGGCCGCGCTGCAGAAGACCCTCAAGGCACCGCCCGTGTTCGGCGGCGACAGCGGCGACCTGCTGGTGATCGGCTGGGGCAGCACCCAGGGCGCGATCGAGGAGTCGGTCACCATCCTCAGGGCGGAGGGGCTCAAGGTCTCGTCGCTGCACCTGCGCTTCCTGCAGCCGCTGCCGCCGGGAATCAAGCAGGCGATGAAGCGCTTCAAGCAGGTGATGACGATCGAGAACAACTGGAGCGACAGCCCGCAGGAGGAAATCATCGACGAGAGCAACCGGCGCTATTCGGCGCTGGCGATGCTGCTGCGCGCGCGCTATCTGGTCGACGTCGACTGCTGGACCGAGGTGCGCGGCCAGCCGATCAAGCCCGGCACCATGTGCCGCGTGATCCGCGAAAAACTGAAACTCAGCGAAAAACCGAAATCCAGGAAACCCAAGGCGGCCAAATCATGAATACCGCTACCGAATGCCTGCTGCGCATGGTGGAAGAGCACCACGAGCTCGAGGACTACCAGGGCGGCGTGCCGCGCTGGTGTACAGGCTGCGGCGACAACGCCATCCTCGCCGCGGTGCAGCGCCTGTGCCGCGACGAAAACCTGCGTCCGGAAAAGACCGCGTTCATCTCGGGCATCGGCTGCTCGAGCCGCTTTCCGCATTACATGCGGACCTACGGCTTCCACGGCATCCACGGCCGCGCCCTGCCCATCGCCGAGGGCGTAAAGATGTCGCGCCCCGACCTCAACGTGTTCGTCAATACCGGCGACGGCGACTGCTGCAGCATCGGCGCGGCGCACTGGATCCACGCCCTGCGCTACAACATGAACATGACGATGATGCTGCACGACAACCAGGTCTACGGCCTGACCAAAATGCAGGCCTCGCCGACCTCGCCCAAGGGCACCAAAACCAACACCTCGCCGCGCGGCTCCTACCTGGACGCGCTCAATCCGCTTACCGTGACGCTCGGGGTGCAGAACGTGTCCTTCGTCGCCCAGGTCGTCGACTGGATCCCCGAGGTCCTGTACGACGTGGTCAAGGCCGCGTTTCACCACAAAGGGTTCTCGTTCATCCGCATCGTGCAGCGCTGCCCGGAATGGCTGCCGCGCATGTTCGAGCCGGTGCTGCACGACACCAACCGGGTCCTGCTGCTGCACCACGAGCAGGGGCTGCAGCTGAGCGACGGGCTGGCCAGGACCTACCGCAAGCAGCTCGAGCACGATCCCGCGGACATTCACCGCGCGCGCGAGATCGCGAGCGGCACCGACCCGATTCCGGTCGGCATCCTCTACCGCAATCCCGAGGTGCCCTGCTACGAGGAGACGCGGAACGCGGGGCAGCTGCAAACGGCCGGGCACGCCCGTACCGCGCTGGAAACCGAACTCGACAAGTACACAGTGTGGCCGCAACAGGCATAGCACGAATATGAACGCTGAACTGCAGACGCAAATCGCCTTTCACCTTGCCGGCAGGAAACCCGAGGCCGCAGCCGAGGGCGCGGCCGGGGCCGATGCACGCCCCGCCCTGCTCGCGCGCTACCGCGACCTCAGCGCCCTGCGCTACGACTTCCCGCTGCTGCTGTTGCGCAATGCGGGCGATCGCGACTACGTGCGATGCCTGTCCGGCGTCATCGACGAGGTGGTCCACGGCCTGGCGGGCGGCGACGGCGGCGAGCGCCTGACCCGGCACCTGCTCGGGCTGGAGCGGGAGATCCGCGTCCTGCTGGCGGGCGGCGCGCGCGGGCCGCTCTCGGCGCTGTGGGACGATGCCGCCGGACGGCTCGCCCGCGGCGACGAGTCGCTGCAGGACAGCCTGCGCCGCGGGCGCCGCGCGCTCAAGGCGGACGGCGATCTGGTCGACTGCGACGAGTCGCTGCCGACGCTGCTGCTCAAGCACGCCTGGGGCGTGGTGCGCGAGCGCAAGACGCGCAAACTGGGCGAGGATCTGCGGCGCCTCGGCATCAGCCTGGCGAACATCCTGCAGGCCGACGCCGCGCGCTCCGAAGCGGGCCGCAGCCCCGACAGCCTCAAGGCCTCGATCGGCGCCGGGCATGCCGAGGTGTTCGATTTCGCCGCCATGTCGCGCCTGCTGGCCAAGGCCTCGCCCAAGGACGGCCTGCCCGCCAGCCGCCGGCGCCGGATCGAGTCCCTGCTCTCGGTGTTGAAGGCGCAGCGCTTCGTGCCGGTGCCGGGCGAAAGCCAGACGCAGGACCGCTGCTACGCGTTCACCTTCGGCAGCTGCGCCGAAGCGCTGGCGGCCTACCGCGAGCGGCTGCCCAAGGCGATCGAGCTCGCCAGGTCGATCGCGGTGGCCGAGCTCGAGGTCAAGGGCGAGTACCGCGAAGCCGTGCATGACCCGCTGTTCAAGGAATTCGCCGAGGGCAGTCTGGGGCAGGAGGAGCTGGCGTATTTCCCCGATTACCTGGTCTGCATGTCGGCCGACACCCTGCAGGGCGCCGAAACCGACCGCCTGATGGAACTGCTGTCGGCGGGGCTGCCGGTCAAGATCCTGGTGCAGACCGACGACCTGCTGGAGGAATCGACCATCGCCCGCGACGGGCACTTCGCCCTCGGCATGCGCAGCAAGCAGCTGGCGAACATGGCGCTGGGCCTGAACGACGTCTACGTCCTGCAGTCGAGCAGCTCGAACCTGTTCCAGTTCCGCGACCGTATCCTCGCCGGCATGTCCTACGCCGGCCCGGCGCTGTTCAGCGTCTATTCGGGCGCCTCCGACGGAAGCGGCAGCCTGCCGCCCTACCTGCTCGCCGCCGCGGCGATGGAATCGCGCGCCTTCCCGGCCTACAGCTACGACCCCGCCGCGGGGCCGAACTGGGCCTCGCGCTTCCATCTGGAGGCGAACTCGCAGCTCGAGGCCGACTGGCCGGTGCAGGAATTCACCTACGAGGACGAGAACCATCAGCGGGTACGCACGACGCCCGCCTTCACTTTCGTCGATTTCATCGCCTGTGACCCGCGCCACGCGCGCCATTTCGCCCGTGTCCCGCGCGCGGAATGGAACGACAAGATGATTCCGATCGAGGAGACCCTGCGCCGCGGCGCCGCCAACGCCGGCGATTCGGTGCCGTTCATCATGCTGGTGGACGGCGACAACGTCCTGCAGCGCGCCATCGTCGACGAACGCCTGCTGCGCGCCGCGATGCGCTGCCGCGAGTCCTGGCACAGCCTGCAGGAACTGGGCGGCATCCACAACTCGCACGCCGAGCGCCTGCTGGCGCGCGAGGCCCAGGCCCGCGAGCAGAAGCCTCAGCCGACACCCGAGGCCCCCGTTCAAGCCCCCAGCGCTCCGGAAGCGGTCACAGAGCCAGAAGAAAAGAAAACCGGTGACGACCCGTACATCGAGACGCCGCGCTGCACCACCTGCAACGAGTGCACGCAGATCAACGACAGGATGTTCGCCTACAACGAGAACAAGCAGGCCTACGTCGCCGACCCGGACGCCGGCACCTACGCGCAGCTGGTGGAAGCGGCCGAAAGCTGCCAGGTCTCGATCATCCACCCGGGCAAGCCGCGCAACCCCGCCGAGCCGGGCCTGGCCGAGCTGCTGAGCCGCGCCGAGGCCTTTGCCTAGCCGCGGCGCAGGCGTATTCTCGCTCGCATGGCATCCGCGCGAGCAGGCACGATTGCCGCCACCCTGATTGCCGTCGCGCTGGCGGTTGCGGCGGGATGGCTGTATCTCGCGCTGCGGCAGGCGCAGCAGTCGCAGCAAGAGCTGGCCACCGAGCGGGCCGCGCTGAAAAAGGACATGCAGCAGCTGCGCCAGCGCACGGCCGCGCTGGCCGAGCAGGCCGCGCAAAAGGACAAGCGAATCGAATCGCTGAGCGCCGAAAAAGGCGCGCTACAGGACAAGCTCGACAAGCAGGACGTGCTGGAAATGCAGGCGCAGGGCCTGCGCGCGCAGAACGCCGCGCTGGCGCAGACGCTCGCCGAGACCGAGGCGAAGGCGCATCAGGCCTCCGCCGCCCATGCCAGCGCCGCGCGCGAGCTGAGCGCGACCGCGAAGACGCTCGATGACGCCAAGGCGCGCTCGGCGCAGCTGAACCGCGCCTACGAGGCGCTGCTGCAGGAGAAGTCCGAGCTCACCGCCTCGAGCGCGGCGCGCCAGGCCGAGCTGCGCAGGATCAAGGAAGCCTTCGAGCAGGCGCAGTCGGAGGTCGCGCGGCTGACCGGCGCGCGCGGCATCTACACGGTCCAGAACGGCGATTCGCTGTCGAAGATCGCGGCGTTCTTCTACCACCACGCCTACCGTTGGCCGGACATCCTGCGCGCCAACTCGCACCTGATCGACAAGCCGGACCTGATCTATCCGAAGCAGGTACTGATCATCCCGAACTAGGCCGCGCCGGGAGCGCGCGGCCGCGGGTCAATGCGGCGCGGGACCGCGCGTGATCTGCGCCAGGTCGTCGAGCCGCAGCCACCTGGCGAAGGCCGCTCGCACCTGCTCCGCGCTCAGGCTCGCGTAGCGCCGCGCGGCGCGGCGCGGCTCGTCCGGCGGCAGGCCGAGTTTCGCGCGCCTGAGCAGGCCGGCGGCCACGGCGTCCACGCTCGCCTGCGAGAGCGGGATCGCGTTGAGCGCGAGCGACTTCGCCCGCCGCAGCTCGAGCGCGTCGACCGGTTCGGTCTGCATCGCGCGCAAGTCGCGCTCCATGATCGCGCGCGCCTTCGAGACGTTGGCCGGGTCGCAGGCGTAGCGCGCCATGTACAGCGCGCGCGTGCGGCCGACCTCGAAGCCCGAGCCGACGTAATAGACCAGGCCGGTCGTCTTGCGCAGGTCGTGGTAGAGGCGGCTGGCGTAGAAGCCGCCGTCGAGCACCCGGTTGCCGAGCTCGAGCGCGTAGTAGTCCGGATCGTAGCGGTCCAGCCCCAGCGTCTCGGCCAGGACCACCTCGTCCTGCACCCGGCTGTCGTCGGGCACCACGGCCGCCGAGGCGCGGCTCGCCGGCACCCGCGGCAGCTCGACCGGCGGCTTCGGCCCGTGCGCCTTCCAGGCGCCGAAGTATCTGCCGATCACCGCGTGCGCCTGCCGCGGCGTCACCTTGCCGATCACGACGATGGTCGTCAGGTCGGGCCTGAACGCGCGCCGGTAGTAGGCGCGCACCTGGCGCAGCGAGAGCGCCGTGACGCTGTGCGGCGTCGCGTGCCGCAGCTCGGGGTCGTGGGCAGGAAACAGCGCCTTCTTGAGCGCCCTGCCGGTCAGAAAGCCCGGGCTCTGCAGCTCGCCCGCGACGCTCGCCGCGCCCTGCCGGCGCACGATGCGGAACGCCTTCTGCGGCAGGGCGGGATGCAGCTCGTTCTGCGCCAGCAGCTCGACGCCGCGCTCGAAGTCCGCGGCCAGCACCTGCAATTCGAAGTCCTTGCCTGCCGATTCGCTCGCCCCGATGTCGTCCAGGGCGCGCTGGAACTGCGCCCGGCCGAGCGACGTGCTGCCGTAGGAAAACAGCTCGTCGAGCACGTCGTCGACGCCCTCCTCGCCGCGCGGCACGTCCAGCGCGGCGCGGCCGCGGATGTGGCCGTAGACGCTCACGGTGTCGCTGATCGATTCCGGCTGCACGATGAGGCGAATGCCGTTCGGCAAGCGCTCGCTCACCGGCCGCAGCGTCCAGCGCGGGACCTTCACGCGCTCCACCGCGCTGCGCGCCCACCCGGGCAGCGGCACCCGGGCCGCCTTTTCGGGCGCGAACGACTCCTTGCCGCCGAAGCGGTGCCCGGACACCGGCTTGCCCGAGACGTGAGGCGTGAGCACCATGTCGATCGCGCGGCCGAGGTCGAGGTAGCGCCGCGCCGCGCGGTTCACCTCGGCCGGCGTCACCCGCTCGATCGCCTGCACGTCGTCCTGCGGCGAGTTGCGCCCCTCTACCGCCACCGCCTGCGACCAGGCGTGCGCCAGGCCGGGAATCGAGTTCTTGGCGAACTCGGCTTGCGCGCGCTCGCCGCGCCGGGCCGCGGCGACGAGGTCCGCAGGAACGCCGTGCGCGGCGATCCCGGCGAGCAGCTTGCGCATCTGAGCGAGCAGCCGGTCGCCGTCGGCGCCGCGCGGAAACGCGGCGGTCGCGAAGCCGAGCCCCGCCTCGGGCAGCATGTCGAGCGAGAAGTCCGTTTTCAGCGCCTTGCCCTCGAGCACCAGGTTGTAGAGCCTGCCGCGCGCGCTCGCGAGCGCGTCGGCGAGCACCTCGGCCGCGGCGAAGTCCGGCGCGCGGTAGCCCGGCATGCGGAACGCGATCACCGCCAGGCCGTAGGGTAGATCGGTGTCGCGGCGCAGGGTCTGCGCGGCGACTGTCTGCGGGCGGATCGCGGGGCGCGGCGGCAGGGCTTTGCGCGGGATCGGACCGAACAGCTGCTCGACGCTCGCCAGCGTCTTGCCGGGATCGAGGTCGCCGACCACCACCAGGACCGCGTTGTTCGGCGCGTACCAGGCGTCGTGGAAGCGCCTGAGCATCGCGCCGGTGGTGCGCTGGAACGACTCGCGCGTGCCGAGCGCGTCGTGCGCGTACGGCGTGCCCTTGAACGCCGCCTTGAGCAGATCGGTGTACATCAGGTACTGCGGGTTCGACAGATCCTGCGCCACCTCCTGCTCGATCGCGGGGCGCTCGCGCTTCCAGGAAGCCTCGTCGTCGAGCACGCCGCGCATGCGGGTCGCCTCGAGGTGCAGCGCGACCTCCAGGTCCTGCGCCGGAACGGTGAAGAAGTACTGCGTCACGGTCTGCTGCGTGTCGGCGTCGAAGTCGCCGCCGATGCCGGCACTGATCTCGGCCAGCTGGGGCTGCGACAGCCCGGGGCTGCCCCTGAACATCATGTGCTCCTGCGCGTGCGCCATGCCGGCAAAGCCCGCCGGCGCCTCGTTCGAGCCGACCAGGTAGTCGAGCTCGGTGGTGACCACCGGGGCGAGGGTGTTGCGCACGATCACCACGCGCAGGCCATTGCCGAGGGTGGCGCGCAGCACCTGTCCTTCGGCCGCCGCGCGCGCGGCGAGCGGAAGGCCGAGCGCCAGCACACCCAACAGGGCGCGAACGAGCAGGCGGCGCGCGCCGCCAATGCGTTGCGAGCGATTCAACGGGTTTCCTTTATTCCGGGTTGTGCCGCTACACTTTAGCGAGGCAATCTTAAGCGGAGCTGAGGCTTGGGGAGGGAACGACATGAAACGACTGATCCTGGCGGCGGCGCTGCTTTGCGCGACCATCAGGCCAAGAGCCGGGCCTAGCCCGCGAACGGTTTGGCTGACGGCATGCTTGCGCTGACCGCGCATCTCTATCCGGGCCGCTTTCGCATGCACAAGCAGGGCGAATAAGATCGGCCCTTCGATACCAGCCCGGCGGGAGTAAGAAAAGATGAACGCGACCGAGAGTTTCCTGCAAGCACGCGACTTCCTGATCGCGAAGCGCGAAGACTATGCGGCGGCCTACGCGGGGTTCCGCTGGCCTCAGCTCACCGAGTTCAACTGGGCGCTCGACTACTTCGACGTCATCGCGCGCGGCAACTCGCGCACCGCGCTGTGGGTGGTCGGCGAGGGCGGCGCCGAGGCGCGCGTGAGCTTCGAGGAAATGAGCACGCGCTCCAACCGCGTCGCTAACTTCCTGCGCGCAGCCGGCGTGAAGCGCGGCGACTGCATGCTCGTCATGCTGCCGAACGTGGTGCCGCTGTGGGAGATCACTCTGGCGGCGATGAAGCTCGGCGCGCTGGTGAGCCCCGCCACGACGCAGCTCACCCAGGCCGACCTCGCCGACCGCATCGAGCGCGGCGCGATCCGCCACGTCGTCGCCGACGCCGCCGCGAGCGCCAAGTTCGCCGACGTGCCGGGAAGCTACACGCGCATCCTGGTGGGCGGCGAAGCGCCGGGCTGGACGCCATACGGGAAGGCCGATGACGCCGCCCCTGACTTCGCGCCCGAAGGCGCGACCCGCGCCGGCGACCCCTTTCTGCTCTACTTCACCTCCGGCACCACGGCGCGGCCGAAGATGGTCCAGCACACCCACCAGAGCTATCCGGTCGGTCACCTGTCGACCATGTACTGGCTCGGGCTGCGCGAAGGCGACGTGCACTTCAACATCAGCTCGCCCGGCTGGGCCAAGCACGCCTGGAGCTCCTTCTTCGCGCCGTGGAACGCTGGCGCGACCATCTTCCTCTATAACCTTTCGCGCTTCGACGCAAAGAAGACGCTCGACGCACTGGTGCGCTACGGCGTCACTACGCTTTGCGCGCCGCCCACCGTGTGGCGCATGCTGATCCTGGAGGACCTCAAGGCCTGGCCGGTCAGGCTGCGCGAGCTGGCGAGCGCGGGCGAGCCGCTCAACCCGGAGGTGATCGAGCGCGTGCAGGCGGCGTGGAACATCACGGTGCGCGACGGCTACGGCCAGACCGAGACCACCGCGCAGCTCGGCAACCCGCCGGGCCAGCCGGTGAAGATCGGCTCGATGGGCCGGCCGCTACCCGGCTTCGAGATCGAGCTGCTCGACGTCGTCGACGAGCGCCCCGCCGACGAAGGCGAGGTCGCGATCAAGCTCCAGCCGCGGCCGGTCGGACTGATGACCGGCTACATCGACAACCCGGAGCGCACGCGCGAGCTGCTCGGGGGCGCCTATTACCGCACCGCGGACGTCGCCTCGCGCGACGGCGACGGCTACTTCTGGTACGTCGGCCGCGCCGACGACGTGTTCAAGAGCGCCGACTACCGCATCAGCCCGTTCGAGCTCGAAAGCGCCCTCATCGAGCACGAAGCGGTGGCCGAGGCCGCCGTGGTGCCGAGCCCGCACGCGCTGCGCCTCTCCGTGCCGAAGGCCTACCTCGCGCTCAAGCCCGGCTTCGAGCCCTCGCGCGCGACCGCGCTGTCGATCCTGCGCTTCACGCGCGAGCGGCTGGCGGCCTACAAGCGCATCCGCCGCATCGAGTTCTCCGACCTGCCCAAGACCATCTCGGGCAAGATCCGCCGCGTGCAGCTGCGCGGTGCCGAGAGCGAGCGCAAGGGCGACTCGAGACGCACGAACGAGTTCTGGGACGAGGATTTCCCCGAGCTGAAAGCCTGACAGAGCCCGCCGGCGCTAGCGCGCGCGGCATTTACGCCGACAAAGCGGATCTGATCTATCCGCAGCAGGTGCTCATCATCCCGAACTAGCCGCGCGGGGCGAGCGGCCGCTGGTGGACCTGCGACAGGCGCTCGACCAGCAGGCGCATGCAGGCCTTGTTGAACTGAACCTGGCAGGCCTCGCTCGCCGAGTTGAGCGCCGCGGCCTTGATCTCGAGCACCGCTGCCTGCCCAATCGAGCGCACGGTGGTGCTGCGCTCGGCGACGTCGTCGGCGAAGTAGAGGATCACGCCGAACAGGTCCCCGGCGCCGAGCGTCGCCAGATGCGTTCCGGCGCGGGTCACCTCGACCCGGCCCTCGACCAGAATGTAGATCGAATCGCCGGGCCCGCCCTCCTCGATGATCGCGGTGCCCGCGGGCACCCGGCTCCAGGTCGCGAAGCGCAGTGTCTCCCAGATCGCGATCTCGCTGAAGCCGGTGAAGAAGGAAAGGTCGCGCAGGGCGTGGAATTTGCGGGCATCCGACAAGTCTTCGGACGGCTCGGTCAAGCCGCGCGCCAGACCCGCGAGGTCGCGGCCGAACTCGAGCCAACTCTGGTAGCGCAGGCGCAGGTCCTTCTGCATGGCGCGCGACACGATCGCCTCGACCGCCTCTGGCAGCTCGGCGCGCAGGCTGCGCAGGCGCGGCGCCTCGCGATTGACGATCTGTTGCATCAGCTCGGCGACGGAAGTTGCGTGGAACGGCAGCCGCCCCGCGAGCATCTGGTACATCACCACGCCGAGCGAGTAGATGTCGCTCTGGTGGTTGAGCGGCAAGTCGGTCAGCTGCTCGGGCGACATGTAGGCCGGCGAGCCGATGCCGGTGATTTCAGTGTGGGTCGCGCTCTCGATCCGGGCGACACCGAAGTCCGACAGCTTGACGTCGAACGGCTGCGTCAGCAGAACGTTCGCCGGCTTGATGTCGCGGTGGATCACGCCCTGGCGTTGCGCGTATTCGAGCGCGCGGCCCAGCTTGAACCCCAGCTCGATCACGCGCTCGAGCGGCAGCAGCTTGTCCGCGGCGGCGTGCTGCGCCAGGGTGCCGCCCTGCACGTACTCCATCGCCACGTAGCTGAACCTGGGCTCGACGCCCGCGTCGAGCAGCGCGACAATGTGCGGGTGGTGGAGCTTGCCCACCAGCGACGCCTCGTTGAGAAAGCTCGCGCGGTGCGTGCCGCGCGTCAGGCCGGGATCGCCGGGCGCGTGCGGGAACACCTTGACGGCGACCTCGCGGCCGGCGAAGGGATCGCGGGCGAGAAACACCGTCGCCGTGGCGCCGTGACCCAACTCGCGCACAAGTTCGTAGCGCCCGACGCTTTCCGGCAGGGTGTTCAAGCGAATGTCCATAAATTCAAGCTTCAATTATCGAATGGCGCTGCCGTCTTACCCACAATATCTGTGGACAAAGTTGTGGATTACCGTTGGATAGAATCGGCGCCTGCATCGGAAAGGCGCCTTAGGGCCACCACGATCAGAAATTAGGCAAACGATTTCCGATTGGAAATAGAATGTTGCACGAGAGAATCGGCTTCTACGCACGACGGAGGGCGCGATATGAAAGGACTGATCCTGGCGGCGGCGCTCCTTGCCACGATGCCGGGCGCCTGGGCGCGAGATGCGACGGGATCGTTCGAGACCGTGGGCGCCAAGTCATGCAGCAGCTTCCTCGGCGACACCGACGTCAGCGGCGCCATGCTGTGGCTGCAGAACTACTGCAAAGCGAACCCTTCCAACGACCTGGCCGAGGGCATGCTGGCGCTTACCGCCGAGCTGTATCCGCGCCGTCACCGCACGCGCCAGTAAACCGGGCGCTGGCGCGGACCCGGCCGCAGGTCTGGCAGAGCTGCTAGCGTAGCGTTCTTCGACGCCCGATCGGGCGCCTCCCGTTGTGGAGGTATCGTGAGCGACACCCAGAAATTGGCGGCCGAAATCTTCGCCCGCATCATGGCCGGCCGCGCATTGACCGGATATCAGGACATGACTCCGGAGCAACTGGCGGCCGAGGCCCTGGCCACCTATGCGCAGGCCGAAGCGTTCATGAAGGCGGTGGCGGCGAAGGCCTGAGCAGAGAGATTGGCGCGGTGCTACTTGTCGGCGT
>Ga0315556_1000373_pt1 | contig 27350 bp, 25 predicted proteins | sample SalMarSW160310MG_FD_202112 | JGI IMG/M metagenome (GOLD analysis project Ga0315556, IMG submission 202112) | Salt marsh sediment microbial communities from the Plum Island Ecosystem LTER, Massachusetts, United States - Salt Marsh Sediment SW1603-10 ...
CCCTCACCGTACCGCAGCGGGTACGCTTCGGTCGCGCGCCTTACCCTCGCGGCGCCTCGGCGCCCTCGGTGCTTCACCGTGTCCCTGAACCGGACCACGAGCGTTCTGGATTCGTCGGGGGGCAGGGTGGGGCTCACGCGCCCGCGGCCTGCTTGACCCGCTCGTTCACGACCGCGCCGTCGTGGGTGACCGTCGAGGGCCCCACCACGTCGTTGGCGAAGTCGAGGTTCAGCGTCCCTTCCTTCATGTCCACGAACTCGCCCATCAGCGTGACGATGTTCTTGGAATACATCTGGCTGGCGTGGACGGGGACCGTGGCGGAAATGTTGGCCGGAGCGAGGATCTGGACTCCGTGGGCCACGGTGGTCTCGCCGGCCTTCGTCAACTCGCAGTTGCCTCCGCTCTCGGCGGCCAGGTCGACGATCACCGAGCCGGGCTTCATCGACTTCACCATGTCCGCAGTGATGAGCACCGGCGCCTTGCGGCCCGGGATCTGCGCCGTGGTGACGACGATGTCGGCGTCGGCGATGTGCGCCGCGATGAGCTCGAGCTCCTTCTTGTGCTGCTCCTCGGAGAGCTCCTTGGCGTACCCGCCCTCGCCCTCGGCGGTGACGTCGTGCTCTGTCTCCAGGAACTTGGCGCCGAGGCTCTGGACCTGCTCCTTGACCGCCGGCCTGACGTCGAAGGCCTCGACCACCGCGCCGAGGCGCTTCGCCGTCGCGATGGCCTGCAGGCCTGCGACGCCGGCGCCGAGCACGAGGGCTTTGGCCGGACGGATGGTGCCCGCGGCGGTGGTGAACATGGGGAGGAACTTCGGCAGGGTGTCGGCGGCCATGAGCACGGCCTTGTAGCCGGCGACCGTCGCCTGCGAGGAGAGCGCGTCCATCGATTGTGCGCGCGTGATGCGGGGCACGAGCTCCATGGAGACGCCGGTGATCTTCCTGGATTGGAGCTTGCGGACCAGGTCCAGGTCGACCAGCGGATTCAGGAACGAGACGAGGATCGAGCCCTCGCGCATTCCCGACACCACCTCGGCGCTCGGCGGATTGATGTGGAGCACGATGTCGGCGCCGGAGAGGGCCTGGGCCCCATCGGGCGCGATCGACGCGCCGGCCGCCCGATACTCGTCGTCGGACGCGCCGGCCGCTGCTCCCGCCCCGCTCTGCACGTTGACCTCGAGACCCGCCTTGACGAGCTGTTGCACGCCCTGGGGGACCAGAGCCACCCGGTGCTCGTCGGGCCGTGTTTCCTTCAGGACGGCGACCTTCATGGACGCGCTCCCTTGTGGTTTCGTTCTCTTGGCAAAAACACGAAGCCGGCCGGAAAACGTCCGCCGACCAGCAACGTAGGGTACCCGCCCGGGTGGGGGGACACAAGCGGGAATTTCCCTACGTGCGAGAGGGGCAGTTGCACCACCCCGCGATGTCCGGTTTCACCACGCGGCACCGGGATGACCCATCCGCCCATGGGGGCGTGCCGGATGGGGTGGCAGCTTGTCTTCATGCTCGCCCAGGTCACGACCGCCGCCGTCCGCGGCGTGGACTCCTACCTCGTGCGTGTCGAGGTGAACCTCGCGCCCGGTCTGCCCGCCTTCGCGGTCGTGGGCCTGGCCCAGGGAGCGGTGCGCGAGGGCCGTGAACGGGTGGGAGCCGCACTGCGCAACGTCGGCTTCCCGCTACCCCCGAGGCGCATCACGGTGAACCTCGCGCCCGCCGATGTCCGCAAGGATGGGAGCGCCTTCGACCTGCCGGTGGCCGTCGGCCTCCTGGCGGCGGCCGGACACGTCGATTCCGCGCGACTCGAAGCGATGGCGTTTCTGGGGGAGCTGGGCCTCGACGGATCGCTCCGACCGGTGCGCGGCGTGCTGCCGGTCGCGGCCAGGTGCGCCGAGGCGGGCGTCCGCACGCTGGTCGTACCGGAAAGCAACGCGCGCGAGGCCGCGGTGGTCCGGGGCCTCACCGTACTGGGTGCGCCTTCCTTGGCGGCCGTGACGGCGCACCTCGACGGAGGGCCCACGCTGGCCCCCGTACGGGTGGACGTCGACGCGCTCCTGCACAGGCCCGTGCGTGGGGGGCCGGATCTCCGGGACGTGAAGGGGCAGGAGTGGGCGAAGCGTGCCCTGGAGATCGCCGCGGCCGGCGCGCACAACCTTCTGATGATCGGTCCTCCCGGATCCGGAAAGACGATGCTCGCACGGAGGCTCCCCGGGATCCTCCCGCCGCTCACCCTCTCCGAGGCGTTGGAGGCCACCGGCGTCCACTCCGTGGCGGGATGCCTCCCGCCCGGAGAAGCCATCGTCACGCGGCGTCCCTTCCGCGCGCCGCACCATACGGTGAGCGACGCGGGGATGGTCGGCGGAGGGATGCCGATCCGCCCCGGGGAAATCTCCCTGGCCCATCACGGCGTCCTCTTTCTGGACGAGTTGGCGGAGTTCCGGCGCAACGTCCTAGAGGTGCTGCGCCAGCCGCTCGAGGATGGTGCCGTGCGTCTCTCGCGGGCCCGGGCGTCCGAGCGGTTCCCGGCGAGGTTCCTGATGGTGGGGGCCATGAATCCATGCCCGTGCGGATACCACGGGGACCGGACGGACCGGTGTCTTTGCGACCCCCCGATGGTGGCACGATATCGCGGGCGGGTGTCGGGCCCGCTCCTGGACCGGCTCGACCTCCACGTCGAGGTTCCCACCGTCGCCTTCGAGGAGCTCGCGGACGAGACGCGCGGCGAGTCCAGCGAGGTCGTGGGGGAGCGAGTGGCGCGGGCCCGCGCCTTCCAGGCACGACGCTTCGCCGGGGTGCGGGACGTGCACGCCAACGCGCAGATGGACGTCGCGCTGCTCCGACGGTTCGTGCCCGTGGGGAAGGGAACCGCCGCCGTGCTCCGGCGCGCCGTGGACCAGCAGGGGCTGTCCGCCCGGGCCTACCACCGGCTGCTCAAAGTGGCGCGGACCATCGCGGACCTCGCCGAGGCGCGGGAGGTCGAGCCGGAGCATGCGCTGGAGGCGCTGCAGCTCAGGGCACGGGACCCGCGAAACCCGGCGTAGCGGGTCTCGGAAGCCCCCCACAAAAGTGTGGGGTTTTTCCCGACTGAGGCAGGGCCCGTGGTGCGCTAGAATATTCCCGTTGGCTTAACTCTTTTGAACTCGAAGGGCCTGCGCTGGCGCGGCCTTTCACATAGATCTGGCAGGAACAACATGGGTACGACGTTCGCTCTCGTGGCGGATCTCTGGCAGCACGTGGGCCCCGGGATCCTGTTCGCCTTCGCGCTCCCCGTCCTCCTCGTCCTCTTCGGCGCCGTGGTCCTGTCCGGCTACCGGCGCGTGCGCGGCGAGGAGTAGAGCCGAAGTCGACCCGGCCGCAGAGGCCGGGACATCTTCGCCCTTGCGAAAGGGCGTGCTCCGGGGCTCGTATGACAGGGTCCTACGCCAACCGGAGCGCCTCATGTCCAGATGGCTCTCGAGCCACCTCGCTCTTGTCCTTGTCGCGTTCGGGGCGGCCGTGTCGGCCGCCGTGTCGCCGCTGACGGGCCAGGAAGACGCCGGGGAGCCGAGACGGACGCTCTCGGCGCTTCGCGACTCCGCCAGGCTGCGGCTGCTCGCCCCCGGCGTGTACGTGGAGGACGGCGTCTTCCTGGGCTTCGAGAACGACTCCGTGCGCGTGGCCGACGCGGACGCCACGCTCCGCGTCGGCGTCGGGGAGATCGAGGGCCTCTCCGTGACGGGCAGCAAATGGCGGAGCGTCGCCATCCAATCGGCTGCCGTCGGCGTGGTGGTCGGGGGGCTGGCGGGGTTCTTCATGGGGACGAAGGGGTGCGGGAACGTCCTGGAGGGGTGCGACCGGCACGCCCTTGGCGTCTCGGTCCGCTGGGGGATGGTCTTCGGAAGCCTCGGGGGGCTGGTGGGTGGCATCGTGGGCTCCAGGATCGACACGTGGCGATCCGTCTTCCCGTGAGGGCCGTCGCTGCGCTGCCGACGCTGGTTCTCCTCGCCGCCACGGTGCCGGTGGCAGGACAGGAGCGGACGGAGGCCCCGGCCCGGCTGACGGGAACGGTCTGGGACAGCCTCTCGGCCCGACCGCTGGCCGGCGCGGAGGTCGTCCTCGGCGACGCCGTGGCGAGGGCGCTGACGGGAAGCGACGGCGCGTTCGTCCTGATCGGTCCCCCCGGCCGCTTTCCGGTCACGTTCCGCCATCCCGACCTTCCCACGTGGGCGCGCCCGAGCGGGGAGCCGGTCGTCGTGCTCGAGGCGGGGAGCACGTCGCGGGTGGCGCTCGCGACCGCGTCGCCGCCCTCCGTGCTGCGCAGGCTGTGCGGGGGCGAGGGATCGATGGTGGGCGGGCGAGTGCGCGACCTCCTCACGCTCGTCCCCCTGGCTTCGTCGTCCGTGGACGTGCGAGCCGAGTCCACGGGCGGGGAGTCCCGCATGCTGACGGCGCAGGCGAGCGCCGACGGCTCCTACTCCCTCTGTCTCGGCACACCAGCGCGCGCGGAAGTGCGCGCGCGCCTGGGGCCAGCGCGCAGTCGGCCCCTGGGCATTCCGGGCGGGGTGGGGGGCGTGTTCCTGCGGGACCTCTTCATCCAGGTGTCGGAGCCCGCGGAGATCCGGGGCCTGGTACGGGACGCGGATACCGGCACCCCTCTCGCCGACGCGGACGTGGAGGTGCTGGGCACCCGCCTGCGCACGCTCACGCGCCCGGACGGGCGCTTCCTCTTCCGGGGTGTGCCCCCGGGACGGCTGTCCGTCGTGGTGGAGCGCCTGGGCTACGGCCGCCGGGTCGCGGAGCTCCAGGCGGAGGGAGGCGCGACGGTCGCGCTCACCCTCGACGTGTTCCCGGAGGCCATCGCGCTGGACTCGATGATCGTCTCTGTCGAGGGGGGCGTCCTGGAGCGCGCGCGGCGGGGGACGCGCTTCGACGGTCTCACCCGTCCGGAGATCGACGCGCTCCTGCCCCGCTCGGTGGGCTTCGACGACCTGCTCCGCAGCGCCAACATCCCGGGGCTGAAGATCAAGGAGGCCCAGTTCCTCTCCTCCATCGGGGTCAAGACACCCGGGATCTGCGTCGAGACCGGCCGGACGTCGACGATCTACTCCGACGTCTGCCAGATGGTCGAGGTCTACCTGAACGGGGTGCGCGTGGCCGAAGCCGAGACGTTCCTTCTCGGATTCGACCCGGCGAGCGTGGACCACTTCGAGCTCCTGTCACGCACGGAGGCCGGCGTCCAGTACGGGCGCACGCCGCGCGCCAGAAACGGGGTCCTCCTCATCTACACGCGGGGCCGCTGAGGGGGGAGGCGGTCCGGTCGCAAGTTCCGGGTCGAAGGCCATTGCGAGGCTTGGTAGCTTTTTCGCCATGCCGCGCCCACCCCACGCCGCCGCCGACGCCTCCCGGGCCCGTGTCCTCGCGGCGTTCGCCGCCGTGTACGTCATCTGGGGGTCGACCTACCTCGCGATCCGCTTCGCCATCGAGACGATGCCGCCCCTCCTCATGGCCGGGGTGCGCTTCCTCTTCGCCGGCACCCTCCTGTACGCCTGGTCGCGCAGCCGCGGTTCCCCCGCCCCGACGCGCGCCCAGTGGCGGGCCGCAGCGATCGTGGGGGGGCTGCTGTTCGTGGGGGGTAACGGTGCGGTCGTGGTCGCCGAGCAGTGGGTGCCTTCGGGGCTCGTCGCGCTGCTCGTGGCGGCCGTTCCCCTGTGGATGGTCGTCCTCGACTGGATCTGGGGCGCCGGCAGGGCCCCCTCGCGCAGGGTGGTGATCGGCCTGGTGGGCGGCTTCGTGGGTGTCGGGCTGCTCGCGGGCTCGCCGGGGGTGGGGGCCGGGGGTGGGATGGAGCTGCTGGGCGGCGGGCTGGTCCTTGCGGGCTCCGTCGCGTGGGCCGCCGGGTCACTGTACTCGCGCTACGCACCCAGGCCGCCACGTCCGCGCATGTGGGTGGCGATGCAGATGCTCACCGGCGGCGCCCTCCTGCTGCCCCTGGCCGCCGTCACGGGCGAGATGGGCGCCTTCGAGCCGGCGGCCGTGTCGCGCAAGTCGGTCCTCGCGCTCCTGTATCTGGTGGTGTTCGGCGCCCTCGTCGCGTTCACGGCGTACATCTGGCTGCTGTCCGCCTCCACGCCGGAGCGCGTGGGCACCTACGCCTACGTGAACCCCGCCGTGGCCCTCGTCCTGGGGTGGGCCCTGGCCGACGAGCCACTCACGGCCCGTTCGATCCTGGCGGCGATGGTCATCGTCGGCGCGGTGGTGGTGATCACCACGGCGCGCCGGGTTCCGGCTGCGCCGCCGGAGCCCCTCCGGACGGGCGTTCCCGAGGGCTGACGGGCGAGGGCGAGCCGTTCGCCCTTCCGCTCCCGCGGCGTCGCGTCCTATGATCCGGGCCGGAAGCCGACCGATCCCGTCTCTCCAGCAGCGCGTCCATGCTCCTCCCCTATGCCGCTCCGGCGCCTTTCCAGGTGCCTCCAGGGATGTCCGACCGCCTGCAGAGGCTCCCGCAGTTCTTTCCGGGTCTGACCACCGACTTCCAGGCCAAGCTGATCGTCTCGGCCTTCGCCATCCTCCTTCTCGTCTTCCTGCGCCGCGGCGTCCTGCGCATCGTCGACAAGCGGGTGCAGGATCAGCGCCTCCGATACCGCTGGTCGAAAGGGTCGTCGCGCGTCGCGTCCGCGATCGGATTCCTGGTGATCGTCCAGGTGTGGTTCACGGCGATCCGCTCCGTGGGAACCTTCCTCGGCCTCCTCTCGGCCGGCCTGGCCATCGCCCTCAAGGACCTGGTCGCGGACCTCGCCGGTTGGATCTTCATCATGTGGCGTCACCCCTTCGATCCCGGCGATCGCATCCAGATCGGCGAGCACGCCGGCGACGTGGTCGACCAACGCATCTTCGCGTTCACGATCATGGAGATCGGGAACTGGGTGGCCGCGGACCAGAGCACCGGCCGCATGATCCACCTCCCGAACGCCAGCGTGTTCAGCCAGCCCCTGGCCAACTACACGGCCGCCTTCCCCTTCATCTGGAACGAGATCCCGGTGCTGGTCACGTTCGAGAGCGACTGGCGCAAGGCCAAGGGGATGCTCCTCGACATGGTGATGGAGGAGGGGCTCGAGACGAGCCGCGAGGCCGAGCAGACGCTGAAGCACACGTCGAAGCGGTTCCTGATCCACTACACGAAGCTGACGCCCGCCGTGTACACGTCGGTGCTGGACTCCGGGGTCCTCCTGACGATCCGTTACCTTACGCATCCCCGGCAGCGTCGTGGGACCGCCCAGGCGTTGTGGGAGAGGATCCTGGACGCCTTCGCCGAGGCACCGGACATCGACTTCGCCTACCCGACGCAACGGCTGTACGTGAATCCGCTCGAGGGCAAGCCCGGCGCCCGCGCCGAGCTTCCTCCCCTCCCGTCACACCCGCCGCAGCCCTAGAGCGGCGGCGCGGAGACGTCTTCCTCATCGGGAACATGGCCCACTATCTCGATTTCGCCGCCACCTCCGCGCTGCGGCCGCCTTGCGTGGCGCGGGCCGTGGCCCGGTTCCTGACGGAGTGCGGGGCCACACCCGGCCGGGGGGGGCATGCCCCCGCCCTCGAGGCGGGACGGGTGGCGTTGAGGTGCCGCCGCGCGGTGCAGCGAATCCTGGGACTTCCCGGCGATCCCGGGCGGATCGCGTTCATGCCGAACGCGACGTACGGCCTGAACGTCGCTCTGTGGGGCCTCCTTCGGCCCGGCGACGCGGTCGTCGTCACGGAGTACGACCACAACGCGGTCCTGCGTCCGGTGGCGTACCTCGGTCGCATTCGCGACATCGAGGAGCGGATGATCCGGGGAACCCCCGAAGGGGAGATCGACTACGACGAGGCGGCGCGCCTCCTGGAAGGGGCCCGCCTTCTGGTGGTCAACAGCGCCTCGAACGTGCTGGGCAACCGCCTTCCCGTGAGGGAGCTGGCCGGGCTGGCGCACGACGCGGGCGCCATGGTGCTGCTGGACGCCGCGCAGGGCGCCGGACACTTTCCGATGGCGTGCGCGAGCGAGGGAGCGGACGTCGTCGCGTTCACGGGGCACAAGGGTATGCTCGGACCCCAGGGGACGGGAGGTCTGTGGGTGAAGGACGGCATCGACATCGAGCCTCTCCTGAGGGGTGGAACGGGGGGCGACTCGCGGCTCAGGGAGATGCCCGGGCCGCTTCCCGACCGGCTGGAGGCCGGGACGGTGAACGCTCCGGGCCTCGCGGGGTTGGAGGCGGGGATCGACTTCGTGCTCGAGCGGGGCGTGGAGGCGCTCCACGTGCGGGAGACGACGCTCAAGGCGAGGCTGCGCGAAGGTCTCGCCTCCGTGCGAGGCGTCACCGTTCGCTCGCCGCGCGCCCCCGACGGCGTGGGAATCGTGACGTTCACGGTGGACTCGATGGACCCGGCGACGCTCGCGTGGCGGCTCGAGGAGGAGTGGGGCGTGCAGGGGAGGGCCGGGCTGCACTGCGCGCCAGGATGTCACCGTTTGCTGGGCTCCCTCGAAACCGGAGCCCTTCGTCTGTCCCTTGGATGGGCGTCCACCGAGGAGGATGTGGACCGCGCCCTCGAGGGGGTACAGGCCCTCGCCGGGTCCCGCGCCCCCGCGGTGAGCCCACGCCGACATGCGGAAGGCTGACGAAGAGAGACGATGCGCCTATTCATCGCCCTGAACCTCCCGAAGAAGGAGCGCCAGCGCATCCACCGTGCGGCCCGACAGCTGCGCGACGGGGAGCTGCCGGTGCGGTGGGTAGAGGTGGACAACTACCACATCACACTCAAGTTCCTCGGGGAGGTGCGCCCCGATCGGGTGGCCCGGGTGGAGACGACGTTGTCCCGGGTGGCCGCTTCGACCCAGCCTTTCGCCCTCGGCCTCGGGGGCTTCGGAGCGTTCCCCACGATCCGCAAGCCGCGGGTCATATGGCTCGGGGTGGACGCGACGCCGGAGCTGCGCTGCCTGAAGCAGGACCTCGAGTGGTCGATGTCGGACTTCGGCTTCGATCCGGAGACCCGGGCGTTCCATCCACACCTCACGCTCGGCAGGGCCGGGGCCACGAACGGCGCGGGGGCCTTTCGCGGACTCGACGAGACGATGGCGGCGATGGAGTTCGCATGCGAAGTGCCGGTACGGACGGTCGATCTGATGCGGAGCCACGTCTCGCGAGAGGGCGCGCGCTACAGCGTCCTGGCGAGCGCCCGCCTCGCGGGGAGCTGAAGCGACGATGTTCGGATTCCTCAAGAAGCTCGTGGTGTTCGTCGTCCTCCTCCTGGTGGCCTATGCCGGTTTCCGCTGGGGCCCCCTCGTCTTCCCGCGGTTGGAGCGCGTGGTCGGAATCCAGGCCGCCCCACCGGTCGCAGAAAAGGCGGAAGCCGGACCTTCGGCCGAGCTCGCGGACAGGACCCTGGACCGATTCGAGCGCTTCCGGAAGGGGGAAGGGGAGGGCCGCATCGCCCTGAGCGGTCTGGAGCTCTCGTCGGTGGTGCGTTACGCCCTTCCCGGCCTGGTGCCCCCGGGCGTGGAAGAGCCGACCGTGACGCTGTCCGACGGGCGGGTGCGGCTCAGCGCACGTGTCGCGAAGGGTGCGTTCCCCCGCTTGCCGAAGCTGGACGACGTGGCCGGTATCCTCCCCGACACCCTGGACGTCGCGATGGAGGGATCGCTCGTGCCCCTCGACCGGGAGCGCCTCGCGCTCCTGGTGGATCGCGTCGAGGCGTCCCGGATTCCCCTGCCGCGCCGCATGATCCCGGAGATCCTGGTTGCGTTCGGGCGGGAGCGGAGCGCGAGTCTGCCCGACGACGCGCTCGCGGTCCCCATGCCGAGCGGCCTCCGGTCCGTGTACGTGCAGCGTGACAGCCTGGTCCTGATCGCCGAAAGGTAGGTGCACATGGCGCGGCTCCTCATCGTCGACGACGAGAAGTCCATTCGGGACGCTCTGGTTCAGGTCTTCGAGTACGAGGGTCACGAGGTGCGCGGGGCACCCGACGGTCCCGAGGCGCTGGCGCTCGCGGCCGCAGGACGCTTCGACGTCATCTTCCTCGACGTGAAGATGCCGGGGATGGACGGGCTGGAGGTGCTCGAGCGGCTGCGCGAGGATGATCCGAACGTGCTGGTGGTGATGGTCTCGGGGCACGGGACGATCGACACCGCCGTCGAGGCCACCCGCAAGGGCGCCTACGACTTTCTCGAGAAGCCCCTGGACACGGACCGGCTCCTGGTGACGCTGCGTCGTGCGCTCGACCTGCGTGGCCTCACCGCCAGCATGGAGGCACTCCGCGATCAGGTCGAGAGCCGGTACGAGATCGTGGGCACGTCCTATCCGGTACGGCAGGTGCTGGAGCGGATCGAGAAGGTCGCGCCCACCGAAGCGCGCGTGCTCGTGACGGGGGAGAACGGAACCGGAAAGGAGCTCGTCGCCCGGGCGATCCATCGGCTGTCGAGTCGCGCGGGCGCTCCCTTCGTCGAGGTCAACTGCGCGGCGATCCCCTCCGAGCTGATCGAGTCCGCCCTTTTCGGACACATCAAGGGATCGTTCACCGGAGCGGTGCAGGACCGCGCGGGAAAGTTCGAACAGGCGAACGGCGGAACGCTCTTCCTCGACGAGATCGGCGACATGTCCCTCGCGGCTCAGGCGAAGGTCCTGCGCGCCCTCGAGCAGGGCGTGGTGACGCGCGTGGGCGGCTCGAAGGCCATCGACGTCGACGTGCGCGTGATCGCCGCCACGAACAAGGACCTGCAGGAGGAGATCGGAGAGGGCCGGTTCCGGGAGGACCTGTTCTACAGGCTGAACGTGGTGCCGATCCACATTCCTCCGCTCCGCGAGCGGCGCGAGGACATCCCGATGCTGATCCACCACTTCACCCAACGCATGGCCGGGACGACCCGCGTGGCCGCGAAGGTCTTCACGGACGAGGCGGTGCACCACCTCACCGCGCTGGAGTGGGCCGGCAACGTACGCGAGCTGCGCAACACGGTGGAACGCCTCCTGATCCTCTCGACGGGCAGCGAGGTCCGCGCCAGCGACGTCGACATGCTTGCGCCGGCCCGCAGCACGGGCTCGGGGCTGGGGAGCGAGCTCCTGGGGGCCGGGACCTTCGCGGAATTCAAGGAACGGGCCGAGCGCGCGTTCATCCTGCAGAAGCTGCGCGAGAGCGAGTGGAACGTGGCGGAAACCGCCCGGCGCATGGACATGCCCCGCTCGAACCTCTACAAGAAGATCGAGAAGTACGGATTGGTTCGAGAGGACTAGCGCATAGCCTGCTATGACAGGCGCGCGCCTTGCCGGTGCGGTCCACGGACGGCTATCGTTGCCCGACAACTAGATTCGGCGGGTGGGTCATCACGGAAGCCGGTGTAAGCCCGGCGCGGCCCCGCCACTGTGAGAGGACCGAGCGAGCCTCGGACAACGTCCGCTCCGCGTGCCACTGGGCGCTTCGCACCCGGGACGGCGAGCGCGACGGCCTCGAGCCAGGAGACCTGACCCACCCCCTTTACGCCAACGGCTCCGCGGGGAGAACGGCGTGGTCGCGCCACCTTTGCGCGCCCCCGTTCGGCCCGTGGGCGGAACGGGGATTTTCCGATGCAAGGCGCCCTCTCGCGCAGGCTCACGGGCTGCTCCGCACTCCTCTTTCTCGGGGTCCCCGCCGCGCTGCGCGCGCAGGAGCGACCTTTCGAGCTGGAAGGGCTCGTCGTCACGGCGACGCCCACACCCCGGCCGGTCGAGTCGATCTCGAGCAGCGTGACCGTCCTGGAGGGCGCCGAGCTGCGGGCGCGGGGCCTCACGCGCGTCCTGGATGCGCTCCGAGAGGTGCCGGGCGTCGATGTCGTCCAAGGGGGCTCCTACGGATCGGTGACCTCGTTGTTCGTGCGTGGCGCCGAGAGCGATCACGTCCTGGTGCTCATCGACGGCGTGCAGGTCAACCAGCCCGGCGGCGCGTTCGACTTCGCGGGCCTCACCCTCGACAACGTGGAACGCGTCGAGGTCGTGCGGGGTCCTGCGAGCGCGCTGTACGGCTCCGACGCGGTCGCCGGCGTCGTCCAGGTCGTCACACGCAGTGGCCATGGGGCCTGGCGCGGCACGGTGTCCAGCCGCTTCGGGACCTACGGGCGGCGCGAGTGGTCCGCGGAGGCCGCGGCGGGCGGTGATCGGGCGGGCTACGCACTGTCGCTGTCCGGCATGCGCACCGACGGGATCCTCGCGTTCAACAACGCAAGCGACAACAGGGTGTTCAGCGGCAGCGTGCGTTTCGCGCCCGACGAGCGCAGCTGGTCGAGGATCACCGTGAGCTTGGGGAATCGCGCGTACCACTTCCCCACGGACGGAGGGGGCGTGCCGATCGACCGGAACGCGTTCACCTTCGGAGACGAGACGGTTGTCGGCGCCGCGGTGGGCCGACGGCTGGCCGATCGGGTCACGCTCGGTGCCCACCTGTCCCTGAACGAGGTGGACGCGGGCACGGACGACGCCGCCGACGGCCCCGCGGACACCCTCGGGTACTTCGGCCTGAGCAGTCTCGATCACGTGCGGCGCGCCGGCGCGGACGTGCGTGCCGTCGTGCAGCTCGGCACGGACGTCGTCACCACAGGTGTCGAGATCGAGGCGGAGCGGCAGCGGTCGTTCACCGAATCACAGAGCGAGTACGGTGCGACCTCGGATCGCAGCGCGTTCTCGCGCCGAAACCGTGCGCTCTACGGGCACCTCTCCGGAGACCACGGGCCGGTTGCTCTGGACGTGGGAGTCCGCCTGGAGGCCAACGAGCGCTTCGGCCGCCTGGCCACCTGGCAGGTCGGCGGGGTGCTCCGCCTCGACGGCGAAGGGGCGACACGCCTGCGCGCCTCCGCCGGGACGGCCGTCAAGGAGCCGACCTTCTTCGAGAACTACGCGACGGGGTTCGCGCGCGGGAACCCGGATCTGGATCCGGAACGCTCGACCTCGTGGGAGGTGGGACTCGATCACACGGCGGTCGCTGGTCGCCTGGGCGTGTCTGCGTCCTTCTTCCACCAGGCGTTGCGCGACCTCATCCAGTACACCTTCGTCACGCCGTCACCCGCGGATCCCAACTTCTTCAACGTGGCCGCCGCCGACGCCCGCGGGGTGGAGGTCGAGGCTCGCCTGCGGTCGGGCCCCGTCACAGGTACGCTCTCGTGGACGTGGCTGCACACGGAGGTCATCGACGCCGGATACGACGAGGGCCCGGGCGCCACCTTCGTGGAGGGAGCGCCTCTGATCCGGAGGCCCGCCCAGACGCTGGCTGCCCGGGCGGCCTACGCCGCGGGGACCCGAGCGCGCTTCGCCGCCGGCGCGACGCTGGTCGGCGCGCGAGCCGATCGCGACTTCTCCACCTATCCCTCACGGGCCGTGACCCTCCCTGCCTGGCTCGACCTGTCTGCGGGGGCCGAGCTGCGCGTTCTGGAGGGCGGGGCCGGACGCCCGTCCGTGTCGCTCACGCTCCGGGGGGAGAACCTACTCGATCGCCAGCATCAGGAGGTCTTCGGGTTTCCTGCACCCGGGCGCGTGCTCCTCGTGGGCGCGCGGGCGGGGTTCGGAGGATCGTGACCACCGGACCCGCCCCGCCCGTCACCGCACGATGACCGTCCCGTCCTCGAGGGCGTAGAGGGCTTCGACCGCATGGTAGTCCCGTGCCGAGAGCGACGCGGCGGTGTTGGTCGGGTACATGACGTCGTGGGGATCGTCGGAGTGGGGTAGCCCCAGTGCGTGACCCATCTCGTGCGCCGCCGTCAGGCGCACGGCCTCGGGGTCCAGGCCGCCGCCCCCGAAGGGGCTGCGCGTGACCAGCTCGAGGGAGAGCACGGAGAGACCGGTCGAGGAGCTCCATTGCGTGTGCGCGACGCCGAGCCGGGTTCCGGAGAGCGCGGGCACCCAGCGCACTTCGATCTGGGCGGGACGCGTGCCCCTCTCGTCGACGAGGACGGGGAAGGGCTGACCGTTCCATAGGCGGATACCGGCCGTGGCGGCCCGTTGTAGCGCGTGGGCCTCCGCGGCGTCCGGCAGGTCGGGAAGGGGCACATGCACGACCATGGTGCCGGTGAAGCGGCGCCACCTCTGGATCCGGATGCGCTCGGAGGTCTGCAGGTCGGCACAGACGTAGGCGGCGTCGCGGCAGGCCTCGGCAGCGGAAAGCTCTGGAGAGCCCGGCTCACCGGCCGACGGAGCCGCCGGGCCGCGTCCCGGACCCCCGTCCGGGTGGCATGTCGGATCGACCGTCGGTTCGCAGGGGGCGGAGCCCCGATGGGTAGCGCGCCCGCGTGCCAGGAGTGCGACCCCGCCGAGCAACAAGGCGAGGGCGAGCACCGTGATCGGGTTGGATCGTCTGGTCGCGCGGCTCACCGTCGTGACGGAAATCGGGGCGGGAAACTCGATGCTCGGGGCAACGTAGGGCGGGAGAGCCCACGTCGAAAGCGGGTTGGTGCTTGGCGGATCTCCCCTCCGGAACCTACGATGGAAGGGTGGGTGCGGTGGGGGAACGGTGCCACCGCCGCTCGTGTACGGATGCCGGTCGCGCCGAGGTGGCCTGGCGGGCGCCGCGGCCCCGTCGGTGGGAGGACGGATCGGGTCAGGAGCTGAAAGAGTGAAGGAAGAAGACAGAGAAGCAGGGGCCGTGACCCGCATCCTTCGGGCTTCCGAGGAGCGAACCACCGGTCTGCTGCAGGTGATGTGGGACTGGACGCGCTCCATCCTCATCGCCTTCGCGCTCTTCGTGCTCATCCGGACGTTCGTCGTGGAGGCGTTCCGCATTCCCACGTCGTCGATGGAGAACACCCTCCTCGTCGGCGACTTCCTCCTGGTCAACAAGGCCGTCTACGGGGCCGAGGTTCCGGGCACGCACCTCCACCTTCCGGCGTTCTCGGAGCCGCAGCGGGGAGACGTCGTGGTCTTCGCCCCTCCCCATGACATCACGAAGAACTACGTGAAGCGCCTCGTCGGGATGCCGGGCGACACGCTGGAGATGCGCGAGAAGATCCTCTACGTGAACGGCCACCCGATGCACGAGCCCTACGCGCGGTATATCGACCAGCGGGGAGATGCCGTCCACCCCGACATGCGATGGCAGTCCAACCACCTCATCGCAAGCACCGCCCGGGGGTATCACCCGACCCGTGACAACTGGGGTCCTCTCGTGGTGCCGGCCCACGAGTACTTCATGCTCGGCGACAACCGCGACAACAGCGAGGACTCGCGCTATTGGGGCTTCGTGCCCCGCGAAGCGATCCGGGGTCGCCCCTGGTTCGTCTACTACTCGTTCGATCCGAGCATGTCGAGTCGCATGCCGTGGATCAGGTACGTGCGTTGGAGCCGGATCGGTGAGCCCATCCGATAGCCTCGCGCGTTGACGCCGCACGTGTTCGAGGGGGGTGCAGTTGCGCGACGGCGCTCGTGTCCCCATTTGTACTTCGACGTCCGTTCACTTCCCGTCAGTCGGTTCCACGAGGGTGGCTCCGGCGATCCGGGATGACCCCCCGCCGACCGAGCCCCCGATGAGCTTCACCTCCCGCCGAGGCACCTTCCGGGAAGGCTCCCTGGACCAGTACCTCAAGGAGATCAGCCAGTACCCCCTGATCGACCGCGAGGAGGAGGCGGCGCTGGCCCGTCGCATTCGCAAGGACGACGAGGACGCGCTCAACAAGCTGGTGCGCTCGAACCTGCGCTTCGTCGTCTCGGTCGCGAAGAAGTACCAGAACCAGGGGGTTCCGCTCCCGGACCTGATCAACGAGGGGAACCTCGGCCTGATCCGTGCCGCCCACAAGTTCGACGAGACCAAGGGCATCAAGTTCATCAGCTACGCGGTCTGGTGGATCCGCCAGGCGATCCTGCAGGCGCTCGCAGAGCAGAGCCGGATCGTCCGCGTCCCGCTCAACCGTGCCGGCGCGCTGCACCGCATCGGACGCCGAAGCTCCGCGCTGCTCCAGGAGCTCGGACGGGAGCCCACCGTCGACGAGATCGCCGAGGGTCTGGACATCTCCCAGGAGGAGGTGGAGCGCACGCTGGCGATCAGCCAGTCGCACCTGTCCCTCGACGCGCCCCTCACACCGGGCGAAGACAACCGGCTCCTCGACTACCTCCCGGACCAGTATTCCCCCGGACCGGAGGACGAGGCGTACGAGCGGGCTTTGAAGCAGACCATCGAGGAGGCGCTGTCCACGCTGAAGGAGCGCGAGGCGAAGATTCTCCGGCTGTATTTCGGGCTCGACGACCAGGACCCGATGACGCTGGAGGAGATCGGGGCGCTGCTCGGGATCACGCGGGAGCGCGTGCGCCAGATCAAGGAAAAGGCGCTGGTTCGGCTCCGCCACGCCTCGAGGGCGCGTTTCCTCGAGACGTTCATGTAGCTCCCGCGTCGCGGTCGCACCGCGGAAAGCCCCGTCCCGCAACGTCTCCGCCCGTTGACACCCTCCGGGCCCTCGGATATCATTCAAAGCTCTATATTCCAACCGCCTTTCTGGGCGCCGAGGGCATGAGAACGTATACGCCGAAAGCCGACGAGATCGAGCGGAAGTGGTGGCTCGTGGACGCGTCCGAGAAGCCCCTGGGCCGGATCGCGACCGAGATCGCACGCGTCCTGCGTGGCAAGCACAAGCCGATCTTCACTCCGCACCTGGACACGGGTGACCACGTGGTCGTGGTCAACGCGTCGAAGGTGACCCTCACGGGCAGGAAGGCCGACCAGAAGACCTACTTCCGGCACTCCGGGTACATGGGCGGCGAACGGCACATCCCGTTCAGGCGCATGATCCGGTCGCACCCGGAGCGCGTGGTGGAGCTCGCGGTCCGCGGGATGCTGCCGAAGAATGCGCTCGGTCGCCAGATCCGCAAGAAGCTGCGGGTCTACGCAGGGGCGGAACATCCGCACCAGGGCCAGCAGCCCGAGCCCCTGGACATCTGACGAGGGACCCGAGCACATGGCCATGCAGAACCAGATCCAGTCGGTGGGCCGACGCAAGACGTCGACGGCCCGCATCACCCTGCGCCCGGGCAAGGGCGAATGGAAGGTCAACGGGCGTACCCTGGCGGAGTACTTCCCCAGGGAGACGCATCGCATCCGCATCGAGGAGCCGCTGCGGGCCACGGGGCTCGACGGGCAGTTCGACGTGCTGGTGCGGGTGAACGGCGGTGGGCTGACCGGCCAGGCGGATGCCGTCCGCATGGGCGTGGCCCGCGCCATCGTGGAGCACGACGAGGAAGCGCGGCCGACCCTGCGCGAGCGCGGGCTGCTGACGCGGGACCCCCGCAAGGTCGAGCGGAAGAAGCCCGGCCGGCCGAAAGCCCGCAAGCGCTTCCAGTTCTCGAAGCGCTGATCCGCGGATCGCGGGAGCGCTTCTTATCCTGATCGGGGCGTAATCGGCCCCACACAAGCGAGTGGACGCGACATGCAGGAAGTCGGCCTGAACCAGCTTCTGGAGGCCGGTGTCCATTTCGGGCACCAGACCCGCCGTTGGAACCCGAAGATGAAGCAGTTCATCTTCACCGAGCGCAACGGCATCCACATCATCGATCTCCGCAAGACGCTCGACCGACTGCAGGCCGCCGAGCAGGCGGTCCGCGAGGTCGTGCTCCGCGGTGAGCGCGTGCTGTTCGTGTGCACGAAGAAGCAGCTGCGCGGCATCGTCGAGCAGGAAGCCCAGCGGTGCGGGTCCTTCTACGTCACCGAGCGGTGGCTCGGTGGCATGCTCACCAACTTCCAGACCATCCGGAAGCAGATCCGGCGCCTCAAAGAGCTGGAGCGCGGGCAGGAGGAGAACGCCTTCGAGTTCTATACCAAGAAGGAGCGCCTCCTCCTCGAGCGCGAGCGGCAGAAGCTCGACAAGTACCTGGTCGGCGTGAAGGACATGGGGCGGTTGCCCGGAGCCGTGTTCATCGTCGACGCGAAGCGGGAGACGATCGCGGTCCGCGAGGCGTCCCGGCTCAAGGTGCCGGTGATCGCGATCACCGATACGAACGCCGACCCGGACAAGATCGACTACCCCATCCCGGGCAACGACGACGCGATCCGCTCGGTGCAGCTGATCACCGGCGCCATCGCGTCGATGATCGAGGCTACGCGACGGGAGGTCCCGGAAGACCAGAGGCGCCCCGAGGACGTGGAGGCGACGACCTACTCCACCGAGACCGGGGAGACCACGGAGAAGGAGCGTCCGGCCCGGCGCCGTCCGCGGCGCAAGCGGCGTCCACGCCCCGAAGTCATCGCCCAGCACCTCAAGGGGGACGAGGAAGGTGGAGAGGGCGCCGAGGAGGAGGGCGCCGAGAGTGCCGGCGAGACCGAGGGTGCCAAAGCCTCGGCGGAGGAGGCGCCCCCGCCCAAGAAGTCCCGCAGCAAGAAGACCGCGGCCGCCGCGGTGGGCGACGGTGGCGAGGAGGCCTCGGAGAGCGAGTAGCGCTCCCGGAAGGACCGGGTTCGGTGAACCCGTCCCTCCCGGCCTGGAGCCGGGGAGGAGTGCAGGAGGCGGTAGCGACGACGGAGGCCGGCTTTCCGTTGGCTCCGCCTCTTTTCATGGGCCGGTGGCAGGGCGCCCCGGTTCGGGATTGAACGTGAAGACGGATCGACCATGACGACGACGATCAGTGCCCAGGACGTGAAGAAGCTCCGCGACATGACCGGCGCGGGGATGATGGACTGCAAGAAAGCCCTCTCCGAGGTGGACGGCGACCTGGAGAAGGCAATCGATCTGCTGCGGGCGAAGGGCGCGGCCAAGGCCGCCAAGCGCGCCGAGCGGGCGACCAACCACGGGGTCATCGGCAGCTACGTTCACTTCGACGGGAAGACGGCCGTCCTGGTGGAGGTGAACTGCGAGACCGACTTCGTGGCCAACACGGACGACTTCCGGGCGCTCGCCAAGGATCTGGCGCTCCACATCGCATCCGCGGCGCCCCTGGCCGTGTCGCCGGCCGACATTCCGGCGGAGGTCGTGGAGCGCGAGCGCCACGTCTACCAGGAGCAGGTCCGCGCGGAAGGCAAGCCCGAGGCCATCGCCGGGAAGATCGTCGACGGCAAGATGCAGAAGTTCTTCAAGGAGAACACGCTGCTGGCGCAGCCGTTCGTGAAGGATCCCGACAAGACGATCGAGCAACTGGTCACCGAGGTTTCGGCCAAGACCGGGGAGAAGGTCGAGGTCGCCCGCTTCGCCCGTCTCAAGGTCGGGGAGCGCTGACCCACCGACGGCAGGAGGTCCGCGGATGAGCGACGGAACGCCCGCGCCCAAGTACGGCAGGGTCCTTCTCAAGCTGTCCGGCGAGGCGCTCGCGGGGGAGCGGGGCTTCGGCATCGAGCCGTCCGTCGTCGACCGGCTGACGGACGAGATCCGCTCCATCGCGGAGATGGGCGTGTCCCTCGGGGTGGTGATCGGCGGTGGGAACATCGTCCGCGGAGCGCTGGCTTCCCGCCAGGGGATGGACCGGGTCCAGGCCGACTACATGGGCATGTTGGCGACGGTCATCAACGCCCTGGCCGTGCAGGATCTCCTGGAGGCAAAGGGGGTCGAGACCCGGGTCCTGACCGCCATCCGCATGGAGGAGATTGCCGAGCCCTACATCCGGCGTCGCGCCATGCGTCACATGGAGAAGGGTATGGTGGTGATCTTCGCCGGGGGCACCGGCAACCCCTACTTTTCCACGGACACGGCGGCCGTCCTGCGGGCGATCGAGATGGAGTCGGACGTGGTCATCAAGGCCACCAAGGTGCAGGGCGTGTACACGGCTGACCCCCACAAGGACCCCGAGGCGCGCTTCCTGCCCACGGTGACCTTCCAGGAGGTGATGGCACGCGAGTTGGGCGTGATGGACGCCGCCGCGGTCTCGCTCTGCAAGGAGAACGGGCTTCCCATCATCGTCCTCAACCTGGAGGACCGCGGTGCCGTGGCCGCGGCCATCCGTGGTGAGCAGGTCGGTACGCTTGTATCGTAGATCCCCCCTACGTCGGCTTCCCGAACTACATCCGGAGAGATCATGACCACGGTGGAAGACGCCACGCAACGCATGGAGGAGGCGCTCGACGCGATGCGGCGCGAGTTCGCTTCCGTCCGCACCGGCAAGGCGACCCCGGCCCTTCTGGATACCGTGCGGGTCGACGCCTATGGATCCAAGATGCCGATCAACCAGGTCGCGACCGTGCACACGCCGGAGCCGAGCCTGTTGGTGGTCCAGCCGTTCGACAAGTCCCTCATGGGCGCGGTCGAGAAGGCCATCCAGTCCGCGGACCTCGGGCTCAACCCGAGCAACGACGGCAACATCATCCGGGTGCCGATTCCCCCGCTCAACGAGGAGCGGCGCAAGGAGTACGTGAAGCTGCTGCACAAGATGGCCGAGGAAGGCCGCGTGTCGATCCGCCACGCGCGACGGACGGTCCGCGAGGAGCTCCACAAGAAGGTGAAGGACCACGAGATCAGCGAGGACGAAGGGCACCGCCGCGAAGAGGCCGTCGAGAATCTCACCCACGACTACACCGAGAAGATCGACGAGCTGCTCAAGCACAAGGAAGAGGAAGTCCTGGCGTTGTAGGACCGACGCACACCCGTCACCATGTCGTCCGAGCTCCTCGACCGGATCCGCCTGAGTGGCGACGTGCCACGGCACGTCGCGATCATCATGGACGGAAACGGGCGATGGGCGCGTCAGCGGGGGCTTCCCCGTCACATGGGCCATCGCGAGGGGATGAAGGCCGTCCGCGAGGCCATCGAGGGTGCCGTGGAGGCCGGGGTCGAGATCCTGACGCTGTTCGCGTTCTCCACGGAGAACTGGCAGCGGCCGGCGAAAGAGGTGTCGGCCCTCATGGCCCTTCTCCAGCTCTATGCCCGCAAGGAGCTACAGGAGCTTAGACGGAGGCGCGTCGAGGTGCACGTTCTGGGCGAGCTCGACCGCGTGGACGACGCCACGCGAAAGGCGATCGACACGATCGTCGAGGGGACGCGGGGCGGGGATGCGCTCCGGCTGAACCTCATGATCTCGTACGGTGGTCGCGAGGAGATCGTGCGGGCCGTTCGTGAGCTCGCGCGCCGCGTCGCCGAGGGGGAGGTCGCCCTGGACGAGATCGACGAGGAGGCGTTCCAATCCGCGCTGTTCACCACCGGCGTTCCCGATCCCGACCTCCTCATCCGCACCTCGGGAGAGTACCGCATCAGCAACTTCCTCCTCTGGCAGCTCGCCTACACCGAGTTGCACATATCGCCCGTGCTCTGGCCCGACTTCAACCGTGAGACGCTGTTCGGGGCCGTGGCCGACTACCAGCGCCGGGAACGGCGGTTCGGGCGCGTCTCGGCGCCGTGAAGGACCTCGCGTCGCGTGTCGCGGTCGCCGTGGTCGGGATTCCGGCGGTACTCGCGCTCCTCTACGTCGGTGGGTGGGCGCTGGGCCTGTTCCTCGCCGCCTTCGCCGCACTCGGCGCGGGAGAGGTCTACCGCTTCGCCGAGACGCAGGGGACCCGGCCGCTGAGCCGGCTGGGAATACCGGCGGCGGCGCTGGTCGCGCTCGCGCCGGTCCTCCACACGGACTACGCCGACGCCGCACCGGTGATGATGGCCGTGCTCCTGGCCCTGGGCGTGCTGACGCTCACCCTGGCGCTCTGGTCCAGGGGGCCCAAGGGCCGTCCGCTGGCCGTGGTGTCCGTGACCGTCTTCGGCGCGGCGTACGCGGGGCTTCCCCTCTCCTTCGCGCTCCTGCTGCACGCGCTCCCCACCCGGATGGGTTGGGGGCCGGTCGACGCCTCGCCCTGGGTCGGCGCGATGGTGGTCGCCCTCCCGCTCGCCGCCACCTGGGTCGGCGACGCCGCGGCCTACTTCCTCGGCACCGCGTGGGGCCGTTCGAAGCTCTTCCCGACGATCAGCCCCAACAAGAGCTGGGTGGGAGCGTGGGCGGGGGTCGTCGGTGCGGCGGTGGCCGGCCTGGGCTGGTACCTCCTTGTGCGGGACGCGCTTCCCGGGTTGCCGATCGACGGCTGGGCCGCGTTCGCGGGCGTGGGCGCCTTACTCGGCGTGGGCGCGATCCTCGGAGACCTCGCGGAGTCGCTGCTGAAGCGCGAGGCCGGCGTGAAGGACTCGGGACGCCTCCTGCGCGGCCACGGCGGGGTGCTGGATCGACTCGACGCGCTCACGTACACCTTCCCCCTCGCGTACCTGGTGCTCCGGGTCGCCGAGGCGCTGTCGTGATCCGTCTCGCGATCCTGGGAGCCACCGGCTCGATCGGCCGCAGCACCCTCGAGGTCGTGGCCCGCCATCCCGGTCGCTTCGAGGTGGTCGCGCTCACCTCGAACCGCCGCGTCGAGGCGTTGGCGGCCCAGGTCGCACGGGTGCGTCCGCGGCTGGCCGTCGTCGGCGACGAAGGGGCCTCTCTCCCGATGCCCCGGGCGGGCACGGAGTGGCGGCGTGGGCGCGGCGCCGTGCTGGAGGCGGCGACGCTACCCGACGTCGACGTCGTGGTCAACGCGCTCGTCGGCTCCGCCGGGCTCGAACCGACGCTGCTCGCGCTGGAGGCGGGCCATCGCCTGGCGTTGGCGAACAAGGAATCGCTCGTCGCGGGCGGGCCCCTGGTGCTGCAGGCTGCGGGGCGGGGTGGGGCGGAGATCGTGCCCATCGACTCGGAGCACAGCGCGATCCTGCAATGCATCGAGGGCTACGACCGCTCGGCCGTGCAGCGGATTACGCTGACGGCTTCGGGCGGACCGTTCCGCGGACGCAACCCGGCGCAGCTCCAGCACGTACGGCCTTCGGAGGCACTCAACCACCCGACGTGGGACATGGGGGCGAAGATCACCGTGGACTCGGCCACACTCGCCAACAAGGCGCTCGAGGTCATCGAGGCGCACTATCTGTACGGCTTCGGGTACGAGAGGATCGGTGCGGTGGTGCACCCGCAGTCTATCGTGCATTCGTTCGTGGAGTTCGTGGACGGCTCCGTGCTGGCCCAGATGGGGTTTCCCACCATGGAACTCCCCATCCTCTACGCATTGAACTATCCGGAGCGGGTGGAGGACGGGACGCTACGCACGTACGATCCGGTGCGGGCCTCGCCCCTCACGTTCGAGGACATCGATCACGAGGCGTTTCCGCTCTTCGGCCTCGGTGTCGAGGCCGGAAGGCGAGGTGGGTGCGCCGCCGCGGTGTACAACGCTGGGAACGAGATCGCCGTTCAGGCGTTCTTGGAGGAGAGGGTTCGCTTCCCGGAGATGGCGGACGTGGTCGAGGCCGCGCTCGACGGCGTGGGGGTCCACGAGATCCACGACGTCGAGGATGTGCTCGCCGCCGACGGGGAGGCACGCAGTCTGGCGCTCAGGGCCGTAAAGCGGCTCGAACGGGTCCGTACAGAGACGACCGCATGACCATTCTCGCGACAGTGATCGTTCTCGGCGTGCTCATCTTCGTGCACGAGCTCGGCCATTTCGCCGCCGCGAAGGCCGTGGGCGTCGAGGTGCAGCGTTTCTCGATCGGACTCGGGCCGAAGCTGTTCGGAATCCGCAGGGGTGAGACCGAGTACGTTCTCAGCGCGATCCCGCTGGGCGGGTACGTGAAGATGGGTGGGATGGACGACGAGGTCATGGAGCGTCTCGAGGGTGGCGCCACCGGAGGGGAACGCAAGCCAGGACCGAGAGACTTCGACGCCAAGCCGATCTGGGCGCGCACGTTCGTGATCTCCGCGGGCGTGATCATGAACATGATCTTCGCGTTCGTCGTGTATGCGTTCGTGTTCGCCCACTGGGGATTTCCCCAGCCCGACACCACGCGCGTCGGTTACGTCGACAGGGCGCTGCTTCCACCCGGCACCGAGGCGCTCGCCCGGATCCAACCCGGCTCGTACATCGTTCGCATCGGCGACGTGGTGGTCCACAACTGGGGTGACGTCGAGGACGGCCTGTACCACGGCAGTCCTGGTTCCACGACCATGGTGCTGACCGACCCTGCGGACACTCTGCGGATCGACATCCCCGCCGACGAGGCGTCACGCCGGAGGCTGGTGCAGTCCGTCGACCTGTGGGTCGACGCCGCGATCGGCCTGGTGAACCCCGGCTCCCCGGCGGAGAAGGCGGGGCTGAAGGAAGGCGACAAGATCGTCGCAGTGGACGGAATCCCGGTGAAGAGCTGGTACGACTTCCGGTCTCTCGTCGAGGTCAGACCGGGAGAGCGGGTGGACATCACCGTCCGGCGGGAGGGCGGCGACCTCGTCCGCCCGGTCACGCTGGATGCGGTGCAGGAGGAGCGGCCCGACGGCAGCACAGCCGAGGTCGGCAAGGTCGGTGTCTACCCGCCGGCCGAGAACATCTCCTACCGGCCCGTGTCGCTGCGGGACGCGCTGGTGGGCGGGTACCGTCAGACGGTCGGCGTGACCGGGATGATCCTGGGCTTCCTGCGGGATCTCTTCACGGGTGGCGTGTCGCCGCGCTCGGTGGGCAGCATCGTCACGATCGGCGAGGCGTCCGGATCGGCCGTGCGCGCCGGCATGGGCCAGTTCCTGCAGTTCATGGCGTTGTTCAGCGTGAACCTCGCGGTCTTGAACCTCCTGCCCATCCCGGTGCTGGACGGCGGGCATCTCCTCTTCCTCGGCATCGAGGCCGTACGCGGTCGGGCCCTGTCGGCGGAGCAGCGACTCCGCTGGAGCAACGTCGGGTTCCTGATCGTGATGGGCATCATGCTCTGGGCGCTCTCGAACGACTTCCTGAGGCTGTTCGGGCTGTAGCCGCCGGGGGCGCCCGTCGCCTCAGCCGTCCACGGTCATTCGCGACCGTGGGGCGAGGAGTTTCCCATGAGAGCCCCGCCTGCTCCCATGAAACCGTGCGCTGCCCCCGCGGCGCCCCGTGTCACGTCGGGCATTTCCCGACTTCGGCGCTTCGGCGTGTTTGCCGAGATTTGCATTGCCGGAATGCCGGAAACCCAACCTGGAACGAGCGATGACGCACCCCTCTCCCGTCGCGGAGCCACACAAGATCAAGACCGTCCGCCTTCTGTCCTTCCCCGTGCTGGAGGAGCGGAAGAAATACCTCGCCGACGCCCGCTTCAACGTCTTCAACCTCACGCCAGCGCAGATCACCTTCGACATGACGTCGGTGGGCACCAGCGCGATGAGCCAGGAGCAGCTCGCCGGACAGTTCCTGGGCGACGAGGCCTACGCCGGCAGCCGCAACTTCGAGAAGCTGCAGGCGGCCGTGCGGGATGTGCTGGGACACGGGTACGTCTGCCCCACGCACAACATCCTGGGCTCGATCAAGCTACTGGTGTCGACGCTCGTACCGGCCGGCTCCATCGTACCGAGCAATGGCCGGGACCGGATGGACGTGCTCACGCCTCGCGAGGTGGAGGTCCTCGATGTGCGCGATCGGTCGGCCCCGGTGTTCACAGGCGACATCGACCTCGCTCGCCTCGAGGAGATCCTCCGGGGCGGCTCCGTCCCGATCGTCGACGTCCAGGCCTTCGCGGACGGACAACATCCAATCAGCCTCAAGAATCTCCGGGAGGTCCGCGAGCTGGCGGACAAGCACGGCGCACGGCTTGTCCTGGACGGCTCCCGGGTCATCGAGAACGCGTGGTACGTGCAGCGCCACGAGACGGGACACGCGGATCGCGACATCCGCTCGCTGGTACGCCAGATGGTCAAGACCAGCCACGTCCTCCAGCTCGATGGTGCCCAGGACCCGAAGGCGAACGCCGGTGGGCTTCTGAGCACGGACAACCCCGGCGACCACGAGCGCTTCATGAACGAGGTGGTCGTCTTCGAGGGGCTGCACACCTACGGCGGGATGGCCGGGCGCACGATGGAGGTGCTCGCCCGCGGGCTGGCGGAGATGGCGGACGAGGACGAGGTCCGCTGGGTGATGCATCAGACCGAGCGGTTCACCGGACGCCTGCGCGACGCGGGCGTTCCGCTGGAGCGGGGGTGTGACGGCGCCTACATCCGTGCGGACCAACTGCTCCCCCAGGCCGGCACCACCGCCCGGGACACTTTCAGCGCAGCGCTCTATCTCCTGGCGGGCGTCCGAGCGGTGGCGATGTACCGGAAGGGCTCGGAAGGGCTCGTGCCCGTCCAGATTCCGCGCCTGGCGATGACGAACGCGCAGCTCGACCAGGTCGCCGACGCGATCGTCTCGCTCGCGCGACAGGCCGACGGGATCGCCGGGCTGCAGGTGGCGGAGCGGGGAGAGTGGCGCGACCAGATGACGTACCACTGGGTGTTTCCGGACCTCGAGCCGTTCTCTTTCGAAACGACCCCCTACCGGATCCACACGGTCGAGCGGGTGGGCGTCCTCACCCGGGGGCAGAGGGAGAAGGCGATCCGTGCGGCCGGATACAACACCTTCCTCCTCCCGTCGGAGGATGTGACGATCGACCTGCTCACGGACTCGGGCACGTCGGCGATGAGCACAGACCAGTGGGCGGCCTACGAGGGCGTGCGCGCCACGCCGGCTACCTCGTCCGAGTACCACAGGCTCGTGGAGGTGCTGCGAGACGCGCTGGGATACGAGCACGTCATCCCGACGCACCAGGGACGCGCCGCGGAGCACATCCTCAGCCAGATCATGATCCGCCCCGGGCAGCTCGTGCCGGGCAACATGTACTTCACCACGACCAAGCTGCACCAGGAGCTCGCCGGCGGGGCCTTCGTCGACGTGATCGTGGACGAGGCGCACGATCCCCAGAGCACCTTCCCGTGGAAGGGCAACATCGACCTGGACAAGCTGCGCGCCGTCGTGGACGAGCACGGCGCCGACCAGGTCGCGTACATCTCGTTCGAGCACTCGGTGAACATGGCCGGTGGCCAGCCGGTCGGCATGGACAACATGAAGGAGGTCTACGCGTACTGCGCGGAACGAGGGATCCCGGTGTTCTTCGATTCGACCCGGTGCGTTGAGAACGCGTACATGATCCAGGCGCACGACCCCCGGTACGCGGACACCCCGGTGCGGGACATCCTGCGCGAGATGATGGTCTACGGGGACGGGTGCACCGTGAGCGGGAAGAAGGACTTCCTGATCAACATCGGCGGGGTGCTCGCCTTCCGTGACAACGCGACGTGGGCCGAGCGCGCGGAGGAGCTGCTGCGCATCTACGAGGGCAACGTCACGGACGGCGGGCTCGCCACGGCTGATCTCGCAGCCGTCGCACGTGGGGTGGAGGAGATGGTCGACGACCGCTACATCCGCTCCCGCGTACGCCAGACGGAGGCGCTCGGACGCATGCTGCAGGAAGCGGGCGTCCCGATCGTGACGCCGGTCGGAACGCACGCGGTATTTCTGGACGCCAAGCGCTTCCTTCCGCACATCGACCAAGACGAGTATCCCGCCCAGCGGCTCGCGGCCGAGATCTTCGTGGAGACGGGCGTGCGGGCGATGGAGCGGGGCAACGTGTCGAAGGGCCGAAATCCCGGGACCGGCGAGAAC
>Ga0315556_1000374_pt1 | contig 27333 bp, 22 predicted proteins | sample SalMarSW160310MG_FD_202112 | JGI IMG/M metagenome (GOLD analysis project Ga0315556, IMG submission 202112) | Salt marsh sediment microbial communities from the Plum Island Ecosystem LTER, Massachusetts, United States - Salt Marsh Sediment SW1603-10 ...
TTGAAAATAACCATCTATGAGTGAGTCTTCGTGGATGGGCCAGCCTGTGGGCGGCCCCTTGAAGAATCCCGTTCCGGTCTTATTTTCCTATCAAATGCGTGTACGGAGGTTCCCGGAAATGGGAAATCAAATGAAGACATGGGTCCTGATGGCGGTGTTGACTGCCCTGATCGTCTGGCTGGGAGGGCTTTTCGGGGGCCGGCAGGGAATGATCCTGGCCTTTATCCTCGCCGCGGGAATGAATTTTTTCAGCTACTGGTATTCGGACAAGATGGTCCTTCGCATGTACCATGCCAGAGAGATTTCACCCGGTGAAGAGCCCGAACTCCACCAGATTGTCAGCTACTTGGCTGGGAGGGCAGGGGTCCCCATGCCACGGATATACGTGATTCCCGGGCAGGAGGCGCCTAATGCCTTCGCAACGGGAAGAAACCCGGAGCATGCGGCTGTTGCAGTGACCGAAGGCCTGTTGAAACTCATGAACAATGAACAGCTTACAGGCGTTCTGGCCCACGAGATGGCCCATGTCCAGAGCCGGGATATCCTCATAGGCTCCATTGCCGCAACCATGGCGGGGGCCATCATGATCCTGGCTACCATGGCCCGGTGGTCGGCCTTTTTCGGCGGAGGGATGGGAGACGATGAGGAAGGGGGCGGGCTCGGCTTTATCGGCCTCATCGCCATGTCCATTCTGGCGCCCATTGCCGCCATGGTGATCCAGATGGCCATTTCGCGGTCCCGGGAATACCATGCCGATTCGGCCGGAGCTGGTTTTGCGGGGAATCCTGACGGCCTGGCAAGCGCCCTCGAAAAGCTAGGGTCCTATTCGGGACGACTGCCCATGAATACACATCCCTCCACTGCGCACATGTTCATCGTCAATCCCCTCTCCGGAAAGAGTATAATGAGCCTGTTCGCCACCCACCCACCCCTGGAGGAACGGATTGCCCGGCTCAGGGGGAGCGGTCCGGCCGCCCCGCACCCGGCCGTCTCCAGGAAACCCGACGGCATTGAACAGGCGGAGGCCTTCTGGAAAAACCTGGAAGGGAAATAGTGGTAATAGGGGACAGGCGAATTATGCACAGATAAAAACTTTATAAGTCGCCCTGAATTTTGAGATCTTGAGCCATATTGACGGTCGGTGCTTCTATAGTATTTGTGGAGAGGCACAACCTGTTATTACCATCTGAGCAACACCGCATGGCAGTGAAATAGGTATTGACAACGGTTATACCAATGAGTAGTATGTGGATATGCAAGGAGGTATACCCATGGGAAGCATTAAGACTGCTATTTCTTTAGAAAAACCATTGTTCGAGCAAATTGAAGCTCTGGCAAAAGAAATGGAGATCTCGCGTAGTCGTCTCTTTGGCATGGCGGCCAAAGATTTTCTAGAGCGGTACAAGAATAGAAAATTGCTGGAAGCGATAAATGATGCCTATTGCGATATGCCCAGCGATGAAGAAAGTGAACTGTTCGCTGAAATGCTGGATCGCCACTCTGACATGGTCAAAGAGCAATGATAATCAATCAAGGGGATATATACTGGGTTCGTCTAAGAAAACCTTCCGAATCCGAACCAAGTTATCGGCACCCCCATGTTGTGATACAGAACAATCTTTTCAATCGGAGCCGCATCAGCACTGTGGTTGTGGTATCTCTTACCTCAAATATTAAACGAGCAAAGGCACCTGGCAATATTCTCTTGGACAAACGTGAGGCCAATCTCACGAAAAAAAGCGTTGTGAATATCTCGCAAATTTTCACGGTGAACAAGAGTGATTTGGAGGAAAAAATAGGTACTCTTAGCCAGGAACGTCTGGGCGAGGTTCTGATGGGCGTGCGCTTGATTACAGAACCTAGAGATATTGACATCCAATAGGGCCGGTTTTCGTCACGCCAGACTATATTCTACCAGATAAATCCGAATATAAAATCCAAGTATCAATCGAAATATTGAACCCACGTTATCCCGAGGAAGAAGGGCTCTTTCATATTGACAATAGAGCCATATTAAGGAAATAGGACGCAGGGACCGGATAGTTACACAAGGTTCAGAGAGTCTTTCCCGAATAATGTTCTCCAGGGGATATGACGGGGATGTCTCCCGCAGTATAGAACGTGTCACATGGGGAAACGCAGGGAGGTTTGGCATTTGACCTTAGCAAACCTGATGTCGTGAGAGAATCCATGCAAGTGGTTGCCAAATATGGAGGCAAGCTGAAGCTGCTGAAGACATCTGTTTCTTTACCGCAGTCAGGAGATTCGAATTTCTCTTGTACTTCAGAAGCACATCTCCCCTCAAGAGATCAATTTCGAGGTAATCCATATCAGCAAGCAGATGTTCAAGGAGTGTGCTCTTTCCCACCTGTCTTAGTCATTGCCAACTGTTTGCCTTGCTCCACCTGACTTTTTTAAAGCCAACTTTAAAATAGCCTTGACTTTTTTGTATGTGACTCTAAAATGGTCGTATGGCAATGGCAAGAATCAAAGATTGGGCATTGAACCCGTTGTTTCTGGGCCGAAGGATGTCGTTCATAGCCGGCCCCAGACAGGTTGGGAAGACCACACTTGTACAAGGCTATTTGCAGCATATCAAGCAAGAGCACCTCTACTACAACTGGGATACGGTTACCACCAAAAGGAAATTTTCTGAAAATCAGCTTTTTTTCCTGGAAAATATCCCGGAGGCTGTTCCTGCTCCGAATCATTCAGCCATGCCGAGCTTTTGGGTAGCCTTGGATGAATTTCATAAGCACCCGGATTGGAAAATGGTGCTAAAGGGATATTATGACGAATTTGGGCATTTCATAAGGTTCGTTATTTGTGGCAGTGCACGCCTGGATTATTTTCGCAGATCAGGGGAGTCTCTCCTTGGAAGGTATTTTCTCTTCAAGATGTATCCTATGGGACCGAAAGACGTCCTGAATGCCGAGGATTTTGATCCTCATTCCGCGTGGATTCCCGGGAAAAAGATTCCATCGGCCGAGCCGGACGCAGCGTTTAAGGAAGCCGTTGGTCAACTCATGTCTCTCACAGGTTTTCCGGAACCTTTTTTTGCTGGCTCAATGGAGTTTTACCGAAGATGGCAGGATGCGCATATCAGCCTCCTTACCAGTGAAGAGGTAAGAGACCTTTCCAAGATAAGTGACATTGCCCGGGTTCAACTCCTGTCATCCCTTCTCCCGGAGCGTGTCGGATCACCTCTAAGCGTCAATAGCCTTACCACGAGTTTGAGATGCGCCCATGCTACTGTGAAGAACTGGCTCGAGGCACTGGCCCAGATTTATCTCATTTTTTTTATCCCTCCCTATGCTTCCTCTCTGGCCCGTTCCATTAAGAAAGAACAAAAGATCTATTTTTGGGATTGGGGGATTCACCAGGATGGGGGAAAACGATTCGAAAATTTTCTGGCAGTTCAGCTCATGAAGGCGGTTTCTGCCTGGAATGAGTGTGGCTTGGGGAAATTTTCCTTACAGTATGTGCGCACAAAAGATGGGAGGGAAACCGATTTTCTCATCACAAACCAGGGGAAGCCGATTCTTTTGGTGGAGGCGAAAACATCAGATAAGCATTTAGACAAGAACCTTGTCTATTTCAAGGAAAAGACAGGAGCGAAGCTGGCGTTTCAGGTTGTGATGAGAGCTGACGGACTATTCAGCCAGAAGGCTCCCTCTGTTTTTGTGATTGATGTAAATCGGTTCTTGCTGTTTCTTGCATAGGGTTGGGGTGGCGGGCGATGCGCGACTCGAACGCGCGACCTCTGGTTCCGGAGACCAACGCTCTATCCAACTGAGCTAATCGCCCACACAACTTGTTTTACTAACAGATTTTGGAGATCGGGTCAAGGAGAGATGCCCCCAAAAAAAACAGAGTGGAGACTTGACAGGCATGGAGGAAATAGTTATTTTAAACTAAAAGAACAAGAACCTGGGATACCCGTGCTAGGTCCAAAAGCTTGATCACCAAAAATAAGGGAAAAAGCCAGGCTAGAGACACAACGGTATTCGCGGGGAAGGGCTGGGGAACAAGTGTTCCGTGGCCCTTTTTCTTTCGATCAATTTCCCCCCGGTGTGTTTCTCCTTTCCCTCTGCAGTTGAGGAACTCCATTGCCTAACCCGCATTTCTCACGGGCAATCTATTGTGGCGGCGGATAGCTCCATGTCTCCTGCGTTGCTCTTGAAAAATGACTTTGACGTACTGATAGTACGCCTTCATCCATTTTTCTTTGCATGCCTTGTATCCACGGGACTCTCCATCGCCTCGCTACGAAGGCCCATGAGAAAAGCGGGCTAAAAAAGTTGACAGTGAAAAGGAATCATGGTATCAGAATTTTGGATTTGGTTTCTCTATTGCCTTTCAATCTTCGATGGGGTGCCGCTATGAAAAATGATGAAGAGTCTTTTGCAGACAAGAAAACCGGGGAAGAAGAACTTGTTGATTTCGAATTTGATGAACTGGCAAACGACACCGGCGATACGGAATTGGCAAGCATCGAGGAAGAAGAGATAATCGAGCTTGTTGATGTCGTGGAATCTGGTGAGGAGCCAAGTGCGCCTGTCACTGAAACTGCGGAAATTGAGCGCCTTCTGGATGAGGAGGGGCCCCTGGGGGAGGAGGAGGTTGAAGATCTTTCTGATGAGGGGATCCAACAAGAGCCGGCAGCAGAAGAAGTGACCGGCTCAAGCCTCTTAGAAATGGATGGAACAGGCGAATTCGAGTTGCTTGAATCCGAAGAAACTCGGGCCATTCCCGGAGAAGAAAAGTCGTCCAGTTTGGAGCAAGAGACGCAGGATCTTACGCTGGATCTTGACGCGGCCCTTGAGACCATCGAACCCCTTGAAAAGGAAGTCAGCGCAGAGGAATGGGGTGAACCGGAACCCTCTGAACCGGAGGAGGGGGAAGAAGCGGATTTGGAGGAACTTACCCCGCTAACTGAAGAGGAGGAGGTTCCTCCGGAAGCGGCGGCCATGGAATCCACCGTGAAGCTGCCTGCCGAGGATCTGAGCGCCATTCCTGTGCCGGGCCCAGAACCTCTGGGTATGGATATGGGTGGCGAGGTACCATTCGTAGCCGCAACGGGCATATCCGAAGAAAGACTGGAGGAAATTGTTATCAGCGCGGTCAAAGATTCGGTACAGCATTCTTTGGAAACGGTCGTTGAGCGGGCTGCCAGGGACGCTATGACCGGGGTGGCGGAAAGACTGATCACGGATGCGATCGAGGCCCTGAAGGAGAGCCTTGCTTCTGGATCCGAGTAGTTGAACGTTCCCCATACCCCAATAGATAAATGAAGAGACGCCAGAAATCGGGGGGTTGCCCATGCTGCAACCCCCTTTTTTGATAATAAGTAGTGCCTATTCATAAATGAGATAGTTTGCTTGAGATCAAGTCGAAGATCCCGGACTTTGAGCATAACGATGATAGTGGGCAAAACAGCCATTTTTGGATGCGCACTGAAGAGAGAATCAGGGAGCATTAGAATTGATGGAAAAAGAGATGATGCATTCCAGCTATGAACCAAAAGATGTTGAAAAGAAGTGGTATGATTTCTGGGAGGAACATGGGCTGTTTAAGCCAGATACCCATTCGGATAAAAAATCTTACTGCATTGTGATCCCACCCCCGAATGTGACCGGCACCTTACACATGGGACACGCATTGAATAATACCCTCCAGGATATCCTTTGCAGATATAAGCGGATGAAAGGCTACAATGTTTTGTGGCAATCCGGAACAGACCACGCGGGCATTGCCACGCAGAACGTTGTTGAAAAGGACTTGGCTGCTAAGGGAACGGACCGGCATGCGGTGGGAAGAGAGAAATTTATTGAGCTGGTCTGGGAGTGGCGGAAGAAATATGGTGGATTGATCATCAACCAGTTGAGGAGGTTGGGGTGCTGTTGCGACTGGTCCCGGGAACGATTTACCATGGACGAAGGACTCTCTAGGGCCGTCAAGGAAGTTTTTGTCCGGCTGTATGAAGACGGATTGGTATACCGTGGAGACTATATTATCAATTGGTGTCCCCGTTGCCACACTGCCTTGGCGGACCTGGAAGTGGAACATGAGGACAAAGACAGTTTTCTCTATCACGTCAGGTATCCGTTTGAGTCGAGAGACGGGTATCTCGTGGTGGCAACCACCAGGCCGGAGACACTGCTCGGCGACACCGCCGTTGCCGTGAATCCTGATGATGATCGCTATAAGAATATTCACGGGAAATCTGTTCTCCTGCCCCTCCTGAACAGACCGATCCCGGTCATTTTGGACAAATACGTGGATGTGGAATTTGGAACCGGCGCATTGAAAATTACCCCTGCACACGATCCCAACGATTTTGAGATCGGGGATGCCCATGGGCTCGACCGCGTCAAGGTAATCGATGAAAACGGTATGATGAATGAGTTGGCAGGGAAGTATGAAGGGATTGACCGGTTCGAATGCCGTGAAAAAATCCTGGAAGACCTCAAGGTGGAAGGCCTTCTCGAAAAAATCGAGCCGTACCGGCATGCGGTTGGACACTGCTACCGGTGTAAGACTATGATTGAACCACTCCTGTCGAAACAATGGTTCGTAAAGGTTGGGCCGCTGGCCAAGAAAGCGATGATGGCCGTAAAGGAAGGGGAGACAAGGATCTACCCGACTACCTGGGAAAGGGTTTATTTTGAATGGATGTCTAATATCAGGGACTGGTGTGTTTCCAGACAGATCTGGTGGGGGCACCGGATCCCCGCGTGGTATTGCCAGGATTGCGGTGAGATCATTGTGAGAAAAGAGGCACCGGAGGAGTGCCCCGGTTGTCACAGCCGAAAGCTTGTGCAGGAGACCGATGTGCTCGATACCTGGTTCAGTTCAGCCCTCTGGCCCTTTTCCACCCTGGGTTGGCCTGATGAAACAGATGAATTGAGAACTTTTTATCCCACCTCGGTGCTTGTCACCGGTTTCGATATCCTCTTCTTCTGGGTGGCGAGAATGATGATGATGGGGATTCACTTCATGGGTGAAGTGCCATTCCGGGATGTGTATATTCATGCGTTGGTACGGGATGCCGAAGGGAAAAAGATGAGTAAATCAAAAGGGAATGTCATTGATCCCCTTGAAGTCATGGACCGTTTCGGGACAGACGCATTCCGTTTTACGCTGGCAGCCTTTGCGGCCCAGGGAAGGGACATCAAACTGTCCGAGGAAAGGATCCTTGGATACCGGCATTTCGTCAACAAGATCTGGAATGCGTCCCGGCTGGTGCTCATGAACCTGGAGGGAGGGAATATTCCTGAAAAGCAGGAAGGACTTTACACCCTTCCCGATCGATGGATACTGGCACGTATTGGACAGGTGAGCCGGGAAGTGTCAGAGGCCTTGGAGGAGTACCGGTTCAATGATGCAGCCGGGTCCTGTTACCAGTTCGTGTGGCACGAGTTCTGCGACTGGTACCTTGAGATGGCCAAGCTGGGAATTTACAGCGATGACGAAAGGCTGAAAGCGAATACAAAGGCGGTACTGGCTGATGTGCTCAAGACCATTCTCAAATTGTTGCATCCGTTTATGCCCTTCATTACCGAAGAGGTATGGCAACTGCTCCCGGGAAACGATATGAGCATCATGGTTGCTGATTTTCCGGAGGTTTCCACTGACGAGATAAATGGAAAGGCCCTGGCCGATATGCATCTCCTGATGGGAGTCATAGCCGGGATTCGAAATATCAGGGGCGAAATGCGAATCCCCCCCTCAACACTGGTGCACGCTGTTATGGACGTTCCAGATAAAGAAAAAGAGCGGGTATTGGCGGAAAACCTTGCCCATATCCATACCCTGGGGAAGGTGGAAAAATTTTCCGTTGTATCCCACGCGCCAAAGCCCGAGGCCTCCGCAACCGCGGTATTCGAAGATATGCAGATCCATGTGCTCTTGAAGGGCCTTCTCGATTTCGAGGAGGAGAAGAAACGCATCAACAAGGAGATAGCAAAACTGGAAAAAGAACTCGGGCTCTCCAACCGAAAGCTTGCAAATGCAGATTTCCTGGAAAAGGCACCACCACACATTATTGAAGAGGTCCGGGAAAAGGTTGAAAATTTGACAGGAAAACTCGAGAAACTGCATCAGAATCTGGACTTTTTCAGCGCGGTCTAGGCCGACAAATCTGCAGGAGGAAAACCCCCGATGGGGATCCCAGCTATAGAAATCAAAGACCTGTGGTTTGCATACGATAGGATTCCTGTCCTGAAAGAGGTACGTTTTACCTTACAGCAGGGTGATTTCATGGCGATTATAGGCCCCAACGGAGGGGGAAAGACCACCCTGCTCAAGCTCATGCTGGGCATTTTGGAGCCAAAAAAGGGCACCATACAAATCCTTGGGAGAAAGCCACGCGATGCCAGGGAAAGACTGGGATATGTGCCCCAGAGTACGGACATCAATTTAACATTCCCCATTTCAGTGTTTGAACTGGCATTGATGGGACGACTCTCGCGGTCCCGGTTCGGCAGGCGTTACAGCGACGAGGATAAGGAAAAAGTTGCTGCCTTGCTCAAGAAGGTGGGGATGTGGGACTATCGATTCTGGCCGGTGGGAAATCTTTCCGGCGGGCAACGGCAGAGAATTTTCATCGCAAGGGCACTGGCTGTAGAACCGGCCATTCTTTTCCTGGATGAACCAACGGCGAGCGTTGACCGGGAATTTGAGACAGGGCTTTACGAAATCCTTGACGGATTGAACAAGGAAGTAACCGTGGTGGTAATCACCCACGACGTGGGGGTGGTTTCTAGGTATGTTAAATCAGTTGCCTGCGTCAACCATACACTGATGTTTCACGAAGAGGGAAAGATCACAAAAGAGATGATTGATATGGCATACAAATGCCCCGTGGATCTGGTTGCCCACGGCCTTCCTCACCGTGTCCTGCCCGAACACGAAGGAGAATGATCCATGTGGGAAGCGCTCCATTTTGAGTTTATGCGAAATGCCCTCGCGGCAGGCGTTTTTGTGAGCATCGCCTGCGGGGTTGTGGGCACCCTGGTTGTGGTCAACAGGATGGTTTTCATTTCGGGCGGAATCGCCCATGCCGCTTACGGTGGAATCGGCATGGCCCTCTACTTCGGCATATCACCTCTCATCGGGGCGGGTGTTTTTTCCGTGGGATCTTCGTTGATTATGGGGGCGGTGAGCCTCAAGAGCAGGCATCGAACAGATACCATTATCGGCGTGCTCTGGGCGGTGGGAATGGCCATGGGAGTTATCTTTGTCGACCTTACCCCCGGGTATCACGTTGATCTCATGAGTTATCTCTTCGGGAGCATCCTGGCAGTACCTAAATCTGATCTTTATTTCATGTTTCCCCTGGATTTGGTGATTATCCTGGTGGTCCTGTTCTTCTTCAAAGAGTTTCTGGCCATATCCTATGATGATGAATTCGCCCGCGTCAGGGGAATCCCCGTGAATGCACTTTATCTTCTCTTATTCTGCATGATCGGCTTTTCCGTTGTCATGATTATCCGGATCGTCGGTCTTATCCTGGTCATAGCCCTTTTGAGCATCCCCCCTTACATCGCGGAAAAGGTTACTGACTCCCTTGGGAAGATGATGGTCCTTTCTTCACTCTTCGGAATTTTGTTCACGGTGATAGGCCTCTGGATTTCCTATCGTTTTAATCTTACCTCCGGTGCAGCCATAATCCTGGTTGCCGGGGCAGGTTTTTTCCTTACCCTGGCACTTGACCGTTTCAGCCTATCAGATCAGTCCCAAAATGCGGAAGTGTAGCCCGGGTTTCTCACCGATCTTCGTCGCGAGACAGTGGAGAGCCCCAGAATAGCAAGTTGAGCTTGCGAAATCCCGCTATCGGGAGCGCGTACAGGAAAATGGCCGCAGGCATACTTGCAGTACGTCGAGGTCATTTTTCAAGCGCAACGCAGTAGGCATGGGGCTCTCCGCCTCCGTAGTCCCGCGCTTCGCGGGATTGGTGAGAAATCCGGGGTAGATGCGGCACGATGCGTGCGACGTGGACGTTGCTCCTACAGCACATTTCATTGTTGATCTCTATACGAAATGCTCAGGCGAAAAAAGAAGGGATTGAGCTCTGGCCTCAATCCCTTCTTTGCTTCAAGACGTGACAGCCGATTGACTGTTCACGATATTTTCACTTGTTTCCTAGTATTTCATATACTCCTTTGGGGTGTTCGCGGCGATATATTTAACCGCTTCATAAATACATTTCCGAATGGCCTTTTCCATGGGGGTCTTGGCAAACGCACCCAAACCGCCCCCCATGCCGCCACTGCCGGTCAACATGCCGAGGGAGGCGCCCAGATTCACATCCTTGGCTTCGCCTTCCACCCGGGTGGCCGCGAGGACTTCTGAGGTATGGGTGTCTACGATGCGGATATCCATGGCCATACTGGATTTTTTGAATGCTCCGCCTATAGACCCAAGTATGGCGCTCGCCTTGCCCAGCATGCCGCCGCCAAGGCTACCGCCGCCGCCGGAAGTGGCAGGCTCCCATCCGGTAACAGCGCCCATAATCAAGAGGTCTGCTCCTTTGATGCCGCCCTTCTTGATACCGCTTTTGTCCGTATAGCCTGACTTGGAAAGGGACATCTCCTGCTGCAGGGCCGCAAGATTCTGCCTCTCGAGAACCCGGTATCTTTTTGACTGGACCATGGTTGTGGTGAGCATGTCCCGCAGGCCTGTTGTGTACCCAGAGTGCTCTGAATGGGAGACGGTAATGGCCTTTGCTCCCATACCGGAAATTGTCATGCTCCCTCCGCTTCCCCCTACCTTCCATTCAAAGTTGGCCACGGCAACTTTCGCCTTGGGACCATTGTAAGGGGGTAGTTCCAGTTCTACTCCCTTATCGACATTGGCTTTGGGTTGAACCTGGCTTTCCATGCACCCTGTCGAAGCAAAAAGAAAAACCGATGAGATGAACGCTACCAACATAAACAAAACCTTTTTTCGCATGTTTACCCCCTTATGATGATTTATTGAATATTGGGTTGTCTTTTCCCGAGAAGGTTATGAACTGATTGATTCTCTGTTACCCCGCTCTCTAAACTTTGTCAACCAAAAATAGAAGAGTCAAGCAACTTTCATGGAATTGTGAACTCTGCAAATCTCGTGCCGCAAAAGGGATAAATGTCCCTTTGATTCCCTTTTCCCGTGTCCTTGTCTCCAATGCGAAATGCTTGTTAGGGACGATAATCATGTTGACAGGGAGAGGGGTCCTGGGAAATGATACAAGAATTGTAACTACTCAGGCCAAGAGGCTGCAGGTGGATAGGCTATAGGAGAGTAAAGGCCCTCATGCGTAAAAACTAACAGCATTCACTCAGCAGCCTTGATAGAAAGGAAGAAAACAAGCTTTTGGAGATGAGTATGAAATGGGATGTTTTCAGACCACGGGAAATGGCAAGGTGTGATCCTGTGGTGGAGGCAATTGAGAAAAAGGAAAAGGCCATTGAAAGATTCGCCCCTCGAGAGTACCGCAGTGAACGTGAGCGGTTCTATTACAATTACAGGATCATGCCTCTCTACCGGGGAAGATTGCTCACTTTTCTCGAAACGGTGTCAAAAAGGGAACGATTGAAAGACAACCCCGCAACACAAGGAAGGGAACTCTTCCTGACACTCAGGAATTTTTACGATCCCCGGCGAAAAGCAAGCCCTGAAGCCATTGCAAATGACCCCGGTTTCAGGCGGAAGTTCAAGGAAGTTTATCGTTATTTCTATAACCGCGAGTGTCCCTTGTTTGAGGAGATTGCCGATTGGTTTTTGAGGGCAGGAAGTTGACCGCTCGCGTTGAATACCATTTTCCATTCGCAACGTGGACGTTGCTCTTACAGAATGTTTGATCATTGATCTCTGTAGGAGCGAACTCCTGCTCGCGACTATGCGTTGTTTAAGTTGCCCTGTTCATTGGGCAGATACAAAAGGAGACACTATGGCAAAACACAAGAAAATTGAAAGGCAAAGGGAGATTGACCGGAGGCGTCGGAGAAGAGAAAAGCGGAAAAAAATGAAGGCCCGCGAGGCTGCTTCTCCAGGAAGGGGTCGGGAAAAAGGGTAGGATTTAGGACCACTAAGGGCCTGTCATGACCGGCCCTGAACAGGAGGCCATGGCCAGTTTTCCGGCATGGGAGATTCAATGACAACATCCTGATCCATCGTCGGGTGGCGGCAGACAAGCCGCTTTGACAGGAGTGCGATTGTTCCCGACGGCAGGATTACCGAAGATCCGTATTTCACGTCGCCCAAGACAGGGTGCCCCAGGGCCGCCAGTTGACAGCGAATCTGGTGGTGACGGCCGGTGACAAGCGTGACTTCCACAAGGCTGAATAGAGCACTGCTCTCAAGTATTCGATAGTGGAGCAGGGCAAGTTTCCCCGAGGAGTCATTCGGGCCGGTGACGACCGCTTTGTTGCGGGTCCTGGCGAGAAAGAGTTCAGATTTCCCTTCAAGAGGGGACGGGGTGCCGTGCACGACCGCCCAATAGATCTTTTCAACGGTCCGGTCTCGGATCTGGGCGGAAAGACGTGCTGCGGCCTTTGAGGTCCTGGCGAAAAGTGCGAGACCGGCAACAGGCCTGTCGAGGCGATGCACAAGGCCGAGAAATACGTTGCCCGGTTTTTGATACCGGTTCTTGATCCACGCTTTCGCCCAATCCAGGAGCGAGAGGTCACCGGTCTTGTCCCTCTGGATCAGCATCCCCGGCGGCTTGTAGACGCCCAGGAGGTGATTGTCTTCATACAGGATCTTAATTTGGGTATCGAGGTTTGCCATGTTCAAAATGCTAGCTCAAGAGCACCAAAATGTCTTCTGATTTTTTCGGGAAAAAAGCAATGCAACCGAGCCGCTCATCCATGATCAGAATTTTTGAGAGAAGCGGATTCGAACTGAAGAAGGAAACGTACGAACTCCTGTGGCAATTTCACCGGCAGGTCCATGAGAAAAGTGATGAGCTGGATCTCACCAGGATAAAAAATTTTGAGAGCATGGTAGTCAAACACTATGTGGACTGCGCATATGTGCCGAGGCTGATCCAACTCCCCTCACCTTTGCTTGACATCGGTTCCGGCGCGGGTTTCCCCGGGATTCCCATCAAGATCCTTGCTCCCCAGGTATATGTGATCCTGTCTGAGGGGAGGAAAAAGCGGGCGATATTTCTTGAAGAAGTGTGTGAAGTGCTTGGTCTGGACGAGATCGACGTGTACCCCCACAAGATCCCCGGGAGATTTGAAAGGCCCATTGGAGGAGTGATTACCCGGGCCCTGGAAACCATCCCCAAGACCCTTGATCGTGTAGCGTCCCTCTTACCCGTTGAGGGTAAGGCCATTTTCATGAAAGGGCCTCACTGCGGGGAAGAGATCGAGGAAGCAGGAAAGAGCTGGAGGAGGTTGTTCCAGTTGGAAGAGGATATCTCCTATTCCATTCCCGACACTCCGCACAAGAGACATCTGGTTGTTTTCAGGAAGAAGAAATCTGCCCTGACCCCAGGAGCCGACATCTCTTCAAAATCGGAAGTGGCAGAAAAAGGGAAAGGCCGTTCCGGCTTTAGTATGTTCGGCCGGGTCAAAGAGATTGTCAGCCCCAATAACCCCATTTTCAAGAAATTTCTGAAAGCATTGAAGACCAGGGGCATCCGGAAGCAGGGCCTTGCGCTCCTCTCCGGCGCAAGACAGGTTCGCGAAGTCCTTGAAGAATTCAAGGAGACATGTGCAGGGATCGTTTATGCTGACCCGGAGACCATTCCAGATGTGAGCGATTTGGGGGAGATACCGTGCTATCGACTTCACCCGGATCTCTTTCGCCAGCTCGATCTTCATGAAACCGGGCAGGCTATCCTGGCTGTGAAGGTTCCGAGATTTCAGAAGTGGAGGGATGAGGAGTGGCCGCCCGGGTGCACTCTCTTTGTGCCGTTCCAAGACCCAAGAAACGTGGGGGCGGTCATTCGTTCTGCTGCGGCTTTCGGGGTACCAAGGATTGTCCTTTTGAAGGAAGCGGCTCATCCTTATCACCACGCTTCATTGCGGGCCGCAGGAAGCGCGGTGTGGAGAACTGCGATATTGGAGGGACCGTCAATTAATGAACTCAACGTGACCGGCGTACCCATGGTCACCCTCTCTCCCCGGGGGAAGGACCTCGGGTTATATCGATTCCCACAATCCTTCTGCCTCGTGCCGGGCCTGGAGGGGCCGGGTTTACCCGAAGGGCTGAAAAATGCGGAAGGCCTTTCTATTCCCATGTCTCGAGGCGTGGAATCGCTGAACGCGGCTATGGCAACCGGAATTGCCCTCTATGCTTGGAAGGCGCAGAAAACACGGTAGTTAGCCTTATGCCCTACGCCTCTTTATAACGCGTCATCTCCGGTTTCGCCCGTTCGAATGCGAACGGCCTCTTCTAACGGCAGGACAAAAATTTTCCCGTCACCGATTTCGCCGGTGTGGGCACGCTCCTGTATGACCTTGATTGCATCGGGTACCAGGGATGTGGGCATGACCACTTCTATCTTTATTTTGGGTACGAAGTCTATTTGATATTCCGCCCCCCGGTAAACCTCCTTGTGCCCTCTTTGCCGCCCAAAACCTTTCACTTCGCTGACGGTCAAGCCGTGGACACCGAGATTGGTGAGCCCTTCTTTCACGTCATCCAGTTTAAAGGGCTTGATAATTGCTTCAACTTTTTTCATGTGTGTGCTCCCATTTCAGATTTTCTTGCTCTATTCGGCGTGGATTCAATCCTTTCAAAAGGTGTATGCGGTTTCATCATGCTGACTGAGGTCCAGCCCCGAAATCTCATCTTCTTTTGATACCCGAAGCCCGATAACCTTATCAACTACCTTCAGGAGAATATAACTCAAACCAAAAGCATACACAATTGTTACGAGAACCGCAACACATTGTATCCAAAGCTGAGAAGGATTTCCGAAAAAGAGGCCGTCGGCACCGCCGGGATTCACCGCTTTGCTTGCGAAAATACCCGTCGCGAGAGCTCCCCAGATCCCTCCGCATCCATGAATGCCTACCACGTCGAGTGAGTCATCGTACCCGAAAAACGATTTCAAGACGATTGCACCGTAACAGATGACGCCCGCAAAAAGCCCAATGATGAGGGCAGATAATGGACCAACAAATCCAGACGCGGGAGTGATCGCAACCAGTCCTGCAACTGCGCCACTTGCTGCTCCGAGTGTGGTTGGTTTTCCCCTGTTAATCCATTCCACGACCATCCAGGAGAGAGCAGCGACAGACGAGGCGATATGGGTAACGACAAAAGCGTTCACTGCGAGACCATTGCAAGCTAATGCGCTTGCAGCATTGAAACCGAACCAACCGAACCACAAGATGGCAGCACCGGTAATTGTCATTGGTAGATCGTGAGGCCTGTAGGCAGTGCTTCCATATCCGAGCCGTTTCCCGATGACTATGGCGGCTGCCAATGCGGATACTCCTGAACTGATATGGACCACTGTTCCACCGGCGAAATCCAAAGCACCCATTTTGCCAATCCATCCCCCTGCACCCCACACCCAGTGACAAAGAGGATTATAAACTATAATTGCCCACAATATGGTAAACGCCAGGAACGCGTTAAACTTTATTCTTTCCGCAAAGGCACCGGTGATGAGGGCCGGGGTTATGATGGCGAACATGCATTGAAATATCATAAATGCCAGGTGAGGGATTGTAGGCCCGTATTGAGGGTTCGGCGCTATCCCTACTCCTCGCAGTCCAAGCCAGTTCAGTCCTCCGATGAAACCGCCATGATCCATTCCAAAAGATAGAGAGTATCCAAAAAGAACCCACTCAAGGGTAATTACCCCAATAATGATAAAGCTCTGCATGATGGTGCCAAGGACATTCTTGTTTCGCACCATCCCACCGTAAAAAAGCGCTAACCCCGGCGTCATCAGCATGACCAGTGCAGCTGAAACAAGCACAAAAGCAGTATCACCCGTGTTCATTGTCCCCTCCCTAAAAAGTTGCTTTTAAGACAATAGGTATTCGCAAGGGACGTGCCAGGAGCTAACTTTCGAGAAAAAAGTTATAAAAGCAAGCAGTTAGAATCATAATAATATTCTTGAGGATGGCCCGTGAAAGCACAGAAATGTAGAATAAGAAGGATTGAAGGTACAAATTTGTGGAAAAAATCGAATCAGGCCATCGGATTACCCGTGGGTCAACTGGTAAAGGAGCGCCCGTTCTATTTCTTCAATCTGCCCCTGATCTTCCACTTTTTGTCCAAGGAGGTCTCGCACATAGAAGACATCGGCGATCTGGTCTCCTTTTGTGGCGATTTTAGCGATGCGGATGTCCAGGTGGAGTTCGAAGAGGGTTCTCGTGATGAGGTACAGAAGACCCACCCGATCATCGGCGAAGACTTCAACGAGCGTAAAAAAATCCGAAGTCGTGTTGCTTATGATCACCTGGGGCGGGCGATTGGGTCTCATCCCTGCGGAGAAGAGGGCTTTTTCCGCTTTTTCCCGGAGTCTGTAGGCAAGGGAAAGCTTCCCCGCGAATGTGTTTCTGAGATCGTGTCTCACCTTTTCCCAGATTCTGCCGGGACTGATAGTATCCAGCGGTTGGGTCACCCTGATGATGCCCACTGCCGTTCCATCCCGCCAGGTATAGACCCGGGCGGAAAGGATGTTGATATTGTTTAGAGAAAGCACTCCCGCGATATCGGAAAAGAGCCCGGGTCGGTCTTTTGCCAAGAAGGTGACCTCGCAGTATGACTCTATCTCAGATTCTTTGGCTTCAAGGAAAAAGGTTGTCATGTCAAGCTGTTTGGCTTTTTGTTTGAGATCGGTAAACGCCATGATATGTCCGGCGATGTCCCTTGCTCTCGTCTCCAACAAATATCGTGGTGCCATGATCTCGAACAAATTGGGAAGGCTTCCTTTGTCCACTTGATCTCCGAGAATACGGCGGACCTGCCGCTTGGTCTTCTCTGCCCTCAATGCGGCGTTCTGGGTGGCCAGTTCTCCTTCGGCAAGCAGGTGGTGGATCTTGAAAAAGAGCTCTTGTACCAGGTTCGCCACCCAATCATTCCAGGCCCTTTTCCCTGTTGCCATGGAATCTGCACAGGTAAGGAGATACAGCATCTTGAGGCGATCGATTGTGGTGATAGCCCTGGCACACTGGACAATTGCCTTTTCATCATTGAGATCCCGCCTGGTAGCCGTTTCGGAAAGGAGGAGATGGTGCCTCACCAGGAAAAGGACGTCTTCGGTCAAATCCTCAGGATAAGAAAATCGGCCAAGGATTTTTTTGGTAATGAGAGCCCCCCTTTGGGCGTGATTCTTCCCTGTTTTTCCAATGTCATGGAAGAGAGCTGCAAGGAGAAGGGGCTCGGGGTTTGAAAGTCCTGCAAAGATACTGGGTAAGAGGATATCCTTTTCCCTGCCGAATTCCTTCAGCTTCTTGACCGTTTGGAGGGAGTGCATTCCCACGGGAAAGGTGTGGTATGCATCAAATTGGACGCGATCCTTTATCCGGGAAAATTCGGGGATAAATGTTTCGAGCAGACCGCATTCGTACATTTGATCAAGTGCCTCAAAGGCATTCTTGGTCTTGAGGATATCGAGAAAAGCACTTACGGCACTGGTGGATGCCCGAAATGTTTTGTCCACCAGGTACCCGAATTCCTCAACCAATCTTCGCGCCTCCAAAGAAACGGGAATACCGAGAGCCGCGCTGCGCTCAAAGACATCCATAAGGATTCGAGGTTTTTCCAGGATTATTTCAGAAGATTGAAAATGGAGTTCCCCGGAAAATAAATACAACCCGGAGGCAATTTGCTCCGGTACCGCGTTCGCTCTTGAACTGTTTCGCTTGAAAAGATGGGTTTTCATGAAAGAGCGATGAAGAGATTTTATCGCGGACATGGACACATGCAGTTTGCTCAGAAACTGTTCCACTGCCGCAAACTGATCTTTTTTCCTGTATCCCAGCTTCCTGGCAATCCGCTCCTGATATTCAAAACTGAGCCGGTCATTCTTTCTGGCTGAGAGGAGGTGCAGATGATTCCTCACAAGCCACAGGAAGTTCAGGTGTTTCATGAGGAGTTGATATTCGCTGTGGGAAAGTTGTCCATGGTATTCGAGGTCTCTCGGAGTCTTGAGGCCGTAAAGGGCTTTTCCCAACCAGAGAATATGGTGATAATCCCGCAGGGCGCCTATGCCCTCTTTCAAGTGAGGTTCGAGAAGAAAGCTTGCATCCCCGTAGGTTTCAGCACGGATTTCCAGCATGCTTTCCAACCATCGGCCGAAGCCCCTTGCCTTCCTTTTTACACATCTATCATGGAAGTCCCGCACAAAGGAAAGAAAGAGTTGAGAATCTCCACAGATAAAGCGGGCATCCAGGAAGGAGGTAAACACCTCAAAGTCATCCATAGCCAGAGACAGGCAATCCTTACTGCTCCGGATGCCATACCCCAAATCAAATCCCAAATCCCAGAGAGGAAAGAACATTTCCTTTGCCAGTTTTTTTGCCTGGAGGGGGATCCTGGATTTGAAGAGAATCATGATATCAATATCAGAATGCACGGAAAGTTCCTTGCGGCCATATCCTCCCACCGCTACAAGGGCGAAAGCCTTCTTATCCGCGAAGAGTTTTTGTCCTGCTGTGCTTTCCTGGAGGCTTCTGCGGAAATACTGGTCCATGATTTCCGAGGAGGTTCTCATGAAGGAGCCAGATCCTTTGCCTCTTTCAAAATTTGAAAGCAGCTCTTCCCTGGCGTCTTTGAGTTGTTCACAGGCTGGCTGTGCCATTGTGTCTCCGTTCCCCAATAATGTCCTTAGGCAATGAATGTGCCAAGCTATTTCCTATCAGACGAATGCAACAATATCAACGCATTATCAATATTTTGCTTTTCAGTGCCCAGATGAAACTGACATTTTCGTCGCTTTTCTTTGCAAAGAGAACGAATTTGTTGCGCTACTTTGCCTGACCGGGTTCGGTGAAGGGGATCTGGCCCTGGAATTGGCTCTTGCAAAGCAGAAAGCTTTTCTCTATTTTTAGGGTGTGAGGGAGAATCCATATGGCCGATGTTTCCCATATCCATGAAGCAAGCATACTGGTTGTTGATGACGATCCAGAAATCAGCCGCGTTGTCGGTGACATGTTGCAGCAGGAAGGCTACTTCGCAACCATTACAAACAGTCCCACCCATGCCCTTTCCCTCCTGGATACCATCCAGTTTGAACTGGCATTTGTGGATATCAAGATGCCGCAAATGAGCGGGCTCGATCTCGCAGCCAGGATAAAGGAGCGCTGCCCACAAACTGAGATCGTCTTTATGACGGGACATGCAACGTTTGACAACGCCTTGCAGGCCATCAAAGTCGGAGCGTATGACTATCTTCGAAAACCTTTCAACCTGGATGAATTCCAGTTCTGTCTTCGCCGCTTTGAGGAGCGGGAGGAGCTGAAAAGGCTCTTGGACTTGGCCGAACGCCGGTACTATCACCTGGTGCAGAACATTCCTTCCCTTATTTTTGTTATTGGGAAGGATTTCAGCCTGGAGTTCATTAATCAGGCCTGCCGGAAGATGCTGGGATATCCTCCTGAACAGGCCCTGATGGATCCATCGTGGCTCATGCAAAGGATTCATCCGCCGGACCGGAAACGGGTACATGCTATTTTTTCCAGAGCGCTTCGTGCAAGGAGTACACGATTTTCCGTTGAATGCCGGCTCGTCCACAAAGACGGCCACCTTATCTACGGACTGATCAAATCCATTCCCCGCGAGCCCGGAGTGGAGGAGAGCCTGGAGAGGCTTCAAGGGATCATTGTGGACATCACCGATCTCGTTTTTCTGGAAAAGGCGGAGGTACAGAAACAGAAATTGAAGATCCTGCAGGAAGTTGCATCGGATGTGGCTCACGAGATCAGAAATCCCCTGGTGTCGATCGGAGGGTTTGCCAAACGCATACAGACCAAATTCCCGGAGCTTCCAGAGGGGAAAATTATCCTTCGTGAGTGTGAGCGGTTGGAGAATATCGTCAAAAGAATGACCGGTTACCTGCAACCCATTGAAGTGTCCTATCAGGCATGCTCTGTAAATCGAATCGTGGAACAGTCCATGAAAAAAGTTTTCGGTGATATGAACAGGAAAGGCGTGCAAAGCGAATTGAGCCTCGATAAGACCATGGCAGATGTGTATATGGACACTGATATATTCTCGCAGGTATTCTCAGACTTGCTCGGAAACATCTTGAAGGAGATGGAGAAAGGAGAAATATTGAGCATCAGAACCTATGGAGGAGAAGAGAATGGGTACGTTGAGATCACGCCTCGGTTCATCAAGAAACACTCCAGGATAGAGAAAGAACTCCTGAGTCCCTTTGATCCTGACAAGGAGCGAGGAAACCTGGCACTTTCATATAAACTATTGCGGAAAATGGGTGGGCTCTTGTCCTTTGCCCAGGAAGGAGCCGAGAGGGTGTTTACAGTAGCGCTCCCCAAGAATCCGGCCCCGGAAGAGGAACAAAATATCAAATAGTGCCCATCCACAAATGGGCTATATTGGGTTACTTGCCGAGAAGGGCAGTAATTAGACGAAACGGATGGTCAGCTCAGGAAATTCCTTTTTCAATTCGTTCTTCACCCGGTTCATCACGTCTGATTCAATGAGCTTGGTAATGAGATAACAGCAGGCCTTCCGGCTGCTGTAGGTGTTGGCGAAAATATAGAGGGCCCGTCTGGCCTCATTATAACGAAACTTCTGAATGATTCCCAGTTCCGCTACAGAAAGGTTGCTTTCGGGCTCCTTGACACTCCCAAGGACATTGTCAATCTTGCGGATCATCTCGGGATCCATGGTTTTTTCCATAACCAGTCTCCAACATTCTTCGTTTATTTTACACCATTCATGAGGATTTTCAAGGGCTGCCGCATCATTATATCATTATTTTCCTTCAGAAAGCGCGTCAGGATATCCAGACCGATCAGGGGAGTTTCAGAAAAGGGAGCTTGAAGCATGGGAATTCCGCGCAATCCCTTTTCAATATGTTTGCAGGAAGAATCGCATAGGATTTTGTTGATAATGATCTGGTTCAGGAAGATATTGATCTCTTTGAGCCCGTTAACAATGCGCTTCGATTCGGCAAAAGACAACAGATCCGGGTTCAAGACCAGGTTGATTTTCGTGCGCTCCGGATCTTCAAAAAGCTCTTTGAGGGTGGTGTACTCCTGTATGGAATCCTCGATTCTTGAGAGCACCTTATCCGTCTCAATCTCTTTCTTCAGCAATCTGACCTTTGTTATGAGTTCCCTTTTCTTTATGATCTCCTGTCGTAATGCCAGAAGATGGTTAATCCAGATGAGGGAAAGGGAGGGAAGGGTGAAAAATTTGAGGGACAGGGCGGTGGGCGCCATGTCGAAGACCAGGAAATCATGTTGCAGGTACTTCCGTCTGATCTCCTTGAATGCGAGAATCAGGGCGTATTCTTCCAGGCCGGGCGAATATTTTATCACCTTGAAATATTTTTCCAGGTTAAAAGAGGTCAAGTAGCTGTAGGTCCTGTTGATCTGATTGTGGACATCCTTGAGATACCGTTTGATCCAGTGATCCTGGTCAATCTCAACGGCCGTGAGATGCGGAATGATCTGTTTCGGTGTATCTGAGAGATTTTTTTCAAAGATATCCGACTGGTTGTGAGCGGGATCAAGGGAAACGAGGAGCACTTCAAAGCCCTTCTGCGCCAGGAAAAGCGAATTCAGTGCGGCGGACGTGGATTTTCCGACCCCGCCCTTTCCCATGTAGAAAATGTTGATTGCTTTTTCCATCATTACCCTATATTGAAGATCGAAAATAACTGAGAAATCGGTTCATTGGCCGTATCCACCTTTTCCATCATCAGGATGAGTTCCTTCTCCATGTACGGCATCAAGTCGAGGGATATCTGCATGGGAGGGGAAGGCATGCCTACAAAGGAACCAAGCACCAGGATTCCGAAGATATTTTCCATTTCCTCCACTTCACTTTCGACAGCTTCCACGGCTTTGCCGCGGCCCACCCTGTCGCCGACCTTCCAGGTTTCCACGAGCATCTCTTTTATGCGTGTCAAAAAAGACATCATTTTGCCCTGAAAATCCTTTTTTCATATTGTATCCGTTTGTGGGAAGGATAAAAATAATAAACGGCATAAAAGCTGGCAAGGAGCGCGCCTGCAAGATGGAAGCGGGGGATCTCTAAAAAAAAGGCCGTTAAGGCAATGTAAGGAGTAACCAGGGCAATGTACAGGGTGTTTCGCTCAAATTTGAGCAGGGCATCTTCTGGGATCCTCTTTTCGTGGCGATTCTTATGGACGAAAAGGGTTCGAAAAAGGAGCGGAAAGGCTACGCCGAAGGCAAAGGAGAGGGCAAAGAGCAGAGGGGCCGTAAACCGTTGCAGGGACCTGACTGGCTCCACGTCTATTGCCGAAAATCCTCTTGCCAGGATTGCAACGATGAATCCCAGTATTGCAGGCGCCAGCAAAGAAATATAGCATTTCTTGAGTTGTGCTTCCAAGGGGGGCCCGCTTTCCTTTATTGCAGTTTTGGGTATCTGTTGAGGGGAAGCAAGACGCCGAGGCCTTGCTTCCCGTTAAAGTGTTTATCAAAAACTCCCACGGTTCTTATTCCAATTCGCATTCAAGCGCTCCCGGCGTTGGCTGCGTCGCGGACTCCTCGACGTACTATTCGTGTACGCCTCCGTCGCCCACTCCTTGCCGCCTAGGTATCATCTTGAATGCAAAATGGAATTAGCCGGCTGCCTCTTGCGGCTGCCCGGCGGCGGTCTCTCCACCGATGGTAAAGAATCTGGCCACGCCCTCGATGACGATCCACACGGCCACAATGAGGATGACGGCGTTGATGACGGTCAGCAAGGCGTTGTGCTTGCTGAGAAACATGGTCTGGTTGAGGATAACGCCCCATATGGTCATGATTGCCATGAAGATGGCCGGGACACCGGAAATCACCCACTTCACGCCGCCCTTGGTTCTGAGGTAGAGGGTGATAATGGTCAGGGCCAGGGCTGCCAGAACCTGGTTGACGGCCCCGAACATGGGCCACAGTGCCAGGGCTCCAGCGCCGCTCGCGCCGGCAGCAAAGGCCAGCCACAGGGCCGTGCCGACCGCGATAAAGGTTGCCGGAAAACGTCCTGTCAGGAAGTTGAGTTTCACATCACCACAGAGTTCGGCAATCACATAGCGCTGGATCCTGGTGGCGGTATCCAGGGTGGTCCCGGCAAACGATGCCACAAAAACGCCCATAATGGTAATGGTTATTCCCACGGGAATGCCGACGGCTTCGATCATGTTGGCGGAACCCAACACAAACGCGTTGATCTTTGACCCCAGTCCCGCTGCAGCGGCCCAGGAAGAATAGTGCTGGGTCCATGCCGCAATGCCCGTCAGGGTCTGGCCGGCCTTGTCAGTATAGCCCATTCCGATGCCGGCCGCAACGGCTATGATGACCAGGGTGGCGAGAACGCCTTCCATGAGCATGGAGCCGTACCCCACAAAAAGAGAATCCTCTTCATAGCGCACCTGCTTTGACGATGTGCCCGAGGAGACCAGTGAGTGGAACCCTGAAATGGCGCCGCAGGCGATGGTGATGAAGAGGAAGGGCCACATGGGCGGGGCCTTGGCGGGGTTCATGGCCACGGCAGGTGCCACTACGTGAAGGTGCCCCCCGAATGAGGCAAAGAAGACACCCAGCACCAGGAGAGCCAGGGCCACAACCAACTGGTGAGAGTTGATAAAATCCCGGGGCTGGAGCAGGGTGGTCACCGGCAGGACAGAGGCGATAAACGCGTAAACAAGCAGGATGATTGTCCAGATGCCGGTGGGGGGAATGCCCGCGATGGTGGCGGGGAGCTTAATGGGGAGATAAGTACCTATGATCACCGTGACATACATGATCGCAACCGCTACAATGGACCAGGTCCAGACGCCCATGCCCTTTTTGTAGACCATCCAGCCAAGTATGACCGCTATGGGGATTTCACACCATATGGGAATGACTGATTGCGGGAACATGGCAAAGATAATGGCGATCACCAGGCCAAAAATAGCAACAACGATCCACAGTTCCAGAAAAACGATCACGAAAAACAGAAATTTTGTACGGCTGTTGACATATTTCGAGGTGTATTCGGCAATGGACTTCCCCTGGTTTCTCATGGAGATGATCAGGGCCCCGAAATCATGGACACCACCCATGATAATGGATCCCACAAATATCCAAATCATTGCCGGAACCCATCCCCAGATGATGGCAATGGCCGGCCCCACGATGGGGCCGGTACCTGCTATTGATGCGAAATGGTGCCCGAAGATGATCTCCTTTCTCGTGGGCACGTAGTCAGTACCATCCTCCAGCTCCACGGCGGGTGTCTTGGCAGTAGAAGACAACGCAAAGATCTTCTTGCCGATAAACCTTCCGTATAACTGGTAGGCGAGAATATACCCCACAAACGCGACTACCATAATTGCTAATCCGCCCATAATGCCTCCTTTCTTCCGGTTAAGGTGAACGTTTATGCATCAAAACCATTGCTTGTTCCCGGATGTTTCTCTTTTCTCACCTCCTTTTCGTTACATTTGGACTTTATGGCATCAGTTCAATTCGCAACGTGGACGTTGCTCCTACAGAGCGACCTCCCGGTCGCGACCACGCGTTGTCTGAATTGCATTGTTTATTGAGCGGACAAGCTATTTCTCCTTTCCTCACGATTCAGCCCCGGAAAATGGTTCCGTTTCAAGAACAGGGCTTGATGCGGGGATATTTATCCGGACTGAGGTGCCTTCCTGAGGGATACTCCTGATCTTGAGGCGGTATTGGGGACCATAGACCCGTTCCAACCGCTGGTTAATGTTCCTGAGGCCGATGCCTCCTGCATCCTTTCCCAGGTCATCGGCCTCCTTTGAAAAGATACGGTCCAGCACTTGCCCGTCCATGCCCACGCCATCGTCCTCCACGGAAATGTTGAGATCACCGTTGCTTCGCGCAATGCCGATCCGAATGGATCCCCCGTCTTCCCTACCGTAGATCCCATGCTTGATTGCATTTTCCACAAGGGGTTGAATGATGAGGGGCGGAACGGGCCAGCCCTGACAACCTTCTTCCATGTCGATGGATACCCTGACGCGTTCTCCAAATCGGGCATGCTCGATTGAAAGATACGATTTGACCTGCTGCAGTTCTTCTGCCACGGGGATAACGCTCTGGTTCTCCCTGAGATTTCTTCTGAGATAGGTAGAAAGTTCCAGAATGAGTTCCCTGGCTTTTTCAGCGTTGGTGCGGCACAGGGACACGATGGTGTTGAGAGAGTTGAACAGGAAATGGGGATTGATTTGAGATTGAAGTCGCCTGATCTCCGCGCGGGCAAGGAGTTGGGACGTTATGTGGATATCTTCCAGTTCGAGCTGGGTGGAAAAGAGATTTGCCAGCCCCACCGCAAGCTGAAAATCGATCTTGTTCAGGGGAGCCTTCTTGCTGCCATAAAACTTGATGGCACCCACAATGGATTTCCCTTTACGGAGGGGGACTACAATGGCTGATTCGAGAGGACAATGGGCATTCGTACATCCAATCAGGTCCTTCTCTTTTAAAAAGACCGGTCTTGCCGTTTTGATGACCTCCCTGGTGGCCGCGGTCTGGAATTCCATGCCTGCCTGGTGGTGGTCTTCTCCGGCCCCGATGAATGAAAGAATCTGCTTGTCATCGGTCATTGAAACGGCCGCCACTGATAAATGTTTGAAAATGATTTCAGCAGTTTTCCGTGCCGATTCCATATCGAGGCCGTTCCTCAGATAGCTGACCGTCCGATTGGCAATGTCAAGGGCTTTCTGGGCCTGCAAAGATTCCCTTCGCTGCCGGTCTTCAAGAACGAACCGGATAATCTGCACAAAGAGTCCTGCACCGAATGCATTGACGAGGATCATGGGAAGGGCAATGATTTGTACCAGAGTCCATGCGTCTGCAAAGGGTCTGGCTAAAGCCAGAGTGATCAGCATATGGACCGATTCGCCAGCGATGCCCATGAAGGCGGCAACCCTCCAGTTAAGGACCTTTTCTTTCAACCGTAAGGAAAGGAGGCCGGCTGCAAGACCTTCCAGAAACGTGGCAAGGCCGCAGGGGATTGAGGTGAAACCATGCATATCGATGAGAAAACGGTGTCCGCCGGCGATGAGACCTGCGCCTGCTCCCACCAAGGGGCCACCGAAAAGGCCGCCTGTTATCACACCGATGGCCCTGAAATTCGCAATGGCACCCATAATGGGTGTTCCTGCATAGGTCCCAAGAATTCCAAAAGCGCCGAAAAACAGAATCAGCACGATCTTGTCGACATATGTTGTTTGCTTGAGGACGAGTTTTGTGAATGCTCCCCAGGAAAGGAGAATGAATGCGGCAGAGACAACGAGCCCAAAATGCTCAAATAAAGTGGCAAGAAGATGCGCGACAGTCATAAAACCCTCTTCCAAACCATTCGGATCAGCGGAAAATTGACTATTCACGCACACACTGCAACCATCTCAGGAATAAATCAAGGGAAATATACTGAATGGTATCTTTTTTAGGATGAAAAGTCATTATTCTGGCTTGAAAGACATACTTCAATGACGCGAATCAGGACTTGCTACTCTCGAGACAAACCCAGTTTTTCCTTAAATTCTTTTGCTCGTGCACGACTTAACGGAATTTCAGTGGAAACATTGTCTTCCATGACGATGAGGTACCGGCCGTTGATCAGGGGGACAATTTCCCGCACATGGGAGAGGTTGACCAGGTACGAACGGTGGGAGCGAAAAAACGGCCGGGTGCGCAACCGTTCTTCCAGTGCATCGAGGCTTGAGAGTGCGTGGACGGGAAAGTGGGAATTCTTTGTATGGACAGTAACCTGTTTTTCATCGGATCTGCAAAAGATAATTTCTGATGTGTCGAGCAGCAGGATGCGGCCGCCCTTGTCTACGGGCACCTTGGTAATTACCTCTTGTCCCCGGGTCATATAGTCTGCAATGGTCTGCAACTCCTGGCCGGTTAATCGGGCTTTTTTTGTCTCCCCCATACGTCTCACGCGGGAAACACTTTCGCGAATACGGGCCTCGGAAAACGGTTTCAATACGTAATCGGTCGCATTGGACTCAAAGGCCCTGATGGCATATTGATCATAAGCAGTGGCAAATATGATGAATGGGGACCGGGGATAGCCTGCAATCTCTTCAACCACAAAAAATCCGTCATGCCCGGGCATGTGGATGTCAAGAAAGACCACGTCCGGTTCATGACTCCTTATCGCTTGAATGGCCTTGGACGCGGAGCCGGCGGTTGCTACCACCTCGACTTCATC
>Ga0315556_1000375_pt1 | contig 27305 bp, 28 predicted proteins | sample SalMarSW160310MG_FD_202112 | JGI IMG/M metagenome (GOLD analysis project Ga0315556, IMG submission 202112) | Salt marsh sediment microbial communities from the Plum Island Ecosystem LTER, Massachusetts, United States - Salt Marsh Sediment SW1603-10 ...
CCTCGGCAGCCCCGGCCCTGGATGCGGTCCGTGCCACGTCGAGAGCCTCGGTGATCGCAGCCGACTGCTCTCCCCGTTGGGACTCGTCTTCCCCTTCTTCGAACTCGCGCACGGTGGCCTTGACCTCATAGGCTTCGCGCCGCAACGCCGTCCGGGCAGCGTCCATTGCCACGTCCCCACCACCGATGACGATCACCTTCTCACCCACGTCGACTTCGAAGCCCTGGTTCGCGTTCAGCAGGAACTCGACTGCCTTGAGCACCCCGTCGGCGTCCCCGCCAGGGATGTTCAGCCCGCGTCCGAGGAACGCCCCGTATGCCAGGAAGATCGCGTCATGTCGCTGCCGGAGCTCTTGGAGTGTGATATCGGTACCAAGTCTCGTGTTGAGCTGAACCTCGACACCCATGTCGACGATCGCCCGGATCTCGGCAGCGAGCAGGTCACGGTCCAGGCGATACTCCGGAATGCCGAGCACCATCATCCCTCCGAGGATCCCCGACGCCTCATACACGGTGACCTTGTAGCCGAGCCGGCGCAGATCATGCGCTGCAGACAGTCCCGCCGGTCCGCCCCCGACGATGCCCACGCTGTACGGCAGGTCGACAGCCGGTGCGCCTGCCACCTCTTTGTACTTGTCGCTGCCTGCCTCCACGCCGTACTTCTCCGTGACGAAGCGCTTGAGGGCTCTGATGGCGATCGGCCGGTCAATCTCTCCCCTGCGGCATTCGTCCTCGCACGGCGCAGCGCAGACCCGGCCGCACACGGACGCGAACGGATTGGGCAAACGGGCTGTCAGGTAGGCGAACTCGTCTTCCCCGTCGGCGATCGCCGCGACGTACGCACCCGCGTTGGTGTGCACAGGACACGCCGCCAGACAGGGAATGTTCTCGTCGTAGAACTGCAACGGGCCGATCGTCATATGCGCTTCGCCTTCTGGAGGAAATACAACGATCCTATGCCGACCGCCAGCATTGTGAACCACGCACCCGAGACCACGAGATCCTGTACCAGTCTCGGCGCGCCCGACATCGGCGGCTCGGTGAACATCATCGAGGGCAGCCACACGGTGAGCAGGAAGAAGTAGAAAAAGATGACGAAACCGCGAACGTACGCTTGGCGCCACGTGAACGAACTCTGCCCCGGGTTGACCACCATGACGATCAGACCTGCCGACAACACCACGGCTGCGCTGACGATGAACACCAGGCCCCACGGGAAGCGAGTGGTCGGCCCCTGCGGCTCTACCGGCGGCTGAGGTGCGATCGCGCCGTTCTGCACGGCCCTGATGTAGCTGAGGACCGCCGCGATCTGGTCCGAGGAAAGCTTGTCACTCCAGCTGGGCATCGCGGTGCCGGGCACACCTTTGGTGATGATCGACGTGAGTTCCTCATCGGTCTTGCTCGCTGCCTCCGAGCCGGCGTTCAACGGCTTGCCCACCCCGCCGGACAGATCCTCGCCATGGCACGGCACGCAGTTCTCTTCGAAGATGGCCTTGCCCTCGTCCACCTGAGCCGCGGCCGGTATGGCCGGCGTGAGGAGCACCGTGAGCGCGATCAGCGCCAAGAATGCGAACACCCGGCGACTCATTCACTCCCTCCCTGCCTTTGAACGGTCGCATACTAGCCCTGTGCCTCTGGGCCGCGCGCACCCATCACTCCCTGCACTAGAGCTTCGAGAATCTCCGCACTCAGCAATCTCATCAGTCGGTCGGAAGATAGCCAAGAGGCCGACCTCGAGGACTTCCACCCAGGGGAACGGCACATCATCAGATAGGTATCCCCGTCGCTTCCTCTGGTGATGAGGACTCGTTCGCCGGAGGCGGCGGCAGACGGATCGACGCCGGCGACGCAGATCCGGTGATGTCGGGCATGTGCGGGATCGGCGCCAGGAAGAGGCCGCCTATGCGCATGAGGCGAGCAGCAGCATCACCGCAACCGTCGCACGCCACCTCGTGACGGCAATGTGCCCATCTGGGGCCGGGGTCCGCGACGCTAGGCTGCACCCGCAGATGAGACGTCGGATTCTGATCGCCGTTGCCGTCGTGGTGGGAGCACCGCTCGCATTTGTCATCTTCCAACCGATTCAGGTACTCCCGCGGATCCGTCCGTATGGCAGTCCGCGACGATGAGCGACGCCGCACTACTCAAGACCGTCATCAAGGGCACCGGCGCCGCCCCCGTAGCCTGCGAAGCCGCCCATCTCTTTCTCCGCTACGCCAGGTGAAACGTTTCGCCATCTTTGCCGGCTCGATCCTCGCCCTACTTCTTCTCGTCTTCGTGGGGCCACACGTGTTCCGTCCCTACGCCTTCTCCGGCACAGTGGTCCCATCGCCCGATCCCTCATACGACTTCACCCTGCAATCGGCATCTGGTCCTGTGAGCCTCTCCGATTTCCGTGGGAAGGTGGTGGTGCTCTACTTCGGCTACACGTTCTGTCCCGACGTGTGCCCGACGACCATGACCGAACTCGCGAAGACCATGAAGCTCCTCGGCTCAAAGGCAGACAACGTACAGGTCGTCATGGTGTCGGTAGATCCCGAGCGTGACACACCCGACAAGCTCGAGGAGTACGTCCGCGCATTCGACCCCGCCTTCATCGGTCTGACCGGCACTCCGGACCAGATCGCGGAGGTCACTGCCAGGTACGGCGTGTACTACGCCAGGCACGAAGGATCGGACGGCTACCTCATCGATCACACCGCCACAGTGATGGTGGTCGACACGGAGGGCCGGCTGAAGCTGCTAGAAAGCTTCGGCACAACCCCCGAAGACATGGCCGCGGATCTCTCCCACCTGATCGACTAGGAGGAGCCGATGAAGAGGATCGCCGTCGTACCCGTCCTCCTTGTTCTGCTGTCAGCTTGCGCATCGCAAGGATTGACGGTCACGGACGTGTGGGGACGCCCGTCCCCGTCGGCAGCGGCGAACGCGGCGTTCTACCTGACCATCGAGAACCACGGTGGTGGAGCCGATCTGCTCGTGTCGGCCGACTCGTCGGCGTGCGGCACCACCGAACTCCACGAGACGTACGACAAAGGCAGTGGAGTCATGGGCATGCGGCCGGTCGCGGGAATCGACATCCCAGCGGGGGGAAGCGTGACGCTCCAGCCCGGCGGTATACACCTCATGTGCATCGACCGTCTCGCCGACTTCGCTCCAGGAGACCACATTCCCCTCACCTTGAAGTTCCAGAACGCCGGAACGATCGAGGTGGACGCCACGATTGGCGAAAGCTGATGGCACTCGGTGTTGTCCTCGCCGGTGGCTCATCGAATCGAATGAGAACCGACAAGGCACTCGTCGAGATCGCCGGCCGATCGATGGTCGAGTGGGTTGTGGGCGCGCTCTCCGCCGTCTGTGACTCCGTCATCGTCGCCGGCAGGGAAGGTCATCTCGCCGGGTACCGGTGCCTCCCCGATGCGTGGCCGGGCGTGCATGGTCCGCTCGCCGGCCTTGCGACGGCTCTCGAACTCGACGAGCAACTGATCGTCGTCGGTGTTGATCAACCCTTCGTGAGAGTTGACACGCTCAGGCGACTGGCGGCCGAGCCGGGCACCGCCGTGCCGTTCGACGAGCAGCGACAGGTCACGTGTGCCACCTATGCACCCTCGTGCCGTGTCGAGGCCGGACGAGAGGCAGATGACGGTGGATCGATCCAGTCTTTGCTCGATCGCCTACCCCACCGCACCGTCGAAGAACCCGAGTGGCGATCATGGGGCGAGGACGGTCGCTCGTGGTTCAGCGTCGACAGCCCCGAAGATCTTGCCGAGGGTTTGGCTCGTTGGGGAACGCCGGGCGGCTGATGATCAAGCAACGTTGATGGGAACGGCCCCCTCCGTCCTCGGCCTTCGGCCGAGTCCACCTCCCCCAACACTCGGCCTTCGGCCTTCGCGGGGGAGGAAACGGCTCGCCCTGCGGTCTCCCGGTCTTCCGCGCCGCGCTCCTCCTCAAGACCGAGAACTCAACACTCGGTACCGGCGGGTAGCCCGGGGCTACCCGCCTATGTAGCTCATCTCCACTTTGGGCAGCCCGACCGTCGCGCCGGATCGAAGCTCCGAGTACTGATCCTCACGGTGCTCCCACAGAGACCGTATGTGGTCGGTGATCGCCTCGTCCGGTTCGCCTGACCGAAGCATCGGCCGCAGGTCGTACCCCTTCGTGGCGAACAGGCACGTGTAGAGGGAGCCGTCGGCCGACACCCTGGCTCGGGTGCAGGCGCCACAGAACGGCTGTGTCACGGACGCTATCGCTCCGATCTCTCCCTGACCATCCCTGTAGCGGAACCGTCGAGCGACCTCGCCCGGGTACTGCGCAGGAAGTGGTTCGAGCGGGTGGACTCGGTCGATGGTCGCGATGATCTCCTTGGCAGGCACGACATCGTCGAGTCGCCACCCGTTGGTGTGGCCGACGTCCATGTACTCGATGAACCGCAGGACATGGCCGGTACCTCTGAACTCTTCGACCATGTCGAGGATCGAGTGGTCGTTGACGCCTCGCTGAACCACGGTGTTGATCTTGATTGGTCCCAGTCCTGCCTCGGCGGCGGCGTTGATCCCCTCGAGCACCCTGGCGACCGGGAAGTCAACGTCGTTCATCGAGCGGAACACCGTATCATCCAACGAGTCGAGACTCACCGACACACGATCGAGACCGGCGGCTGCGAGGACCTCGGCTTTGCGGGCGAGGAGCGACCCGTTGGTCGTGAGCGTGAGATCGTCGATTCCCTCGACTGCCGCAATCAACTCGATCAGCGCCTCGAGGTCTCTACGGAGAAGCGGCTCGCCTCCGGTGATTCGCACTTTGTGGACACCCAGAGCGGCGAAGATCCTGACCAGACGCCCGATCTCCTCGAAGTCCAGGAGCTGCTCCCGGCTGAGGAACTCCCATTCGCGGGTGAAGATTTCTTTGGGCATGCAATAGGTGCAGCGGAAATTGCAGCGGTCCGTGACCGAGATACGAAGATCTCGCAACGACCGCCCGAGAAGGTCACGACTCACGTGGCCATCGTACGGCATACCGGAAGATGCACCGCCCCTACTCGGGTGGAAGTGGGAACATCTCAGGGGTCTCGTTGCGAGGTTCGTCTTCGGTTTCGTCGGGAACCTCTTCAGCAATCGCCCCCGGCCCTGTCGCGGGTTCTCTTCCGGCGGCCAGCAGGGCCGACGCCCACGCACCCAATCCAAGAAACGCCGTCGCCACCAGGACGATGGTGCGGACGACGGGAATCAACAGCAACACAACCCACAGAAAGGCACCGAGGACGAACCCGGCCTGCCCGCTTCGCCTCCAGCCGAGCAGCCGGCCGCCGGCGCCGGTCAACACGGGGACAGGGCTGAGAAGGAGCCCGACGCCGATCAACCCAAACACGGTGACGGCGATCGGTCCTCCGACCACGAGGGCGGGAAGCGCGAGCTCGGCGGACGAGGCGATGGCGACACCCGCGGCCAGTCCGATCACCAGTGGGGGAACGAGCGCCGCTGCGATACCGATCAGCAGCGTCCGCAACGGAGCGATTCGAATGACCTTTACCGCTCGCTGCAGCGATCGGGGAGCGGCCCAGAACAGCAGAAGGCCGATGATGAGCACCGAGAGGAGTCCCACCACCCTGGTCAGCTCGAGGATCGCTTCGACACGCACGTTCGGTCGGACCGGCTCCCTACGGACGATCTGACGGCCGACCGTCACTCCCCGACCGATCGTCGCCTCGAACGAAGACCGGTAGGCGAGCGTGCCTCCCACCGTGGTTCCCGCCAGGACGTTCAGCCTGTTCGTGGTCAGTTCGACGTCTCCATCGATCATGCCCCCGATGCGTGCCGACCCAAACGATTGGCCGGTCACGTCACGGCCGATCGAGCCGGTGGTGTCCAAGGAGACGCTCCAGGCGAGAAGGTCCCTGCCGATGCTGCCGGTCACGACCACATTCGACGCACCGACGAACAGGTCCTTTCCGATCTGGCCGTCCACACGCACGGTTGCTGCGGCGACTCGAACCGAACCGTCGACGGTCCCGCTGATCACCACCGACGAGGCGATGCCCGTGACGCTGCCGGTCACATGTCCGCTTATCAGGAGCTCGCCCGTCGAAACGGCGAGCACATCCCCTTCGACCGTGCCCTCGATCACCACCCTGTTCCCTACCGCGTAGAGATCCTCGGCCACCACATCGCCGTTCTGCACGAGGACGAGATCTGCCGCGGCGCGATCGGCGGAGATCACCGGCGGCTGCAGCGCCGTTGCCGGCACCGCCACCAGAGCGAGGAACGAACCTACGAAGAGGACGGTCACGACGAAACGGCGCTTCATGTCATCCGCCATTCTGGCCGAACCCACAGCACACCCGCGCACCAGGGGTCGACAATCGTGTGGGGCATGGCCGCGAGTCGTAGGTTCGGCGTCAGAACGGGAATGCCTGCCGGGCAACGTCGAGCAGCGGTCCGGGGATGATGCCGAGCACCAGGGTGATCGCGACGGTGATGATCAGCACCCACCGGACGGCTCCCACCGCTTCGAACCCGCCCCTGGCTGCGCCGGGGGCCTCGACGGGCACGGGATCGTGCATGTACATGAGGACGATGACGCGCAGGTAGAAGAAGAAGCCGGCAACCGAGGCGACGACCGCCAGGATCACCAGCCACTGGAATCCCCCAAGCCACGCGAACGTGAATGCGCCGAACTTGGCGACGAATCCGGATGTCAGCGGCACACCGGACATGGCGATCATGAAGAATGCCAGTGAGCCTGCGAGGAGCGGCGATCGCTCGGCGAGCCCCGTATAGTCGCTCAACGGTGACGCGCCTCCACTCGGCCCTGCGACCGCTGAGACCACTGTGAATGCACCGATCACCTGCACGGCGTAGACGGCGACATAGAACCACATGGCAGGCACCCCGCCGCCGCCGGCGGTCAGAGCCGACAGGATGAACCCGGCATGGGCGACCGACGAGTAGGCCAGCATTCGCCGGATGTCCGTCTGCACGACGGCGAGCAACATCCCAACCACGATCGAGATGGCCGAGAGGAGTGACAATCCCGTCGTCCACTCATGCGCCAACGTGGAGAAGCCGTAGACCAGGATGCGGGCGAGTGCCGCGAACGCGCCGACTTTCGCCGCGGCGACCATGAAACCGACGATCCCTGCAGGCGATCCCTGATACGCGTCAGGTGCCCACATGTGGAACGGGGCCGCGGACACCTTGAAAGCGACCCCCACGACGAGCAGCGCCATTCCGACGAGCAGCACGTTCTGCTTCAGGACGACGTACGACGCGAAGAACTGGTGAATGTCGTACACGGACAACGAGCCCGATCCGGCGAAGGTGAGCGCGGCTCCGTAGATGAACACCGCAGAGGCGAACGATCCCAGCAGGAAGTACTTGAGGGCGGCTTCGTCCGCCAGGAGTGTCTTGCGAGTGATGCCGGCCAAGACGTAGAGAGACATGGACGCGATCTCCAGGCCGACGAAGATCAGCACCAGGTTCACTGACGACGCCATGACCATGAACCCGGCCGCCGCCATGAACACGAGCACGACGCCTTCAGCACCACGGCGCCCGAGCTCGACGATCATCCGCCACGCGGATGCCAGGCCGAGCGCCGCGACGCCCAACAGGACGAACGCGGCGTACACACCGAACGTGTCGATCGTGATCATTCCCGCGAACCAGAGGCTCGACCCGTCGGTGGTGGCCGACGACCATTGGAAACCCGCGGCGACACCGGCGAGCACGAGGGTCACTGCCGCGAGCCATGCATGTACTCTCGGCGACGGCTTGCGAAACACGTCGACCATGAGCACAACGACCGCACCCAGCGTGAGGAGGACCTCCGGGCCGATTGCCAGATAGGACACATTCACGCTACTCACCGCCGATCCCTCCCAGCACGTCGGCCAGTCGTCCCGGTGCGGGTGGCTGGTAGGTGGTCGTGGCCTGGATCCGGTCGAGGACCGCTTCGGTCGATGGACCGATCTTGTCGAGCGCGATCTTCGGGTACAGCCCGATGAGCAGCATGAGTGCTGCCAGCACCGCCAGCATGGTCTTCTCGCGAGCGTCCAAATCGAGCAGCTTCTCGTTCTCCGGTTTCGTGATCGGGCCGGTGAACACACGCTCGTACGCCCACAGCAGATAGACGGCGGCGAGGATCACGCCCGACGCAGCGACGATGGCGTACCACTTCAGGGTGAGGAAGCTGCCCAAGAGGATCAGGAACTCACCGATGAATCCGTTCAGGCTCGGCAGGCCGATCGACGCGAACGCGGTGAACAGGAAGAACCCTGCGAAGATCGGCATCACCTTCTGGATGCCACCAAACTCGGAGATCTCCTTGGTGTGCCGGCGTTCATAGATCATGCCGACGAGGAGGAACAACGCGCCCGTCGTCACTCCGTGGTTGAACATCTGGACGACCCCACCCTCCAAACCCTGTGATGTCAACGCGAAGATGCCAAGGACGATGAACCCGAGGTGGCTCACCGACGAGTAGGCGACGAGCCTCTTCAGGTTGGGCTGGACGATCGCGACGGCTGCGCCATAAACGATGCCGATCACCGCCAGCACCGCCATCACCGGAACGAACTTGAGTGTCGCATGTGGGAACAGCCCGAGGTTGAAGCGGAGCAACCCGTAGGTGCCCATCTTCAGGAGGACACCGGCCAGCATCACCGACCCTGCAGTGGGCGCCTCGACGTGAGCGTCGGGCAACCATGTGTGGAACGGAAACATCGGCACTTTGATGGCGAACGCGATGGCGAAGGCGGCGAAGAGCCACATCTCGGTGGGAAGTGGCATCTGGAGCGTCAGCCAGCCCAGGTAGTCGAAGCTGAGGATCCCTCCGTTCTGGTGGGCGTACATGAGTGCCATCGAGATGATGCCCGCCAGCATCAGTGCCGATCCCAGGGCCGTGAACAGGAAGAACTTCACCGCAGCGTAGATACGTCGTTCCGATCCCCACACGCCGATGATGAAGTACATCGGGATGAGGATGACTTCGAAGAATACGAAGAACATGAACATGTCGAGGCTGAGGAAGACGCCCATCAACCCGCCCTCGAGAATCAGGTTGAACACAACGAACTGTTTCACGCGCTTCGAGATCGAGGTCGATGCGGCCAGCGAGATGGGCATCAGGATCCCCGTCAGCACGATCATCAGCAGCGAGATACCGTCGACGCCCACATGCCATGAGATGCCCCACGGTGCGTACCAAGGGACCTTCTCGACGAACTGGAAACCGGCCTCACCGGTCTTGAACACGAAGAACAGGTAGACGGCGAGTGCGACCGGCAGGAGGCTCAACGCGATTCCAACGGGTAGGAACAACTCCTTGCGACGAGATGGCAGCAGGGCGACGATGATCGCCGCGGCGAACGGCAGCAGGATCAATACGGTGAGAATCGGGAAGTCCACTCTCACAGCCCTCCAGTGGCCAGGAACCAGATCACGAGACCGACGACTCCGGCCGCGATCGTCAGCGCGTAGCTCCGCACGAACCCGCTCTGGATTGGTCGGAGCGCGGCGCCGATCCGGCGCACGACGGTGCCGGTCCCGTTGACGATGCCGTCGATGACCTTCTTGTCGAACACGAACGCCGACCACGCCGCTGCCAGCTTGCCCGGCGCGACGAGGAGGGTCCCATAAACATCATCCATGTAGTAGGCGTGCCCCATGCGCCGCCAGAGCGCCGGAATGCCCGCAGTCCAGGTTTCCTCTGCGCCGTCCGGCCGGCTGTACAGCCTCCAGGCGACGACGATACCGACGAGAGCGACGGCGACCGAGATCGCTGCGAGGAGCCACACCGTCGCTCCCGAGGGAGGGGAGGTGAGATGCACGAACGACGGTTCGAGGAAATGCTCGAGCCCGGCCTTGAAGGGAGTGTTGATGAGTCCGCCGACGGTCGCGAGGGCGGCAAGCACCATGAGCGGCACCGTCATGACCTTCGGTGCCTCATGAGGATGGACACCGTCATCCCAGCGCGGTTGACCGAGGAACGTCAGCACGAACCACCGTGTCATGTAGAAGGCGGTGAGGCCGGCCGTGACGAGGCCGATCGCCCACAGGACCACCCACCAGCCGCCACGCCCGAAGGCGGATGAGAGGATTTCGTCTTTCGACCAGAATCCGGCGAACGGCGGGATACCCGAGATCGCAAGCGTCGCAACCGCCATGGTCACACCGGTGGTCTTCATCTTCGACCACAGCCCACCCATCTTGAAGATGTCCTGCTCGTCGGACATGCCATGGATGACTGCACCTGCGCCGAGGAATAGCAGCGCCTTGAAGAACGCGTGAGTCATGAGGTGGAAGACCCCGGCGACATACGCTGCGGAGCCCACGCCGAGAAACATGTACCCGAGCTGGCTGATCGTCGAGTATGCGAGCACCCGCTTGATGTCGGTCTGCGCCATGGCAATCGTCGCCGCATAGAAGGCAGTCAACGCTCCGATGGTGGCCACCACGATCGATGCCGTGTCCGACAACGCGTAGATGGACGAGGTACGGGCGATCATGAACACGCCGGCCGTCACCATCGTTGCGGCATGGATGAGGGCAGACACCGGAGTGGGACCTTCCATGGCGTCTGGGAGCCAGACGTACAGAGGAAGCTGCGCCGACTTGCCGGTGGCACCGACGAGGAGCAACAGCCCTACAGCCGTCGCGGTGCCGGCTCCGAGCAGCTTGCCCGGATCGTCGAGCACCGTCGTGTACGACAACGTTCCGAATGTCGAGAAGATGATCATGACGCCGACGAGGAATCCGAAGTCACCGATCCGGTTGACGATGAAGGCTTTCTTGCCGGCCGCTGCGGCGCTCGGACGGACGTACCAGAACGAGATCAGCAGGTAGGAACAGAGCCCGACCAGTTCCCATCCGACGAACAGGACGGCGAAGTTGTTCGCCAGTACGAGGGTGAGCATCGACGTGGCGAACAGGTTCAGATACACGAAGAAACGAGTGAAGCGCTCGTCGCCGTGCATGTAGCCGATCGCGTAGATGTGAATCAGCGCGCCGACCCCTGCGACGACCAGCACCATGAGCGCCGACAGTGGGTCCCACAGCAGCTCCGCGGTCGCGCCGAGCGCCGGGATCCACTCGAACACGCGCACGACGTGCGCCTCCGCGGTGCCCTGGAACAGCGGAATGGCAGCGATGAGGCCGGCCACGAACGACAGACTGATCATCGCCGATGCGAGCCACCCCGCGATCGGCTCACCGATCCTGCGCCCCAAGAAGTGCAGCACCACTGTCCCAATGGCGGGAAGGAGGATGATGAGCCAGATATTGCGAATGAAGAACTCGCTCATCGTCACCCCCTCAGCTCGTTGAACTCGTCGACGGAGGCAGTCTTGCGGTTCCGGAACACGGCAACGATGATCGCGAGGCCGACGACGACTTCCGCGGCGGCCACGACGAGTACGAAGAACACGGCGAGCTGGCCGGTGAGGTCACGCAGCTCCTGGCCGGCGGCGATGAACGTCAGGTTCACTGCGTTCAGCATCAGCTCGATACACATGAACATCACGACGGCGTTCCGACGCGTCAGGATGCCCACTGCCCCGATGCCGAACAGCACCGCTGCGAGAGTCATGTACCAGCCGGCGGTGACGATCATTCCCGCTCCCTCCTCTTGGCTGGGAAGTACGCGAGGGCGATGGCCCCGACAGCCGCAACGATGAGCAGCAGCGATGTGGCCTCAAACGGCAGCACCCAGTCGGAGAAGAGCCCCGCGCCGATCGCTTCGGCGCTCCCGACCGGGGTCTCGGCGACGTTCGACACGCCTGTCACCCACGACCAGTCGTTGCCAATGAGGATCGCCACGACGACACCCAGGACGACGAGACCCAGCACGTACAACATGGGCCGCTGCCAGGGGATGCGTTCTTTCAGATCTTCCGACCGGTCGACGCCGATGAGCATGATCACGAACAGGAACAGGGTCATCACCGCACCGGCGTACACGATCACCTGCACGGCTGCGACGAAGTAGGCGGACTGCACGACGTAGAACACGGCGAGCGACAGCATCGTGAGGATCAACCCCATCGCCGACCGTACAGGGTTCTTGGCGAAGACCACCGCCAGCGCACCGACGATCGCCAGCGCACCGAACAGGAAGAAGAGCACCAGTTCAGTCATGACTCGTCCTCCGATGACTGGCCCTCCTCGGGGAGCCGCTCCTTGCCGGCCCGGGGAGTCCATCCGACGATCCCTTCATAGGCCGCGCGACCGGACGGGGCGGTAGCCCGCATCCACCCGTCGCCTTCGGTGAGTTCTTCGAAGTCGGCGAACTTGTCCTCGGCGAACATGTGGTTCGGTGTGCCGTCCTGCTGGACCAGCAGTTCCTTCTTGGTGTAGATGGCATCCTGCCGGTTGGTCACCGACATCTCGAAGAGCTGCGTCATCGTGATCGCCTCGGTCGGGCATGCCTCGACGCAGAGTCCGCAGAAGATACAGCGGAGCATGTTGATGTCGTAGACGAACCCGTACCGCTCCCCCGGGCTCACCGGGGCGTCGGGAGGGTTGTCGGCGCCACGTACGTAGATGCAGTGGGCGGGACAGGCACCGGCACACAATTCGCATCCGATGCACTTCTCGGTTCCGTCCGGATACCGGTTGAGCTGATGGCGCCCGTGGAACCGCTGTGGTTTCTCTCGGAACTCCTGCGGGTAGCGTTCGGTGACGAGGCCATCTCCGAAGATGGTCCTGATCCCGATCCCGAAGGTGACCTTGAGGCCTCTGGCGATTTCGGAGATCATGCCCATGGCAATCCAAACTGCCGAAGGCCGATGACGATCGTGACGAACACCAGCCACGCGAGAGCGGCGGGGATCAGACCTTTCCATCCCAATGTCATCAGCCGGTCGTACCTGATTCGAGGCATCGTCGCCCGCACCCACATGAACATGAACAGGACGACGATCGTCTTGAGGAAGAAGTAGAGGATCGGGAGCAGTGCCGATATCCAGGTCGGGATCCGTCCGTCGAACGTAGGGCCGTTCCACCCCCCGAGGAAGAGGGTGGTGGTGAGCGCCGACATGTTGAACATGTTGATGTACTCGGCGAGGAAGAACCATGCGAAGCGCATCCCCGAGTACTCGGTGTGGAACCCGCCGACCAACTCCTGTTCCGCCTCGACCATGTCGAACGGCGCCCGGTTGGTCTCAGCGACGCCGGCGATGAAGAAGATGACGAACGACACGAACATCGGGATGATGTTCCATCGGGGGATCACCATCAGGATCGGCCATCCGAAGAGGTCGGCGTAGGACCCCGACTGGGAGGCGACGATTTGCTGGATCGAGAGGCTGCCCGAGTAGAACACGACCGGGACGAGAGCGAGTCCGATCGCTGCCTCGTACGAGATGGCCTGCGCCGTTGCACGCACAGCACCGAGCAACGGGTACTTCGACCCTGACGACCACCCGGCAAGCACCACCGCGTAGACCGCGATCGATGAGAAGGCGAGGATGTAGAGAAGTCCGATGTTCAGGTCGGTTCCTTGAAGGCTGATCGTCCGTTCGATACCCCCGAGCGTCACCGTGAACGCGGGGCCGATCGGAATCACCAGGAAGATCAGGAAGGCCGGAATCAGTGCGATGACCGGAGCGAGGATGTAGAGACCGAAATCGGCCTTGCGTGGCGTGATGGCCTCTTTGAAGAACAGTTTCAGGCCGTCCGCAACCGTCTGAAGTACACCGAACGGCCCTGCACGGAACGGCCCGATCCGGTTCTGCATGTCCGCGACGACCTTCCGCTCCGACCAGACGAGCAACAGCACGACGACCATGAGCATCGCGAAGATGACGATGACCTTGATCGCGGCGATCCCGATGTCCCACCAGTCCATCAGCCGGACACCCCCTTCCGCACCGTCACCTCGACCTCATCACCGAGCGAGGACATCCCCGGCTGGTTGAACGGAACGTACACGACCCCTCGTACCAGCGAGGCGTCGAAGGTGGCCGACGCAGAGGCAGCGCCCGACGCAGTCTCGACCGTCACCTCATCCCCTTCCGCGACCCCGAGCGTCGCTGCGTCGGCCGGATGCAGGTACACCCGGGCGCCGGGAGCGAGATTATGAAGCGATAGCGAGTGCCGCATCTCGACACCGTCGTCATACAACGTCCTGGCGAGATGCAGGACGAATGGCGCAGATACCGACGCCATTTGGTGATCGACCGGCTGATAACGAAGCGGCTGTTCCACTCCCTCGCGAGGAACCACCACGCCGTCACCAAAGAGATCGCCCCATCCGATCCCTGTGTACGCGGGCGCAACGCGTGCGATCTCGGCGCTGACAGAAGCAGCATCCTGGAACCCCATGGGAGCCCCCATCCGGCGAGCGATCTCTTCGAGGATCGACCAGTCGGCCTGTGTCTGGCCCGGCCCCGCAACGATGCGCGCAACCTTCTGAACACGGCCTTCCACGTTCGTGGTGGTGCCTTCCTTCTCTGCGAAGGTTTCCGCCGGGAACACAACGTCGGCGCGTGACGATGAGTCGGTGAGAAACAGATCGAGCGCAACCGTGAACTCGGCCGAGTCGAGTGCCCGTGCTGCCAGGGCCCCGTTCGGAACGTCCCGAACCGGATCCGCTCCCACCATCACCAATGCCTTCAGCTCCCCGCCCTCGAGTCCTTCGAGGATACCTCTGGCATCACGACCCTCATGGTCGGGAACGGCCCCGACCACTGCCTCGAATGCGGCGACCTGGTCGGCATCGTCGAGAGTGACTCTTCCCGGTAGAAGTCCGGGGGCCAGGCCCATGTCGAGCGCTCCGTAGACGTTCGAGCGGCGTGCGAACGGCATCACTTTCGCCTCTGGAAGGGTAGAAACGAACGCGGCGACGGACTCAGCCAGCTTCGGGTTCTCGGTGAGTCCGGTGCGTCCCACGATCGCGACGACCGGACCCTCATCGAGAACGGCCCTGGCGGCGGCGTACTCACCGTCTCCTGCGGCGAGTGCCCTGAGCACGTCCGGCCCCTGCCCGGGCCGGTAGGAGATCTTGTGCTTGGTGCAGTCGTCGAGGCCCGTTCTCCGAGGATGTACGACGACCAGTTTCACGCCTCGCTTCTGAGCGGCCTGGCGAACTCGGAGATACAGCGTTCCGGATTCTTCTTTCAGGTCGGGGCCCCACACCAGGATCGAACTGGCACTGTCGAGGTCGGAGATCGTCGCCTTGCGATCGACCGCGACGAGCAACTTGGGATCGAGCCCGTCGTCCATCTGGGCATCGACGTGATTGGAGCCGATGACCGTGCGCATGAACTTGGAGAAGACGTACGCGTCCTCGTTGGTTCCTCGGGCACCGCCCAGTCCTGCGACGGCGGCCCCTCCGCCGGCCTCCACGATCTCCCGCAGCCGTCCGGCGGTCAGATCGAGCGCTTCGGCCCAGTCGGCCTCTCTGAAGGTGCCGTCTTCGTTCTTGATGAGCGGGACCCGAAGTCTGTCTTTCGATCCGATGAACTCGAATCCGAATCTGCACTTGTCGTTGAGCCATCCCTGGTTCGTCGCGTCGTTGTCGACACCCGTGAATCGCAACACGTCGTTCTGGCTGGCGTCGATTTCGATGCTCTCGCCGGCCGAGCACTGGTGGCACGTGGATGCGGCCTTGCGAAGGTCCCACGGCCGAGCCCTGAATCGGTACGGCACCGCGGTGAGCGCACCGACCGGGCAGATCTGCACGGTGTTACCTGAGAAGTACGAGGAAAACGGTTCGTCGGGGAACGTGGCGATCCGGGTGTTGTTGCCTCGATCAGCGAACTCGATGAGCGGGTCGCCCGCGACCTCGTCGGCGAAGCGCACGCAGCGAGCGCAGAGGATGCACCGTTCCCTGTCGAGGAGAACCAGATCGGACACGGGTATCGGCTTCTCGAAGTGTCGCTTCTCCTCGACGAAGCGGCTCTCGCCTGGTCCGTAGCCGACCGTCTGGTCCTGAAGTGGACACTCACCACCCTTGTCACATACCGGGCAGTCGAGAGGGTGGTTGATGAGCAGGAACTCGAGCACGCCCTCTTGGGCCTTCTTGACGACCGGTGTGGTCGTATGAACTACCTGCCCGTCCGCCGCGAAGAGCGTGCAAGAGGGTGTCAGAACCATCCCTCGTGGCGTTTCGAGTTCGACGAGACAGGCACGGCACATGCCAACGGGCTCGAGTCGTGGATGGTGACAGAAATGGGGGATGTAGACACCGGCCTCCCTGGCAGCGTCGATGACGGGTTGACCCTTCGGGACGTCGAGCTCCCTACCGTCGACGGTGACCTTCACGAGCTCACTCAAAGGGACACCCCCCACCGTGGATGTGCTGCATGACCTCGTCCTTGAAGTACGTCATGATCGAGGTGATCGGTGACACGGACGACGGGCCGAGTGGACAGATGGTCGTCATCTTCGGGGGCCATGCGAGTCCGGGGCTGATGTTGTCGGCGATGTCGAGCAGCAGGTCGGCATCCACCTCGCGGCCGGCGCCCATCTCGATGCGCCGAAGAACCTGCTCCTCCCACGTTGTGCCCTCGCGACATGGTGTGCACTGGCCACAGGACTCGTGAGAGAAGAATCGAACAACCCGCTCGGCGGCCCTGATGACGCAGGTCGTGTCATCCATGACGATCACTGCGCCAGAGCCGAGCATCGATCCTGCTTTCTCGCATGCATCCCTCGTGATCGGATCATCGAGATGGTCCGAAGGAACGAACCACGGAGCACTCGCGCCGCCGGGAATCCATGTCTTGAGTCCGTTGCCGTCCCTCATGCCTCCGGCGACGTCGAAGATCAGCTCGCGCCAGGTGATACCCCGAGGCAGCTCGTAGTTGCCTGGCTTGACGACGTGACCGGACACGGAGAACAGGAATGTGCCGGTGTCCGCCTCGTCTCCCAGTGCCTTGTACACGTCGGGACCGTGCTCGATGATGTAGGGAAGGTTCGAGATCGTCTCCACGTTGTTGACGATCGTCGGCATCATGTACAGGCCCTTGGCGGCCGGGAAGTACGGGGGCTTGAGGCGAGGTTCTCCCCGTCGACCTTCGAGGCTGTTGATGAGGGCGGTCTCCTCCCCGCAGATGTACGCACCGCCGCCAAGATGAACGGTCACCTCCAAGTCGTAGTCGGTGCCGAAGATGCCCTTGCCGAGGTAGCCCTTTCTGTAAGCCTCTGCGAGGGCCCCCTGCACGCGGCGTGCGGGTTTCGGGTATTCGCCACGGATGTAGATAAACGCTTCGTGGACTTCGTTGGCGATCGAGGTGATGATGATCCCTTCGATCATCTGGTGGGGATCGCGCTCGAGGAGTTGCCGGTCCTTGAACGTCCCCGGCTCGGACTCGTCACCGTTGACGACGAGGTAGGCGGGTCTGGGCGGAGCGAGGAAGCTCCATTTCATCCCCGCGGAGAATCCTGCACCGCCACGCCCGATGAGACCCGATGCTTTGACCATTTCGACGAGTTCGTCTCGTGTCATGTCGAGCGCTGCGCGGGCGCTCTTGTAGCCCCCGGTTTCTTCGTAGACGTCGATCCTGTGGCTGTCTGACGGGTGTTCGATCATCCGCTTCGTCAGCACCTGCGGGTAGGCGCTCATGACCCACCCCCCGCGGTTCCGTACGGATCGAACGCCGGGAAGGGGCCGACGGCCCCCTGCGCTTCGAGAATGCCCGGATCGAATGACTTCGTGCCACCAAACCGCTCCTGGAGTTCGTCTGCCCGGACGACGTCGGGCTTCGTTTGACGGAGCCACCGGATCATCTCGACGATCGATTCAGGGGTCATGCCTTCCGCGAGTTCGTAGTTGACCTGGACGGCCGGCGCACCTCCACACGCCCCGATGCATTCCACGTGTTCGACGCTCACAACGCCTTCCGCATCTGTCTCACCTGCCGGCACGCCTACCTCGTCCTCGGCAGAACTCATGACGTCGTCTGCCCCGAGCAGCATGCAGGAAATCGAGGTGCACACCGAGATCAGATAGCGGCCCTGCGGGATCTTCTTGAACATGCCGTAGAAACTCGCGACCGAGTCGACCTGCATCGGAGTGAGACCGGTCAGTTCGGCCACCTGGCGCATTCCGTCTTCGGTCAGGTACCCGTCTTCACGCATCGCGATGTAGAGCAGCGGCATGACCGCCGACCGCCGCTGCGGGTACCGGGCGATGATCGCCTCGGCTCGTTCGAGGGTCTCAGGACTCCAGCTCATCCAGCCCCCCTTCTTGTCAAGATGAGCACCGCTGGGCGAGGATGAGATTGACAAGAACGAGGGGTGCTGGTTCTTGTCAAGATGAGCACCGCTGGGCGAGGATGAGGTTGACAAGAACGAGAAGTCATCATCGGTCCACGTCCCCGATCACGGGGTCGAACGACGAGATCGTGGCGACCGTGTCGGCGATCAGCGAATCGGACATGGCGATCGGGAGCCCCTGAATGCTCGCGAACGACGGAGTGCGCATGTGCATGCGAAGCGGTCGAGCGCTCCCGTCGGACACCAGGTAGGCGGCGAGCTCTCCTCGTGGCGACTCGATCGCCACGTAGGCCTCACCCTCCGGCACCTTGAACCCCTCCGTGAAGATCTTGAAGTGGTGGATGAGTGCCTCCATCGACTGGTCGATCCGTGCCCGTGGCGGCGGTGTGACCTTGCGGTCCTCGCTGCGATAGTCGCCCTTTGGCATCGACTCAGCGACCTGTCGGACGATGTGCAGCGACTGCGTGATCTCTCCGACTCGCACCCGGTACCGGTCGTACACATCACCGTTGCGACCGACCGGCACTTCGAACTCATACTGCTCGATTCCACAGTACGGCTGTGCCTTTCTGAGATCCCAGTCGACCCCCGTGGCACGCAGGTTCGGTCCGGTAATGCCGTAGGCGAGCGCCTCTTCGGCGGTGACGACTCCGACGCCGATGGTGCGTTCCTCCCAGATGGGGTTGTGTTTGAGGAGGTCCTCGTAGTCGGCAAGGCCATCGAGGGCCTTCTCGATGATGTCGGCGATGTCCGCTCTCCAGCCACCCGGCAGGTCGGCTGCGACACCGCCGGGACGGATGTAGTTGTGGTTCATCCGCAGGCCGGTGGTCTTCTCGAAGAACGCGAGAATCGCCTCGCGATCCCGAAAGCCGTACAGCATCATCGACAATGCCCCGATGTCCATCCCGGCGGTCGCGAGAAACACCTGGTGGGAGGCAACCCGGTTGAGTTCCGTCATGAGAATCCGTATCGCCTGTGCCCGAGGAGGGACCTCGACACCGAGCAGTTGCTCAACGGTGAGCGAAAAGGCCAGCTCGTTGTGGAACGGAGACATGTAGTCCATGCGGGTGACGTTGGTGGGCCCTTGGAGGTAGCTCAGCTCTTCGCCGGTCTTTTCCATCCCCGTATGGAGGTAGCCGATGATCGGCTTGCTCCGGCGAATGATCTCGCCCTCCAGCTCGAGCTGGAGCCGGAGTACTCCGTGCGTGGAGGGGTGCTGCGGCCCCATGTTGACGATCATCAGCTCGTCTTCTTGCACCTCTTCCTCGACGATGAAGTCGTCGTCGACGGTCGATCCTGTCTGCTCGAGAAGGCGGCCGCCGTGTTCCTCGCCGGACATCTTCTGAGAGCCCTCGTCGGTGGAGTCACGCACCCACTCCGGCTCCTCGGTGCCGCTCACCCAGATTTCGTGGAGCTCGCGGCTCATCGTGCCTCCGGTGATGACTTGAACTGGACGGGCACCGACCCCATCGCGTAATCCTTGCGCAACGGGTGCCCCTGCCACTCGTCGGGCATCAGGATCCTGGTCAGGTCGGGATGGCCCTCGAACGTGATCCCGAACATGTCGTATACCTCACGCTCGTAGAAGTTGGCACCGGGGTACACCGGCACGAGCGACGCGACGGTCGCGTCGTCTTCAGGCACAGCCGCCCTGAGACGGATCCGGAGGTTGTGCTCGAGTGACAAGAGCCCGGCAACGACTTCGAATCGAATCTCCCGAACGCCGAGGTAGTCGACGGCAGTTTCGTCGACCAGCATCTCGAACCCCGCGTCCTTGGCAGCCTGGGCCGCGTCGCGCCACTTCTCCTTGGGAACGAACAGCACGTCCTGGCCGCTCGACAGCTGCCACTCGACCCCGAGGCCCTCTGCAAGTGCGGCGATGATCGGATCTGTCATCGTGCGAGCTCCCCCGACACGATCTTGGCCTGGAGAGTGAGGATCCCGTGCATGAGTGACTGCGGCCCTGGAGGGCAGCCGGGAATGTACATGTCCACGGGAACGATTTCGTCGACTCCCTGCACCAGGGCGTAGTTGTTGAACATGCCGCCCGTCGACGCGCATGCTCCCATCGAGATCACCCACTTGGGTTCGGCCATCTGGTCGTACACCTGCCTGAGAACCGGGGCCATCTTCTGCGAGACGCGTCCGGCGACGATCATCAGGTCGGCCTGACGTGGCGATGCCCGGAACACCTCCATCCCGAATCTGGCGAGGTCGTAGTGGGAGGCGCCGGTGGCCATCATTTCGATGGCGCAGCACGCCAGTCCGAATGTAGCGGGCCACATCGACTGGGTTTGTGCCCAGTGAGCGGCTTTCTGGAGCGTCGTGGTGAGGATGCCAGGGGCACCGTCCGCTCGAGCCATCAGGCCGCCTCGCGCTCAGAGGGGATGTACCGGGAGCGTCGTTTCACGTTCCAGTCCAGCGCACCCCGCTTCCAGACGTAGCCGAGCGTCTCGATCACGAGCAGCGTGAAGATGCCCACGGCTGCGATCCCGTACCAACCGAGTTCACGGAACTGGACGGCCCATGCGAACAGGAAGATCGTCTCGATGTCGAAGATGACGAACAGCATCGCGACGAGATAGAACTTGACGGGGAAGCGTTGGGCCGGTTCGTGCTCTGGAACGATGCCGCACTCGTAGGGGGCCAGCTTCTCAGGAGAGGGGTTCTTGGGAGCGATCAGCCATGAGAGACCGGCCACACCAAATCCGAATACCGCCACCAGCACGAACATGATGGCCACAGGCAGGTAGTCGGCAAGGCTCACGGACACACCCTCTCTCTGATGTCGTAAGACTAGAAGTCGTGCGAGGACTCGACAAAACGTCCACCGGGTCGGCTGGGGAGCTGCGTCCAGCCGGTTTCTAGGTCTCGATCGCCGCCGCCACGGCTGCGGCCGCGTGAAGCTCGGTCGTGTCGAACACCGGCACCTCGACGTCCTTCCGACCGACGAGCATGCCGATCTCGGTACATCCGAGAACCACTCCCTCTGCGCCGCGCTCGACCAAACGGCCGATGATGTCGAGGTAGGAGCGTCTCGAGGTCTCTATCACCTTTCCATGAACCAACTCGTCGAAGATCACGCCGTCGACCGTTGCGCGATCACCCGCGTCCGGTACCAGTACCTCCAAGCCGTAGTGACTCGCCAGGCGTCCTCGGTAGAAGTCCTGTTCCATCGTGTATCGGGTGCCGAGGAGGGCAACCGTCCCGACGCCGCGCGCGACGATGGCGCGTCCGGTGGCGTCGGCTATGTGGAGCAGTGGGATCGATACGGCTCGCTCGATTGCGTCGGCCACCTTGTGCATGGTGTTGGTGGCAAGAACCAGCAGGTCGGCACCGGCACGTTCGAGGGCGGCGGCTTCCTTGCCGAGTCGCCGTCCTGCCGCTTCCCAGTCGCCCGTCGACTGCATGCGCTCGATCTCGTCGAAGTCGACCGACGACAGGACGATCCGCGCCGAGTGAAATCCACCCAAACGGCGGGCGACCTCTTCATTGATGAGCCGGTAGTACGTTGCCGTCGACTCCCAGCTCATCCCTCCAATGATGCCAATGACGTTCATGGTTCTCGGTTGTCAGTTCTCGGTTGTCAGTTCTCGGTTGTCAGTTCTCGGTTCTCGGTAGACCCGTCTCAGGCCGCCGAGGACGCCGGCACGCTGCCATCCGCTGTCAGCTGTCAGCTCCTACGCTAGAGGCGTGGCTCGCTATGGCCCCGACACCGCCCTGATCGTCGTTGACATCCAGAACGACTTCGCCGACCCGGACGGGAGCCTGGCGGTTGCAGGAGCGGAGTCGATCATCACGCCCATCAATGCGCAGATCGCGCGTGCACGAGACGCAGGATCCCCCGTCGTCTACACCAGAGACTGGCATCCCGAGTCCACACCTCACTTCGCCAAAGACGGTGGCATCTGGCCGGTGCACTGTGTCGCCGGCACCTGGGGATCCGAGTTTCACCCCGACCTCGTCGTCGACGGGCCGGAGATCCGCAAAGGCGCGAACGGCGAGGACGGCTACTCGGGGTTCACCATGCGGGATCCTGTGTCCGGAGCGACGAAGTCGACTGGGCTCGACGCGTGGCTCGGGTCGACTCGACGGCTCGTGATCGTGGGACTGGCCACCGACTACTGCGTCAAGGCGACCGCCCTCGACGGCTTGGCACTCGGCTACGAGGTGGCGGTCCTGGCTGACGCCACAGGAGCCGTGAATCTCGAGGACGGCGACGGCGAACGAGCCCTCCGGGAGGTGCTCACCGCCGGCGGCGAGGTCGAGTGAACCGCCTCCAAGCGTGGGTTGAACGAGAGACAGGGGGATCGCTCTCGAGACGGCTCGAAGGCTCGACGTCGTCAACGCTGTATCTGGTAGGCGGCGGATTGGTCGTCCGTGCGTTCACGAACACCCTCTGGTTGGCCCAGGAACCCGACCTGGCCAGCCACGAAGCTGCCGCGCTCCAGATCCTCGAGACAGTCGACCTCCCCACGCCTCAGGTGATCGCACTCGACCAGACGGGAGTCGAAGCCGGCATCCCGGCGATCATCATGACCCATCTGCCCGGTCGCGTGGTTCTGCCCGAAACACCCACCGATGCGTGGCTCCGAGCGCTTGGTGAACCCTTGGTCACACTTCGAGAGGCGTCACTGGACGACTTCGCATGGACATACGACCCCTGGATAGATCAGACATCACTCGCGCCCCCTGCGTGGTCGAGCACTCCTGGCCTCTGGGAGGGCGCGTTCGCTCGGTATGCAGCCGGTATGCCTGATGAGCCATGGTGCTTCATCCATCGTGACTACCACCCGACCAACATCCTGTGGGAAGAGCGCCGTATCACCGGCATCGTCGACTGGGTGAACGCCTGCCTCGGACCACACAGCTCCGATGTCGCACACTGCAGACTCAATCTCGCCCTCATGTACGGGCAGGAGATCGCCGACCGGTTCACCAACCTTCTCGGGTTCCCGTACGATCCTGTCTGGGATCTCGCGCCGGCGCTGAGTGTCCTGCCCGAACTCGATGTCTACCCACCATGGTCATCGTTCGGGCTGACGGACCTCACACTCGATCTGCTTCGAGGACGAATCGAGGAGTTCGTGGCCAGGGCGTGGTGATGGGCAGCCCATCACCACCTCGGTTGTCGGTTCTCGGTTCTCGGCAAGACTCTCTCACCGCGCGGAACGTTGAACCAAGTGCCCCTGACCGCCCGGTGTCGAACGTCAGCCACTTGCAGACCCAGAAGCGTTTGATCAGGGAGTCTGAGCTCCTCGACGCGAGGTGCTCGAGTGGTCCCTGTAGCGTGCGAGCAGCCTTCGATCCCCGGCCGCCATGACACGGTCACCCCGCGAGTACTGCGTTCTCCCGCGTTCCTACCCGACTCATGACTGACAACCGAGGACTGCGGGCGAAGCCCGCCTCAGGCGGAAGGCGCCAACCTCACCATGCGTTCGAGCGTTGCGTATGCGAGTTCACCGACACCACGCTCGGACTCGTCGAGTAGGTTCGCCATCACCTTGAGCACCCACTCCATCAGAGGCTTCGACCGTAGGCCGGCGTGGGTCAGTGCCCACATCACCCTCGGCTTGCCGATGGCTCGCACGAAGATTCTCGCCATCCGGTAGTAGAGGCCGTACTCGTCGTGCAGCTCCTGTGGATATCGCTGAAGGAGCGAGAGGTCGTTCGCAATCAGCGCTTCGTGCACGTGGCGAGCTGCTCGACGACCCGTCTCGTACGCATAGGCGATGCCCTCGCCGTTCCAGGGGTTGATCATGCCCGCGGCGTCGCCGGCGATCACCCAGTTCGGCCCAACCAGCGGGCCCACCGACAGCCCCATCGAGAGCTTGCCGCCCATGGGTTTGGCGTGCGGCCCCTCCAGATTCCAGTACCCGGGGGCGGTCTGCACGTAGGCGTCCATCATCCTCGACGTGTTGGTGTGCTTCCACCTCGCGAAGGTCGACAACAACCCGACGCCGACGTTCACCTCACCGTCGCCCAGAGGAAAGACCCATCCATAGCCGGGCATCTGCGCCCCTGTCTCGTCTCGGATGTCGAGCTGGCTCTCCATGAAACGGTCGTCGGATCGGGGACTCGAGTAGTAGCCCCGCAGCGCCATGCCGATCGGGTAGTCCCTGCGACGCGAGGCGCCGAGCGCCCTGCCGAACCGGGACAGAGAGCCGTCCGCCACGACGACCGCGCCGGGCGTCACCAGCTCTTCGCCGACGCGAACCCCCACCAGCCGTCCATTGTCTATGACCGGCATCGCTTCCGTGTGCTCGAGAACGGTCACACCCTTGCTCCTGACGAGCCCGGCCACCTGGGCATCGAGGTCCCGCCGTCTGATGATCCCGCCCCAATTGGGGTAGACCGGATGGTCGGGCCAGTTCATCTCGAGGCTGAGTTCGTCACCGGCGTAGGAACGAAGGCCGTCGACGCGGTGGAACGTCGGCACCGAGAAGTCGAACCCCATGTCCAGAAGTTCTTTGATAGAACGGGGTGTGAGTCCGTCGCCGCACGTCTTGTCTCTCGGATAGGTCTTCTTCTCGAGGACGGTGACCGAGTGCCCGGCCTCGGCCAGCCAGAAGGCGGCAGCGGAGCCTGCCGGCCCTCCACCGACGACGAGAACCTCCGTGTGTGCTGACATTCGGCCCGTCAGCCTACTTGTCAGGGAGCGATGGGAAGTCCCTGCCGGGCCCAGGCGGCGATGCCACCACCGATGTCCTCGACGTTCTCGAAGCCGAGATCTTTCATGATGGTGAGCGTCTGGCCACTCCGGTTGCCCGTGTGGCAGTAGATCAGATACTGCTTGCCACGGTCGAGCCGGCTCAGCTGCTGCTGGAAGTCGGCGGCGTAGAAGTCGATGTCGACGGCACCGGCGATCTTCCCGGACTGGTACTCCTCCGGGGTTCTCACGTCGATCAGCTCGAAGTTGGGGTCGCCCTGATTCGCCTGGATCGTCTCGTACGCCTGCTGCGGCGTGGCGGTTCCGATCTGCTGGGTTGCCGTCCCACCGCATGAGGCGAGGAGGAGCGCGAACAGGACTGTGATGATGATGAGTCTTCGCACGGCTGCGATGATATACCCTCTAGGGGTATATCACGTCTCAAGGGGCCCTGGTGTCCCTCGGTCTCGACACCAGGGTCGAGTGTCGCGGCCGCTCACGGATTTCGACCCTTCGACACCCCCTAATATCGTGAGGCACATCGTGGATGTGCCCCAGCCGACGATCAACCGACTGCCCCGCTACCTGTTCTGCCTGGAGCAGTTCGCAGGAGACTCCCCGACGATCTCCTCCTCTGAGCTGGCACGGCTCGCCGACGAGACTGCCGCAACGGTGAGGAAGGACCTGTCCTACCTCGGCTCGCACGGCACACGGGGAATCGGATACGACGTCGACACTCTCCGCTCGCGGATACGGGAGCGGCTCGGCCTCGACCAGTCACGGGACATCGTGATCGTCGGCGCGGGTCACCTCGGCTCTGCTCTCGCCACCTACGAGGGTTTCGATGAGGGCGAGTTGCGCGTGGTGGGCATCTATGACATCTCACCGACGGTCGTCGGCACTCGAATCGGCGACATAGCGGTCAAACATGTCGATGCGATGGAATCGGACATGGTCAGTCGGCGATGCTTACTCGGGATCATCGCCGTCCCGACGAACGCTGCGCAGGACGCCGCCGACCGTCTCGTCGCAGCGGGCGTCTTCGGGATCCTGTCGTTCGCCCCGACGCTTCTCCGTGTCCCGAGAAGCGTCTTTGTACGGCACATCGATCTCGCGACCGAACTGCACACACTGAGCTACTACGTGGCGGAGCGACGACGCGCGCTCTAGCGTTTCGAGATCATCGCGGCGATCCCGGCTCCGGCAAGCGCGACGATCACGATCACCGAGACCGAGATGATGTCGGTGGGACTCATGACCAGGGCCAGCCGAAACCGCCGGGCCGGTTGATCAACCCGATCACTGTGAGGACCGCCAGCGCTGCGGCGAAGATGCCGAATAGTGCGATCGCGAAGCGTCGATGCGACGGATGCGAGCTCGGGTTCTTGTCGACGAACGGGATTGCAAACAGACCAACGATGACGAGGAGCGGAGCGAAGAACCCGGCAGCGTCTCGCGGCATCCAGGCGAACAGCTGCGCCACCCACACGAGATACCACGGGATCTTGGACGGATCTGCAGCACCGCCGGCCTGACGGAAGACCGGCGCGGGACCGGCGAGCGCCAGCAGCGCGAGGATGACGGCCGATATCACGGCCGTGACCAGCTCGACCCGGTAGAGCTGTTTCACCTCGACTGTCGGACGTCCCGTCTGTTGCGCGGGCATGTCCTCGGTCGCTGTGGACGCTGCGCCAACTGTTTCGGCCGCAACTGCAAGCGGCTCTGCCTCCGGCACGGCGACGTCCGCGGGCGGCACCACGGCCGCCGGTGCAGGTTGCGGGGCAGGGGCTGCCGCCGCGGGAGTCGACGGGACGGCGACCTTCGTCCCGATCATGTCTGCCAGGGCCTGATCGAACGACACACCAAGCGCCTTCGCCTTGGCCTCGACGGAACGCCGGAACAGCTTCTCCGGCATGCCCAGCGCCGCCGCGGCCTCTTCGATCGACATGACGCCAACAGGCTGGGATGCAACCGGCTGTGGCGTGGGGGCCTGAGGAGTCTCGACTCCCGGTGTTGCGGCGGCCGGCGCAGGAGCAGCAGGGACAGGGGCGGCCGGCGCAGGAGCAGCAGGGACAGGGGCGGCCGGCGCAGGAGCAGCAGGGACAGAGACCGCCGCTGCAGATGCCGCGGGGGCGACTTCGCCGAGCATCCCGGCAAGCGCCTCATCGAACGACACACCCAGCGCCTTCGCCTTGGCCTCGACGGAACGCCGGAACAGCTCCTCCGGATACCCGAGCGCCTCGGCGGCCTGTTCGAATGACATGCCCGCTGAGGTGTCTGTCGGGGCGGCCGTGGAGGCGGCCGGGACAGCAGGCGTCTCGGTTGTCGCGGCCACCGGCACAGGAGCAGCAGGGGCAGGGGCTACCGGAGCGGCGGGGACAGGCGTGGCCGGAGCAGATGCCGGCGCGGGGGCCGCCCCGCCGAGCATCCCGGCGAGCGCTT
>Ga0315556_1000377_pt1 | contig 27223 bp, 27 predicted proteins | sample SalMarSW160310MG_FD_202112 | JGI IMG/M metagenome (GOLD analysis project Ga0315556, IMG submission 202112) | Salt marsh sediment microbial communities from the Plum Island Ecosystem LTER, Massachusetts, United States - Salt Marsh Sediment SW1603-10 ...
CGGGAACTTCGGCTTTGACGGCGACCGGGTAGCCGAGCGATTGGGCAGCCAGCACGGCATCCTCCGGTGTCGCAGCCATCATCGTTGGCGCCGACGGGATGCCGGCATCGTCGACCAGTTCCAGTGCTGCCGACTGATCGAGCCACCCTGTTCCCGGGATGGCGGCGACGGCCGGCTGTCGAACCGGCGCACATGGGGTGTGAGGGACGAACGTCGAATGCCGGTAGAGGGCGCCGAGTGCGCCGGCCGCCTCGAATGGAAAGCCATAGTCGGGAACGTGGGCGGAGCGCAGCATGGCCGATGCGGCCCGGATCGCGGGTCCTCCCATGGTCACGACAACCACCGGCTTGTCTCGATCGACGGCAATGATGGAGGCGGCCACGTCCTCCGCTTCATGCCGCGGCGGTGGCGGCAGGATCACCATCGCTGCGTCCACATTGTCATCTTGAAGCACCGTTTCGAGCGCTCGACCATATTGTGCAGGCGTCGCGGAGGCGAGCATGTCGATTGGGTTCCCGACACCCGCCCCCGACGGCAGGAACTCCGCCAACATGGCCGTGGTCATCTTGTCCAGATCGGCCAGGGCCAGACCGTGGTGTTCCACGGCGTCGGCGGCGATGACCCCCGGGCCGCCCGCGTTGGTGACGATTGCCACATTCCGACCTCGCATTGGAGGTGCCCATGCCAGGGCGCGTGCCCAGTCGAACATCGCCCTCGTGGAGGGCGCCCTGAGTACACCTGTCCGACGGAATGCGGCGTCGAACGCCGCCTCGTCGCCGGCCAGCGCCCCGGTGTGGCTCGCTGCAGCACGACGCCCTGCGGCGAATCGACCAGCCTTGTGGACGATGATGGGACCGTGGGTGCGATCGGCGGCCGCAATGAAGCGACGGCCGTCTCTGATGCCCTCCAGGTACATCGCCACAACCTTCGTGGAGGGGTCGGCTGCCATGACGGGGAGCAAATCCGTCTCGGTGAGGTCTGCCTGGTTGCCGAGACTGACGAGCCGAGAGAACCCAAAGCCCTGGTCTCTGGACCAGTCGATCACCGCTGCACACAACGCTCCGCTGTGGCTGAGGAACGCGATCGATCCTTCCGGGGCCCCGGAGGGACGAAGGAAGGTGGTGTCCAGCGACACGTGGGTATCGATGATGCCGATGCAGTTGGGCCCGAGGAACCTGATTCCGTGCCGGGCGGCGACTGCCCGACACGCCGCCTCCAACGCGGCGCCGCCACCGCCCGTCTCCCGAAACCCACCTGAGGCGATCACCACGGAACGAATGCCACGACGTCCACACGCCTCGAGGCTCTCAGGCACCGCAGCTGCGGGCACCAGGAGCACAGCGAGGTCTACCGGATCGGGCACGTCGGCCAGGTCGGCGTAGACGGGCCTGCCGAGCAACATCCCGGCTTCCCGTCCGACGTAGTGGACCGCACCCGGAAACCCTGCGAGGTTCTCTGCAACCCCGTAGCCGAGCTTGCCCGGATCGCTCGTTGCTCCGACGAGCACGACCCCTTCAGGTTGGAAGAACGAGCGCAGATCCACGACACGACAATAGGCGCGGGCAGGCTTCGCCTGCCGTACCTGGTATTTCGTTCGCGCCCGGAGGTGATTGGAGACCGTGGGGCGGCCGTACCGCGCCCACCTTGCGCGTGTCTTGTCGCCTCCTGACCGATACGAGGTACAAGATACGAAGTACGGCTAGTGATGCTTGTGGAACAAGCATCACTAGCCTCTTGCCCATGACTCGCTTCGCGTACTTCTGCGGCCACGAGCAGTGGCAACCCGAAGTGCTCGTGGACCACGCCCGTCTCGCCGAGGACGCCGGGTTCGATCTTGCCCTCGTTTCCGAGCACTTCCACCCATGGGTCGACGATGTGTCTGCATCGGGTTTCGCGTTTGCGACGATCGGCGCCATGGCCCAGGCAACCCACCTTCTCGGCTTCGCGACAGCCGTCGCCACCCCGCTGTGGCGGTACCACCCTGCGTCCGTCGCCCAGGCCGCCGCGACCCTCGACCGGCTGTCCGGTGGGCGATTCGCGCTCGGTGTCGGCACAGGAGAGAACATCAATGAGGGCCCCCTCGGCTACTCGTTTCCCGCGTACGCGGAACGGGCGGAACGCATGGAGGAAGCGCTCCAGATCATGAGGAGACTTCTCGATGGTGAGAAGCTCTCCTTCCAAGGGCGCTACTACACCACCGCCTCCGCAAAGCTGTACAGCCCACCTGTCGGTGATGTTCCCATCTGGCTGGCTGCGGGTGGGCCAAAGTCGGCGGCGCTCGCAGCGCGACGGGCGCAAGGCCTCATCACCTCCGTGAAGGACCCTGCGGCGACCATCGAAAGGGTGCTCGATCCTGCTCGCCTGACGGCCGCGGCGGAAGGGCTGCCCGAGCCGACCGTCGTTGCCACGCGATGGGTCATCTTCGCCTCGAGCGAAGATGAGGCGTGGAGCGCCCTGGCTCCCTGGCGCGGGCTGCGGGCTCCGGGCCGTCTCGAAGCAGTCGATCCTGAGGTGCTCAGGATCAGAGCCGACGATCTCGACAGGGAAGAAGTCCTGGCCAGTTACACCGTCGCCTCCGACCCCGAACAGATCATCGACGCCTACCTACCGCTGGTCACCGAACTGTCGGCTGACATCGTGGGGCTACAGATCATGTCGAACGATCAACCCGCCCTCATTCGCACGCTCGGCCGTGAAGTGCTTCCTGTGCTCCAAACGTCCGGTCGGCCCCAGCCGTAGGGTCTTCCGCCCCCTACCCCTGGAACCGCTCCCCCATGATGCTTCGCGTGGAGGTTTGTCATGCGGCGAAGCGCGCAAGTGAGCCTGCACATCGAAGAAGACGACCAGGAAACAACTGTCCACGCGCGCCTCGACCTCCAGGCTGATCGATTCGAGTCCTACGGAAAAGCGCGCCGAAACCCCGACGATCCGATATTGCCGGCTGTGGGAGAGGAGCTGGCGATCGCTCGAGCTCTCGGTTCCCTCACCGCCCAGATCATGGAGGCTGCGCAGGACCGGATCACGGAGCTCTTGGCGTAGCACTCAACCTGTAGCTCCGACATCGGTCAACAACCCACGTATCTGGTCGGCGACGCCGGGTGAAATCGGTCCCAACGGTTCTTGCTGAAGAGCAGCGAGCAGGCTGGGGCGCTGAGCGGCGATCGCATGTCGGACGACAGCTGTGTCGGCGTCGTCCGGAAGGATGGTAAGCCAGAGGCGCAGTGGCTGGGCAAATGTCGATGCGAAGGTCGCGAACAGGTCGACCCGCCAGCGGCCTTCCTCGTCCATGCGGGTCACCCAGCGAGTCTGGCCACTCGTCTTGCGGAGGGCAACATCGACGAGCGCGAAGGACACCAGATCGACGGTGACTCTGTCGCCCTCGGCAACCAGCATGTCGGACACCTCTTCGCCGAAGTTGAGTGCATAGGTGTCCTTGAAGGATGCCCAGAAGATCGAGCGCGATTGCTCAGGCACGCCCTCCTCGAGGAGACGCCGCGCTTCCGCGGCCGTTGCTCCGTCGAGTGCGATGAGGAGCGCCACCTGGTCGTCGAAGGTCGCGCTCGTAGCGCCGTCGAGGTCCCCCTCCTGCACCGCTGTCAGGAGGGTGCGCAGCGCGGCGGCAGGGGACGCCGCTCCCGCCATCGACTGCCGTGTGGTCGAGGTCGGCTGGTTGCTCGATGTGCATCCGGAGGCTGCGAGGGCAAACACCACAGTGGCTGCGAGGGCACGAAGCATCGTGGCGACGATAGCCTACACTCCCCCGATGCCTCGCCTCCTCGTGGCCGCACTCATCGGACTCGTCGGAGGGATCACGTCCGGCCTGTTCGGCATCGGAGGTGGGCTCGTGTTCGTTCCGGGTATGGTGCTCCTTCTGCGGCTCGATCAGCACCGTGCCCATGCCACCTCCTCGTTCGCGGTCGTGTTCACTTCAACGGCCGGAGCGCTGAGGTTCATGGGCGGAGGATCAGCTGACGTCGCCGTCGGCCTTCTCCTCGCGACAGGGGCGATCGCCGGCGCATTCGTCGGCGCCTCCTCCATGAGTAGGATCTCTCCGAGATGGCTCAAGGCGCTCTTCGCCTTTGTCGCGACGACGGCTGCAGTCAAGCTCTTCTTCGATATCTCGACAGATGCCAGATCGGTCGAGTTCTCCCTCGGTCTGGCTATCGCCATCGTTTTGATCGGCGCGGCGACCGGAACGCTCGTGTCAATGTTGGGTCTCGGCGGCGGCCTCGTGTATGTTCCTGGGCTGTCGCTCATCCTCGGCTTCGGGCAGCGACTGGCTCAGGGAACGTCACTCGTCGCTATCGTTCCCACCCAGCTCACTGCCGCGCTGGTCCACCTCAAGGCCGGTCGGGTCGATCGCCAGGTGGGTCTCCTGCTGGGGGTGGCAGGCATCATCGGTGCCCTCATCGGTGCGCACCTGGCGTTCACTCTGTCGGCTCCAGTCCTGCGCCGGTCGTTCGCGGTGCTGCTGGTAGCGGCGGGCGTCCTCCAAGCAAGGAACCGCTAAGGGACGAGGATCCTACGGCAGTGGATACAACGTGGAGGGTCTTCCCCGAGCGCCTGCCTGCGCTCCGCCGCGGAGAGCTTGAGGTGACACCCTCCGCAAATCCCCGTCTCGTCGAGCCGGCCAACGGCGACACCTTCCTTGCGTCCCCGAAGCCCCTCGTACAGCTCCAAGAGATCCGGTGGAATCAGCGAAACGGCGGCGATCTTCCGCTCCTCCCGACGTGCCAGCTCGGCATCTATCCCCCGCCAAGCCTCTTTGATCGCCCCATTGAGCCTCCGCTCCTCGGCCTCGACCTCCGCCAGGCGCCCTTCGATCGCGGCGATCTCCTTTTCGAGGGACTCGCGCTGCTGAAGGAACTCGAGGACGCCGTCCTCCGTCTCATTGACCTTCCTGCGTAGGCTCTCGACGTCCAGTCGCAGGTTCTCGGTCTCCTTGGCGCTCATCCCACCTGCGTAGAGGCGGCGTTCCTGCTGCACCACCTTCGTCTCTGCGATCTCGAGTTCCCCGCTCGATCGATCGAGCTCGAGGCTGACTTCGCGCAACGCGCGTTGCCTGTCGGTGAGCTCCAACCGCACTGCCTCCGAGCGAACGTGGGCTCTGCGGTACAGCTCGAGTTCGGGAAGCGACGCCCTCGTTTCGAGCAGCCGGTCGATCTCGGAGTCCACGTGTTGGAGGTCCAGCAGGTCGGCAAGGCTCCTGAACTCGTTCATCGCGGATCAGATGCTACACACCGCCTCGTGTCACGCGCCCGGCGTGCACTAACCTGCTCATCCGCAAGGGCGCTTAGCTCAGCCTGGCAGAGCACCTCGCTTACACCGAGGGGGTCGGCGGTTCAAACCCGTCAGCGCCCACCCGAAGACGACCATATCACCACTCGCAAGAATCCCTTACTAGTATGCCCGGCACCAAGGGAGGGTGTGAGTGACCATGCGGTCGGCGTACCGTGAGGATGATGGTGGAACTCTGCGCCGATATCTCGACGAGATAGGTGCCTATCCCCTGCTGTCTGCGCAGGAAGAGGTCCAGCTTGCCAGATCGATCGAACTCGGCAAGAAGGCTCGCGAAGCGCTCGACACTGGAGAGTTCGACGACCGCATCAAGGCCGAGCGGTTCGCGCGACAGGGCGAAGAGGCTCGTCAACAGTTCATCAGCGCCAACCTCAGACTCGTCGTGTCGATCGCCAAGCGCTACGCAAACTCGGGCCTCGGGCTCCTCGACCTGATCCAAGAAGGCAACCTCGGGTTGATCAAAGCGATCGAGAAGTTCGAGTACCGGAAGGGGTTCAAGTTCTCCACCTACGCGACATGGTGGATCAGGCAGTCGATCACGCGGGCCATCGCCGACAAAGGTCGAACCATCCGCGTGCCCGTGCACATGATGGACACGATCTCCCAGGTGCGACAAGCCGAGAATCACCTGCGGAAGCGATCAGGACAGGTGCCCACCCCAGACGAGATCGCAGACCACGCAGGGCTGGAGGTCCGCAAGGTCATCGAGGCGATGCAGGTGGCGCCAGAGCCGGTGTCGATCTTCGAGCCCGTCGGCGATGAAGAAGCGACGCTTGGCGACTTCATCGAAGACGCCGATGCTCCCGAACCCTTCGACCTGGTCGCCCTGGAGATGAGCAAACGGGATCTGGTCGAAGTGCTGAACAAGCTCGACGACCGCGAACGGACCGTTCTCACGATGCGGTACGGCCTCGACGACGGAGTTCCGCGGACCCTGGACGAGGTTGGCCGTCTCTTCGACCTGACGAGAGAGCGAATCCGTCAGATCGAGTCGAGGGCACTCGCCAAGCTCCGCCACCCCACGAACCCGACGGCGATCAGGAGAATGTACGCTCCCTGATCGTCACCGGACGAGCGCCCACAACTCACGGACGTCCGCCTCCAGGGGCAGGTCCCTCTCTTCACGCCGGGGTCGCCCCCGGCCGCGGCGTCGATAGTACGGCTGGCCTTCCCAGAAGATCACGCCGCCCCATACACCCCAACCGACCCCCTCCTCGAGGGCAGCCTGAAGACACAGGATCCGAACCGAACACTCGGCACACAGTGACTGCGCGACAGCGAGGTCGGCCGGATCTTCGGAGAAGAACAGCTCGTGTCTGCCTGACGCAACACACGCCCCACGCTTGTAGATGTCGTCCACTGGTACTTCCTTCGCCTTCCGGAAAGCGTCCGGCGGCTCGGAAGGACAGTGGTGTCAGAGAGCGAACTGCCGCGGACGCGACGAACTTGCAGATCCTGTTCTAGAGATTCGCATCCGCATGGCACCTCCGAAGGTGAAGTATCGACACCCTATCTCCACGGCCGAGGAGCCGTCAAGGCAATTTCGGGACCTCTGCCTCTAGGCATCCACACGACACACGCGATATGACGGTGATGGAAGGAGGTGATGTCCATGACGAAGGTTGCTGCACGAGTCCGTGCACATCTCGAAGAGAACGGCGTCGCGTTCGAAGTGGAGCCTCATCGTCCCGCCTACACGGCCCAGGAGATCGCCGCGGTCGAGCACGTGCCAGGGAGCGCGTTCGCCAAAGCGGTCATCCTCATGGCAGACGGTTCACCGTTGATGGCCGTCGTGTCCGCCGACCGTCACGTCAGCATCGCCAACGTGTCGGCTGCCGTGGGCTCCGGCGTGCGGCTCGCCGCTGAAGCCGAGTTCGCGCCGCTTTGCCCCGACTGCGAGCGGGGGGCGGAGCCGCCGTTCGGCAACCTGTACGGTATGCCCGTGTATCTCGACGAGGCGTTCACCGCGCGCGAGATGGTGTTCAACGCCGGGAACCACGAGGAGACGATCAGGATGTCGACGACCGACTATGTGGATCTGGTTGCACCGATCCGGGCGGAGCTGTCGTAGAGTAGCGGCCGGCACGTGCTCTCGGCGTGCCGGCCTCACTCGACTCCAAGTGCTGCCAGCGAGGACGTGAGCCGTTCGACATCATCAAACTCGATCGAACGGATGCCGAGTTCCTTCGCTCCCTCCAGATTCAGCGGTCGGTCATCGATGAACACGGCCTCGTCTGGCGCCCTGTGGGTGATGTCCAGAGCGAGTTGGAAGATCTCCCGATGGGGCTTCTTCACTCCGAGGTATGACGATGTCAAGAACAGGTCGAAGATGTCTCGAAGACCGAATCTACCGATCCGGTACTGGTTCAGCTCTCTCGACTCGTTGTTGAGCGTCGAAAGCAGATACCTACCCTTCAAGGTCGAGACGAACTCGAGCGTTCCGGGAATCGCAGTTGACTCTGCGTACATGCCTTCGATGAACTCCTGCCGCGAGAAGCTCCGTGCCCGATAGAACACGGTTCGGTCCAGGTAGTCGTCGAGCGTCATCGATCCGGTCTCGAACGATTCGGACACGAACTCGTGTCGATCCTGGAACTCCTCCCAGTCCAGCCCGAACGCCCCGATGCAGTGACGGCGGGACACGCGATCCCATCCGTTCGACAGCAACACGCCTCCGACGTCGAAAAACAGTACCGAGACAGTCATCCCGCGGCCCCTCTCATCCGACTCTGCCTGTGTAGAGATTGAACGTTCCGTCGCGCAGGAACCCGACAACGGTCATCCCCACCTCGGACCCGAGCTCGATGGCGAGTGATGAGGCCGCCGACACTCCCGCTACACAAGGGATTCCCGCCATCGCTGCTTTCTGGACGATCTCGAACGAGATCCTGCCCGACACCATCAGCACCAAGGACGTCAACGGCCACGCGTCCCTGGCAGCCGCTCCGATGACCTTGTCGACCGCGTTGTGACGACCAATGTCCTCCCTCACGACCTGAAACACACCGTCCATCGTGAACAGCGCAGCGGCGTGCAGCCCCCCGGTCCTCGCAAACGTCGCCTGCCTCTCACGCATTCGCCCCGGGAGCTTCACCAACACGGTGCCTTCGACCGCGGGGCGATCGGGGAACTCGGGCACCGTGATCCGCACTGCATCGATCGACCCCTTGCCGCACACGCCACACGACGACGATGTGTAAAGGTTGCGACGGAATCTGTCGACATCGATCCGTCTGGTGGTGTCCAACCGGAGTCGGTTCTCCCCCACCTCCACGACCGCCTCGAGTTCACTCGGATCGATCAGGATCCCTTCGGACAGCGCGAAGCCCAACGCCAGGTCGGCGTCGTCGCCGGGCGTGCGCATCACGACAGCGATCGGAGTCTCACCGATACGCAGCTCGAGTGGCTCTTCGACCACAACCTGGTCGTGCAACACTGAAGGGGTGCCGTCTTCGAACCGGACGACGTCCCGTTCGGTCGATCTCACGAGGTGCAGGCTAGTGGAGAGGCGCGGTGGGTGAACCAGGTTCGCCTGCTCCCCGTACCTTGTACCTCGTATCGTGATCGTGAAGCAACGCGTTCGGTGGGATACGGCTCGCCCTGCGGTCTCAAACCGATCCCGATCGCGTACCAGGTACAGGGTACGACATAGGGCGGGCTGGCTCGCCCTATGTCTCCACGTGCTGGAAGCCGAACCTGCCCTTGATACACAGATTCCCGCTGGTGATGTCATGATCCAGAGGAGAGGTCACCTTGACGATCACCCCATCCTGCACGTGCAGGTCCAGGTTGCAGCCGACCCCGCAGAACGCACACACTGTCCTCGTTACCTCTTGTCGTTCTTCGTCCCAGATGCCGCCGGCCCGCATCTGGAACTCGGTGAACGGGATCAACGCGCCTGTCGGGCAGACCGCAACGCAGTTGCCGCAGAACACACACGCCGAATCGGGCAGAGCGACGCCGAACTCCGTGGCGATCGCTGCACCCGATCCTCTTCCGGCAACAGAGATCGCGAATGTGTTCTGGGCCTGTTCCCCGCACACGTCGACACACCGGTAGCAGAGGACACACCTGTCGAGATCCCGCACGTAGAGGCCGTTGTCGACCTTGGGGCTGGTCGTCCGCTGCTCGATGGGGAGCCTGCCCGGATCGGCCCCGTGCCACTCCACGTCGAGCAGTGAGATGTCCGTGGTCGCGGCGAGGAACTCGATCACCATCCGCCGGCTGTGCAGGACACGTTCCGAGTGGGTCTTCACCACCATTCCCTCGGAGACCTTGCGAGAGCATGCGGGTACGAGCGCCACGGACCCTTCCACCTCCACGACACACAGCCTGCACGCATTCGCAGGTTCCAACGTTTCGAGGAAGCACAACGTGGGAACCTCGATCCCTTCCGCCCGGCAGGCCTCCAGGATCGTGATCCCCTCGTCGACGTCGATCGATCGACCGTCGATCGTGATGTTCACGTCGCACCTCCGATCAACCCGAGTCTGAGCGCCGAACGAATCGCCGACGACGCCGTCCTCCCCAAACCACAGATCGAGGCGTCGGTCATGACCCGATCGACATCCTCGAGGATCCGCCGCTGAGCACCATCGCCATCCAGGAACCTCTCGAGCGCCTCCTGCTGCACCTCGGTACCGACACGACACGGCACGCACTGGCCACACGACTCGTGGTGGAAGAACTTGGCGATTCGGCGAACGACCCCCTCCATATCGGAGGTCTCGTCGAAGACCACGATCGCTCCAGAGCCGTAGGACTCTCCGAGAGCTGCAAGGTGCTCGAACGACATACTGTCGGCGAGTCGATCTAGGCCCATGAAGATGCCAGCCGCACCACCGACCAACGCCGCCCTGAACGTGCCAATCGGTCCTCCTGCAAGATTGATGATCTCGCCGAGCAACGCACAACACGGGGCCTCGTACACGCCGGGCTCGAGAACCCTGCCCGACACGGAGAACAGCTTCGTCCCGGTCGACCCTTCTCGGCCGAGTGCTGCGAACGCCTTTCCACCTCCAAGGAGGATCGACGGGATGTTGGCGAGCGTTTCCACATTGTTGACCACCGTCGGCGCACCGAACAGCCCTACGTCGGTCGGGAACGGAGGCTTGGCGCGGGGTTCGCCTCGGAACCCTTCCACGGAGTTGAACAGCGCGGTCTCCTCGCCGCAAATGTAGGCACCCCCACCTTTGCGTACCTCGACATCGAAAGAGAAACCGGACCCCATGATCGACCGGCCGAGGAGACCGGCACCTCTGGCTGCGACCACCGCCCCTCCGACCCGTCGGAGAGCGAGCGGATACTCGCCCCGAACGTAGATGAACCCTTTCTCGGCACCAACGGCGAACGCTGCGATCGTGAGCGCCTCGATGATGGCGAACGGGTCACTCTCGAGGACGACGCGGTCCTTGAAGGTACCCGGTTCCGACTCGTCGGCGTTGCAGATGACGTACTTCGTGGCTGCCCTGGAGCGACCCACCGCCGACCACTTGAGACCCGTCGGGAATGACGCCCCACCACGTCCTCGAAGGAGGGACAACTCGACTTCGCCGATGACGGCGGCCGGTCCGATGGCGAGTGCCTTCTCGAGCGCCGCGTAGCCCCCATGGCGAAGGTAGTCGGCGAGACTCGTCGGATCGACCACACCCACCCTCGCGAGCAGATCCATGGCTCCCCCGGTCCCATCCGGTTCGGTCCCTGGTGGATGCCCTCCGATCGCCTGCCTGATCCGCTCGGGTGTGACCGGCGCCACGACTGCGTCGGGAAGACCCAGCACTTGAACGAGCGCAGCAGAGCCGTGGGCGCAGTGGCCAAGGCAAGAGACCGATTCGACCGCGACGTCGTCGCCAAGCTCCCCAAGCGATGCACCCGTGCAGGCGATGTCGTCGCAGACTCGCACCGTCACTCTCGGTCCCGGCGTGGTTCGAAGGAGGTCATAGAAGGTCGCGACACCGAACGAGTCCGCGGGCGCGACACCGAGTCGGTCGCTGAGGTAGTCCAACGCCTCGGGCGTGACCCAGCCTGCCGCCTTCTGTGCCGCCTGGAGTGCAGGCAGCAGCAGGTGCCGCCGAGCGCGGAGTGCGGCGCCTCCGCGAGCAGTCCTGCCACCGGTGGCGGCGCGAGCGGCCGCTCCCCATCCGATCGACTCAGATCCGAGGACGTGATCGATCGCGCGTCGTTCGGCTTCGCCGATCATCGTGGTTCCTCCGCTCGTTCGATCCTGATGGCGGTCGCCTTGTACTCGGAGGTACCCGACTTGGGATCCCAGGCGTCCTTGGTCAGCAGGTTGGTGTCGACCTGATCGGGGAAGTGGAAGGTCATGAACGCGAGCCCGGGACGGAGGTTGCTGTCGGTGCGGATCGGCGCCTCCACGCTCCCCCGCCTCGATACCACACGGGCGACATCACCGTCGACGAGGCCATAGGAAGCAGCATCCTCAGGGGACAGGTCGAGGCTCTCGCCCCACCGTTTCGGCGACGAGAACCGCCCCGATTGGACGCCGGTGTTGAATGAGTCCAGACGGCGGCCTGTAGTGAGTCGGATGGGGTACTCGTCGTCGAGTTCGTCGATCGGGGGTACCCACTCGACGGGTGTGAATGGGGCGGGTGGACCGGTGATGGGATCCTCCCAGAGACGCCCATGGAGGAAAGGCGCCCCGGGATCGTCCTCGTCGAGACACGGCCACTGCAACCCACCGTGCGCGGCGAGACGCTCATAGCTCATCCCAGCGTGGATCGGCGAGAGGCTCCGAAGCTCGTCCCAGAGTTCCTTGGCCGTGGGGTGTCCCCAGTCCTGCCCGAGGCTCGCCGCGAGATCGGCGATGATCACGAGATCGTCACGAGCATCGCCCGGCGGGTCGACCGCCTTCCGAACGAGCTGAACCCTCCGTTCCGATGATGTGAATGTACCGTTAGTTTCAGCCCAACCGGCGGCGGCAGGGAGCACCACGTCGGCCAGTTGGGCTGTCTTCGTGAGGAACATGTCCTGCACGATCAGATGGTCGAGGCCACTGAGCAGCCGGCGTGTCCTGGTCGCGTCGGCCTCCGATTGTGCGGGGTTCTCTCCTATCACATACACCGATCGAAGTTCACCCCGCTCCATCGCGTCGAACATCTGGGAAATGTGCCAACCGTTCTCGGCCGGCAGGGTCGTCCCGTAGACGGCCTCGAACCGGGCCCGCTCGGCATCGTCTGTCACGTTCTTGAAGCCGGGCAGTTTGTTCGGGAGGGCACCCATGTCGCCGCCGCCCTGCACGTTGTTCTGGCCCCGGACCGGAACGAGTCCGGAGCCCCAGCGTCCGATATGGCCCGTGAGGAGCGCCAGGTTGATGAGAGAGAACACGTTGTCCGTGCCGCTGTGATGTTCGGTGATGCCGAGCGTCCAGCAGAGTTGGGCCGTCGGTGCCTGCGCGTATGTATGGGCGAGCTCTTCGATCGCTGCGGCCGGGACTCCTGTGACCTTCTCGGCGCGCCGCGGGGTCCACTCATCGACCGCTTCCTTGTACGCGTCGAAACCGACCGTCGCCCGTTCGATGAACTCCGAGTCGATGAGACCGGCAGCGATGATCTCCCGTCCGATCGCGTTGGCGAGGGCGATGTCCGACCCGACGTCGATGCCCAGCCAGAGGTCGGCGAACTCAGCCGACGAGCTGCGCCTGGGGTCGACGACGATCAGCTTCGCGCCGTTTCTGACACCGCGCAGAATGTGATGGAAGAAGATCGGGTGGGCGTCGCGAGCGTTCGAGCCCCACAAGACGATGAGGTCGGTCTCTTCCGCCTCCTTGTACGAGCTCGTCCCGCCTCCTGCTCCGAACGCTGTCGCCAGACCGACGACACTCGGAGCGTGTCAAGTACGGTTGCAGGAGTCGATCGTATTGGTGCCGACGACGACACGAGCGAACTTCTGGGCGAGGTAGTTCATCTCGTTGGTGCCCTTGGAGCAGCTCATCACTCCAAATGAGCGCGCACCGTACGTGTCCGTGACCGACCTGATGCCCCCTGCGGCCCTCTTGAGCGCCTCGTCCCACGATGCTTCTCTCAGGACCCCGTCCTCACGGACGAGAGGGTGGGTGAGCCGACTCCGATCCATGCACACCTCCTTCGCCCGTCAGCCTAGTGGCGGTCGTCGCATCACCCGACGCCACGAACCCGGTTCACCCCTCGTGCCCCATCCGAAGGGTCGACGTGGGCTACCGAACGACGTCGGCGAGCGAAGAAACGAGCAGATCGATCTCCTGCTCGGTGTTGTAGTAGTGAACCGAGGCGCGAACCATCTCCGGAAGATCACGACGTCTGCTGTCGACCGGCGTCGACGATGGCCGCACCACCGAGACATTGATGGAACGGGCACCGAGCCGATCCTTCACGGCGCGTGCATCCACACCCGCCATCGTGAACGTGACGATTCCTCCTTGGCGTGTCCCTACGTCGTGGACGCGAGCATCCACCTCCTGGAGGCGAGAACGAAGCGTGGCGGCAAGGCCGGCGATCCGACCACCGATCGCTTCCAGCCCAACGGCCATCGCGTAGTCGGCAGCCGTGCCCAGCGCCGCCCGTGCCGCGTAGCTCGCTTCGAACATCTCAAACCGGCGCGCGTCAGGACGGACCTGGAAGTCATCTGGTCCATGCAACGTCGCTCCATGCATATCGAGTAGCGCCGGCTCTGCCGATTCGAGTCGCCGCCGGTTCACGTACAAGAACCCAGTTCCTCTGGGTCCCCGCAGGTACTTGCGGCCGGTCGTCGAGAGGAAGTCGCATCCCAGCGACCCGACGTCGATCGGGATCTGTCCGACGGTCTGGCATGCGTCCAGCAGGAACGGGACACCGGCAATCCTCGCGACCGCCCCTATCTCGTCAGCAGGGTTGATCAAACCCCCGTTCGTCGGCATGTGGGTAACGGCGATCAACCCGACCGAGTCGTCGATGCGTCGTTCCAGCTCATCGACGGCGATCTGGCCACTCGCGTCCGACGGAACCACCTCGACCCTCGATCCGGCCCGTCGTGCAGCCTGGAGATAGGTGATGAAATTCGACCCGTAGTCGACCTCTGACGTGAGGATGGTCTTGCCACGGAGATCGAGGCTCTGGAACGCCTGCCACCACGCGATCGTCGCGTTCTCGACAAGTGCGATCTCGTCAGGTTCTGCACCGACCAGCCGGGAAATGGAGCGATACACCTCGTCGATCCTCGCCTGGTGTCGCTCCACCATCTCGTAACCCCCGAGGCGGGCCTCTTCCGCTATCCAAGAGGTCTGGGCCTCGACGACGGGTCGAGGCGGCAATGAACTCCCGGCGTTGTTGAGGTGGACAACGGTCTCACACCCCGGCGTGTCGGCACGCAGAGCAGCAACATCCATGAAACGAGAAGCTCAGTCCTTCTTCAGGTCGAGCGACGCCGAATTGACGCAGTAGCGAAGCCCGGTCGGCCGAGGACCATCCGTGAACACATGCCCGAGGTGCGCTCCACAGTGCGCGCAGACGATTTCGGTGCGGACCATCCCGTGACTGCGGTCCTCGCGTGTTTCGATGAGGCCGTCCTCTATCGCCTCGTAGAAACTGGGCCATCCGGACCCGGAGTCGTACTTGGTCTCCGAACGGAACAGGTCGGTCCCGCACACGATGCACGAGTAGGTCCCATCGGCCTTGACGTTCCAGTACTCACCCGTGAACGGCGGCTCGGTTTCCGCCTGCTGGGTGATGGCGTATTGATGGGGGGTCAGCCGATTGCGCAGCTCTTCGTCGTCCAGCGTGAAACTCATGAAGTCTCCTCTCGTGGTCCACGCTACCCGCCACCGGCGTCTACGCGACCGTATCGGAGACGTACAATGCCGCCATGGTTGCGGCACGCGCTTCGGCGCGGCCGGTGGGCGCTTCTGCGAGGGTTTCGTGACCGTTGGACTGCTGGCGCTCGTTGGCCTCATCCTCCTCGGGCTGTTGTCCGGGTCACTTGGCGCGCTGGTCGGCATCGGCGGAGGTGTCGTGATCGTTCCGGCGCTGACCCTCCTCTTCGGTTTCGACATCAAGACGGCAATCGCCGCGTCGTTGGTTGCGGTGGTGGTGACGTCGATCACCGCGAGCGGCCGGTATGTGCGCCTGGGCCTGGTGAACACGAGGCTGGCGCTCACGCTCGAGCTCGCCACAGCGCTCGGCGGTCTCACCGGTGGGTTCGCGGGGACCCTCGTACCCTCAGGGGTACTCTCGGTGGTCTTCGGTGTGCTTCTGGTCGTCACCGGCATCCTCTCACTGCGCGGACGCGGTGAGCACGGCGAACAGGTGGGCGCGGCAGGCGTTGAACAGGCGGGATGGGAAACAAGCCGGCCGCTTGGAGGTGCGTTTTGGGACGAACGCACAAGGTCGATGGTCTCGTACACGGCGCGACGACTTCCGATCGGCGAAGGGGTGTCGTTCGTCGCCGGGCTGGCTTCAGGTTTGCTGGGTATCGGCGGCGGCGTGCTCAAGGTGCCCGCAATGAACCTCGGCATGGATGTTCCGGTAAAGGTTGCGGCTGCGACCTCGAGTTTCATGATCGGCGTCACCGCCACGGCGGGACTCTCCGTCTACCTCGGTCGTGGATTCGTCCATCCCGGCGTTGCCGCACCGCTCGCCCTCGGTGTCCTCACGGGCGCCCTGGCCGGTGCACGATTCGCAGGTTCGGCATCACCGCGCGCGCTTCGAACCATCCTCGGAGTCATCTTGGTGCTCGTCGCAGTCGTCATGGTCGTTCGAGGTCTGGGATGAAGAGAGACACGAGCTACACGCTTGTCGCGGCGGTGCTCCGAGGAGGCGTGGCACTGGGAGGGGCACTGCTCGCTATCGGTCTGGTGATGGGGATCGCAACAGGGGACGTTTCGACGCCCGCCCTACGCCTCACCGATCTCTTCGCCGGCGGTTCTCTTGACTCCCGTCTCGAGCTCGCGGGAATCCTGCTGTGCAGTGCCACGCCCGGGGCGGGTGTCCTCGCGCTCATAGGGGCGCGGCTCCGCGGGCGAGACTGGGGAGCGGCCGCCACCGCAGCTGTCGTCGTCACGATCCTGGTGGTCGGCATGATCATCGGTCACGTGTGAGCCAGGAGAAGTCGGTGTTGCCGCCCGACACGATGACACCCACTCGCAGGCCGTGGACGCCCATGGCTCGCACCGCGGCCAGGCTCGTCGCACCGGACGGTTCCACGACGAGCTTCATCCGCTCTACGAAGAACCGAGTCGCAGACACGATCTGATCCTCGGTCACGGTCACAACACGAACCAGAAGATCCGACAGAATCTCGAATGGCAGCCCGCCGATCCCGGTCAGAAGGCCATCGGCCAGTGTTCCCGGGCGTGGCACTCGGGGCTGACGGAACCCGCTGGCGAGTGAACGGTACGCATCGTCGACCAGCTCGGGCTCCGCCCCCACCACCCGCGCGTCGGGCAGCAACGTGGCAGCGGCGATCGCCGTCCCGGACAGCAACCCTCCGCCGCCGATCGGCGCCACAACGAGATCCAGGTCGCCCATCTGCTCGGCCATCTCGAGCATCGCCGTCCCTTGGCCGGCGATGACGGCAGGATCCTCGAATGGGTGCACGATCGTTGCACCGAGTTCCGAGCGGACCCGCTCGGCGGTGGTCTCCCGCTCAGACTGCGCACAGAAGACGACGTCGGCTCCATACCCCCTCACGGCGTCGACCTTGACCCGTGGTGCCGTGTCGGGCATCACCACCGTACAAGGGATCTTCCTGATCGAGGCGGCATACGCGAGCGCCTGGCCGTGGTTGCCGGATGAGTGGGTCACCACACCCCGCGAGGCTGTCGCCTCGTCTAGCGAGAGCACGGCGTTCACCGCGCCCCGCGCTTTGAACGCTCCCACCTTCTGGAGGTTCTCGCACTTGAAGAGGATCGACGCGCTCAGCTCTTCGTCGAGCGTCGCTGAGGTCATCACCGGAGTTCGATGGACATATGGTGCAATCCGCTTCGCCGCCGCTTGGATGTCGTCGAACGTCACCACGCCGGCGAGTGTACCGACCTCCGCCGTGGGTTCGCGGTGTCGCAGCCTTCGTTGCCACATAGAAGGCCAGGTGGCGATACTCTCTTTGGCAATGAATATCGATCGCTTCGTACAGCAGCTCCCGGATACGGACCCGACGGAGACCAGGGAGTGGATCGACTCCCTCGACCAGCTCATCGAGGTCGAAGGAAAGACGAGGGCCCGCTACGTCCTGTCGCGGATGCTCATGCGGGCGCGCGAGCAGCAGGTCGGCATCCCGGCCACGATCAACACCCCCTATGTCAACACGATCCCCACCGAGGAGCAGGCGTGGTTCCCCGGTGACGACTTCCTCGAAAAGCGGATCAGACGCTTCATCCGCTGGAACGCCGCCGTCATGGTCGTGCGCGCGAACCACGCGGCGGAGGGCATCGGCGGCCACCTGTCCACGTTTGCCTCGTCGGCGGCCCTCTATGAGGTCGGGTTCAACCACTTCTTCAGAGGCAAGGACGACGGCACGCCGGGCGACCACATCTTCTTCCAGGGTCACGCTGCCCCCGGCATCTACGCGAGGGCGTTCATCGAACGCCGTCTCAGCGAAAGCCAGCTCGACCACTTCCGGCTCGAGGCCGCTGGGGGTGGCCTCTCCTCCTACCCACACCCGAGACTGATGCCGGAGTTCTGGGAGTTCCCGACCGTGTCGATGGGACTCGGACCTCTCAACTCCGTCTACCTCGCCCGCTTCAACCGCTACCTCCAGAACCGCCACATCGACGACACCAGCGGGTCGCGCATCTGGGCGTTCGTCGGTGACGGAGAGATGGACGAACCCGAGGCCCACGCCGGCATCAACCTCGCCGCCCGCGAAGGACTCGACAACCTGACATGGGTCATCAACACGAACCTCCAACGGCTCGACGGCCCTGTTCGCGGGAATGGCAAGATCATTCAGGAACTCGAGGCGACGTTCAGGGGTGCCGGATGGAACGTCATCAAGGTCATCTGGGGATCCGCATGGGACGAGCTCCTCGCACGTGACGTCGATGGCGTCCTCGTCAACCGGATGAACACAACTCTGGATGGCGAGTACCAGAAGTTCGCCGTCGAGGACGGTGCCTACATCAGAGAACACTTCTTCGGCCCTGACCTCCGGCTCCGCAAGATGGTCGAACATCTGACCGACGACCAGCTCCGCAAGCTTCCACGAGGTGGCCACGACTACCACAAGATCTACGCCGCCTACCGCGCCGCCGTGGAACACGAAGGGCAGCCGACCGTGATCCTCGCCAAGACGGTGAAGGGTTGGACGCTCGGCCCGGACGTCGAAGCGAGGAACGCGACCCATCAGATCAAGAAACTGACCGGCCGGCAGCTCATCGGGCTGCGAGACCGACTGCACCTCGAAGACGAGATCCCCGACCAAGCCCTCACGGAGGATCAGGAGCCGCCCTACTTCCGACCCGAAGTCGACTCCCAGGAGTTCCAGTACCTCATGGAACGGCGGCGATCACTCGGTGGATCCGTGCCGGTTCGCAGCAGGACGATCCATCGAGCGATCGAGCTACCGGGAGCCGAGCCGTTCGCAGAGTTCGACGAAGGGTCGGGCACACAGTCCTTCTCGACGACGATGGCGTTCACGCGTTTGCTCCGCAATCTTGCGCGCCACGAGACGTTCGGAAGCAGAGTCGTTCCGATCATCCCCGACGAAGGACGCACCTTCGGCATGGATGGGCTCTTCAAGGAGCTGCGTATCTACGCCCCATTCGGCCAGCGCTACGTTCCTGTCGACGCGGGTCTCATGCTCTCCTACGAAGAGGGGACAGACGGACAGATCCTCGAAGAGGGAATCACCGAAGCTGGTGCGGTCGCCTCGTGGACGGCTGCAGCGACGGCCTACGCCATACGCGGCGTTCCGATGGTGCCCTTCTACACCTTCTACTCGATGTTCGGGTTCCAGCGTGTTGGGGACTTCCTGTGGGCCGCCGCCGATGCACGGGCCAGAGGTTTCCTCATGGGAGCCACCGCCGGGCGCACCACGCTCCTCGGGGAAGGTCTCCAACACCAGGATGGGCACAGCCTCCTTCTCGCTTCGACGATTCCGACCTGCGAGGCCTACGACCCCGCGTTCGCCTACGAGCTCGCCGCCATCATCGAACACGGCATCCGGCGGATGTACGGCGGAGACGGAGAGGACGTCTTCTACTACCTGACCATCTACAACGAGAACTACCCTCAGCCGCCGAAACCGGACAACACCGGGACAGGCATCATCGACGGCCTGTACCGATGGATGCCGGCGCCTGACGGGTTCGACCGCCATGCCACGGTCCTGTTCTCCGGCACGGCCCACCTGGCGGCGCGCTCGGCACAGGGCGAGCTCGCCGAGCACTACGGCGTCGGTGTGGAGCTGTGGAGCGCGACGTCCTACAAGCGCCTGCGGGAAGAAGCCCTTTCGACCGAACGATGGAACCGCCTCCATCCCGGCGAACCTACGAAGACACCACTCGTCACTCGCCTGCTGTCGAATGCACACGGCCCCGTCGTCGCCGTCACCGACTACATGAAGGCGGTCCCCGATCAGATTGCGAGGTGGGTACCAACCTCGTTCGCTTCGCTCGGCACCGACGGCTTCGGACGATCTGACACACGCCAGGGCCTACGGGAGTTCTTCGAGACGGACACCGGGCACGTCGTCGTCGCCGTTCTGTCGGCGTTGGCCGCCGATGGTGTGGTTGACGACGCCGCCGTCAAAGATGCGATCGCCAGGTATGGAATCGATCCGGACGTGGGTGATCCGAGAACGAGGTAGCTACGTTGGTGGGAACGACCCCCTCCGTCCTCGGCTGCGCCTCGGCCACCTCCCCCAACTCTCGCTCCGCTCGCGAGGGGAGGAAACAGGTGGGAACGACCCCCTCCGTCCTTGGCCTGCGGCCGAGCCCACCTCCCCCAACACTCGCTTCGCTCCCGAGGGGAGGAAACAGGTGCCGGACATCAGTGGTCCTTCCGCAGCGGTCAGCCGCGTTTCCTACTGAGAACCGAAAACCGAGAACCGAAAACGGCTCGCCGTAGGCGAGCCTACGGGAGTGTCGTGGTGGTCGTCGGGCCTGGTTGGTAGATCTGCACCTGTTCCGGCGGTGTGATCGTCAGGATCGCTGTCTGTTCGAACGTCAGAAACAGGTACACCCCGCCGAGGAGAACGATCGCGATAAGCGCATAGACCGGCATGAAGATCTTCCGCCGCTTCTCGACGACGCCCACAGAAGGAAGTGGAGCCTCGGCCTCACCCACCTCGATGAGATCGAGCTCTCTGCCGTGCTCTTCTTCCATCTCATGCTGCGTGAGCAATCCGTTGAACATGCTCATGTTGAGCGATTTGATGTGCACGTGGTAGACGTGCCAGACGATGATCGCGAGCACGGCCAGGATCGCCTCTCCACCGTGGGCAGCCTTTGCAGCAGGGATGAACTGGCCCGGAAGGAGTGCCGTGGTCGCGATGGGGTTCCACATCATGAACCCGGTGACGGCCATCACGGCCGTGCCCCATATGATCGACAGATACTCCGCCTTCTCGGCGAACGTGAAGTGCCCCTCCTTGGGGGGCTCCTCACGCAAGCCCAGGTTGTACCCGACGGCGTGAATCGCGGCCCAGGCGTCTCGCATGCTCGGGTACATCAACTTGCCTTGTCGGAGCACGTAGAGGCGGTATCCGGCGGTCCCGACGTGGTAGACGACTGCAAGAAGGAGCACGGCTGCGGCAATGTGGTGGATGAGTCGGGTGGCCTCGATGCCACCGAGCCAATTGATGATCGTGTCCGTCAAGCCCAGCTCGGGCCACTTCTGAACCAGACCGGTGATGGCGAGCACCGTGAAAGAAACGACCTGAGCCCAATGCTCGATCCGGTCGGAGACGGTGAACCGTGGATAGCTCTCAGCCATGCTGCCTCCTCCTCCGAATCCTGCCGAACACATCGAGCAACACGAACAGCAGCATGGCTCCGATGACGGTGGGGATCAAGATCTTGTAGAACAACGTCACGTAGTAGACGAGCGGCCACTTGTGCGGATCAGGCTCGTAGTGCCCGAGCCATGCGGTAGGGAAGTTTGCGTCGGCATCGGGATGGCACCGCTGGCATGTGGCGAGCAGGTTCCCCTCGAAGACGCTGCTTCGAGGGTCATTGGGAGGAATGATGTCGTGTACCCCGTGGCAGTCGACACAGACCGGCTTGTCGGTCTGCTGATCCGGCGCGTACTTCTCGAACAGCAACACGGTCGTGCCGTGGAAATCGCTGACGTAGGTGTTGAACACCTCCGTGCTGATGTCGTACTTGGACATCAACTTCTTGTCGGCGTGACAGCTCTCGCAGATCTTGGGGGAGAACAGCCGAAACGGCGAGTTGTCGGGACCCTGAATCTCGTGCACTCCGTGGCAATCCGTGCACGTAGGGACATCCGGGTTCCCGGTGGTGAGCGCCTCTCCATGGACGCTCTGTTCGTACAGGTCGTAGATGCCCGAGTGACACTCGCGGCACGTCGCCGGAACGTCCGTCCTCGACACGGGCGGGTTCACCGCATAGTGAGGATCGTGGCAGTCCGAGCAGGTGGCGGCATTCTGGTTGCCTGCGGCGCGTGCCTGGGCGTGCACCGAGTCCGCCACCCTGGTCGCCTGCTCTTCGTGACAGTCCACACACACCTTGGACTCGTCGACGACGAAGGAGCGCAGGTCGGTGGCGGTCGCCTGCTCGTGCGGATACTCGCTGATACCCGTGTGGCACTGCACGCACGCCATATCCTGCTGCCCATGCTCAGACGCCATCCACTTATTCTCGTCGATCACCGCTGAGACCGAGTCCCCCGACGGAAGCTCGTACGTGAGTCCCGAACGTGCGTGGCATGCGAAGCACGTCTTGTTGTCGGTGGCGATCACGTCGGGGTGGATCATCGTCCCACTCGAGACGGCGGCCTGGACGGCTGCGGCTAGTTGCGCCGATTGCTCGTCCTGACTGGCGGCGCTTGGTGCCGCGCCCGACGCGGCCAACACGCCCCCGACGACGAGAAGGCCCACGATCAACCCGACCCGCCTGTTCATTCTCTCCCCGAATCGCTTGCCCCCCATGATGATGGGCGACATCATCCACTCCTATGGGTCTGATGGCCCTTTCATAGTGGGACCTTTGGCCGCTCTTGCCTACCGGCCCGGGTAGGCTGCCGCCATGGAGCGCACCCACATTCGGCGCCATCCGGAACGAGCCTCGTTCGACCAAGACGACGTCGACACGATCCTGGACGAAGCGATGATCTGCCACGTCGCGTTCGTCGAAGACGACCAGCCGATCCTGATCCCAGCCGCGTTCGCCCGGGCCGGCGATTGGCTCTACATCCACGGATCGCCGCTCAGTCGCATGATGCGAACCGCCGGGTCCGGAGCCCCGATATCGGTCTCGGTGTCGCTCGTCGACGGTCTCGTGCTTGCCACCTCGGCGTTCGACCACTCGATGAACTACCGATCTCTGATCGTGTTCGGTCGCGGACGAATCGTCACCGACCCCGACGAGAAGCACAGGGCGCTCGACGCGATCGTGGATCACTTGACTCCGGGGCGTCGCGAACACCTCCGTCCGATGACCGACAAGGAGGTGGCAGCGACCATGGTGGTTGCGATTCCACTCGAGGAGATGTCGGTGAAAGTCCGCAAGGGTCCGCCGGGCAGAGTGGACGACTGGCCGGTATGGACGGGTGTCATCCCCCTGGCTCAGGTCGCCGGATCACCCGTCGGGGACGGCCCTGTGCCCGACCACGTCGAGGAGTTCATCCGCTCCCGAAGCGACCCAAAAACGTCGATGAGCTGACCATGGAGGACGTCCACATCTCGCCGTGACCAGCATTCGGGATCGGCGCGAAGAAACGAGGTGTGATCGACCCTGTTGTCGAATCGCGCGGTAGGTATCCGATACGTGCGACCGTGCGCCTCGACGCTGACGGTGCCGGGAACCTCTGACGTTTCCAAGAGCCAGGCCATATCGTCCACGCCGTACTCGGTGCGCATCACGACCTCGGGCACTCCGTGGTGCAGGATCGATCCATCCGCCCCAGGTTGGGCCCTCTCCCTGTTCTTCCTCCGGCTCTCCTCGGCAGTGACCCAGACGTACAGGATGACCGCGCGAGCAAGGATGTCCGGCGACAGCAACGACAGCGAGTAGCGGTATCCGGTCGGGGCGGGCAGCGGCATCGAAGCTCCTTCCGGGCCACCTCGCGCGAACTCGATGACCACCGTGTGCGGTCCCTCGACGGGATTCGGGAGTCCTGCAACCACCTCGGCCGCATCGCCGGCGATTGCCGACTCCAGAAGCTCCGACCGATCGTCGAACAACATCGGTGCGCCTACGGTCGCTCTCGCGTGGTCGAGACGGTCGAGGAGCCACGAGGCAGGGTCGTCGACGACCCGCCGCTCGCGAAGCACGCGAAAGTCTTCGTCGACGAGCACCGTCAGCGTTCCCCAGTCCCGAGTGTCATCGAACGGGGCGTCGTCGGCCTCGAAGAACGCCGTTCTCCTACCGAGCCTCCGCGCCTCCTGAGAGATGCGCCGCATCACGTGCACGTATGGGTAGTCGTCGATCTGGACCGTCGGCAAGAACCCGAAATCGTCGAGTGCCACGTCGGCGGGAAGCGACGCGAGATATCGGCGGATCTCGGACTTGCCGGAAGCCGGCAAGGCGAGCAGAAGGACGATGTCGAAAGGGTTCACAGTCATCAGCGTACCGAAATCGAAGCACACGACCACTGGTATCCTGGCCGACAGCCCGCTACGAGAGCGTCATGTCAAAGCGAACCAAACAGATCATTACCGGAGTCATCACGCTCGCGCTCGCGGCGATCGTCATCGCCGGTCTGATCGCGGGTGATCCCACGCCCGAAGACCGTGTCGCCAGCCTCGGTCAACGGATCAAGTGCCCTGTCTGCCAGGGGGTGACCATCGGCGAGTCACCGTCGGAAACGGCCCAGGCGATGATGTCCATCACTCGCGAGAAGGTTGCCGAGGGCTGGACCGACAACCAAATCATCTCGTATTTCGAAGACCGCTACAACACGGCCATCCTGGTGGATCCCCCGTTCTCCGGCAAGACGCTGGTCGTATGGCTCCTTCCGATCGTGGCAATCGGCATCGGAGTCGCAATGATCGCTTCTCGAGTTCGTTCAAGAGGTTCCCAATGAGCACCCAGGAAGAGCGCGCCCGTTTGACGGAACGCCGAGACATCATCTCGAGAGATATCGAAGAACTCGCCGAACAGGTCAGCGCCGGCGAGATCGACGAGTCCACCGCCGCCGACCTACGGGCTCGCTACGTGCAGGATCTCGCCGAAGTCCAAGCGCGACTCGCCGAACTCCCCAAGGACGAGCCGAAGCCGAGAACAACCGACGCGGCCCTCTCGTCGGAGACACAGGCAACGGTCCAGCAGGGATGGTCACCGAAGAGCGTCCTCACCGCCGGCGGCATCCTCGTCGCTGCATTCACGGTGATTCTGGTTGTGGTGCTCACGAGCGCCAACAGCTCCTCGACGACGCAGACCACGACCGGAGACGCGATCAGCGCAACGCTGCAGCAGCTCGAAGCGGCGGTCGAAGCGAACCCCGACGTGGTTGGAATGCGTATCGCACTGGCAGATGAGTACTTCGCCGAGGACGACTTCACAAACGCGCTCGATCACTATCTGAAGGCACTCGACTCCGATCCGACCGACGTGGAAGCCAGCCATGTTCTCGGACGAGTGGGCTGGCTCTCCTATGTGACCGGACAGCCCGAAGTGGCAGTCGATTACCTGAACCAGTCGCTGGAGAAGGATCCCACCAACCTCGAAGCGACGTTGTTCCTCGGCATCGACTACCTCTACGGGCTCGAAGACGCAGAGAAGGCGCTCCCCCTCCTCCAACAGGTCTTGGCCGACCCTGACATCCCAACTGACCTGAAGACCCAGATCCAGACGGCGATCGACGACGCAAACGCCGCACTCCAGGGCTGAGATTTCCCGCGCCTCGCCGGTATCAGCCCTCCGCCCGACGCTACGCTCGGGGACCTCGGCGATCTAGGAGGACGCGCATGCCGCACATGATGGACGACTTCCCACTGTTGCTCTCGACCCTCTACGAACAGGCTGTTGCGCTCTTCCCAGATCAAGAGATCATCTCGGTGGAAACCGACCTCTCCGTAAGCCGAACCACCTACGCCGACACGGACCTGAGGATTAGGAAGCTCGCCACAGCTCTCGCCGAGAAGCTCGGGCTCGACGTCGGGGAAGTCGCCGGCACCTTCGCGTGGAACAACCAAAGGCACCATGAGCTGTACTGGGCAACCGCAAACACCGGTCGCGTCGCGCACACGCTCAACATCCGACTGTTCCCGGAGCAACTCGCCTACATCGTCAACCACGGCGGGGACAGAGTGATCTTCGTCGACCCGAACCTGGTACCGCTGGTCGAGCGGTTTGCCGAACACCTCGACAAGGTGGAGCACTACATCATCATGGGAGACACGGTCGGTGAGACCAAGCTCCCCAACCCGATCGCCTATGAGGACCTGATCGCCGACGTGGAACCTTGGGGTGCATGGCCGATTCTCGATGAGGGCTCGCCGATGATGTACTGCTATTCGTCGGGTACTACGGGCAACCCCAAAGGTGTCGCGTACACACAGCGTTCCACCTACATGCACACGCTCTCGAACCTGGCCAACTACCCGCTGTCCGCCAGCGACAACATCCTGCCCGTCGTCCCGATGTTCCACGCCGCAGCGTGGGGCTACCCGTACCAGGCGGTCACGAAAGGGGCCAAGATCACCTACCCGGGACCGGATCTGTCCCCGAAGGGCATCGTGACACTGTTCGAACGAGAGAAAGTGACGTTCTCGGCAGGTGTGCCCACTGTGTGGGTCGGCATCCAGCAGTATCTGATGGAACACCCAGAAGCCGACACCTCGACAATCCGAGCCTTCCTGGTCGGAGGCTCTGCGGTGCCGAGGGCCATGATCGAATGGTTCCACGAGAACCGCGGCATCACGGTCGTGCAGGGGTGGGGGATGACCGAGACGAACCCGATCGCATCGGTCTCCCAACTCAAACCCGGAATGGAGAATTGGGACTTCCAGCGTCAGCTCGACTTCCTCGAGACCGCCGGCATGCTCGTGCCTGGGCTCGAAGCGAAGATCGTCGATGACGAGGGCACGTCACTCCCCCACGATGGCAAGGCGTTCGGGGAGCTGCTGATTCGCGGGCCGTGGATCGCCGCCGAGTACATCAACGACCCTCGAAGTAGCGAGTCGTTCCAGGACGGATGGCTCAGGACCGGTGACGTCTGCAAGATCGAGCCCGAGGGATATGTCCGGATCACCGACCGGGCCAAGGACGTCATCAAGTCCGGCGGCGAGTGGATCTCATCGCTCGACCTGGAACGCGCGTTGATGGCCCACCCGGCAGTCTCGGAGGCAGCCGTGGTCGGGGTCCGTCATGTCCGCTGGCAGGAGCGTCCCCTCGCCGTTGTCGTCAGGCGACCTGGCGAGGAGGTCACCGGTGACGATCTCAAGGCATTCCTCGAGTCGAGAGTGGCCAAGTGGTGGATCCCTGACCGGATCGACTTCGTCGATCAACTCCCGAAGACCGGAACCGGCAAGTTCGACAAACGGAGCGTCCGCGCCAAGTACTCGGACGTCGTGCTGGAGGACTGACCGGCCCTCCGGGCCTCCGGGCCGGCGTGGCCTCGGGCCAAGGGCCCTCGGCCATACCTCGTACGCGATCTGGATGGTTCAGCGCCTGCGGGGCGAGCCGTGGTGTGAGTCTGGCTGAGTTGGTGGGAACCGCCCCCTCCGGCGTCGAGCATCAGCTCGACGCCACCTCCCCCAACACTCGCTTCGCTCGCGAGGGGAGGAAACGAGCCCATCGCGCCTAGCCATAGAACAAGGCGGCCGGTGCGTCGGG
>Ga0315556_1000378_pt1 | contig 27176 bp, 14 predicted proteins | sample SalMarSW160310MG_FD_202112 | JGI IMG/M metagenome (GOLD analysis project Ga0315556, IMG submission 202112) | Salt marsh sediment microbial communities from the Plum Island Ecosystem LTER, Massachusetts, United States - Salt Marsh Sediment SW1603-10 ...
CCCCTTCCGTACATACCCTCCCCTTGGCGGGACGGCTGATCGCGCCGGCGGACGCCGCAGTCAGCTTGATCCACGTCATGTCTCAGGTTGCCCTGCGCCTAGACAGTCCAGCATCCGAACTCGAGGAGTCCGCTGGTGAGGCCATCGAACGCAGGACGTTGGAAGGCGACCGGCTCACACAGGGCATACGATTGCTGGCGAAAGCCGGAGTTCGCATGCCAATACAACCCGTACTCAGGCACGGCCTGGTGGTCGATGAAGTCCTGACGGAAATCGAAGGTGGGGAATACGACCTGGTGGTGCTCGGATCTCACTACCAACCCGGGCTTACGCGGTGGATGGACATCCTTCTGGACAATGTCGCCAACGCCCTTGTGGACAAGGTGGAATGTTCCTTGCTCATTATCGCCCCCAAGGAGGGGGATGAAGCCGATAGAACAGACTCCGCCTAGGCGGACGATTGGTCTGGTTCGACCGACTTCGGGCGAGGAGGTGCCTCGATGGGGAGCTCAACCACAATGCAGTTCATCCCCTCTTCGCCCTGCTCAATCAAGACAGAACCCCCGTGCCGCTGGCAGACAATATTGTAGACAATATGCAGCCCCAATCCGGTTCCCACTCCGGGCGCCTTTGTCGTGAAGAAGGGCTCAAAGACTCGCTCTCGGATGTCGTCCGGTATGCCAGGACCGGAATCACAGATTCTCACCACAACTTTTTCCCCATCACGCTCTGTCCTCAAGACAAGCGAACCAGTCTCCCCGACAGCATCCAAAGCGTTGTCAATCAAATTGGTCCACACCTGATTGAGTTCGCTGCCATAGGCCTCGATTCGAGGCAGGTCCGGTGCATACTTCCGGTCGATACGGATCCCCGGGCCCGTCTTCCGCCGCAGGATGATGAGTGTGTCCTCCAAGCCTTTGTGGACATCAACGAGTTGGGCTGGCGCCTGATCAAGATAGGCATAAGTCTTGAACGAGCCAACCAGGTTGGAGATTCTTGCGGCGCCTTCGTGGATTTCCCCGGCCAGTGAAAACAGGGACACGCCGATGGCGAACCAGCGGAGGATTCGTTCCAAGTGATCGGGGGAGACTCCGGCCACCATCGACTCCAGCTCCTGCTGGCTCCATCCTCCCGAGACGAGCCACGAAGCGTATTCCCACCCGTCGTCGACGCCTTTCGCCTCCAGCCAGCTCGTCAATTCGTCTTCCAGGTCGCTGCGCGTAATCGGGTCGACCTCTTCCACCGAACCCGGATCGAGCATTCGGCGCTCAAAGGCCTGTATTGCCGACTGTTCAACCGTAGCCAGAGAGATTTCGCCCACTTGAGCACTGGCTTCTAGCCACTTCCTTAGGAGCTCTCGAAGCTGTTCGGCACCGCGCCCAATGGCAGCCGCCGGGTTGTTGAGTTCGTGCGCCAGACCCGCTGCCAACGTGCCAAGCGCAGCCATCTTTTCATGCTGTCGCAGCATGGCTTCCGTGTTTCTCAGCCGGGAAGTGATCGTACTCAGCAAGGCAAGCGCGGCCTGAGGACTGCTCTCAATCACGTTTTGGAAGGCTTGCTGGTTGAGTTCAAGCAACGAAGAGGGACGGGTGGCGGTCAGGGTTGCCGAACGCGGCGCCCGATCCAATATCGAAATCTCACCGAAGACCTCCCCGGGGCCCCGTAGGGCGATCTGTACATCCTGCTGGCCAGACCTCTTCGTGACCTCAAACTCCCCCTCCAGCAGAAGATAGAGGGACCCCCCCGGAGTCCCTTCCTGCATCAAGATCTCCCCCTGATCAAGGTGGATGGGTGACGTCATCTCGACCAGGCGCTCCAAATCTCCTTGGGGCAACGCCTCGAACAAGGGGTGCCCCCTGAGCATGTTGAGGATTTCTGAATTCGAATGTTCCGGTGGAGTCATCGGCCTTCCTTCGGTGCCGAAGGCTTCCTGCAGCGGCACATCGGTTTACGCGCCCCGGACCCGACATTCACCGGGGGATCTCGAGAGTGATCCTCTTAGCGGCCCGGCGGCGAAACACATGTTCCAGCTTGGGATCCCCGATGGTACTGGCCATCCTGTCAATGGTGTCTTCAGCAGCCTGCTGTGCGTCCTGCGCGTCATCCAAACGATCCATGTGGCGGCGGACTGCGGCCAATGCCGCTTGCAGACGCCACGTGATTGACTCGGCTTCCTGCTTTTGGCTGACCTTCAGACTCTCAATCAGAATTTCCTCCGCCTGAGGAAGAAGTCCAAGACGACTGAAGCAGATTCCCTGCAGCCAGCCAAGGCGTGGAATGGGATGACCCGGTTGATAGCCCGGCACCGAATCATACATGGCCTGGATCAGTATGAGCCCATCTTCAACCTCGCCCCGGGACAGGCTCAGGCGGACCTTTGCCAGCCACATCTTCCCCTCGGATAGTGAGCGAGGCCCATCCGCCGGCTGCCAGGCAGACTCGAGCAACGACTCGGCAAGGTCGAGTTCTCTCAGCTCCACCCACGCGTTAGCCAAGAAACCCGTGACCGTGTTGCACCAATGTTGCGAGTTGGAGCGATCCGCCAGTTCGGCGGCGGCTTTGAGTGGGGCAATGGCTTCTTCAGGGTCAAGCATCTCGAGAAGAATAGCGCCCAACATGCACTTGCCCGCCAAAGCCCACTGCTCGTGGCCAATGTCCTCGGCGATGCGAACGGCTTCGTTGGCGGCCATCAGCGCCGGATCAAAGTCCCCACCGATCCCGTAGGCTGCCGCCAAGGTGAATCGAGCAAACGCGCTTCCCGACCGCCAGCCAATGTTGTCCGACATCTGAGCAGCTTGCTTGGCGTCTTGCAGCCCTACCCGATAGGATTCCTCTTCGCCGGCGAGATGCATCGTCTGCAGATTGGCTCCACGAAGGGCCGCCACGGCCAAGGTCGAAGCCAGGTGAAGTTCGTCGCCCTGCTTGAGGAACAAACGAGCGGCCTCCCGATTGCACTCTTCACCTTCAGCCGCCTTGCCCGCAAGCAAATAGGTCATCCCCAGATAATCCAGCGTTTCAGCTATGCCCTTTTCGTCGCCCAACGATTTGAAGATCTGGAGCGCCTCTTGATGGCGTGCTTCGCTGACGAGTGGGAGACTCACATTGACTTCCAGATTGCCAATCCGATTCAGGGTGTGGGCGAGGATAGAAGGCTCGCCCATGCTGCGGGCCAGCTCAAGTGCCTGATCGTAGTACGCCTGAGTGCGCTCGTAATCCTTGCTGGACCATAGCATTCCCAGGTCGATGTACGCCTGCCAGACGGCGTGATTCTGTTCAAGTTCCTGAGCCACAGCCAAGGCCGATTCATGTTCTTCCCGCGCGCGCTCGAAGTCGCCCAGGATCTCAAATACCTGCCCCCTTGTGCGATGCAGCCCGGGCAGACGCGATTCCTCGCCGGCCTCTTCCGCCAGAACCAGGGCGCGCCCCAGATAGTCAGATGCCTCCTGATTGGCATAGTGCTCACGCGCTCTCTCCCCTGCTTTCGTGAAGTACACCACAGCCTTCGCAATCTCACCGGCTTCCTCGAAGTGATGGGCCAGCACCGCTGCCATCTCATCGCGTCCGTCTGGGAACAACGTCTCCAAGGCATTCCCGACAATGCGGTGCAGTTCTGCCCGCTCGCTTCGCAAGAGAGACGCGTAGGCTGTCTCCTGCATCAGGGCATGTCTGAACACATACTCGGACTCAGGCTGGTGCTCGACCAGCCTAATAAGGTTGGCGTTCTCCAGTTCGTACAGATCCTGCACCAGGAGGCTCATGCGATGCCCACCTGACGTAACCAAGCCGAGTTCAGGAACGATTGCCGCAGGAAATCGTCCTGGATGTGGTCCGCCACGTAGTCGAGGGCCGGTCTGGCCCGATCCCTTTCCGAAGCAGCAGCCTCGGGTTGACCATCCTCTTCCAGCCACAAGGCCCGCTCGGCAAGAAGAACCCACAATATGCGCCGGGACGAGAGGACCTCGGCTTCGTCCTCCCCATGGTCAAGCGCTTCATAGGCCGCCTGGTCGTCCCCACCGACCGAGAAATGGTCGGCGAGCACGGGCGCCAACGTTTCGACTTCGTCCGGCGTCACGCGTTCGATCACCAGGCCGATCACTTTGTGAATTTCTTCACGATCCTTTCGGAGCAAGGAGTGATAGGCCGTTTGTTGATCGAGAGTATGCCGGAACTTGTAGGCAAATTCGGTTTCCGAGAGAACCCTCCGCAGCAGACCTATCTCGGCTAGCTTGGTCAGCGTGGCTCCAAGTCTCTTCATGTCGCCCACAAAGCCGAAGCTTCTGGGGTGGCCAAAAGGCTTGCGCGCCATTCATCATTCAACCCGGCTACGATCGTCTCGAGGGCTGCCCGGGCTTCGGCTCTCAGCACTCCGGCCTCCGGCCGACCGTCGGCCTCTGCCCACAGACTCATGAGGTAGAGGATGCGCCAGAGGCTTCTGCCGGCCCCGGTGGACTCCGACACCTCCCTGGCTTCCTGCAAAACCTCTCTGGCCACGTCGACCTGGCCAAGCATCCGGGCTGCTCTGGCCCGAGTCAACAGGGCATCGACTCCGAAATTGCGAAAATTGAGGCGAGACTGTAGCGAAAGCATCTTATCGGAGACGTCTAGAGCTCGCTGGTAATCGCCTGTGCTGAGACAATGGAGGGCTTCTGCCAGATGTGCGTAGACCTCCGCCACCGGAAAGACCTCCCTTTCGGGGTCGGAGATCAGCCTGGCCAGCTCGTCGTACGTGGCATTGCCCTTCTCCTTTCCACGTGATAGTCCCATGATGACCTGTACTGCCAGGGGCAGCGGAAGCCAGGAAGGCAGGGAATCGCGAGCACAATCAGCCGCCTCCCGAACGACCTCATCGGCCCGATCGTTTTGGCCAAGTTCCCAAAGGGTCCATGCCTGGAGCGCGCGACCGTGCACTTGGGGAACGATGAATCCGGCGGCCCGCGCCCACTTCATGGCCTCATCCCCACAACGCATGGCTTGCATGTAGTCGCCACGATCCCAATGGGCGACGGTCATAATGTACTGACTGTATGACTTGCCCCAAGGATTGTCGATCTCGGTGCTCATCGCCAGCGCCTTCTCAGCAAGTTCAAGCGCCTTGTCGTACTCACCCGAATAGGCTGCAAACATCGCTTGCCCATTCAGGCTGTCGGCCAACATCGGCAAGTTATCGAGTTCCTTCCAGAGTTCAATGGCATTGTTGAGAAGTTCCCTGCCGTGCTCCTGGCGACCCTCGAAAAAGAGATTGGACCGAGACAAGTCATTCAAGATGAACGCCTGAAGCTGCTTGTCACCAAGACGGCGCGCAATTGCCAGGGCTTCTTCGCCGTACTCGCGTGACGCTTTGTCGTCGCCGGTGAAGAAACCGGCCAGCATCAGATTCCACAGCGACCGGGCCTCAGCCTCCTCATCTCCTGCCTCCCGTGCCACGTGAAGCGTGGCTTTGGCGCTTGTGACAGCCCTATGCGGATCACTCACGGCCGACGGCGAACTGTAGAGGGTGTCCTTTGCCACACGGGCCTTGATCCCCAGCCTTGGCGATCCCAGGTCTTCCGAGACGGCTTGCATCCTATCGTAGACACGGATCGCGCCGGAAAAATCCCCCATCAACTCGTGCAACCTGCCGCAGCCGGCGTAGAGTTCAGCCAGCCGGTCCGGTTCCGGTGCCACGTGCAAAGCAAGGTTGATCGCCTGCTGGTAATGCTCGATCGCCTCTTGGTTGGCATACACCTTGGCGGCCGCCTGGGCCGCTAAGGTGAAGTAATGCAACGCACGGATCTCATCCCCAGCCTGCTGAAAATGGTAAGCCAAGATAGGAGCAGCCGTGTCCTCATCGTTGGCATGGATCTTTTCCAGGACTCCGGCCACCGAGCGGTGCAGCTCAACCCGCTCGCCGCGCAGGAGCGACCGGTAGGCCGATTCTTGGAACAGCGTGTGGCGAAAGAGAAACTCGTCGTCTTCAGGGCGACCGACGCTCCGGATGAGCCCTCGGCCTTCCAGGGCTGAGAGCCGAGAGTCGAGATTCACAGTTGGCCGATCTCCTGCAGAACCTGTTCTAAAATGCTGGCCCTAAACTGGCGGCCGATCACGGACGCCACCTGCAGGGTGCGCTTGGCATCTTCGGGCAGGCGATCGATGCGGGCCATCAGCACCCCCTGCAGGGTATCGGGGATGTCCAGGGACTCCAGATCGTCGGCTACCGTCCAGCTGCCGTCGTCTGATGTGATTTGACCCTGATCGATCAACATGCGGAGCACCTCTTCGACAAAGAAGGGATTCCCTTCCGCTTTGCCCAAGATCATCGTGCGCACGTCCTCCGGAAGGGCTTCGACATTGAGCAGGTTGCTGACCAATTGGCGGCTGTCCTGTTCTGTAAGAGGCGCCAGATGCAGCTCGAGCGCCCCTGCGCCGGCCACTTCGCGGGCCAGCTCAATCATGCGCCAACCCGGCGATTCCTTCTCCGGACGGGACACCAGAACCACCACCAGGGGTATCTCAGGGACAATTGGCATGGTCTGCAGACCCAGCTCAATCGACGATGGGTCAGCCCAGTGGATGTCTTCACAGATCATCACCGTAGGACTCTCGGTGGCTATCCGGCGCAGCATCTCCTGAAAAGCCGACACGTATTTTGCCTGCAGCGCCTGGCCTTCCAGGTACTTCACCCTGGCAGCCATGTCCTCTTCGAGCTCCAAGCCAAGAAGGTGGCCAATGAACGGATACACCTCCGCCAGATCGTCGCCGAGCACCGCCTCCAGCCGGCTTCGGAGCGCCGTACGGGTCGCCTCCATGGACGTGCCGGGCGGAGCTTCAATGAGCGAGCGGATGAGATCCGTACTCAAGTGATGCGCCATGCTGGCGCCATAGGAAACGCAGCGGCCCTCGAACCAGTGGTCCGGCGCCACGGCACCCGACTCGATGACCGCCCGCCGCCACTCAGCGATCAGACGAGACTTGCCCAAGCCGGCCTCCGCAACCAAAGAAACGATCGACCCGTTTCCGCGGCCAACTTCTTCGATCGTCTGATTAAGCGTGGCGAATTCTCGGCTTCGGCCAACGAGCGGAGAATCGAGGCCACTGATCCCCCGCCGGCGAACGGCGCCGTGGCTCTCCTTGACTGCCCGGAACACGTGGATCGGATCGGTCTTGCCTTTGACCTCGATCTCACCCTGATCCTCAAATTCGAACAGGCCGGTTGCCAATTTGTAGGTGTTGTCCGTAACCAGCAACTCCCCAGGTTCGGCGGCTGATTGAACACGAGCTGCCAGATTGACGGTGTCGCCGACCGCCAGGTATTCCATGTGCAGATCGGTGCCGATGTCCCCGACCACCACCAGACCAGTGTTGAGTCCGACGCGCACCTGGAAATCATCCACCCGGCCAGCTTGCTCGAGCTCTTCGGCGTAACTGGCCATGCCGTCCAGCAGGAGCAGCCCGGCGCGAATGGCTCGTTCCGGATCGTCCTCGTGGGCAAGCGGCGCCCCAAAAAAGGCCAGCACCCCGTCACCGAGAAGCTGAGCAATCGTGCCTTCGTATCGGTAGACGGCCTGGCTGACCTTTTGATGGGCACCGCTGACAATCTCGCGCCAATCCTCAGGGTCCATTCCCTCCGCCAACGACGTCGAACCCACAATGTCGGCGAAAAGCGCGGTCACGAGTTTTCGCTCGCCCTTCATGCGCTCGCGTTCGGCCAGTATCTTCCCGGCCATGGCTTCGGGTGCGCTGCGCCGAAGTGCATCAAGCGATTGGCTGCGAGTCGGCACTGCCGGACGCGCTTCAGCTTCTGTCCCCGTCATTTGGAAGCCGCAGTTGTGGCAGAACTTGGCATCAGGGTTGACGGGAGTGTGGCAGTTTGAGCAGACCCGTTCAAGCGGCTGCCCGCAGTTCTCACAGAATTTCGCTTCGGACCTGTTGTTGTGTGAGCAGTTGGGACATTTCATTTGACCCCGCCTCTCGTCATTCGGCCATTTGTCTTGAAACGCTGAGCTGTCACGGCTGCAGGATCACAAATGCCATGCGGCGCCCGCGCATTTCGCGGCCACAGAGGAGAAGGATGTTGTGCACGCGTTGACAAGAAGAAGGTTCTGGCCGCTCAGCCACTTCATCCTAATATACTTTGTAACTCGGCCCACCGAAAGTGGTGCCGGCCAGATGCAGTTTTCTACTCCACCGTCACGCTCTTCGCCAGGTTGCGGGGCTGGTCGACATCGGCGCCGCGCATGACAGCGATATGGTAGGCCAAGAGCTGAAGAGGGATAGAGGTCAGAACTGGTCCCAACATCCATGGGGCTTCTGGCACCCAAAGGATATGGTCGGCGATGTCCGGCATCCGATCATCGCCTTCTGTTGCCAGCGCCACCACCATCCCGCCCCGTGCTTTCGCCTGTTCGATCTGGCTGAGCATCTTTTCATACCAGGGGTCGCGCGGGGCGAGCGTAATGACCGGCATTTGGCGATCGATCAAAGCTATGGGACCGTGCTTCATTTCTCCTGCCGGATAGGCCTCGGCATGGATGTAGGAAATCTCCTTCAATTTCAGCGCGCCTTCATACGCAATGGGCATCTGAATTCCGCGGCCGAGGTAGAGACAATCCTCAACATCCTTCATTCGGGCAGCCAGGGTTACCACTTCGCTCTCGTGATCCAGGCATTGGCCCACCAAATCTGGGACCAAGCGCAGATCTTGGACGCGCTGTTGCCGTTCGTCCGGAGAGAGATAGCCGCGCAAATCTCCCAGCAAGACGCCCAACATGTAGAGGTCAACCAGCGGTGCGGTGAAGGCCTTGGTGGAGGCAACACTGATTTCTGGACCGACCTGCATTCCAATGGATCCGTCTGCCAGCCGCATTGCCTGAGACCCGATGGCATTGACGATGCTCCACAGCTTGGCGCCTCGCGATCTGGCTTCCGCCATGGCGGCCAGTGTATCGGCCGTCTCACCGCTCTGGCTAATGGCCAGCACAACGGTTCTTTCGTCCACCAAAGGTTCCCGATAGCGAAACTCAGACGCGATGTCGACTTCGACCGGCAGGCCAGCCAGCCGCTCGATCAGCACCTTGCCTACCATGCCGGCGTGGGCGGCTGTGCCACAGGCGACGATCACCATCCTTTCGATCGCCCCGGCAGCCTCTGCGTCCAGATTAAGTTGTGGCAGCATGACTCGGCCGGCCTCAAAATCAACTCGCCCGGACAGTGTGTCAGTCAAGGAGCGAACCTGCTCATGGATCTCCTTAAGCATGAAATGCTTGTACTCGCCCTTTTCAGCCGAAACCGGATCCCAGGACACGGTTTGGACATCGGGGTTCACCTCAGCGCCATCCTCAAGAGATCGAACCTCGAACCCATCAGCCGTCACCACCGCCATCTGCCCCGGCTCCAAGAACGCCACGGAACGCGTATGCTCCAAAATGGCGGGGAGATCGGAGGCCACGAACATCTCTCCTTCGCCGACACCGATGACCACGCCGCCTGCGTTCCCAACCCTGGCGGCGACAATCTTGTCCGGTTCTCTCAGCGACATGAGAACGATCCCGTGCGCGCCCTCCAAATGGGCGATGGCCTGGCGAGCGGCCTCTTCCAGGGTCTGGCCGGCTCCCATGAAGCGGTCGACCAATTGAACGATGATCTCCGTGTCGGTGTCGGACTGAAAATCAACACCTTCGGCTGAGAGTTCTTCCTTAAGGCTGATGAAGTTTTCAACGATCCCGTTATGGACGACGACCACTTCTCCTGAGGCCCCTAGATGGGGATGAGCGTTGCGTGCATTGGGCTCGCCGTGGGTTGCCCAGCGGGTATGCCCAATCCCCACATGTCCGCTCAACGGCTGGCTTTCCAGCAACCTCCCGAGATTGTCGAGCTTGCCGGCGTCGCGCCGGATTTCAATTTTGCCATCTTCTATCACGGCCACACCGGCGGAGTCATACCCACGGTACTCCAACCGTTTGAGACCGTCGAAGATGATCGGCGTCGCGTCCTTCGCGCCGACATAACCCACGATTCCACACATGGAATCCTCCAAGATTGATTTGAGTAGAGCTTGAACCTGCCACTCCCCGTGACTTTGGGGGCCCATTGCTGGGTCACATTGCCCACGGGGTTTCAATTTGGGGGAAAGAGCTCGGGCGGTGGCTCGCCCGGAGGGCATCCGCTGATCCTTCGATTTTCCCCCTCCAGTCCAGCTGACAAACCGGAGGGGTTGGCCTCACCTTGCGGCAAGGAACCCTCGACCTCGTCTCCCCACCCGAAGGTGGGGCCATGCGCTAGCCTCTCCCACGACCAATTTTTGCCCGAATTCACCTCCTGATATGAGCGGATGAGCAGAAGAATTATACCTTCTCCCGAAGTATGGAACCAATATGGCAAGCAGCTTGAGATGGCCCATGCTCCTCCTATCTTCACCAGCGTAGGCAAGCAGATCGTATATAATGCTCCGTCGCTGGCGCTCCCACCGGGCACACTTGCCGGCCCGTTTACAGCGTCGAAGAAAGGACCTGTCTTTGGATCGAGCCATTGAAAATCTTGGCGCCAACCGGGTGGTCCTCGCACTGTCCATCGCAAGGATGTCGGATGCGTTGGGCAACAGCATCCTCTTCATTGCCATCCCACTTTTCGTAGCGCAGATTCCGTCTCCGCTCCTTCCAAATGTCCCCCAGCCGCTATTGGTGGGCATCCTCATCTCTCTGTACGGCATATTCAACTCGGCCCTTCAGCCCCTCACAGGAGCCCTTTCCGACCAGATGTCGCGCAGGATGCCCTTCATCCTCGCCGGCTTGTTGTTGATGGCTATGGGGACCTTTGCCTTCGCATTCGCCGTCCGCTATCTCGACTTGCTCTTCATTCGGGCCATTCAGGGTGTGGGCGTCGCGCTGACCGTCCCCGCCTCCCTGGCCCTTCTGGCAACTTCGACTCGCAAGGAAACTCGTGGCAGTGCCATGGGCATCTACACTACTTTTCGTATGGTCGGCTTCGCCGTTGGCCCGCTCGTAGGTGGATTCCTTCAGGTCACATACGGCTTCAACGCTGTCTTCTTCACCGGTACAGGATTTCTTCTCCTGGCGATGGTCCTCGTACGCGTGTTGGTCAATGAGCCGCCGATAGATGTCAGCGCCAACCGGGCAAAACCCCTGAGAATCTTCAATCCCGAAATCTTCTCATCGGCCATGATTTCACTCGGCACGGCCATGTTCTTCATGGCGAGTGCCTTCTCCATGATGACTACGCTCGAAAATGAATTCAATGCGCGCCTGAATCAGACCGCATTCGGGTTTGGAATCGCATTCAGCGCCCTAACCTTCTCGCGCTTGATCTTCCAGATTCCGCTCGGCCGACTCTCCGATCGCATCGGCCGCAAGCCGCTGCTCATTACCGGCCTGATCGTGATGGCCCCAGCCACCGCTCTGCTGGGCTTCGCCACGTCTACATTCCAACTCACAGGCATACGCGCCTTCCAGGGTCTGGCCTCGGCCGCCATCGCAGCTCCCGGATTTGCGCTGGCCGGCGATCTTTCAAGAGTTGGGGGAGAGGGACAGCAGATGAGTTTGATGTCGATGGGCTTTGGATTCGGGATCGCCATCGGACCCCTCTTGGCCGGCATCCTAGCCGTCCACTCCTTCGAACTGCCATTCTTTGTCGGTGGCGCCGCGTGTCTTGTCGGTGCATGGATTGTGAGGCATTTTGTGCCGGAGACCGTCTCTCGCCAAACCGCACCATCAGGGTCGGCTGCCTGACCCTCCTCCACCAGCCAAGGGGCGTCCTGCGGGTTGCCGGCTGGGCTCCGAAATCGGATTGGGGCGTTGAGCATCATCAGAGGTGCGCGCGCCTTCGCCAGTTCAAAGACTATATTGTTTATAATTGGTCGTTGCCCTTTTCGCGGGGAAGGTGCTCAGATATCCTTCCCCGTTTGATTTCCCCCTAGGAGGACCTTCTTTTGGAAAGACTTGCCAACAGCCTGGGCGCCAATCGGATTGTCCTGGCCCTATCGATTGCGCGGATGTCGGATGCACTCGGAAACAGCATCCTATTCATCGCCATCCCCCTGTACGTCGCCAAGCTGCCTTCGCCGCTGTTGGCATCCGTGCCGAATTCAGTTTTGGTCGGGATCCTGATTTCGCTCTACGGTTTGCTCTTCTCGGGGCTGCAACCCCTCACCGGAGCCATCTCCGACCGGATGACACGTCGCAAGCCTTTTATCCTGATCGGCCTATTTGTGATGGGCGTGGGCACGCTTTCGTTCACCCTGGCCACCCAGTATGTCCACCTGATCTTTATCCGAATGGTCCAGGGCATTGGTGTGGCGCTCACCGTGCCAGCTGCACTGGCCCTGATGGCCAAAGCCAGCGACCATCGCACACGCGGCGGATCCATGGGCATCTACACCGCCATGCGTATGCTCGGATTTGCCATCGGCCCGCTGGTCAGCGGCTATCTGCAGGTCAACTACGGGTTCAACCTGGTTTTCATCGTGGGCGCGGCCTTCCTTTTTCTCGCCGTGCTGCTGGTCCAGATCTTGGTGCAGGAGGAGCCTTCGGACGTGAGCGAGGCCAGGGCCCAGCCCTTCCGAGTTTTCGATTCGGCCGTCTTCTCCAGGCCACTCATCGCTCTGGGCTCAGCCATGTTCATGATGGCCAGCGCGTTCACCATGATGACTACCTTGGAACCCCAGTTCAACGCCAAGCTCGATCAGACAGCGCTGGGCTTCGGTGTCGCGTTTAGCGCGCTGACCTTCTCACGACTGGTGTTTCAAATCCCGCTCGGACGCTTGTCCGACCGGATCGGACGAAAGCCTCCCATCATCACCGGGCTGCTCCTTATGGCACCCACCACGGCCCTTCTCGGACTGGCTGCCACAACCCTGCAGCTCACGGGACTGACCGCGGTCCAGGGACTGGCATCGGCAGCTATTGCCGCCCCCGGTTTCGCCTTGGCGGCGGACCTCTCCCAGCGCGGCGGTGAGGGCCGACAAATGAGTCTTATGGCCATGGGTTTTGGGCTGGGGATCGCCTTGGGCCCCCTCATCGCCGGATTCCTGGCCGTGTACGCATTCGAGTTGCCTTTCATCGTCGGAGGGATCTTGTGCCTGCTGGGTGCCATGGTGGTGACGCGCTTCGTCCCTGAGACGATATTCAAGAGCAACCCCGCCGAACAGGCTTCCGCCGCCGACTAATGCCATCTCAAATCGTTTGGAAGCTGCCCCATGGTGCGCAGGCGCAAGACTTCCAACTCAGTTTGTGATCAATATCACAAATGGGCTTCGTCGGAGGGCAGTGCGCTGGTGCTGTGCCGTTCGACGAGAATGAGGGCGGTTTCCACCATCTCTTCAATCGACAGATCGGTGGTGTCGAGCACGACGGCGTCGACCGCGGGTTTCAAGGGGGCGACTTCACGGCCGGAGTCATACGCATCGCGCACCTTCATCGATTCGAGCACGCTAGGGTAGGAGATTTCCTCACCACGTTCGATGCACTCATCGAAACGGCGATGGGCACGCGCTTCCACGGTGGCGTCAAGATACAGTTTGACGTCGGCGTCCGGCAGGACCACCGTTCCTATATCCCGCCCCACCATGACCACGTCACCGCGTTTGCCGATCGCCCGCTGAAGCCCCGTCATCGCATGCCTCACACCCCGATAGGCAGACACCCTGGAGACGTTGCTGTCGATCTCAGGCGTCCGCAGTTTGTCGGTAACGGGTCGGCCGTTGAGGAAGACTTCGAAAGGTGTCCCGGACGGATCATCCTTGGGGCGGACATCGATCTTGACCTCTTCTGCCAGCTCCGTGACGGACTGTTCGTCCATCAGATCAAGGCCATTGCGGATAGCTGCCAGGGTCACGGCCCGGTACATTACCCCTGTATCGAAATACAGATAGCCGAGCTTGCGCGCCAGATGGAGCGCAAGGGTGCTCTTGCCGGAAGCGGCCGGGCCATCGATCGCGATAATCGATGCCGGGCTCACAGAATCATCCTGACGGTGCTAAGACGGAGGTGGGGCTTCAACGCCGTCGTTGCCTCCTTGTGATTGCGCTGGTGCTGCATTGGGCACATAGAGCACCCATTCGATCGATCGCGTGCCGCCCTTGCGCAGAATCCACCATCCCAGGCCGTCGGGAGGCAGGGGCCCTTCCCACCCCCATGCCAAGTCCACCCCAAATCTCTGGCCCACATAGGCCCCCGGCAGACTGGGTTGGCTGTCGCTGACCGGGAGCAAGATGGCCCCCGGCGGGCTGCCGCCTGTCGCAGCTGGCGCGGCTGTCTCATGCCTCAGAATCCACGCGAGAGAGGCCGGCACGGGTGCTTGGACACGGATAGGCAGGCCGCTCTCCTCACCGCGCTTGGCCACCGATACCTGCTCCAACGTCCGCTCCAAGAGTTGAATATCAGGGCTGGCGGATGCCGGACGCCACAATTCGGGCCCGCCTGTCGCCTGCGGGCTGAAGGCCAATCGCCACCCTGCCGACAATGTCAACACGGCCAACAGGACGGCCCCAACGGCACCGGCAGCGTGGAAGGCTTCTGCCCACGACCAGGTCATCCCGTAGAGCAAGAAGAGGGAGGCAGCAAATCCAAGTGCCGTCAAGACCAGGCCAAGAGTGATGATCTGTGGGGACCCCCCAATGGAGAGCTCATTGACATAGCCCACAAGCTGCAAATAGGTGAAGCCGGCAAGCGCAGCCAGCACGCCGGCCATAAGGTAAACAGAAATGTCTTCCAACCCATCGGCCAGAATCTCGATCAGGGTCCCCAGCGGCGCTGTGGCGAGCACTGCCATAGGCAACACGACCCATACAAGATCCTCCGGCCGTCGACCGGCTCGGAGGATGAACAAGACCGCCGCCGCCAGCGCCCAGACGCGAGCGCCCCGCCAAATCAGATCGTCCGCCTCCCGACGCGCTGCGCCGACGATGCCGAAGACCAGAATCAGTGGCTCGTAGACGGGAAGCAAGGCAAAAGCCGTGAGCAGCGCCAGGCTCCCCGGCTGCGTCCATCCGGCCAGCCATTGAGCTGGCGCCTGCAGGGCCACGCCCAAGCCGTCCATAGCGGCGCCGAACTGAGTGGTGAGTCCCAGAAAGGTCACGAGCAGCGCCAGCCCAAGCGTCCTCCAGACGCCCTGCGGCATGTTCCGTTCGACGTCTCCCACTCCGTCGCCTCGCCAGCGAAGCCATGCGACGGCGATCCCAAGGCTCAGAAGGCCATTCCAGGTCGCGGGTCCGCTGGCCAAGGCCAACCCCAGCCCAACCCCCATCCCAGCAAAGTGCCGTATTCCCCTTTCTGCCTCAGGTCGAGCGAGGGCGAATGCGAGAAACATGCCCACGCCCAAGAGCGCCAGGGAGGTGCCTCCGGCTGTACGGGAGGAGATGAGCATCGTTGAGGATATGGCCAGGAGAAGCCCCAAGAAGATCGCCCGCGCCTGGCCCACGCGGCGTCGGAGGTGCCACGATACCAAGATCAATCCCAGGCCGGCGAGCGCCGGGACCCAACGGGCAGCGGCGTTGCTTGTGCCCAGCACCTGATAGAGCCAGCCCGTCAGTGTCTGATAGGAAGCGCTTCCCCAGGTACCATTCCCGCCGTTCCAGAAGGGCGAGGCAAGCGCTCCGGTGGCTGCCGAAAGAGCCGAGCTGGCCTCAGCGTCTCCCAACGGCGGCCAGCCCAACGAGACCAGCCGGAGCAAGGCGCCCAGGCCAAGGAGAGCGCCCCACAGCAAGGTTTGGTTGGGGACTTCTAGCCTGCCCTTGTTCATTTCCTCTGAACCCTTCCAGGAACACCCATCACGGTGACGCCCTGATCCTGGTAAAGGATCGTCATCATCGGAAGATACTTTTCCACAGATCCCACACCATAGGTGCTTTGTTCGAGGGTTCCAACGTAGACATAGGCGATTCTGTATTTATCCAACACGTCCTGAATGTCACCCGAACTCCGGCTCGAGTATAGCCTACCGATGTCGTCTTGCCTGGATCCCAGCAGAGCCGAGTCGCCGCGCCACTGAGCTTCATGCCCCGGCCAGCCGATGACCGTTGGAAGCCCGGTCTGTGCTGACACCCGGCCGAAAGCTGAATAGCTCCCGCCAATCGCTTCGGCGATCACCCCGCCCCGAAGATTCCGGTTGATCCAGGCGATAGCGGCCGCGTCTTCCGGATAGTCCCGCAACATATATGCGTTCCCATCCAGCGTGCGCCCTCCGCCCGGGTCGAATCCATTGGTCTTGGTCCACGTGGCCGCCACCGGGTAGACCAGCCCCAGAATCAGCGGGAAGACGACCAGGATGCTGAGCACCTTCCAGCCGGGCCTGCGCCGGGGCCAGACTTCGCTCACAGCGTATGCCCCGGCCACACCCCAAAGGATCCAGGTGGCGAAGTAAAACTTGAAGACTGTGTTCATGCGGTCGCCGAAGAGATCCTTCAAGTACAAGAATTCGGGCCCGATGACCAGCAAAGCCCCGATCCCCGCCATCAGCAGGGCAAAGAGTTGGGGCTGGCTCAGGTCCTCAGCCGAATTCGCCGGTGGCTGCTCATCTGTGGGTGCTTTGGGCCACAGTAAGGCAGCGCACATTGCCAGGACCAAACCCATCAGCAGCGGAGTGAACGGATGCCAGGTGCGCGCCACCAGAATGCCATCAATCGCCGCCGAGACGTTGGCTGCGCCCATCGGACCGAGCACGCTGTCCAACCCCGCGGCCGAAGTCTTAAGTGAGTATGCGATCACGGTGGCGAGTCCCCATGAAATCAGCAAGAGACCCGCCGGGACCCCGAGTGCGATCGCCCCAAAGCGCCCCCATGCAACTTGCCGGCGCTGCCGAACCACTTTCCAAATCAGCCATGCAAGAATGGGCACCAGGGCCGGGGCGAACATCACCCCAAACTGCTGAATCTTCGTGGCGAAGAACAGATTGGGGAGCAGCCCACCTGCCTGAGAGGAGAAGCTGGGATACCAGGGCAGGTAGAGGATCACGCCTCCCAACACCAGGGCCAAACCGGTCCACACCGCCGCTGAAAACTCGGAGCGCCGAGGCCTAGTGCCGCCGCGCCAAAGCAATGCCAGCATGAGAAAGCTCAGGTAGATCGGAAAGTCCCATGTGTTCAGAAACGCCAGCCCCCCGAACAGCCAAATGGCAAAGGCATATTCAGCCCCGGACAGGAGCGATGGCAGCCGGCCCATCAGCCAGTATGTGAAAAATGTCACAATCGCTATGACGACCGCCGTCGCGAGGAGCGCCGTGATGACCCCTAGAACCACCCCGGCTGGTCCGGTGCCGGTCCGGGCCAGATCCACCGAGCGGACAAAAGCCACTGCTGCGACGACGACCATCGCTGCCGGAACGAGCGCCCTTGAGGGATCCCAACGCTCAATCAGGCGGCTCATGGCGAAGATCTTCTTGCCCCCAGTGATCAAGGATTGAAATGCAAACCCCATGGCGGATAGGACAAACGGTAGAGCCAGCAGGTGCGGGTGGTTGTCGGCAAGCAGAAACGAAAAGAAGGGGAACTCATCGATGACTTCGACATCGGTGCCCGCCAGATTGACATCGTGGACCACACGCGAGGCGCGCCACCACCACAGGTAGCGATTGGGGATCCAGGAAGCTGTTCCGCTGGGGGGCTGGACCAGGTCCTTGATACCCAGCCAGGACCAGAATGACGAAGTCAAGCCTCCATCAGCGGCCTGATGCCAAAACAGGTACTGGGAGTGCAGGACTTCCAGGAAGCCCTCCAAATTGCCGGCCACCAAGACCATCAAGGGGGCAAGGAGCGGCGCCAGCAGCCTGGTCTGGGAGTCCTCCCTTCGCCAGTTGAGCATGTTGTAGAGCAGCGAATATGCGCCCAAGGCGGTCATGGCAAACCACAGTGCGTTTGTCAGATTGAAAGCCACCCCGCTCACAGCACCCGTCAAGCGGGTCAGGACGGCCATCATGATGTAGCCGAAGTAGTAGTAGGAAATCGCGTAGCCGGAAAGCCAGGAGTCGTGTGGGGGGAATGTCGGAGAGCGCAGGATCGAGTTGAGGAACATCAACTCCATCGGCTTCTCGGTGTTGGTGATATCGGGGTTGTTGGCACGCACGAAGGCCCAAATGACGAACGCCGCCAGGAACAAGAGTTCCTCAGCCAGGATAGTGTCGCGCTTGCCGCGCAGCCAGCCCCAGATCTCGCTCCGCCCGCGCCAGGCCCATGCAAGACAGCCGGACGCCAACACCATGGTAATTCCGAAGACTCCAGCCCGGGTGTTGGGTACCCATCCGGCTGTGCCCAAGATCCAGACGGCGTAGCTCAAGACCAGCAGTCCTACCGCTCGGCTGAATCCGTAGCCCTGGTCAGGTAGTTTGCCGAACACGCGGCGGACCAGCGGGAAAGCCAACCAGCCGATCAGACCGCTTGCCAACCACCATGCCCCGGCCTGCAGAATCTGGCCCATCATGGCATCACCTGATAGACGGTCGTTTCCCCCGTGTGAAACACGGGTTTTATCAGCCCAAGGTTTTGCATGATGGTGAATTTGTCGGCTGCATGGGTCGGGCAATCGAGCGTAGCCGGGAGTGCTTGGGCGTCGACCACCTGACAATCGCTGGCCGTCACATCGGGTTGTGTCATCCCCAGGGCCCGTCCCCCCAGATCGCAGGTCACGCTTGAGTCATTCGTCCCCATCGCCAAACAGGGTTCAACATCCCCGTAGTAGATCTGCTCCAGTCGCCCCCAGACAACGTACTTCACCTGGTACTTGCGCAAGAATGCCATGGCATCTTCCACGGAACGCGTCATGTAGAAATTGGTGACTGCGATCACTCGGTCGGTGACTTGCTCCTCCCCGACTGAAACGCGCTGTTGGCGCTGATGCCAATTCCAGCCCACCACCCCGGGCAGGCCCGTGTAGATGGTGAAACGCGTCCCCCATCGATACTCCGGGATGTTGGCCTCGACGATGACCGGGGAGCCATCCACATGCGCCTGCATCCATTGTATGGCCTGGTAATCCTCGTCGGTGGAGAAGCTCGTGCTCAGCTCTCCCCTCGTCGCATAGGCCATGTACGCCATGCCGTCAAGCGTGTGCGGCGCGTCCTCTGCCATTCGATCGGCGATCTTGGCCGGTGCAGCCGTCATTGGGTAGAGTGCTGCGCCGAATACGAGAGCTGCCAGACCCAATTGCCACAAATTGCGCCAGACCGACTTCCACCACCCGAGGTCGGTCAGGACCCAGAAGAAAGCTGCCGCTGAAGCAACGCTGAACAATGTCCACACCTGAAGGTAGAACTTGAAGACCGTGTTCATCCGGCCGATGTCGCCCTTGAGCACGACGACTTCAACCACAAAGGTCAGGGCTGCGCCGCCGGCGATCAGGGCCAGGACGATTCTCTTTTCCAGACTCTGCCCCGGCCTCAGAAACAGCAGACACGCCCACAAGATCAAAGGGAACGAGATCAAGGCTACCGGGTAACCGAAAGCCGCCGCCAGGCCGACCGCCGCAGCAAACATAACCAGCGCCGCAAGGAACAGCTCGCCGTAGGGTCGCAGCCGGCTGAGCGCCGAAATCGGCGTTTTGGCCATCCACTCCCGGGTCTCCCATATCATCCAGGTCACCATGAGGAACAAGAAAAGTCCGTAGACAACCAGGTAGGCGCTGATCGGTGTCTTCGAACCCTGCCACAACTGCGGCTGTGTATACCCCTGCCCGTACCAGCGGCTGAACGGCTCGTACAACAGGAGCGTCAGTCCGATCAGAACAGCCGTCGTCCAGGCAGCCCGAAGCCAGGTTGCAGGACGAAGCGAGCGCAGCCTGAGCCACGCCCCACCCAACGTCGCCAGCAGACCCAGGGTCAAGTACACGGGAAAGTCCCAGGTGTTGGTCGGTTTCAGCGCCCCGATCAGCAGGCCGCCGATGAACAGCGATACGACGGAATCCAGCCATCGACGTGGCTGCCCGTCACGATTGGCCAGCAGCCAGGAAACACTCCACGCCAGGGCCGCCATGGTCAGCGGGAGACTGATCATGTGGGCGTGCAAATCTGCATACAGAAAGGTGAAGAACGGGAACTCTGTGATCGGTCCGGGTTCGCCTGGGCCGGGCGGGATGGACCGACTCGGATTCCAGTACCAGTGATCGAGGGGCACCGGCAGATGTGCATGGGCAAAGACTACCTGTGCCATGCCGCGCAGAGCATCCAACACGCCCAATCCGAGCCCACCGCCGAGCTCGCGCAGTGAATCGTAGATCAACTGTACCGTGCCGAGGTTGCCCAGGAGTACCATCATCAGGGCAGCCGCGACACCGGCCACGCGCGGGTCTAGCCCGCCAGCCTCACGATCGCGGCCCGCCAAGAGATTCGTGCCCACACTGTAGGCGCCCAAGGCCAGCAGGCTAAAGAGCGTTGGGAGAACCAAGTTGTAGGCCACCTCGGGCACAATCCCGAGGAGTTTGATCGGCATCCCAACGAGAACGAAACCGAAGTAGTAGTAGTTGATGTAGCCGCCAGCAAACCACGGGTCGTAGGGCGGAAAGCCAGTGCTCTTGATGACGGCCGTGAGGTAGGAGAGATCCATCGGTTTCTCTCCACCCTTGGCTGGGTGCCACAGGTCCGGGTTTCCGAGTCGAATCGCCAGATCGATGGCGAAGAAGGTCAGGGCGAAAACTTCCACCCAGAGGATTTGGCGCCAGTGGGTGCGCACGAAGGCCGCCAAAGACTGACGATCACGCCACGCCAGCGCCAGCGATGCGGCTGCCAATACACCCACGACAAGGGCAATGGTCCCCCGGTGCACAGGCACACCGAAGCTGCCCAACATCCAGGTCCCCCAGGCCATCAGGAGCAGCCCAGTCACTCGAGCCAACGGATACCCGGCATCCTTCAGTCCCGGGAACGCGAGGCGAACGATCGGAAAAGCCAGCCATCCGAGCAACGTGACCAACAGCCACCAGACAACGACAGCCAGAATCTGAGATCGGTTCAGCGGATTGCCTGGAGGGAACAACACCCTCCATGTACCGGCCAGCTGTTGGGCAGCCCATCGCCCAGCAGGGAGCATCAAGGTCAAGCCCGTCCCGGCCTTCAGGTCCTTGGGCACCAAATTCTGGACCTGGGAAACGTTCACCGCGCTGAGTTTGCCGCGTAGTAATTGGGCCGAAAAGGCATCCGTGCGTTGGAAGATAAGCACCTTCGGGTGATCGTAGACCGTGAAGGCTTCTTCCGCCGCCTGGTCATTGAAGTCCACGCCCATCAGTTGAGGGTCCGATTGGAATACCTGGACCAGCCTGTAACCGATGACGTTCTGAACCCCACCAGGCTGGGCGACCGCCGCGCAGTCCTCCACGGATCTGGGGGCGGGACAGTTAAACAGCAATCGGTAGTATTCGGTTGATAACGGGTAGCGAGAGGGGACTCTGGCAATGCTTCCGTACTGGCGATTGGAGCTGATTACCAGATAGTCACCGCGCGAGAGCGTATCTACCAAGCGGTTGAGTTTGTCGGGGACACCATCGCCGTTGTCGTCTTGATTATCGGGCCAGTAAAGCTCCTGGTTGACACCGGTGTAGCGACCACTGTAGTCGTAGCCATCCAGATTGACCGGGAGCCCGTCATCCCAACTTGTCTCGCTGATCAAGACGGTGGGGCGGAGGGCCACGGCACCGTGACCGCCCAAGTTCAACGTGAGTTGGTAGTTGACATCGGGCTCAATGGCCACCGAATGTTCAAACGGCACCGACAGGTCCACTTCGGCGCTGTCCGTCGGGAGGTTCCGGATTTCTCCCTTGGCGATCGATGTTGCCGGGTCCGTCTCCTTGACGAGCGAAACCTGAAGGACTGGCAGCGCAGGGTCCCCAGCGATCTGCCTCAAGTGGGGCAGGCGAACGCCTGTGAGCATGCCCTTCTGATGAACCTGAACGATGAGTGACTGCGGCTGCCCGGCAATGAGCACGTCGGTTTGAGAGGGAATCGGGACGGTGGTGCCATCCGGTTCCCCGCCCGATGCCTGCAGCAGGGTCATCTGACCTTGGAAACTCAGGCCGCCGCTCCCCTCAGCCGTCAGACGCAAGCCATAGGTGTGGAGCTCGATCAGGGGCACTGGCGTGGGAAGCAGAATCTCGACCAGCCCTGATGACAGACCGGCGAGATCCTCCGACACGCCTTCGGCCACATGAGTCCCCATGGCAGGGGTGTCGAAGATGGTCACCCGAACCCGTTTGGCTCCCGAGCTAGGATCAAGGTCGGTCACTTGTGGCAGGACCATTGCCGTCAGCGAGGCGCCCGACTGGGCCACAAAACTCGTCGTCAGGCTCTCACCGGCCTGAAGCCCCGCAGCCAGTGACGTCGGGAGCGCCTCCAATTGATCTTCGCCGCTGGGGGTCCTCACCGTGAAATTGACCGCCGCCGGCAGGTGATGATAGATCCAGCGCGACGCGGCCACGCGCGTCATCGGCTGCCGATAGATGTTGACGAAGGCCACGGCGTAGAACGCCGTTCCCAACACAACACCCGCCCCAAGCAGACCGACTGCCGGGCGCGCATACTTGGCGACCCGTTTCCAGGGTATTCCCGGCGCTTTGCGCCAGGCCTGGAAAATCGCCCAAGCTGCCAGAACCGCCAATGTGGGATAGACAGGCAGCTGGTAGCGCATGGCCCGCGTGAAGCTCACCGACTGCCAGGCGAAGTATCCACCGGTCCACAGGACGGGAATGAGATGGAGATCCCAACCCCGCCGCTTGAAGGTCTCAAACGCCGCCCAGCCCCAACCCAGCCAGGCCGTCACGCCCAACGGTATCCCGAGCCCCCAGAAGACCATATTCCGAAGCGAGAACAGAACCGGTGCTCGATCAGCCCATTGAAGAGCGGGTGGGAAATCCACTTCGCCGCTGCTCTGATGGAGAATCTCCGTCATCGACGACATCCAGCCAGGATTGATCCGGATGTCGAAGAAGGACGTGCCGACGAAGGCATACGGTTGAAAGACCCGGAAGGTGATGAACGAGATCACCGCCGCCAGGGCCAAGCCTTTGATGCCGCCGATCACTTCCTCAGGCTTGGTTTCGGGATGGGTCCTGGCGTAGCGAATGAACGCTGCCAGAGCGACCACCAACGCCAACGGAAAAGTGTTAATTTTGGAGGCCATCGCCATCCCGAGGGCCAGGCCGAACAAGCTGTAATCCGCCAGGCGTCCTTCATCCAGGACCCGCACTGCCAGATAGAGCCCGGCGATGACGAATGTGTTGGCCATGGGGTCAACAACAAAGAAGTGGGCATGCTGAATGAGCAGAACCGATACTGAGCCAAAAGCAGCTGCCAGCACACCCGTCCAAACCCCGTACAGACGGCGGCCCAAAAGGAAGAGAAAGATCAGGCTAACTAGGTCAAATCCCGCTGAAGTCGCCCGGCCCACCAGGTAGATTTGATCGTAGCCGGTCCGACCCAGCCACTCGCCCAAGACACGCACCAGGAAGATTGGGAGCGTTCCGTAGACAAAGAACGTGTTGCCAGAGTTGGCCGGGTTCAGTGGCGAGGCAGCCGTGTTGAAGTATTCACCCAGACTCTTGGGCAGGCGCAAACTTGACTCGACGATCGTCAGGAAACGCTCATCCGGGTGCAGGTGGGTTCCTGCGTCCCAGTTCAATCCGGTGAATCTGAGAAGGGCACCAAATGCGATGACCAGCGCCAGCGCCAACCATGGCAAGATGGCACGGTAGTCAAATCCAGAACTTGACTCTGGGACCTGGTCCTGAGGTGGAACAATCTCAAGAGGCCGGTTCATGGTGTGTTGCTGCTGGGGTCGATCACGGGGAAATCGGAGATCTTCGCCGGCACCAAGAAGACGGCGATATCCTTGCCGGGTTCCCCAGATTGGGCGATCGACCATCGCCCATCCGGGAACAACTGGGCCAGCAAATCCTGATCAGGCTTGTCTTGCATGTTGACCAGAAAGAGCTGGGCCCGAGGTTCATCTTGCAGGTCCGCCAGCTGATCCGACGGAGTGCTGAAGTCTATGGTAGGCTGACCGGCATTGATTCCCACCAGACGGCCATCCATCCAGTAGGGATAGGGCACCATGTGGGCCGTCTCGTACGAACCGACAGACTCGGCGAATCCTTTCACAATCTCACCGGCTTGGGCTGTGTTCCACGTGCTCTGGAGGTTGAGCTTGGCGAAGTCAACCAACACCAGCCGATAGTTGATAACAGCCGATATGACGAACAACAATCCAAGCCCGGCATACACGCCGACCATGGCTGATCGGCGTTGGGCGAAGAGCTTCTTGGCCCAATCGATGGTCGCCACAACCGCCATGCCCACCAGGACGAACGCCGGGATGTATGCACCCGAGGCTCGATGAAGTGCCGGGTTCTCATCCGGAAAGGCAAGCGCCAGAGTGGAAGGGAGCAAGAGCACGGGGATGCTGGCCAGGGTAAACGCGTCCCGCCAGTCGCGCTGACGGATGTAGCGCACAACCATGAGCACCACCCCCAGGTGAAAGAACGCCCCGGTGAGCCAATCCAAGGCGGGGCGGTGGGGGATGGATGCGATCCAGATTTGGCCGTCATCCCAGCCGAAGATCCCCAGGCCCCTGACCAGGTTTCCGAGGAAGATGAGCACCGGTGAAGCTGGGTAGGCGCGTTCGACGGTTCCCATGCGACTCAACATGCGAAAGAAGACCTGATCGGGCTGTTCAACGATTACCCGGAACAAGGGCAAGACAAAGACAAAGCCCAGCGCCCCCATCACAGCCAACAACGCCAGGGTTTGCCCGCGTTGACCCCTCGAAGCTCGGTGCAAGAGGAAGATAAGCACACCGACCGCAACGACGACTGGGATGATGCGAGCCGGGGAGTATCCGTTGAGGCCAATGCCCACTACCGCCGCACAAATCAAGAGATCGTTGCGCCGTCCGGTGCGGAGCCCTCTCACCAGATAGTAGAGCGCCGGGGCAGCAAACAGAGCGTAGAACGGAAATCGAAGGCCCAGCCGGCTGATGACATTCGGCCAGTAGCCGATGCCTGCAACGGCAGTCGCCACAAGTCCCACGCGGCTGCCGCCGATCTCTTTGCCGAACAGATAGATGAATGGCAGAGTGAGCAAGCCGGCGGCAGCGGTGACCAGCTTGAGCGTAATGAAGGAAATCCCCGTCCCAAAGACCTTGGCCGTGAAGGCCGCCAGATAGAACTCAATCATTTCACGGCCGGTGTTCCTGAAGAAGAATATGGAGTACTTGCCATTGAGGACATCAGAGACATCGAGCAATTTTTCCGCGTGGTCGCTCCACATTTCAAACGGCACCTGGTCCAGGTGGATCAGGCGGAAGACAAGCGATAGGAGCGCCACACCGATGATGGCCCAATGCCAGGGACGGATTGAAACCTGCACGAAGGGCCGCCGGACCCATGCTCGACCCCGGGCAAGCCAGCCCTGCCACGCAACGTGCCCCTCCCAGAACGCCCCCACCATGGCGAAAACCGCCAGCGTCCAGAAGATCATGGTTGAAGTGCGAAGCGTATCGTCGCTGGATGTCAGAACCGTGAGAAGCGAGAAGGCCACCCCGATTCCGAACCAGACCGGCCGGAAGTCGACCGTGAGCTGATCTTCACTTGCGGCTTGCGGTGATTGCAGGCTGAGGTCACCTGCCAGCGCAGCCCAGCCGAAGAGTGCGGCTGCCACCACATACATCCCGACTTCAAACTGTGGGCTTCCCACGCGTTGAGCCAACCCGAATTGAGCCACGAATGCCAGCCCCAGCGCCGCCGGCAGCCGCACGTGGCTGGGTGAAATTTCGCCCAGCAGGCCGCGCCAATCAAGCTCACGCTGAGGCGCTTCGGGCGGCACATCAATAGAGCGCTTTTGCGGCGTGCTCGCCTCAACATCCTCCTCGAGAAGCTCAGGAATTGGGAGAGGATGTCCTCCCAGGAGCGACATGAACCAGTCGAGGACGCTGGGCTCGCCGCCGTCGAATCCCGGTTCGGGAGGAAGAGGGCGATCGGCCATCAGGCTCGTCTTCTCGCAAGATAGAACGTATATGTTCCGTCTTCTGCTGCCGGCTCCTCAAAATACTTCCTCACCCATCGATCCGTCAATGCCAAATTCCAGTCCGTGGGCGCCAGAATCCAGCGGCCTGTCAGCCAGCGCGCCACGAGACTTGGACCGCCAAAGTAGTGGCCCCATTCGAGCATACTCAGCGCCGATGGTGAAAAGTAGCTCTGGCACTGCTCAATTTCGAACCCGGCCGCGTCGAATTTCTTCCGCCAACCCTCCACATCGAAGAGATTCCATGTGCGGGACATGCGCATAAACCACGCTCGGTAGGCTTCAGCCGGGCCGCGCAAGCCGATGGAACGCAGGAATCTGGGAAAGCTCAGTTGACTGCTGTATCCGGGATTCGGCACGGTGATAGCGAACGGTGCCCCCGGTTTTAGGACTCGCCCGACCTCCGACAAGACCGCATCCAGATGTGGAATGTGCTCCAAAACGGAGTTGCTTATCCCGCTGGCAAACGTCTGACTCGCGTACGGCAGCCGCGCGCCATCCGCCTGGATCAGGCTGCGATAACTCCCGCGCGTACCCGCCTCACGCAAAGATGGAAAATGGGGGTCGATACCGACATCCAGAGGCCGATCGTAGGTCACCTCGGCGAAATGTCCGTCTCCGGCCCCGATGTCCAGTACCGGCGATGGCAGTTCCACGGCCCCCATCATGCGCGCTTCAACCGCCCGCAGAGTGCCTCGGAAATACGGCAGGGCGCGCAGGTGCTGTTCGAGCAGATCGCCTTTCATCGGGTCCTCTTGTTGCCCAGACGTGTAAACAGGGCATTGATCAATGTTTCGTAAGCCTCGGCCACCTTGCCCGGCAGGTAGGTCGCCTCCAGGGCGTCCCGATCGCATGCATATTTCTCCGGATGGTCCGCCACGTCAATGATCGCTTCGGCAATCGCCCGGTGGTCGCCGATGGGGGTGATTCTACCCATCCCGGTGGTCATCACGGGTTGGCGCACACCCGGTAGACCGCTGGCCACGACCGGCGTGCCTCGCAACATTGACTCGATCTGCACCAGCCCAAATGTCTCCGTGTTGTTGATGCTGGGGAGAACGGTCACATGGCACCGATCGTAGAAGGCCGTCATCTGCGACGGAGTCAGAGTCCCCAAGAACGACCAGCAATCCTTGACCGCTTCAAGCTGCGGCCCCAGGCGGTGCGCGTACTCGGTCTCACCCAAGACGTTTTCG
>Ga0315556_1000380_pt1 | contig 27158 bp, 24 predicted proteins | sample SalMarSW160310MG_FD_202112 | JGI IMG/M metagenome (GOLD analysis project Ga0315556, IMG submission 202112) | Salt marsh sediment microbial communities from the Plum Island Ecosystem LTER, Massachusetts, United States - Salt Marsh Sediment SW1603-10 ...
CCATGTGGGATTGTCGCGGCTATCCGCGAGGTCGCGGCACCTCGATCCGAACCCGGGCGTCGACCACGACCGCCCCCTCCGGCAGCACCATCACCGGGTTGCAGTCCATCTCGACGATCTCGGGGTGCGCCTCGACCATCGCGCTCACCCGCAGCAGGGTCTCCTCGAGCGCCGCGATGTCGGCGGGCGGGGCGTTGTGGTACCCCTCGAGCAGCGGGAACATGGCCAGCGAGCGGACCATCTCGCCGGCGTCCCGATCGGTGAGCGGCGTGATCCGGACGGCCACGTCCTTGAGCAGCTCGACCTCGGACCCGCCCGCGCCGCATGCGATCACGGGCCCGAACAGCCGGTCGTGGACCACGCCCACCAGCATCTCCACGCCTGCGGGAACCATCTTCTGGACGAAGAAGCGCTCGATCGGGTGGCCAGCCTGCTCGAGGTCGCGTGCCATCTCGAGGGCCACCCGCCGGACCTCGGGTCCACCCTCCAGCCCGACGACGACGGCGCGCGCCTCCTTCTTGTGAACCACACCGGGCGCGACCGCCTTGAGCGCCACCGGACCGCCGATGTCCTCGGCCGCTCGGGCAGCGGCATCCGGACCGTCGACCAGACGCCACTCCGCCGTCGGGATCCCGTAGCAGGCGAGCATGCAGGCGACCTCGTCGGGGCGGAGCCAGCGTGAGGCCTCGCCCGTCTGGGACTCGGCCAGCGACGATCCAGCAAGGGTGCCGGCGGTGGTGCGATCCTCCGGTCCGATGTGCGCCAGCGCAGCCGCGATGACCCCCGCCGCCTCGTCCCCGCGGAGGTCGTCGAACCGCGGAAGGTTGCCCGGCGGCGTCGTCCGCCACGCGGCGTACGCCGCGGCGTGGGCGAGCGCCCGGACGGCCTCCTCCGGGTAGCTGTAGGCGGGAACCCGCCCGGCGGCGTCGCACAGGGCTGCCGGCCCGCCCTCGGCCGACATGAACACGGCCAGCACCGGGATCGTCCGGGGCAGGTTGACCACCGCCTCCCGGATGGCGGTCGCGACGTCCTCGGTCCTCGCGCCCAGGGGCGGCACGAACAGGACGATGATCGCGTCGATCCCGTCCCACGCCGCCAGGGTGGAGATCGCGCGCCGGAACGACTCGGGCGCAGCGTCGATCGTGTCGACGGGGTTGTTGAGGGCCGCTTCGGCCGGCAGGAAGGTCGCGAGCTCGAGCCGCACCTCCTCGGGGAGCTGGGGCACGCTCAACCCATCCGCCTCGCAGGCGTCGGCGGCCAGGATCCCCGGGCCACCGCCGTTGGTCAGGATGGCCACGTTGCGGCCGCCCGGCAGCGGCTGGTTCGCGAGCAGCGAGGCGACGTCGAAGAACTCGGCGAGCGTGTCGGTGCGCACGACGCCGGCCTGGCGGAACAGGGCATCGACGGTCACGTCCGAGGCGCCGATCAGCGCGCCGGTGTGCGATGAGGTGGCCCGCGCGCCCGCCGCCGACCGGCCGCTCTTGACCGCGATGATCGGCTTGCTCCGGCCCACCCGTCGCGCGATCCGGGAGAACTTGCGCGGGTTGCCGACGGACTCGAGGTACAGGGCGATCACGGCGCATCGGGGGTCGGACTCCCAGTACTGGAGGAAGTCGTTGCCCGACATGTCCGCCTTGTTGCCGATCGAGATGAAGGTGGACAGGCCCAGCCCCAGGCGGTTTGCATGCTCGATGATGGCAAGGCCCAGAGCGCCGCTCTGCGACAGGAACCCGACCCGCCCCTCGATCGGCAGGGTGGGGGAGAACGTCGCGTTGAGCCGGCTCTCGGGCTCGAGGCTGATGATCCCCATGCAGTTCGGTCCCACCAGCCGCATGCCGGCGCCACGGCACACCGATACCAGCTCGCGCTGGCGCTGCAGGCCGTCGGGACCGATCTCCGCGAACCCGGGGGAGACGACGACGACGCTCTTGACCCCCTTGGTGGCACAGTCGCGGGCCGCATCGACGACCCCCGCCGAGGGAACCACGATCACGGCGAGGTCCACCTGGCCCGGGATGTCGATCACCGAGCGATAGGCGGCGACCGACTGCACGACGTCGGCGGCCGGGTTCACCGGATAGACGGGCCCGGCGAAGCCGCTGGAGAGCAGGTTGTGGAACAGCTCGCCGCCGGTCGTGCCCCGGCGACGGGAGGCGCCGATCACCGCGACGGCCGACGGGTGGAGCAGGGCCCGAACGGCCGCCGCGGCGGCCTCCTGCTCGCGGCGCTCGAAGTGCTCGCGAGCCGCACCCGTGAGCTCGGTTGGGAACTCGACCACGATCGATCCCGGCTCCGCGTGCACCCGGACCGGAAAGCCGCTCGCCCGGAACACCGCCAGCATCCGCACGTTCTCGGGTAGCACCTCGGCTACGAAGGTGGTGATGCCGGCCTCGTGGGCGCGCCGCGCGAGCTCCTCGAGCAGCAGCGTGGCGACGCCGCGACCCTGGAACTCGTCGGCGACCACGAACGCGACCTCCGCCGCGTCGGAGCCCACCCGATCGTAGCTGCCGTTGCCGATGATCTGGCCGTCGATCCCGGACTCGGCGACCAGCGAGCAGTCGTCGGGCCGTTCCGGTACCGCCCAGAGGTGGGCGCGAGCCGCCAGATCCGTTCCTTTGCTCGCGAACCGGAGCCAGCGCGACTCGGCGTCGAGACCGTGAAGGAACGCCTCGAGACCCGCCGCGTCGGCGGCGACGGCATCCCTGATGCGGATCGAGGCCCCGTCCCGGAGGATGGTGTCCCGTGCCCGATCTTCGGTCGTCGCGGGGCTGACCCGGTGCACGTTCATGTCCAACCCGAGGCCTCCGGGTACGTTGCGTGCTACTTTCGCCCGACCCGATCCGCCCGGGCCTGCGCTCGTCGCGATGGTAGCGCGATCGACGTCGGACCCCGCACGAGGGCCGCCCCAGACCATGCCGCCCCCCTCCGGCAGCAGCCAGCCCCAGCCGCTCGTGATCTATGGGTCCGCGTCGCACGAATACGACTTCGGGCCCGACCATCCGTTCACGCCTCGCCGCTTCGGACCGTCGATCGACCTGCTGCGCCAGCTCGGTGCGCACGCCTTCGAGTCCCCTCGGCCGGCGTCGGATGACTGGATCGCGCGCGTCCACGACGAGACCTACATCGCCACGGTGAGGATGCTCTCCGACTACCCGGAGGCCGCCGAGATGGCCGGTTTCGACAGCCGCGATACGCCGGCGTTCTACGGCATGCACAGGGCGGCGGCGGCAGTGGTCGGCGGGACGCTGGCCGGTATGGAGCACATCCTCGCCGGTGACCGGAGCCACGTGTTCCACCCGGGTGGCGGGCTCCACCACGCGTTTCCGGCCCTCCCCAGCGGCTTCTGCATCTACAACGACCTCGCGGTCTCAATCCTGCGCGCCCTCGATGCCGGCCACCGCGTCCTGTACGTCGACCTCGACGTGCACCACGGTGACGGCGTGGAGGCGATCTTCTGGAACGAGCGCAATGTGCTCACCCTCTCGTTCCACGAGACGGGGCTCGCGCTGTTCCCGGGAACCGGGTTCGTGGAGGAGCGCGGTGGCCATGAGGCGTACGGCAGCGCGATCAACATCCCGCTCCTGCCCGGGACGTCGGATCCGTCCTGGCTCGCGGTGATCGAGCTCGCGCTGCCGCGTGTCGCGGAGGTGTTCCGACCGACGCTGGTGGTGAGCCAGAACGGGTGCGACAGCCACGTGTTCGACCCGCTCGCGCATCTCGAGGTGACCACGGCCGCGATGTCCCGGGCGGCGCGCCTGGTGGACAGGGTCGCGCACGAGCATGCGGGTGGACGATGGCTCGCGACGGGCGGCGGTGGCTACGATGTGTACCGGGTCGTGCCCCGCGTCTGGTCACTGGTCTGGCTCGCCCAGGCGCACCGCGACGTCCCGGAGGCAATCCCCGCCCCCTGGCGCGAGCGTTGGGCGGACGAGGCGGCCCGCTTCCGGCAGGGCCCGCCGCCGGCAACGATGCTCGACGTCCCCGACGTGGCGGCGCCAGAGCCCGACGGCGTCATGGAGACCAACCTCGCAACCGCGCATCACGCGCTCGAGCACACGCTGGGCATCCTGGCCGAGCGCAGCGGACGCTAGCGCGACGGACACCGGCGCGACGGACGCGCACACCTGCGTCGCCCGACGAGCTCACGCGGATCTCACATCGTGGATGTGCCAGATGCGCACTCGTTCATTGGTTGCCAGTGGGCAAGCACTTGACATCTTCAGGGCACTGATTAGTGTTCGCAACATGGCCCCGCGCGAGGGCGTGGAGCCGGTGGCCCCAGAACGCAGTCGTGGCATATCCGTGTATGACCGCGCCCAAGCGTGGCTCACGGAGAAAGGAGAGTCTCGCGTGGCTCAGGCGCAATCGGTGTCACCTGCACCCAAGGAGGCGAACCCCGCCCCACTCGGGCTGGCGGGCTTCGCGCTCACGACGTTCGTCCTGTCCCTGACGAACGCCGGGGTCATCGGAGGGTCCACGGTTCAGGTCGTGCTCGCGCTCGCGCTCGCCTACGGCGGGTTGGCCCAGTTTGCCGCAGGGATGTGGGAGTTCAAGAACGGCAACACGTTCGGGGCGACCGCGTTCAGCTCGTACGGAGCGTTCTGGTTCAGCTACGCGTTCTTCGTGTGGTTCTTCGCGGCGAACCTCGCCAGCGGCGACGCAGCGGGGGCGCTCGGGACCTACCTGCTCGCGTGGGGCATCTTCACGTTCTACATGTGGATCGCCACGCTCAAGCACGCGCGACCGGTCATGATCGTGTTCCTCCTGCTGTGGATCACGTTCCTGCTGCTGGCGCTGGGTGAGTACTCGGGCAACGACACGATCCACAAGCTCGGCGGAGTCGTCGGCATCCTGACCGCGATCGCGGCCTGGTACGCGTCGGCGCGCACGATCATCAACGAGGCATTCGGCCGGGAGGTTCTGCCCGGCTAGGCCCAACGCGACTCGGGCGCCATGATGCGAGAGACCGGCCGGATCCCGGCCGGTCTTTCCGCGTTCGCCCCGGCATCGACGCTCGGGCCCGGCGCCGGGCTGCCGCGTAGACTGGCAGCCGCGCCCCCGTAGCTCAGCGGATAGAGCAGCCGCCTTCTAAGCGGTAGGTCGCAGGTTCGATTCCTGCCGGGGGCGCCAACAACCGCCTTCTAAGCGGTAGGTCGCAGGTTCGATTCCTGCCGCCGGAGCCACTCGCGTGCCGCATCCGACCGTTGATCCCCGGCGTCGGTCGTCGCCTTCCACCGATGGCGAGCCCCGATTCAACGTTGAATGGTTGGGCGTCGTACAATTCGCGCCTCTGGCCCAGCCGCGACGAAGCCCCGACACCTGGTGGCCACCCAGTCTGATCACGGGGCGGGACCAGGGATGTTCACCGGTGCGGCGCGCGTCCTCCCCCTGTTCGCACGCGACCGACCAGATCGGTCCGGCGCGCCCGACGCGCTCAAGCCACCGGCAGCCATCGTGAGCCGAGACGGCTCCGCGAAACCGGATTGCAGGAGGCTGAACCTTGGACACTAACGTCGGAGCAACCGGTACCCAGGTATCGGAGGCGCAGATCGCCGTCCATTGGCGGGAGGAGGAGTACTACGACCCGCCCCCGCGCATCAAGTCGGTAGCGAACGCGAACGACCCGGCAATTCGGGAGCGCTTCTCGGAAGAGCACTTCCCCGAGTGCTTTGTCGAGTACGCGGAGCTCCTGACCTGGGATCGCAAGTGGGACACCATCCTCGACACTTCGAAGCCGCCGTTCTTCAAGTGGTGGGTGGGCGGCAAGCTGAACGCGTCCGTCAACTGCGTCGACCGGCACCTTGAAGCACGGGGCGACAAGAACGCGATCATCTGGGTGCCGGAGCGCGAAGAGGACGCGACGCAGGAGATCACCTACCGCGATCTGCACCGGCGCGTGAACGAGTTCGCGGCGCTGCTGCGTGACTTCGCCGGCGTCAAGACCGGTGACCGGGTGACGTTCCACCTGCCCATGGTCCCGGAGCTGCCTGTTGCGATGCTCGCCTGCGCCCGCCTCGGCGCGCCGCACTCGGAGGTGTTCGGCGGATTCAGCGGAACCGCGTGCGGACAGCGTATGGCCGACGCGCAGAGCACGATCCTCGTCACGATCGACGGCTACTATCGACCACAAGGTCAAGGCCGACGAGGCGATCGAGGCCGCGCGCAAGGAGGGGCTCGAGGTCGACAAGGTCCTGGTCTTCCGGCGCATTCCCGGCGAGTACCACTCGGAGAGCCCGATGGTCGAGGGCCGAGACTTCTTCGTCGATGAGCTGCTTGAGCGTTACAAGGGTCAGCAGGTCGAGCCGGTCTCGATGCGGGCCGAGGACACGCTGTTCCTCATGTACACCAGCGGCACGACCGGTCGTCCCAAGGGCGCCCAGCACTCGACCGGCGGCTACCTGTCCTACGTCACCGGCACCTCGAAGTACTACCAGGACATCCATCCGGACGACACGTACTGGTGCTTCGCCGACATCGGCTGGATCACCGGGCACTCGTACATCGTCTACGGTCCGCTCGCGCTGGGGACGACGAGCGTCATGTACGAGGGCGTTCCGACCTACCCGGACGCGGGGCGGCCGTGGCGGATCGCGGAGAAGCTGGGCGTGGACATCTTCCACACGGCGCCCACGACGATCCGCATGCTGCGCAAGCTCGGCCCGGACGAGCCGGCAAAGTACAACTACCACTTCAAGACGATGACCACGGTCGGTGAGCCGATCGAGCCCGACGTCTGGCGCTGGTACTTCAACGTCGTCGGCAAGGGCGAGGCGGCGATCACCGACACCTGGTGGCTGACGGAGACCGGCGGCTTCCTCGGCTCGACGCTGCCGGGGCTCGAGAAGATGAAGCCGGGAAGCTGCGGGCCGACGGTGCTCGGCCTCTACGGCGTTCTCTACGATGAGAACGGGCAGGAGGTCCCGAAGGGTTCGGGCAAGGCGGGCAACATCTGCATGCGCAACCCGTGGCCTGGCCGGATGCTGACCATCTGGGGCCAGGACGAGCGATACATCTCGACCTACCACGCGAAGTACAACCGCGATCCGAAGAGCACCGACTGGCACGACTGGCCGTGGCTCGCCGGCGACGGCGCGGTGCAGGCCGCGGACGGCTACTACCGGATCCTGGGCCGGATCGACGACGTCATCAACGTCGCCGGCCATCGGCTCGGGACGAAGGAGCTGGAGTCGGCCGCGATCGAGGTCGAGGAGATCGCGGAGGCAGCGGCCGTGCCGGTGATCGACGAGCTTCGCGGCCGAGCGGTCGAGATGTACGTCTCGCTCAAGCCGGGCTACCCGAGCGACGGCGTCGCCCAGAAGGTCATGGCTCAGATCGAGAAGGACATCGGCAAGATCGCTCGCCCCAAGAACGTCTGGATCGTGGCGGACATGCCGAAGACGCGCTCGGGCAAGATCATGCGCCGCGTGATCGCGAGCATCTCGAACTTCGCCGACATCGGCGACATCACGACCCTGGCGAACCCGGACATCGTGGAGAGTGTTCGCCAGCACGTTCAGTCCGAGAAGGTCTCCCACGGGGAGACGCCGCGCAAGCTTAGCGAGCAGGAGCTTGCCGAGATCAAGGCCTTCGGTCAGGCGGAGTAACCGACTCCAGCCGCGACATGAGCCCCCGGCACCGCCGGGGGCTCATCCGTGTCCGCACGGCCTCGGCCGCGCTCGACGGTGACGCAGGGCCCGAGCGATCGGCGGTCCCGGCCGGCGGGTGAGCAAGCGGTCGCATGGGACGACGCCGCCAGCCCCTGGTCCGGGTATGGCGGCCCCGCCCCGGGCGCGGGCCGGGTGGCCGTTGGTCCCGTCCGGCCGGCCCGGCCGGCCCGCCGCGGGCATCGAACGACTCCCGAGGTCGGGACCTGCGGCAGGGGTCGCCCGGACCGGCATTGCCTACCGTGTCCGGAAGACGGGTCGTCTCACGCGATCCGTGCTCGCCGACACGATGGGCGCCGCTCCCGGGCGCCCATCGGCCACGTACCGGAGACAGGGATGCCCGCCCTCTATGCCAAGCCTGCGCCGCCCAGCGACGACAAGCGCTGGAAGATCGTCGCGACTCGGATGCGGCGAATGGGCGACCGGCCGGCAGCCTTGATCGAGGCGCTGCACGCGGCCCAGGAAGCGTTCGGCTATCTCGACACCGATGCCCTCACCTTCGTCGGCGACACGCTGGGCGTCCCCCACTCGCGGGTGTACGGCGTCGCGACCTTCTACTCGTTCTTCACCCTCAAGCCGAGCGGCGTGCACACCTGTGTCGTGTGCACCGGGACCGCCTGCTACATCAACGGCGCCAAGGACATCCTGGCCGGCGTCGACGCCCACCTCGGCGTCAAGCCCAAGCAGACGACTGCGGACGGCAAAGTGTCGCTGCTCACGGCGAGGTGCCTCGGCGCCTGCAGCCTGGCGCCGGCCGTGATCGTCGATGGCGAGGTCAGGGGCCATGTGGGCGCGGACGAGCTGGTCGCGCAACTGGAGGCGATGTGAGCGAGATGCCCGCCGCTGGGCGGCCCACCGGGCGCCGCGCGGTCAGCGAGGAGTCCCGAGAAACCCCGGTCCGCGCGCACGCCTACGTATGCGAGGCGGCCAGCTGCATGTCGGCGCAATCGCATGACATCACCAGCCGGCTGGGCGAGCAGGCCGCCGCTGCCGGCCTGACCGACGTCGTCGTCAAGCGCGTCGGCTGCCTCGGGCTGTGCGCTGCCGGGCCGCTGGTCGAGATTGGCGAGACGGGTCAGCTGTTCGAGCGGGTGAAGCCCGACGCCGTGGAGCCGATCGTGTCGGCGCTCGAGGCCGTCAAGGAGACCGACACCCGGCAGCCGCAGGGACCGTTCTTCGAGAAGCAGGTCCGGGTGGCTACCGAGAACTTCGGGCGCGTGGATCCCGAGAGCCTCCAGGACTACCTCGGTCGCGGCGGCTATACCGCGCTCCAGCGCGTGCTGTCCGAGCTGACCTCCACCGAGGTGCGCGAGGAGATCAGCCGGAGCGGCCTGCGCGGCCGCGGCGGGGCCGGCTACCCCACAGCGCTCAAGTGGACGACCGTCGCCAAGGCGCAGGGCACCCAGAAGTACGTCATCTGCAACGCGGACGAGGGCGACCCCGGGGCGTTCATGGACCGCAGCGTGCTCGAGAGCGATCCATATCGGGTGCTCGAGGGCATGACGATCGCGGCGTTCGCGGTCCACGCCACCGAGGGCTACATCTACTGCCGCGCCGAGTACCCGCTCGCGGTGACCCGGCTGCGGAGCACGATCCGGGCCGCCCAACGGGCCGGCTGGCTGGGCGCCGGGATCGGCGACACCTCGTTCAGCTTCGACATCCAGGTGCGGCTCGGAGCCGGTGCCTTCGTGTGCGGAGAGGAGACGGCGCTGATCGCGTCGGTCGAGGGCAAGCGGGGAACGCCGCGTCCGCGACCGCCGTACCCGGCGGTCCAGGGCCTGTTCGACTGCCCGACGCTGATCAACAACGTCGAGACCTTCGCCAGCGTGCCGACCATCCTTCGCGAGGGCGCCGACTGGTATGCGGCGATCGGCCAGGGCAAGAGTCGCGGGACCAAGGTGTTCGCGCTCGCCGGCCGGGTGGTGAACACCGGCCTGGTCGAGGTTCCGATGGGCACGACGCTGCGCGAGATCGTGTTCGACATCGGCGGCGGGATCATCGACGGGCGGCCGTTCAAGGCGGTGCAGACCGGTGGTCCATCGGGCGGCTGCATCCCCGCCGAGCACCTCGACACGCCGGTGACCTACGAGTCGCTGATCGAGCTCGGCTCGTTCATGGGCTCGGGCGGGATGATCGTCATGGACGACACGTCGTGCATGGTCGACGTCGCCAAGTACTTCATGGACTTCTGCCGCGACGAGTCGTGCGGCAAGTGCGTCCCATGCCGGGTGGGAACCACGCAGATGTGGATGCTCCTGGACCGGATCACCCGCGGCCAGGCGACGCTGGCGGATCTCGCCCAGCTCGAGCGGCTGGCGGGGGTCGTCCAGCGGATGTCGCTGTGTGGCCTCGGCCAGGGTGCTCCAAACCCGATCTTCAGCACGCTGCGTTACTTCCGTGACGAGTACATGGCCCACATCGTGGACAGGGTGTGCCCGGCCGGCGTCTGCACGATCGAGGAGCCGGCGGAGGTGATGGCATGACCACCGTCCACACCCTGACCATCGACGGCAAGGACGTCGCCGGCGCCGAGGGTCAGACCATCATGGAGGTGGCCGAGGAGAACGGGATCGACATCCCGGGACTGTGTCACCTGCCGGGCGTCCACGACCGCGGTGCCTGCCGGCTGTGCGTGGTCGAGATCGCGGGGTCACCCAAGCTGGCTGCCGCCTGCGTGACTCAGATCGCCGAGGGGATGGAGGTCACGGCCCATTCGGACGCGCTGACCGAGTACCGGCGCAGCGTGACCGAGATGATCTTCCTCGAGCGCAACCACGTGTGCGCCGTGTGCGTGGCCAACAACCATTGTGAGCTCCAGGACCTCTCGGCCGACCTGGGCATCACCCACTTCGACCTGCCGCGGATCAGCCCCAGTGTCGGCATCGACGCCAGCCACAAGCTGTTCGCGATCGATCACAACCGATGCATCCTGTGCCTGCGCTGCGTCCGGGTGTGCGACGAGATCGAGGGCGCCCACACCTGGGACGTCATGCACCGTGGGCTCGAGACCCGGGTCCAGACCGACATGGGCATCCCGTGGGGCGAATCACCGACCTGCACCAGCTGTGGCAAGTGCGTCCAGGTGTGCCCCACCGGGGCGTTGTTCGAGAAGGGCCGCCCGGTTGCCGCCGGCAGCAAGGACCGCCGTCCGTTCCTGCCCTGGCTGCGGACCGTCCAGGAGGAGCGCGGGCTGTGAGCAAGCGTGCCGTGAGCAAGATCGACGCCCCGGCGGCGGGCACGCCCCACGAAAAGTCTGCGACCAAGCCGCGCGTCGCCACCATCTGGCTCGACGGCTGCTCGGGCTGTCACATGTCGCTGCTCGACATGGACGAGCGTTTGCTCGACATCTTCGGGCGCGCAGACCTCGTATACAGCCCGCTGGTCGACTTCAAGGACTATCCGGAGAACGTCGACGTGTGCCTGGTCGAGGGCGCCGTGTCCAGCGAGGAGGACCTCCACAAGATCCGGCTGGTCCGCGAGCGCACCAGGACGCTCGTCGCGTTCGGCGACTGCGCGGTGACCTCGAACGTGCCCGGCATGCGCAACCCGATCGGGGTCGAGCCGTTGCTCGACCGTGCCTACGTCGAGAACGTCACCCTCAACCCGGGGATCCCGGATCGAGGCGTGCCGAAGCTGCTGCCGACCGCCCGCCCCGTCCACAAGGTCGTCCCGGTCGACGTGTTCCTGCCCGGCTGCCCTCCGCACGCGGATCTCATCTACACCCTGCTCGACGACCTGCTGTCCGGACGCGTCCCCGACACGACCGGCGCCCGGTTCGGACGCTGACCGAGGTAGCCACCGTGAGCCAGACGATCGTCATCGACCCCATCACCCGGATCGAAGGGCACTCCCGGATCACCATCCAGCTCGACGACCGGGGCGAGGTCACCGACGCCCACTTCCACGTCACCCAGTTCCGGGGCTTCGAACGGATCACGCAGGGCCGTCCCGTCCACGAGATGCCGGCGCTCATGGCCCGGATCTGCGGGATCTGCCCGGTCAGCCATCTCATCGCCTCGGCCAAGGCCGTGGACGACATCATGGCCGTCGAGCCCACGCCCACCGGGGCGGACCTGCGTCGGGTGATGAACCTCGGTCAGATCGTCCAGTCGAACGCGCTCTCGTTCTTCCACCTGTCCTCGCCCGACCTGCTGTTCGGCTTCGACGCCGATCCGGCGATCCGCAACATCCTGGGCGTGGCACAGAAGAACCCGCAGCTCGCCCGGGACGGCATCGAGCTCCGCAAGTGGGGCCAGCAGATCATCGAGTGGCTGGGCGGCAAGCGGATCCACCCCGAGGGGATCGTGCCGGGCGGCGTGGCCTTCCAGCTGACCGAGGACATCCGTGACCGGATCCTGGCCGGCGTGCCGGGCGCCATCGCCGCCGTCGAGCGCGCGATCGCCTGGTACAAGTCCGACATGCTGCGCTGGGAGGACGAGGCGGCCACCTTCGGCAACTTCCGCTCGGCGTTCATGGGCCTCGTCGACCGCCAGGGCAACGTCGACCATTACGGCGGCTGGATCCGGGTCGTGGACGCGGATGGGCATCACCTCGCCGACAAGGTCGACCCCAAGCTGTTCAACGACTACATCGGCGAGGCCGTGGAGCCCTGGTCGTACCTCAAGTCGACCTACTGGAAGCCGATGGGCTACCCCGACGGGATCTATCGGGTGGGTCCGCTTGCGCGGCTCAACGTGGCCGAGCGGACCGGGACGCCGCGCGCCGACGAGGAGCTCGAGAAGTTCCGCTGGCGGGTGGGTCGCGTGGCGGGCTCCTCGTTCCACTACCACTACGCCCGCCTGATCGACACGCTGCACGCGATCGAGAAGGTGGAACTGCTGCTTCGCGGCCCGGACATCCTCTCCTCGCACGTCCGGTCCGAGGCCGGCATCAACCGCAACGAGGGGATCGGCGTGTCCGAGGCCCCGCGCGGCACGCTGATGCATCACTACAAGGTCGACGACGACGGGATCGTGCAGTGGGTCAACCTGGTGATCGCGACCGGCCACAACAACATGGCGATGAACCGAGCGGTGCTCCAGGTCGCCCGCCACAACGTGAAGGGCGATCGGCTCGAGGAGTCGATGCTCAACCGGGTCGAGGCCGTGATCCGGTGCTACGACCCGTGCCTCAGCTGCTCCACCCATGCGCTGGGGCAGATGGCGCTCAAGATCGACCTCCTGGCGCCCGACGGCGCGGTCCTCGACACCCTGGTCCGATGATCGAGGCGAAGGTCGGAGTCGAGGCGCCGTCGTCGGACGTCCTCGTCATCGGCTACGGGAACTCGCTGTGCACCGACGACGGGGTGGGGTGGGCCGTCGCGCGGCGTCTGGTCGATGACCCGCGCTTCGCTGGCATCGACGTGCGCGCCGAGCACCAGCTGGCACCCGAGCTGGCGATCGATGCGAGCCGGGTCTCGCTGGTGGTGCTGGTCGATGCGGCCGCGGATGCCGTTCCCGGGACCGTGCGGGTCCGGGCGCTCGACGCCGACCTTCGCTCGGCGTCGGCCTGGACGCACCACATCGAGCCGGAGGATCTGATCGAGCTCACCCGCGAGCTGTGGGGCCGGGCGCCGGTGGTGGTGGTCGTGAGCATCGGGGCCGCGTCCCTCGAGGTCGGCGACGTGCTGACGACGACCGTCGAGGTGGCCGTTCCGAAGGCGGTCGAGGCCGTGGCGGCGGTGATCGAGGCGCATCGTGCTCCCCGGAGCCATGGCGATGCATGAGGTGTCGCTCGTCGAGCGGCTGGTCGAGGCCGCCGCGATCCATGCCGGCGGCCGGCCGGTCTCGGCGATCCGGGTCCGCCATGCGACCACGATCCCGGATCCGGTCCTGCGCCAGGCGTTCGAGATGCTCACGGTCGACGGGCCGCTCGCCGGTGCCACGCTCGAGGCCGAGCCGTTCGACATCCACCTGCGCTGTGACTGCGGCTTCGACGGTGCGCTCGGCCACGACGATGTGATCGGGCGCACGATGGCGATCTGCCCGTCGTGCAGCGCGCTTTCGGCAATCCCGCCGACTGCAGAGCTCGAGCTGGTCGAGGTGCGGATCAGCGGCTGAGTCGCCGACCCACCGCTCCTGTGGGGGAGACGACGCCCGGGGGCCAGCGGTCGTGGGATCGACGCGTGGCAGTGCCCCAAGGCGTGGGTTTCCGACGCCGGCCCCGGGCGGCTGGTACCACCGGGCAACCGAGAGTACGGCTTGATGCGACCGCCTCTTACCCGGATGCTCCTCTCAGCAACGAGCCGGACCGCACCGCAGTGCCCTCAGGGCAAGCCCGGCTCTCCAGGCAGCAGAGGCAACTCCCTGATGGCGTCAATGGCGATCTCTGAACTCGGGCCCATGCTCACCGCGAGCGAGGTCGCCGAGATGTTGCACCTCCACGTGAACACCGTGAAGCGCCTCGGCGATCGCGGCGAGCTTCCCTACTATCGCGTCTGCAAGCGGGGCGACCGCCGCTTCCGCCTCGAGGACGTGATGCAGTTCCTGGCCCGCAACCGCTAGTCCGACCGCGCTGGGGGGCACAAGAGCCGCCCGGCGACCCGCTGCCGCTGGGGCAGCCCCGTCCCGCTGCCTCGAACATCGCCCGGGGTGTTCTGACCCCGGGCTACGTTGCGCCCCCAGCCGCTCAGCCGCTCAGCCGCTCAGCCGCTCAGCCGCGTAACGCTGCCTCGAAGATCCCCAACGCATCCTCGATCTCGGGCACCGTCACGTCGAGCGGCGGGATCCAGCGGATGACCTCGTGGTGAATCCCGCAGTTGAGCAGGAGCAGGCCGGCGTCGCCGGCCCGTGTCGCCACCGCCTCCGAGGTCGCTCCATCCGGCTCCCGGGTCGCCCGGTCCTTCACGAACTCGACGCCGATCATCAGGCCGGGCCCCCGAACATCGCCGATCGCGGGGAAGTCAGCCATCAGCTCCCGCAGACCGCCCGAGAGCTCCGCGCCGCGCGCGCGGGCGTTGGCCACCAGGTCCTCGTCGTGGATCGTGTCGAGCACGGCGATCCCCGCCGCGCAGGCCACCGGGTTGCCGCCGTAGGTCGTGCCGTGGGCGCCCCGGCCCCAGCGCTCCTGGAGCGCTCGGCGGGTGACGATCGCCGACAGGGGCAGGCCGTTGGCAATCGCCTTGGCCACGCACACCACGTCGGGGACGATGCCCGCATGCTGGAACGCCCACATCTCCCCCGTGCGCCCGTAGCCGCACTGGACCTCGTCGGCGACGAGCAGGATGCCGTGCTCGTCGCACACTGACCGAAGCTCGCGCAGGAACGCTGGCGGGGCCGGGTGGTAGCCGCCCTCGCCCTGGACGGGCTCGATCACGATCGCGGCAACGTCCGTGGGCGCGACGATTGTCCCCAGCAGAGAGCGCAGGACACCCATCGAGGCCGCGGTCGCCCGGTCCTCGTCGCCGTCGAACTCGGGATACGCGGCCGGGAACGGGGCGAAGTACACGCCCGGCAGCAACGGCTCGTAGCCCGCCCGGTAGTTGAGGCTGGAGCTGGTGAGACTGGTGGCGCCGATCGTCCGCCCGTGGAAGGCGCCCCGGAACGCGATGATCGCCGGCCGGCCGGTCACCCGGCGGGCAAGCTTGATGGCGCCGTCGATCGCCTCCGAGCCCGAGTTCAGGAACAGCACGGTGTCCAGGGGTGAGGGAAAGGTCGCAGCCAGCATCTGCGCCAGCCTCACCGTGGGCTCGGCGAAGCCCATCGCATGGACCGGGCCGATCAGCCGGTCGACCTGGGCATGGATGGCCCCCGTCACCCGCGGGTGCGTGTGGCCGAGCGCGGTGACCGCGATACCGTTGGCGAAATCGAGGTAGCCGCGTCCCGCCGTGTCGAACAGCCGATGCCCGACACCATGGGACCAGCTGCGATCCATGTACCGGCCCAGGACGGGCGACATGTTGGGTTCCGCCATGGCGGCGAGGTCGAGCGATCCGGGAGCGGCGTCAAACGTGTCCACGCCGCCGAGTATAGGGAGCGGCGGCTGGTCCCCGGAGGCTGCACCCGACGGCGGTAGCATGGCCCGGAGGACATCCCATCCCGCGCCGAGGCCACCGCACCACCGTGATCGACTTCACCCTCACCGACGAGCAGCGCCTCGTGCGCGACGCCGCCCGGGCGTTCGCCGAGGCCGAGATCCTGCCCCACATCCGCGAGTGGGACGAGCGCGGCGAGGTCCACCGCGAGCTGTTCGACACGATGGGGGAGCTCGGGCTCCTGGGTGCACCGATCCCCGAGCGGTACGGCGGGGGCGGGATGGACTACATCTGCTTCGCGCTGCTGTGCGAGGAGCTGGAGCGTGCCGACACCTCGTTTCGCGTCGTGCAGAGCGTCCATGTCGGGCTCAACAGCCTGACCCTGCTCCAGTGGGGGACCGAGGAGCAGCGCCAGCGCTGGCTGGTGCCCCAGGCGAAGGGCGAGCGGCTGGCCACGTTCGCGCTCACCGAACCCGGTGTGGGCACCGACGCCGGCAATCTCGCGACGACCGCGCGTCGCGACGGCGACAGCTACGTCCTCAACGGGCACAAGATCTGGATCAGCCTGGCCGACCTGGCCGATCAGTTCCTGGTGTTCGCGACGGTGGACCGCGCGAAGCGGCACCGTGGCATCACGGCATTCGTGGTGGAGCGGGGGATGGCGGGCCTGACCACGGGCACCCTCCACGGCAAGATGGGCGTCCGGGCCGGCAACACCGGGCTCATCGACTTCGAGGGCGTCCGGGTGCCTGCCGAGAACCGGATCGGTGAGGAGGGCGAGGGTTTCCTGATCGCGATGAGCGCGATCGACCAGGGCCGGTACACGGTGGCCGCGGGAGCGGTCGGGCTCGCGCAGGCCTGCCTCGACGCGTCGCTCAGGTACGCCCACGAGCGCGAGACGTTCGGCGAGGAGATCGGCCGCCACCAGCTGGTCAAGCAGATGATCGCCAACATGGCCAGGGGAACGGAGATCGGCAGACTGCTGGTCTGGCAGGCCGGGGCGCTCAAGAACCGCGGTCTGCGCAATACGCGCGAGACGTCGCTTGCCAAGTGGCACGCCACCGAGCACTCGGTGCAGGCCGCCCTCGACGCGATCCAGATCCACGGGGCCAACGGGTACTCGAACGAGTTCCCGGTCGAGCGGTACCTGCGCAACGCCAAGGCAGCCGTGATCTACGAGGGAACGAGCCAGCTCCACACCCTGATCCAGGCCGACTACGCCCTGGGCTATCGCGAGGATCGGCCGCTCCGGTGCGAACCCTGGCCGGCGCAGGGGTTCGAGCGGCCCGCCTGAGCGGTCGGGGTCAATCTCATGATCACGACGATGCTCTGGGCTCGGCGCCTGGCTCGCACGGTGCTCGCAGAGGGCCGCGCCGGCTGACCTACGCGGCGGCTGAGGCGGGACGGCAGACGCGGCACGGTCGGTATCCGGCCGCACGAGCCTCGTGGGACGAGCGGAACGAGACGCGGTGCCGGTCCTGCACGCGCCTCGCGTGGCGGCAGGTCGGCCAGCAGAAGATGTGGGTGGTGCGCGAGCCGGTCAGCCGCTCGCCCCGCCGGGCGGCCGCCTCCATCGCGTCGGGATCGAGGCCCTCGGCGGACAGGATCGTCCGCTTGTTGTGCGGGCCGCCCAGGCTGTACTGGCCGATCGTCCCGTCCGTTCGAACCACGCGGTGGCAGGGCACGATCAACGGCACCGGGTTGTGGCCCAGCGCTGTCCCAACGGCGCGAACGGCCCTCGGCCGACCGATCTCGGTGGCGATCCAGCCATACGGGCGGACCTCACCTCGCGGGATCTCGAGCGCCTTGGTCCACACGGCTACCTCGAACTCACTGTGGCCGCGGAGGTCGAGCGGGATCCGAACCCGTCGCTCCCCGGAGAGGCGCCGAGCGATCGCATCCCCCAGTGGACGGGGCAGGGCCGCGGCGACGCTCGTCTGGCGGCCCACGCGCGCCTGGTGGCGGGCCGCCGCTTCGGCACCGTCCGAGCCCTCCTCGACACCGGACACGCCACGGCCGTTCCAGCCGATCCACAGCGTCCCGATGGGGGAGTCGATGGGCGCCACGCGGTCGGCAAGGCCGACCTCCACGAGCACGTTTGCGGCGACTCGGTGCGGGGCTGGAACGGCGAGCGACGCCAGCGACCCGGCGCGATCGGAATCGGGGTGGTGGTTCGGCGTGGCTCGGATCATGCGCTCAGCTCCTGAAGCTCGGTGCCCGCCGCCGCCCGCAGCAGCGCGAGACCGCGAGAGACCTGAGCCTTGACCGTCCCCTCGGGCCGTCCCAGCACCTCGGCCAGCTCGGCATAGGAGAGGTCGTCGACGTGGCGGAGGACGACGGGGATGCGGTATCGGTCGGGCAGGCCGGCGAGGAGGGCGCTCAGCTGCTCCCGGTCGGCGGTCCGGATCGCCGTCCCTGCCGGATCGTCAGCGACGCTCGCCCTCGGCTCCAGCCCCTGCTCCAGGAGCGGCGCCAGCGACGTCGTGGGCAGGACGTGTCGTCGTGTGCGGTTTCGGCACAGGTTCACCACGATGGTCGCCAGCCAGGGTCGGAGCCTCAGCTCGCGGATCCGCTCCGGCGGGTAGTTCTGGAGCGCGCGGTAGGCTCGCACCAGGGCGTCCTGGGCCACCTCCTCGGCGTCATGCGCGTTCCCGAGCACCCGCAGCGCGATCGCATAGCAGCGGCCCACCTGCGAGCGCACCAGGGCCTCGAACGACCCGTCGAGGTCGCTCGCGAGGCCGTCGAGCAGCATTGCGTCGTCCATCGCTTCCTGTAACCCGTCGTCGGGGGGAGCGGTTGCAGCCAGGGACCGCGAGACGCACATCGTGCCTCACGCCGAGGTCCGATGCGACCGCCGTTGGTGCCCGGACGGCAGTGCCTGCAGCCGGAGACCGCGTGTCACAATCGGGCCATGCGGATCGACGACCGGTTCGACGACCTGGTCATCAGCCTCGGTGGCTTCTACCGCACCTGGTACATCTATGCGGGGCTCGAGCTCGGGCTGCTCGCTGCCCTGGACGAGGCCGGCAGCCAGGGGCTGACGATCGGCGAGCTGGCGGAGCGAACGGGTACCCGGCCCGAGCTGGTGGGTCGGTGGGCGTGGGGGGCCGATGCGCACGACCTGGTGGAGCTCACCGACGATCGCGTCGTGGTCCCCGCGGACATCGCGGATGTCCTGCTCGAGGCCCACAGGGCCGAGTACCTGGGCGGCCAGTTCCTGTACGCGGCCATCGGGAGCCTGGACTTCGTCGGCCTGGCGGAGGTGATGCGGACGGGCCGGCCGCTGGATATGCGGCCGGATCGGTACCGCGCCGCGATCGAGCGCCTCACCGTGCAGGACATCGGCGTGTTCTTCAAGGAGGTCCTGGCCGCCCTGCCGCAGCTGGTCGTGGATCTTCGCCCCGGGACGCGGATCCTCGATGTCCACTGTGGCGGCGGGCGCTGGCTGACGGCGATGGCCCGCCAGTTCCCGGACACGTTGCTGACCGGCATCGAGTTCGAGCCCGACTCGTTCGTGCGGGCCGGTGCCAACGTCTCGGCAGCCGGGCTCGAGGACCGGATCACGATCGAGGCCGGTGACGTGGCCGCGGTCGGCCACGAAGCCGAGATGGAGCTCGTGTACTTCCAGTACGCGCTCCACCTGCTGCCCGACGCGACCGCGGCGCTCCGGTCGGCATGGGCGGCCGTCCGGGACGGCGGTTGGCTGATCGCGCTCGAGTGGTACGTGCCGAGCGAGCCGGATGAGCTGCGGACGAGACATGCGGAAGTGATCGCGGGGATCCAGCTGGACGAGATGCTCCAGGGGACGCGGTTGGTGACGCGCGCCGAGGCGCTGGGCTGGTTCGACGCAGCCGGCCTGCCGGTACCCGATCTGGTCGAGCTTCCGTCCGGCGCAACCGCGATCGTGGTTCGCCGGCCCTGACGAAGGCCCACACACGGCGGTTTCGCCAGCCGGGCCATGCTGGCCCATCCCGGCCCGATGGCTATCGTGGACCTCGTGATCCCGGCCATCCGCGTCGACGACGCGACGATCCGCGCCCTGGAGCGGCACGAGACCTGCGCTCACGCCATCCCGAACCGGGTGGTGCGCGATCTCGGCGACTCGATCGTGCTGTTCGATGAGCGCGATCCCGATCCGTTCTGGAACCGGATGGCGAGCATCCGCTGGCCCACCTCCCCGACGGCGTTCGATCTGCGGTTGACGGAGACCATCGCCCTGTTCGCGCTCCGGGGCCGGCAGCCGCACCTGTGGCCCTCGCCCGATCACTCGCAGCCCGCGGACCTCATCCGGCGGCTGGTCGACCATGGGTTCTGCGACATCGGCGGCGGCCACGTGATGGTGCTCGATCGGCCCGAGGCGTGCCCCCCGGTCCGCCCGGAGGAGCTCGCGAGGGGGGTGACGATCCACACGATCCGGCAGGTGACTGACGCTGGCGCGGACGACACCCATGACATGGCACTGGTCCTCGCCGAGGCGTTCGGCGCCATGCCCGGGCGCGAGGTCGAGCTGGCCGCGGACCTGGACCGCGTGCTGGACGATCCGCGGGTGTCGCTGGCAATCGCGCGGGTGGACGGTAGGCCCGCGGCGGTGGCCAAGGTGACCACCTTCGACGGCCTGACCTACCTGTCGTCGGTCGGCACCCGCTCGCAGTTCCGCGGGCGGGGTCTGGGCAGCCTGGTGACCCGGCAAGCGGTCGCGGTCGATGCCGGTGCCAGCCGGCGGCTGACGTACCTGGGGGTGTTCAGCGGCAACGCGCCGGCACAGCGGATGTACGCACGGCTGGGCTTCGCGTCGATCGGCGAGGCGCCGGACATGCTCCTCGAGTGACGCACGCGTGAGCGGACCCCGGCGGGCGCCCCGGTGGGCGAGGCTGACCTGGCAGGTCGCCGATCCAGCCGCCCTCGCCGCGGACCTCGAGCGATGGCTGGGCGTCCGGTCCATCCCGCATCATGTGATGCCCGAGGCACGCCTGTTCGGGCTCGGCGATGTGCTCGAGCTCGTCCCGTGGCGGGCCGAGCAACCAGGCGACGTGCCGCGACCGGGCGGCCGTCTCGTCCTCGAGCCGATCGCGGACGGCATCCCGGAGCGCACGACGGCGGCCGAGTTGCCGTCGACGCCCGACCCAGGCACGACGCCCGTCCCCGACACGGCATCCGACCCGGCCGTCGCCCGGCTGGAGCTCGTCGCGGTGGGCTGGGCGACCGTGGACCTCGACCAGGCGGCGATCGATCTGGAGCCGTGGCTGGTTCCGCTCGACGACCCGACCGTGGTGGTGCCCGAAGGACAGGATCCGCACCTCGGCGCACGAACCCGTGTCTGGACCACGGCCGGGTTGCCCGGAACGCTGCTCGTGCTCGCCGAGCCGAGCACCGAGGGCCGGGTGTCGGCATCGCTGGCCAGGCACGGTGAGGGACCGTGCGCGATCTACCTGCGTCCCTCGGCAGGGCTGGAGCCATGGATCCGCGGCGCGAGGGCGCGGGGGGTGGATCTGAGCCCGCAGCGGGCCGGACCGCTCGGAACGTCGGTGCTCGTCACCGCCGCGCCCACGGGCAGTGCCGCGCCCAGGGGGCTCGCCACCGTCCGAGGCGCCGCCACGTTGACCGGCATCGGCACGTCCGCCGGCCCGCAGATCATCGTCGTCGACGTGCGATCGCCCACCTCCGGCCCCGCCGCGAGCGGTACCATCGGGTCATGAACGACGTGGCTGCGGTCTCGATCCGCCCGGCGACCGCGGACGATGCGGAGCGGCTGGCGACGCTGCTGACGGACGAGGGCTATCCGGCCGGGCCCAGTGATCTCGCCGCCCGCATTGCGGCCTTCTCCTCGCCGGCATCACGTGTTCGGGTGGCAGAGGTGGCGGGCGTGGTCGTCGGGTTCGTCGCTTTCCACGTGATCCCACGCTTCGAGACCGTGGAGCGGTTCATCCGGTTGATCACGCTGGTCGTCGATCCCGGCGAGCGGGAGCGGGGGGTCGCGCGCCTGCTGCTCGCCGACGTGGAGCGGATCGCCGTTGAGGAGGACGTGTCGTTCCTCGAGGTCACCGCCGGCCACCACCGACCCGAGGCGCGTCAGCTGTTCGAATCGCTTGGCTACGACGCCGGCGTGACCGCGTACCTTCGCAAGCGGCCCTGAGCCGCGGGCGACGTCTCTCGCCATGTTCGGGCCAGGTCGCTGATGCTTCCCCGGCTCGTCCTGCGCGACGAGGTGGCGAGCCTGCTCGACCTGCCGTGGGAACGGCCGCTCGCCTCCTGGGACGCTGACGGTCAGCAGTTCCGCGAGCTGCCGGTCGGCCCGTCGCGGCACCTCGTCCGGTTCCTGGTCTCGGGCGGGATCATCTACGCGCTCAAGGAGCTCCAGGACGACATCGCCGCGCGCGAGTACCTGGTGCTGCGCCATCTGGAGGAGGCCGGCCTGCCGGCGGTCCGGGCGGTCGGCCTCGCGGCGCGTCCCGACCGCGGCGACGCCATCCTGATGACCGAGTACCTCCGCCACTCGATGCAGTACCGGCGGCTCCTGATGCGCCTGCGGTCGGCGAACACCGCGTACCGGGAGCGGTTGCTCGATGCGATGGCGCTGCTCCTGGTCGACCTCCACCGGGCAGGCGTGTACTGGGGCGACTGCTCGCTTGCCAACACGCTGTTCCGGCGCGACGGAGACCGGATCCAGGCCTACCTCGTGGATGCCGAGACGAGCGAGGCCCACGAGGCGCTCTCGGACGGCCAGCGGGGGTACGACCTCGACATCCTGGTCGAGAACGTGGCGTTCGGCCTCGCCGACCTCGCCGCCTACCTGGGCCAGGATGACGAGATGGACGAGGCGATCGATGCGGCCGAGTCGGTCAGGACCGGGTACCAGGCCGTATGGTCCGAGCTCCACGATCAGCCCGACATCATTCCCGGCGACCGGCAGGAGATCAGGGCTCGGCTGCGTCGTCTCAACGAGCTCGGCTTCTCGGTCGATCTGGAGGTCGATCCCATCGGACCGCACGGCTCGGTGCAGCTCCGGACCGCGGTGACCACGCGCCGCTACCACGCCAACGAGCTCGAGCGCAGGACGCGCCTGCGGACCCTCGAGGGCCAGGCCCGGATCCTGCTCAACGACCTCGCCGAGCACCACGCCTGGCTCGAATACACCGAGCGGCGCGTCATCGACGCCGACGAGGCGGCCGATCGGTGGTTGCGGGGGGTGTACCGGCCGACGCAGGCCAGGATCGCGCGCGCGGTCGGCCCGGACCGCGACCTGGTCCAGGCCTACTGCGACGTGCTGGAGCACAAGTGGCTGCTCTCGGAGCAGGCCGGGCGCGATGTGGGGCTCGACGTCGCCATCGAGTCGTATCTGGCCGAGGGTGCCCCGGCGCCCGAGCGCCCCGAGGACACGTCAGATGACGGCGATCCCCTGGGCGCGCTCGATGTCGAGGCCGACGACCTGCCCTACGAGGGCCCGCCGAGCTAGGCTAGGCTCCGCCAGCCGAGCCGGGCGTCAGCCCGCGCGCCCGCCCGATCATTCGCGCGCCCCTCCGGCACGGGTCGCTCGGCAGGGTCGGTAGGGCCATCGGCAGGCCGGAACACGGACCGTCCTCCCTATGCCCCGCAGCCCGCGGACACGACGATGGTGCCGGGCAACCGTGCGACCGTGATCCCCGCGGCCGCGCCGAGTCCGGCCCATGGACCCGGGCTGCCCGCTGTATCGGTGGTCATATGCACTGCATCGTTCTCGTCAAGCAGGTCCCCGACGTGTCCAACATCCCCGAGGATGCCTGGGACCGCGACAAGGGAACGCTCCGGAGAGCCATGCTCGAGAGCGTGCTCAACCCGCTCGACCTCCACGCGTTGAGCTTCGCCCACCAGGTGACCGCGGGCGACCCCGATGCGAAGACGGTGTACCTGACCATGGGCCCGCCGCAGGCCCGGGACGTCCTCGTGGACTGTCTGTCGCGCGCGGGTGGCGAGGCGATCCTGCTCACGGATCGCGCCATGGGCGGCGCCGACACCGTGGCCACGGCGTACTCGCTGGCCCTGGCCATCCGGCGCATCGAGCGCGACATCTTCAAGGGCAACCACGACTACCTCATCGTCACCGGGATGCAGTCGGTCGACGGTGACACGGCACAGGTCCCGCCGCAGATCGCCGAGGACCTGGGGATCGAGCAGGTGGCCTATGCGCAGGGTGTGCGCACCGAGCCCGAGCTCACCTTCCGCCGGATCGGCGCCGAGGGCACCGAGGACATCGTGCCCCGCCGGTTCCCGGTCCTGGTCACGGTCACCTCGTGCACCGACACCCTGTACCGCGGGTTCCATGCCGCGCGGGCTGCGCGCGGGGCGACGATCCACACGTGGTCGGCAGCCGACGTCGACGCCGTCCCCGGGCGGATCGGCATCAAGGGCAGCCGGACGCAGGTGTATCGGATCTTCTCGCCGTCCGAGGACCGCGAGAAGACGTGCCAGATGGTCGCCGATCCGGCGGACCTGATGCGCCGCGTCAAGGCCAAGTACCGCCTCGCCGGCGGGGGTCCCGCCGCGCACGAGGAGGGTGCGTACGTGCTCGACGGCCGGGAGCCCACCCATCACGGTGAGTTCTGGGTGCTGGCCGAGCGCGAGGGAGCGGGCCTGCGGTCGGTGTCCCTCGAGCTGCTGGGCAAGACCTGCGAGCTGGCGGCCTTCCTGGGCGAGAAGGTCGGGGTGGTTCTGCCCGGCGTCGAGGCGGGTGACCTGCCGGCCGAGCTGATCGCGCACGGCGCCGATGTCGTGTACGCCCTCGAGAACCCGATGCTGGCCGAGTTCTCGCCCATCCCGTGGAAGAAGGCGATCGCAGACCTGGTGCGCGAGCGCAAGCCGCAGGTGATGCTGTTCGGGGCCACCCCGATGGGCCGCGAGCTCGCGCCGCGGGTGGCCTACGCGTGCGACTCGGGCCTGACGGCCGACTGCACCAAGCTCGAGATCGGCGACCACGCCAAGGGCGGCCAGACGCTCACGGCCATCCTCAAGCAGACCCGACCCGCCCTGGGCGGCAACATCATGGCCACGATCATGACCAAGGACTCGCCGACCCAGATGGCGACGGTCCGGCCGGGCGTGTTCAAGATCCCGCCCCGCGATGATGCGCGGGCCGGCGAGGTCGTCCGCATCGTGCCTGAGCTCGAGGGGCAGGACCTGGGTGTCGAGATCACGGCCGTCGAATCGTTCGCCTCCAATGTGAGCATCCGCGACGCCAAGATCATCGTCGCCGGCGGCCACGGCATCCGGTCGAAGGCCGAGTTCGAGAGCTATCTCGAGCCGCTGGCCGAAGGGCTGGAGCGGCTGCTGGGTGACGAGGCAAAGGTCGCCGCGTCGCGGCACGCGGTCGAGGACGGCTACACGAGCCACGACTACCAGGTGGGGCAGACCGGCCAGACGGTCGCCCCGAAGCTGTACGTCGCGATCGGAATCTCGGGCGCGGTCCAGCACGTGTCCGGGATGCAGATGTCGGACACGGTCGTCGCGGTCAACAAGGATCCCCGGGCCCGAATCTTCAACTACGCGGACTTCGGCGTGGTGGGCGATCTCGAGACGGTCGTCCCCGAGCTCGTCCGAGCGACCCAGGAGGCATGACGTGGAGCGCATCGACGTCCTGATCGTCGGCGGCGGTCCCGCCGGCCTCGCCGCGGCCATCCGGGCTCGACAGCAGGCGACCGAGGCGGGCCGCGACCTGTCGGTGGTCGTGATCGACAAGGCACCCGCTCCGGGCAATCATGCGCTGTCGGGGGCGGCGTTCGAGGCCGCCTGCCTCGACGAGCTGGTCCCGGGCTGGCAGCAGATCCGTCACCCGTTCACCGAGCACCTCGTGCCGGTCGAGCGGGACGACATGATGTTCCTGCTCGCGAAGTCGGCGCACCGGATCCCGTCAGCCGTCGTGCCGGGGCGCATGCACCACACCGGCGATTACGTGATCTCGATCACCCGGCTGGTCGCGTTCCTCACCGATCAGGCGGTGAAGGCGGGCGTGGAGCTGTACGAGGGCTACTCGGCGCGCGAGCTGATCGTCGAGGACGGGGTCGTCCGGGGCGTCCGGCTGGCCGAGCTGGGGTTGGGCGCCGACGGGCAGCCCAAGGGCAACCACATCCCGGCCGAGGACATCCGGGCGCCAGTCACCATCGTCGCCGACGGCACGCACGGGGTCATCTCCACGCAGTTCGCGGAGCGGTTCGGGGGCGGTGTCAACCCGCAGGTCTACTCGCTGGGGGTCAAGGCGGTCGTCCAGTTCCCCGAGAAGAGCCCGTTCGGCAACAACCGGGTGATGCACACCCTCGGCTATCCCAACAAGCCCAGCACGTTCGGTGGCGGGTTCCTGTACTCGCTTGGCGAGCAGACGGTCGCGGTCGGCCTGATCCTGGGGCTGGACTGGAAGTACGGCGACCTCGATCCGCAGCGCGAGTTCGAGACGTTCCGCGCGCACCCGTACGTCAGCCGGCTGCTCAAGGGTGGGGTCACCGTCGCCACCGGCGCCAAGACGATCCCCGAGGGCGGCTGGTTCTCGATGCCCAGCCTGTCGGCGCCGGGCGCGATGCTCGTCGGCGACGGCGCGGGTCTCGTGAACATGGAGAAGATCAAGGGGCTCCACTACGCGATCCTGTCGGGGATGGCGGCGGCGGACACGGCCGTCCAGGCCCTGGGCAACGACGGGTCGGTCGGGGCGCTCGACGGCTACCGGTCGCGCCTCGACGCTCGGGGCGTGCTCGCGGAGTTGCGTCACGCCCGCAACTACCGCCAGGTGTTCCGGTGGGGGCTGTTCGTCGGGACGCCGCTCTCGGTGGTCCAGTCGCTGGTGCCGCGCCGGCTGGGGATGCATCGGGACGGGCCCGCGACGAAGAAGGGTGTGAGGCTCAACCGGCCCGACCCGGGTCGGATGGACGGCGCCACGTTCGTGTCGCTCACGGGCGCCCTCCACCGCGAGGACGAGCCGTCCCACATCACGATCACCGACCCGGCCGTGTGCGTGGCATGCGAGGTCGACTACGACAACGCCTGCACTCACTTCTGCCCGGGCGACGTGTACCGCTGGAGCGGATCGCAGATCGTGCTCTCGCCGTCGAACTGCCTCCACTGTATGACCTGCACGGTGAAGTGCCCCACGGGCGTCATCAAGTGGGTGCCGCCCGAGGGCGGTGAGGGGCCGCACTACAAGCTGATGTAGGCGACGGCCTCACGTCGCGGGCGACGGCCGGCCGCTCTCGGGCCCGTTGCCGTCATCGAGTCAGAGCACGTGTACGCGACACGCGTCGGCCGGCCCGATGACCTTCCACGGTCGTCCAAGCCGCGATCCCCGGCCACATTCGCCGTCGCGTGACTCGCTGGCACGAAGCCCTGCCTCGTGTCCCCCCCCACGTTGCCCCCCCACGTTGCCCCCCGCACGTTGCCCAGCAGTCGTGCTTTGCCTATCCGGCGGGACTGACCCTCGACTGCGCCGGCGGAGTCTCAGCCGCCCTGCCAGCGCTCCTGGTGGACGATCTCCTCCAGCACGTGCCGCCCCCGGGCGCGGTTGGGCC